>Ga0041059_1000111_pt1 | contig 47126 bp, 41 predicted proteins | sample AraColnosormetaG_FD_56232 | JGI IMG/M metagenome (GOLD analysis project Ga0041059, IMG submission 56232) | Arabidopsis roots microbial communities from North Carolina, USA - Col MF nosort | ecosystem: Host-associated > Plants > Roots > Unclassified | place: USA: North Carolina | collected...
AAAAAAAAAAAAAAAATATAAGAAAGTACAACTAAGAGTCAATCACTAACCACAAAATCAGTGGAAATAAACAAAAACAAAAATTAGGTTTTTTTTTTGGCAATTCTTAGAAACACCATTATTACTCACCAGAATCTACACAGACACAGACAAAGACGATCAATTTCAAAAATAAAATCAAAACAAACACACACACAGAGACTTCACTATCGAGAACGAACAATAAAACAGAGGAAACAAATTATATAACAATCGATAACAGATTCGAAATAGAAATTACGATCAACTTAGAACAACACAAAACAGAAGAAAAAAAAACGATCATGATCGCATTAAAAATCAAGGGAAACAAAAAAAATAACTCATAATCACACACACCTTGAGTTTCACCAGATTGACCCAATCGGTAACGAAAACCTAGAAATTCTCAGAGAGATTGAAGAAAAGAAGATGAGAATCTCTCTAGGGTTTTATCTCTGGAAAATTTTAATCTCCAGAAAGAAGAAATCCACACATAATATATATATATATACTATGTGTGTGTATGTATATACTTTTTTTTTTCTTTAGCTTATTTGCTAAGACGCTGGTTTGTTAATTAGACCAGACTTCTAAAATGTTTATCATCTGCGGGATGTGCACACGGTAAGTACTGTGTACATCGAATATCCGAAAGGTTGATTAGATCGGACGGTTTCAAAACTTGGTGAGAGAAGATCCAACGGACGTGAAGTTTTGGATTTTAGGATCAGAGTATTTAGCACCGCCTCATGTGGGGTTAATTGTGACACGTGTCGTTATTAACAGTTTTAAACCATACAATTAATCCAAAAGCTAGCTTTTATTTATTTCCTTTGCTTACAATTAGTTCATTTTTATGGTAAATCCATTGATTATTAATGGAGCTTAAATAGAAACCTTTTTTGGCTTTTTGATTAGTCTTTGGAAATTAAATTTTTATCATATTAAAGCAACAAAGTTAAGGCTTTATTAATCGTTTACTTTAGGGTTTCGTATAGGAAGTTCTAATAACTATACGTCAGGTCAATTAAAATAATACTCTTTCGCCAACTAATAAGGGAAAATGGGAAATCAAGAGTATATCTTGTTAAGCTTAAGAGAAAATCAAGGCAATATCTTCTAAAAAATACATAATGAAGTTGAACCCGATTCTTTCGTGATAACTTAAAAGGGCGATCACATAAAATTATCTGGTCACAAAATTATAATAATTGGTTCGGAAGTTGTTCAAGAGAAAACGTCTATCGACCAGATTATGAATGAGTATTTGATATTCAATTGATTAAAATATTATTGACAATAATATTCTCATATTTACATAAATTCTAAGATCATGAATGGTGATATACACCGCACCCAAAACTGCACCGCAATAGTGCTGTAACAGTATTAAAATCTTTACATATACATATGTATTTACGTATTTTTGTTATTATTTGAACTGCACCGCACTTCTCCCGCACCGCAAAACGCAATCACCATTCGGACCCTAAGTTCTAATTACTAATTTCCTTGCAATGTTACAAAGAAAGAGACGAAAGTTGTTATCTGACCATATTATACGGAAAGGTGTGACTAACTTTTTTGGAGTTAAGATATTCATAATTTCAACTAATTTAGGGGAAATCTTTACTTTATTGACAAAAAAAGATCTTACTTTAGTATTTTGTTTTCTTTTATATTTTCTACGATTATAAGAAAAACTTGACGTACAAGAAAGTCTTTTGTGGGCTTGTGCATAATCTAATAGGACTGGTTCAGCCCCAAGCGGAGAGCCACAAAGCTTCATCAGGTCGACACAACTTTCTTTTGACCGACTTATCCGGATTGTTTAGACTTTAAAGACTCAGTTTTATGCCGTTTACTGATAATCCCCATATTTACTTACCTTTAAAAAAATCTAAGAACCTCCTTGTAATTTACAAGGAAAAGTGACGAAACTTATGAATTTGTAAAAAAATCTACGAAACCCAATTAATTTATTAAAAGCAAATTAAAGAGCAACCACATAAGTGCCAAGTTAATAAAGAACCATACAAGGCCAAGTAAACTAATGGATGGACCAGTGGTAGTTATATGCTCCCCTGCACGCTTCTCGATGCTCAAAGGGGAGTATTGCTGCTTACACTCGTTCAACTGCTTCCTCCAGAGTCCAGATTCAAGATTCTTCAGCTCAGGTATTTGTTCATCTCTTGCAAAGCAAGCTTAACATCCATAGACATTGCTGATGAGTCAATGTCGATATGAACAATTTTAGCTTTCGCTTTCGCTTTGCTAGGGAATGGGAAGGGCGGAAGGCCTTACCTTCAACCCCAAAAGCGAGCAAAAGATCGCAGTTTTCCAAAGCGTCAAGCGTGATCTGCATACACCATCGTCCCCTGCTGCTGAATTCTAAACATTTGCAAGGAAAAATCGTCGTCGTAAAGGTAAGAGCCAAGTCCAAACAATGCACTAGTTACAGGGATTCCTGTAAGTTGGACAAATCTGTTCAAGTCATCGATCGAAGTCAAAGAGCAACCTTTCCCAACATACAAGCAAAGGCTGCTTATAATTTTATCCCACTGTATAAGAAAACTTGAGGCTCAAGTCTTTTTTTTTTTTAATTTTCCAGTGGAAGTAAGACAACACATAGTTCGGGACTAAAGGGCCTGAGGCACGTATTTTCGATTGGTTGGAGTCAAGATGGACTATCTACATTATTCGATTGAGTGTAGAGTTGTGTGCAATAACTAATAAAGTTGAAGTTCCAGTTATTCTTATCAACTCATGGCGCTTGTTTGATAAGATGATCATCATCAAATATTCAAATGGAGGAATTTGAATAGCGAGTAAAGAGCACTAAGGGAAACAGATTGAAAAGAGTTTGAAAAACACCATCATAGTTCTTAAAAATCGTCTTACCAACTCAACAACATAAAATCCCAGATAAATCCAATACAAACGAAGAACATAAATCAGAAAACCAAAATCTTTGCCTAGATATAAGAGACTTTGCGATGACGAGAGCATCATTACTGACTAGCGCCAAGCCACTTGGTGAAGTTATCGAACTCGGTGTAGTCACTGTCTGAAATCATAGTCTGATACCAAGCCTTGCCTGCTGCTTTGATCGCTTGGGCCTCCTCCTACAGTAAAGAAGGAAAAAAATAAGATTAAGAAAAGAGACAACTTTTTGATCAGTCACGCAACCAGTAAAAACTATACAAAATCTCAATAAAGCTGGCGGTTCGAGTACACAAGTGAACTGAATCATGTTAATCATGTCGTTTAGGACAGCAGAAGTGTTAATGAAAATGACACAAACGAATATGAGTAACCGCAAAACCAATCTTAAACAATCAAAGAACCATTCCCAAATAACATCAAAGACCACAACTGATTTGCAATGCATATGACTCCATCAAGGTCAACACAATAAGAATACTTCATAATTTTTTTTTCCAAACTCAAACTAACTGTGAATCATGCATAGCACAGTAATGAACAAACACAATCTAAATCAAAAGCTTTGGAATTTGTGTATGTTATATCACCACCATATGCAATAGACACTCAAGTTATAAAGACAGGCATAGAGAAAAGAGAGCATTGAGTTTACCTTAGTGACGACTTTCCTCTTCTTCTCGAGCTTCTCCTTCTTAGCCTTAACCCTTGAAGCTTCAGCCAACAGAGACATTCTCTTTGCGGTCTTAGCATAAGGATTCAACTTGAACATCACATTAAGGTTCTTCAATGGATTCTTCTTCAGAACCGCTCTCTTGGAACCATCCTTAATCGGGTTCACCACACTCTGTACCTCATCGGAGTTAATAATCCTAGCAAGATCAGCATTCACCATCTTCGCACGAGGCAAGACGTAACCCTTCTTCTTCTCTGATGGTTTCTCAAACGAGCCATAGATAGATTCAAGCTTCTCAAAAGCAGACTTAGTCCAAATCACAAACCTACCAAGGTGACCACCAGGGGCTAATTTCAACAAGTTAAGCCTCTCAACGTGACAAAGCTCAACACCAGGAAGATTCCTAAAAGCTTTCACAATCTTGGCTCCTTCAGTTCCAAACACAACAAGAGGACCTTTCCTAGAAATGTAACGACGATTCCTCATTTTACCTTTACCAGGACGAATTCCAATACTGTTCTTAGCTTTCTCCGCATCGTCGTAAGCACCGATCTGCTTCAATACCTTGATCGCAGCTGATGTCTTCTCCACAGCTTCAGCTGAGTCGCTAACAACAAGAGGCATCTCAGGAACATTCTCGATCTTGTGACCACGAGCCATCACAAGAGCTGGAACAGCAGTAGCAGCGATTGCAGAAACAATCGCGTGCCTCTTCATGTTGACATTGACACGACGGTGCCAGCGTCTCCAGATCTTAGTCGGAGCAAACATACGACCACCACGACACATGTTTCCGAACGCTGCTTGACCGGCACGGTGAGTTCCACCACCAGGAACACGAGGGATACGTGACACGGCTCTTCCGGTTCCCCAGGACTCGGCGGAGGTTTGGTGACCGGCCTTTTTGGAGACTGCGTAAGGCTGACGGCTGTTGTTGGAGATTTGGGCGTGGACGAAGTTGACAATGTCAGGTCGAACTGGAGCAGTCATGACGTCTGGTAAAGTGACGGTGGTGGATTGATCGGTGCTCATGTCACCGTCAAGTCCTTGGACGGTGACAAGAGGTCGTGCGGCGGCTGAGGCAACCATTTTCGATTTTTTGCTGTAAACGAAGGGTTTGGAAGTGAGGCTGTGCGCTTTTAAAGCACATCATTATTACTTAGGGTTTCTTACAAGGGTATTACCGTAAATTGTGGAAATTTATACAGGCCGAAAGGCCCAATGTAGGTCCAGCAGAATTTCAAGTTGCATTTTTTCGGTTTAGCTCTGATTTGGTTCAATTCGTTTATCTGTTCTGGTTTGCTTTGATTTGATAGGATCCACCAATACGGTTCGGTTTCCCGACTATTGTTAACCGGGTTTAGGGATATTGGTTATTGACAATAAGAACAACAAAAAGGCTCGAGACAATAACATGGACGTTGGCATTTACTGTTAGCTGCCTTGGTTTGCTAGCTGTGTTACATTGCTTTTGGTTAAATAGATAACCAAATCAGAGAAAGTACAAAACACAGGAACAAATATCAAAAAGAAAATACCATTGGTAACCATTTTCTAGACACATTGACTCATATATATATATATATACCATTCCCCGGAAAAACTGGTTTTGACCGATACTGCCGTATGTCCCTCTTGTGTGTGACGCCTCAGTTATGTTCTTCTCAGACAACAACCGTGAGAAGCATCTGACACGATACACCTAATGCAGAAATCAAATAGCCATTAGGTAAGAGCCATAATAACTCTTTCGAGAACATGATCAGGCTTATAGCAGCTACGCTGAGATTCTAACAGTTATGGTCAATACAATCCGATTCACAGACAATTCTTACTATCAAGTTTAAGATCATGTGAGACGGTAACTACAGTGAGAGCTGAGAAACATTGAAGCTCTTATGCAGATAATTCTTACTATGAGTCACCAAGAAGATATATCACTTGTTGAGTTCTTCACCACGGATCCTGCACTAACAGCTACGAGCTTAAGTGTTTAGGACCTTCCTCTGCAGCAACAAAGTGTTCAGACTATTTTAAAGTTAGATTGAAATCAGTCCAGAAGTCAGCAGTTGATGTGTCTACATATTTCACAAAGGGCAACAATACTCCTTCAGTCATTGGAATGGTTACAGATGTAACACACTAACAATGAAATATTCTTATTTCTAACAGTTTATCCTTATTTAAATTTGAAGGCAAATAGTGGGACTTTTTCTCTCTCAAGTACAAACAAGAAAAGAAAAAAAGGTGCCTCACATGCTCAACGAGCATGAAAGTTATGATAAAAATTAACACTTACAGCAGATCTGAAGTCAGGGTTTGACAAGTTTACTGTGAGGTTTCTCATCAACAATTATCTATGGCCACTTCTTCACTATCCGTTCCAGCAACCTAAGATCCTCGCCTTTGGGAGCATGGGGATCAAGATTCCTCAGATCTTCGACAAAAAGTTTTGCCTCATCTTTCCTGTTTAGCTTGCAGTATCCATCGACAATGGAGTTGTAGGTGTTCTGGTTTGGTCTACAACCATGCTTGATCATGTACCTAACGACGCCGATGGCCTCCTCAAACATTGAGTCAGCTGCATAAGAACCAATAAACGTATTGTAGGTGATAACATCAGGGACAATCCCTGAATTCCTCATCTCTGAAAATATTCTAGATGCATCTCTCATCCGAGTATTTCTACAATAGGCGTAAATGACTGTGTTGTACGATATGATGTCTGGCTTGATCCCCTTAGCCAGTATTTCCCTCAAGATTTCCTCTGATTTTCCGAAATCTGCAGACCGACTATGCATATACATGAGGCTATTGTAGGTCGCCATGCTTGGTGTGAAACCCCTTTCTTTCATGTAGTCCAAGACTCCGTTCGCCTTTGCCACCATCTGCCTTCTTCCATATATGGAGACCATGGAATTTAATGTGGTTATGTCTGGTGAAAACCCTCTTTCTTTGAGCTCAGAGAATGCACGTTCAGCCTCTGGCAAAAGATCACACTTACTACAAACCAAGACAAGGGTCTTCAAAAGCACAGCTCGAGGCTCGATAACTCCAGAATAAACCTCTTCTGCTAGAGAATGCATCAGACCAATCTCCTTGCCATTTGCATATGCATGAAGTAGAGAGCAGTAAGTTAATTCATTTGGTTTGCACCGACCATCCTCCATCTCTGCAAGAACTTTTTCAGATTGTTCCCACATTCCTCCACGGGCCAAAGCTGCCAACACAGTGTTATAGGTGGAAAGGTCAGGAGTGACCCCAGCATCAAGCATTCGTCTGTAAACAGTCATAGCTTGTTCAAACGAACCACAGCGGCTATACGCACTGATTAGGGTGTTGAAAGTTTCCCTTTCGGGTACGAACCCAGCTCTCTTCATTTCCTTGAATACACCCGATACTTCTGAATCCATCCCGTTTTGGCCAAAGACTGCTAATAGTGTATTCCAAGTGACAATGTCGGGGGAGAGACCACACACATTGATCTCGTCAAATATCTTCATCATTTCAGTAAACTTTCCCCTGTTACCATACATCTTTATAAAGGCATTAAAAGTACAAATATTTGGTTTGCACCCTGCATTTCTCATCTCTTCAAAAATACTCATAGCAGATTCGACCTTCCCAGCCCTCTCAAACCCTGACAAAAGTGTTGTATAAGTAAAAACATCAGGTTTCGTTCCCTTTTCCGCCATCTGATTTTTAAGCTCCATTGCCTCATCCAGCATACCATCCCTCGCATATGCAGAGATCAAGGAGTTGTAAGTCACAATGCTCGGAGAAAATCCATTGAGCACCATTTCATTCAAAACCTTCATAGCTTCCTTAGGCCGATGAGACTTTCCATAAACATCTAATAACGCATTATAAGTAACCTTATCATAACTAAACCCAGCAGCCTTCATTTCTTCAAAAACCTGAGCAGCTTCCTGATGCAAAGAGCCTCGTTTACAACAAGTTATAAGAGTGTTGTAAGTATACGCATCCGGAGCAATCCCATCACTCTTCATCTTCTCAACAAGAGACGTAATCTTATTCCAAGGAGTACCCATTTTCCCAAACACATTCAAGATAACATTATACGTTATCAAAGTCGGTTTACAACCATCTTCCTCCATCTTCTTGAACACATTTACAGCTTCCCTATACCTTCCGCTATTAGCAAACGCTGATATCAACGAAGTATAAGAGTAGACATCAAGCGAAAACCCGTCTTCCTGCAAACCATTGAACATATTTGCAGCGGAAGATACTCTGCCTTCTTTACCTAGCATACTGATGATTATAGCAACAACAGAGTTATCCAACATGGATTGATAATCCTTTTGCTTCATAAACCAATCAAAAGCACGCAGAGCCAAATCGAATTTCTTATGAAATCCTAATCCTTTAAGAAAAGCTAGTAACTCCGACGAGGTAGACTCTGGTTTATCCTTAAAAGGCTCGAATAGCTCAGAGAGTACAGAATCTAATTGACCGGAATCAAAATTGGGTTCGATGAGGGAACGAAGAACTTGCTGACCTTGTGGAGAAAGACCATGGTAAGACCAAGGTTTACCGAGGTTAGGGTCACGTGACTTGCCAATTCGAGTCCGGTTACGGTTTCTAGATGTTTGAGAGCTGATGGGTTGTCTGGAATTAGGGTTCTGGTGAAGGAAAACATCGTGGAGGAGAGGCTCTACAGGCGGAGGAGGTGGTGACGAAAGAGACGTAGTAAGAAAAGGCGTCCGAGAGATATGGTGGTTTTGGTCGTGAGAATAAGGTTTAGAGGAAGGAGTGCAGGGAAGGAGAAGAGGAAGAGCTAGCTTGTCCGCCATTAGAGGTAGTAGTAGTAGTAGAAACTAGAAAAGAACCAGGAGGCAACCGAGAGTGAAAGAAGAAGAGAAATGAATGGATATTTTTGTCAGATTTTTTTTATTATATTTTTTTGTTCCAAGAACACAATTTTAGTTTTATTTCCCTACAATTATATTCGACCACGTGGCTAGTCCAGATTCAACAGGTTAGATCTAAATGGGCTACTACTTATTTTGTCAACCCATTATATTATTAGAAGCCCAAATGGAACAATAAACTGTACAATAAAGAAATGGGCAGAAAGAGCCTCTGATATGTATGTATGACCTAAGAGGGATTTTACTTTGTCGTATAGAGAGATCGATCCAAAATGTCAAGTTGCATAACTCCAATAGTTGAACATTCTGAATTTTACTAATAATTTGAAATTTGAAGCTAAAGAATGATTCTGGAAAAAAGATAACCAATAATTCTGTAAACTGAATTAGAATCCAGGGTTTTCGTAAGAAACAACTTTGATACATCAAAGATACTGATAACGATGAAGCATATACTAACATCTATCCACATAAAGGCACTGCTAAACAAAACGAAACCAAGTAGAAAATCAAACTTGATCAAGAATTAGCAGTAACATTGGTCAAATCATTACCTTACAGAGAACCATCAATCACAATGTTGATTAATCCTCATCATCTGAGCTTGCATCATCGCTGCTGTAATCACTGCTATCATCATCCTCCAAAATGTCAAGTTGAACAGCTCGGACCTGTATGACATCAGGCGGTCTGTGGAGTCCCTGAGAAGGTCTCATATGTTGATGATCCTCTGCTCTAGGTGCAGCAATTGACTCCAGTGGCGGTAACACAACTGGGTCGCCTGGTTTCCATCCAGGAGGTGGCAATGGTAAATCTCTAGGCAATTCGACTGGCATTCCTGGTTTCCATCCTGAAGGAACTGCGATATTCGGCGGAAGCAGGTTGTGAATAGCAGATATATCCATAGCTTCTGGTGGTGGTGGTGGCTCAATCAGTGCTTCAACCTTCTTCTCCATGTTTTCTACTGTTTTCGGCAGACCGATATCAAGATCAGCGAAAGTGTAGAGCTGGGAAGCTCTCATTTGTTCGTCTTGTGGAGCTGGTGGTAATGCACCACGGAGAGGTGCTTGCCCTGCACCGAATTCCGGCGGAGCAAATGTGGTGTAGCTAATCTTGTGAGCGTAAGCTAATATGTCCTTTAACTTGAGCTGAGACGAAACTGTGGTTGAAGAAGAAGAAGACTCATTATCATTGTCTTCGTCATCTTCTTCAATTTTGCTTCGTTTTGGTTTGCGGTAATCGGAGTAGTCGTCAACAAGCATATCGAGAACACGTTCTGCATCCTTGAGTTTGTTAGCGAAAGCGAGAAGAGATGAATCTTTGGATTTGATCTCACGCGCCACCTTCTGCTTCGCGTCTTGCAGATCGAGGATCTCTTGAAGCTCTGTAACGGCTTCGAAGAGCTGAGTCTGGAGGGAATTGAATTGAGAGAGGATCTCCTTCGTGGATGAAGGACTAGGGTTTTCAAGCGGCGGCGGAGGTGGTAACGAGTGTGAGGAGAGGAACGAAGGGAGAGAGCCACGGAAAGCTGAGAGCCAGATAGCTCGATTGGGAGAGACGTCGAAGAGCTTAGATGTCAAAACCGCCATCTGCTGGAGAAGAGCTTGAGCTCGCGGTAATGGAGGAAGGAGCGATAGCAAGGCGGAGGATGAAACAGCCGCCGAAGCTGAGGCTGAGGAAGCGGCGGCGACGGTGGAGGAAGGAAGTAGATTAGGCTGTTGTTGGATCTGTTGGTGCTGAGATTGGGAAGATGAAGAAGAGGTTGGATGGCCATGACGAGTAGGCGTCGGATTTTGTACGGAAGGAGAGCCAGGACCTGTTAACCCTAATCTCGCCGGAGATTGTACGATCTGATGCTGTAGCATCTTCGCCGACGGCGAAAGAATCTCTTAAATCGAAGATAATTAAAGAGACGAAGCTTCTCTTCTCTGTTTAGTGTTCAACTGTTTATACAAAATTCGCAAACCCTCAGTATCAATTAGAAAAGTCTAAAGACCCGCTAAAACCATACCGATACGGTTCAATTTCCTAATTACCATTAACCTGGCTTTCGAACAATTGTTATTGACAATAACAGAGACGAATCATGGACGTTAACGCTTGATACAAGTGCAATACAACAGAGTTATGTATCTCACTTCCGAGTTAAGTAACAATTTGCTACTGTGTTACATAGCTTTTGGTTAAACAGATAACCAGAAAATAACCAATCAGAGAACGAGGTAAAGAAACTTACATATTACAAAAGGCATGAAAAAATAATTATCAAAAAGAAGATACAATTGGTAACCATTTTCTACACACACATACATATATCTACCATTCACACGACTGGTTCTGACCGAAACTGCATATGTTCCTCTTGTTTGTGACGACGACTCAGTTATGTTCTCCTCAGACAACAACCGTAGAATGCATCTGACACAATCCACCATATACAGAGATCAATAGCAATTTGGTAGACCGTAAGAGCAATATTCTTAAGACCTTAAGGGTAGTGTAATCAGAATAATAGCAGCAACGCTGAGAATATAACAGTTATGATCTACAGATCATTCTTATTATGACGTTCGATCATGTGAGACAATAACTACAGTAACAAATGAGAAACATTAAGGTGAAAACCTTAGTGAACTGTGGTGTTAGGTTTCGATATAATCTATTAAGTCAATGCGAACGTTCTTATTATAGTGTTTTATATTGGTGTCGGAGGGATGCGGTATAACACCAAACTTACTTGATAGCTGGTAGAGAGTTGTTGCGAGCAAGAAGTCGTCAAGAAGATATATAACTTGTTGAGTGCACAAACAGCTAAGAGCTTAAGTGTTCATGACCTTCCTCTGCAGCATCAACATATTCAGACTAAATTATGGTTAGATTATATCTCATAGAGCACAACAATCCTCATTTAATCATTGGAACGGTTAAAAACATAACACACTAAAGGCGAACTAGTCTTAATTTCTATAGTTAAACTTCAAGGCAGATAGTAAGTAGGTTTGTTAGCTGTTAGAGACTTTTTCTCACTCATTCTTATCACGAAAAGACAAATGTGCCTCACATACTCAACGAGCACAGAAGTAATGATAAAATTATAACTTACAGTAGGTTCAAAGTCAGGGTTTGACAAGTTCACTGTGAGGTTTCTCATCAACAGCAAAACCTGCAAGAAAAACTGTGATTAGTGACGGATACTAGGAAAAAGAACAATCACTGACAGCTACAAATAGGTACCATGACACCTAAAACTGACTCATGGTTGTAACAATCCCATTATTTGACCAACATCTCCATAGAATCATGGTACTTTGGCTTTTTGGTGTTTCCAACTCGTGAATCTATATATTGCAAGTACTGATCTTTATATTTATCTTCTCACACAGCTGAATTTATTCGGGAACTCAAAGAAGAAGACTAAATGATTGATATGCTGCAACACACATATCAGTTAATCTAAAGGCAAGTAAAGCTCCAACTCACAGTTTCGAAATTTATAGGATCCATTTCCTTGAGCTTTTTCATGCGGCCTTTGCTGTCAGGATCGAACACACTCCCAATGAAGTTATAAACCTCAGCAAAATCAGGAAGACCTGCAAAGCAACCATTACAACAGCGTCCACCACAAAATGAAAACTAAGAAATAGTCCCTCAATTGTTCAGATAATTACCATGCATTGAGGGAGCTTGTTTCGCCAGTCTCAAACCCTTAGAATCTGATAGTGTTCTGCTTGAGCTTCCGATACCAGATGCTGAAGGACTAGTTTCACTTATCATGTCATTTGATCCAACATCAACTGAAACAATGATATGTAAGCCGCATTTAGCATATGAAAACTTCAGAAGATAGAGTGACTAGACTACCAAAGCAAAATATAAAAACTGAGTACAGATGAGAACGCATGCCTTCTGCTCCACAAAGAGTATCAAGTTCATCTTCTGGTGGAATAACCCCACTTACAGCAATGTTTAACAATGCAGATGTATCATCATCCCATGGAGTATATCCAGGCAGGTTATTTATTTGAGTAGGAAAGGACATGGAAACGTGAAGCGACATTTGAGCTGCAGATTTGAGTTGAAATCAGATTGATTACATGTTACTCCATCTGTCAACCCAAAGTAATATCTATTACAATAGAACTAACCATTTTTCGATGCCTTTTGAGGATATGGATGAGCAGCTTTGCGCTTAGGCCTAGGGGGTGGAACATGTGCTAAAGTCCCATTTTTTTGGACCTTTAGAAAGTATTTTTGGGCATGGCTCCTGATCTGCAGTAAATCAAACAGGCACAGGATGATTGAGTGGGGAAATGTGCCAAGGTTGTATATTAAACCAAAAATCCAAAGAAGCTGATCTCAAACCTGAATAACTGTCTTTGAACCAACAAAATCTTCTATCTTTTTCCAGTCACGATCAAACCTAAGGACACGAGAAAATTGTCAGGACAAAGTAAGATTCTTTTTTCTAAAAGAGAGAGAAGCCTTTCACACACACAAAAGAGCAATGTAATATGTGGAAGTAACGAACCATTACCAAAATCTGAATTGTAGTTTAGGACTGTAGTTGGAAATTGGTTTCATGCATAGCTCTAAAAGCTGACTTGTAGTAAGTTTTTTCAGTTCTCATGTTAAACATTTTTAATAAAGAAAGATACGACTTCTGCAAAATACCACTATTTATGCAGAAACCAGATGCCAAGTCCTCTACTCAATCATTTTGGCAACCTAAGATAAGCTTAAACCATACTTCGGTTTTATGAGAAGAAACATTCATCAGCGATTAATATAAATTCTGATCTATCGAATATACAATCCAACCTAACAAATCAAAGAAGACATTGTTGCTTCTGCAAAATCCAATTGCATACGCAAAACTCCAGATGATCTACCACATAACCAAACTTCGATCTGATTAAGCAAATTAAGTAGAAATTACGCGAAATTACGCAAAATTCAGCTATAAATTAGAGCTCGAAACACAAAGAATCAGTCAATCAAATAGCTGGTGGAAGAAAAAAAGAGCGCGGTAAAATTACAATTGAAGAGCTTCCAGAAACTTGTCGTGTTCTCCTTCAGTCCAACTCTCTCTAGACTTGGTGATTGTGTAAGCTTTCCTCACCTTCTTCTCCGGTGCTTCACCAGCTTCCGTCGTTGCAATCGTCGTCTCTGTAGCATCTGTAGAAGTTTCCGCCGGTATTACTTCGGCGACCACCGGATTGGTTGAGGTCATTATCGGTATTTTATTCAAGATAGAGATCGTCTAGAGAGAGAGAGACTGAAGAGAGAAGGGGTTAGAGAGAGAAATGACGACGATATCCACATGGCGGGCAAGAAGTTGGTGTATAATATGTGGAGACGCTTCGCTTGCAATTTCAGGCCATCCATTTTTCTCCTTTTTCTTATTTTATTTCTTAAAATTTAAAATCAAAGTACCAAATCGGTTTATATATACCGGTGTATTTTAACACTACAAATCCGGTCCGGTGTGGAAGTTGTAAAAATAGCCTTTCAAATCCAATCCATTTGATTTACATGAAATTAGAAAACCAGAAAAACTGAGCCACAATGATGATACGATGATGATCCTAACCGTTGGCGAGGAATGAGAGACTTTGTTATTGTCTTTGGCTCCTCCTCCGCCATAACCAATCCTCACCATCACCACCGTCGCTGTTACGCCACAGCACCAGAGTCCAACCGGAAAACTAAATCCAATTCTTCTTTCACCAAGCTACTTCCGTCACTACCGCAGCAACATTCACCTTCTCCTGCTTCAGTCTCCGCGACTCATTCTCTCTCTAGCCACTTCTCCAATGTCGTAAGATGGATTCCAGATGGCTCGCTTGAGTATTACGCTGATTTTGCCTCGAAGCTAGCTGAGGATGGTCGAATTGAGGACGTCGCTCTCATCGCCGAGACTTTGGCTGCAGAGTCCGGAGCTAATGTGGCTCGTTTCGCTTCCATGGTTGATTATGATCTCTTATCGAAAGGGATTTCGTCGAATCTTCGACAAGGTAAGATTGAGAGCGTCGTTTACACTTTGAAGAGAATTGAGAAGGTAGGAATTGCTCCATTGGACCTTGTCGATGATTCGTCTGTGAAATTAATGAGGAAACAGTTTCGAGCAATGGCTAACTCTGTGCAAGTGGAGAAAGCTATTGATCTAATGGAGATACTTGCCGGTAAATACTATATCAATTCTTGCTGTTACACTGTGACTATGAACTCTTGAATTGATTACCTGCTTCTTATTTCAGGTCTCGGATTCAAAATCAAAGAGTTGGTGGATCCTTTTGATGTTGTAAAGAGTTGTGTTGAAATTTCCAATCCTCAATTAGCTATTAGGTAAGCCTTGTTTCCCACATAACGATTCAGGTTAATGGTTTTCAAATTCAGAAAGTTATTACAAGAATGCTGGATGTAGTGTGTTCTGCTAACGATTTGATGATTATTGAATGCAGATACGCATGTCTTTTGCCGCATACAGAGTTATTGCTTTGTAGAATTATTCATGGTTTCGGAAAGAAAGGAGATATGGTCTCTGTTATGACAGCATATGAAGCCTGCAAACAGATTTTGGATACTCCTAACATGTATATATGCCGAACGATGATAGATGTTTGTGGCCTGTGTGGTGATTACGTTAAATCGAGGTACATATATGAGGTAATTCCCTAATTATACTGTATTTTTGCGTAAGTATCCTTTACGCTCGATTTTGTCTGCCATCCTGCATTTGAGATTTGTAGTTAATTCATAATTTTGTGGCAGGATCTTCTCAAAGAAAACATTAAGCCAAATATTTATGTTATTAACAGTCTAATGAATGTTAATTCCCATGATCTTGGGTACACACTAAAAGTATACAAGAATATGCAGGTATGTTCTTTCTTCTGTCTCTTGAATACAAGTATTTGAATTGTCTAGAGAGTATTTTAGATTTAGGAGTGGGTGTGGACTGACCTTGAAACTCTACATGTCATGGGCAGATACTTGATGTTACAGCTGACATGACATCCTACAACATACTACTGAAAACATGTTGCCTGGCTGGACGGGTTGATCTTGCCCAGGATATATACAAAGAAGCAAAACGAATGGAATCTTCCGGATTGTTGAAGTTGGACGCCTTTACATATTGTACTATTATAAAGGTACAATATCAGTATTTTTGGAAAACTAAGTTTATCATTAGTTTTTGCTTTTATATCCCTAAGTCTCTGAATAATGTCTTAAGATCAGGTTTTTGCAGATGCAAAGATGTGGAAATGGGCACTCAAAGTCAAAGATGATATGAAATCTGTTGGTGTAACCCCAAATACTCATACATGGTCATCATTAATCAGTGCATGTGCCAATGCAGGTTTAGTAGAGCAGGCAAATCACCTATTTGAAGAAATGCTTGCATCTGGCTGCGAGCCTAATTCTCAATGTTTCAACATCCTACTGCATGCTTGCGTTGAAGCTTGCCAGTATGACAGAGCTTTTCGTCTTTTTCAATCTTGGAAAGGAAGCTCCGTTAATGAATCCTTATATGCAGATGACATAGTTAGTAAAGGTCGCACTTCCAGCCCAAATATATTGAAAAATAATGGTCCTGGGTCTTTGGTGAATCGCAATTCTAATTCACCTTATATCCAAGCTTCAAAGAGATTTTGCTTCAAGCCAACAACTGCTACATATAATATACTCTTGAAAGCCTGTGGTACTGATTACTATCGAGGAAAAGAATTGATGGATGAGATGAAGAGCCTAGGTCTTTCACCTAATCAAATAACATGGTCGACTTTGATTGATATGTGTGGAGGTTCAGGCGATGTAGAAGGTGCTGTACGGGTGAGTTAACTTTTCTCTTGATTTTTTTTTTAAAATTAATCATTCAAATCTCTTTCCTAAAACAGAGATATAGCATTAAGGTGATCATACTTCTCCAGCTTTTGTTTATAAGCTTCCAGATACATTCATAATATCAATGATGGGATTTGCAGTAATATGATAAGTTCCCTGATAGAAATTCTTTTCCAGCACAGATTTTGAGAACTATGCATTCGGCTGGAACCAGACCTGATGTTGTTGCATACACAACAGCAATCAAGGTATTAATCTCTCTCTTAGTGGTGCCAACATTTCTGCTTTGTTGTTAATTATTGTGCAACTCAAAGGTGTGAAGATCCAGACCTTATTATCTTGCAGATTTGTGCGGAAAATAAATGTTTGAAGTTGGCATTTTCTTTGTTTGAGGAGATGAGGAGATATCAGATTAAGCCAAACTGGGTAATTCTCCTCCTCGAATTTGCTTTGTTTCTTTTTGTCCCTTTCAGCTACTAACGCCACCTTCGAGAGAATCAGCAGACTGAAATTATCAGTGATGTGTATAAAATTATGCATATAAAGTCCAAAGCTATTATTAGAGTAGTCTAAATTGACGGAATGCATTTCCTAAAGATGGAAGCCGTTTCAAAATTTATTTCAGCATTTCTCAGTCTAGAAAATTGTTTCTCAGGTGACATATAATACACTTCTTAAAGCACGAAGCAAATATGGTTCTTTACTTGAAGTGCGGCAATGCTTGGCTATATATCAGGACATGCGAAATGCAGGGTATGAACAATTTTTACTTTTATGGTCTACTTTCATTTCTCTTCCTGATGGTTCCGCAACAAGTAAGGAGGCATTCCTTTTTACTCACAAACAAAGCCACAACACTGCAGGTACAAACCTAACGATCACTTTCTCAAGGAACTTATTGAGGAGTGGTGCGAAGGAGTCATACAGGAAAACGGTCAGAGCCAAGATAAAATAAGCGACCAAGAAGGAGATAACGCAGGGAGACCTGTAAGCCTACTCATTGAAAAAGTAGCTACACACATGCAAGAGAGAACAGCTGGAAACCTTGCAATTGACCTTCAAGGACTTACCAAGGTAAGTTACTGGAGACAATGAAATATTCATATGTGCTTGTAGTCCTATCAATTTAACTCTTTCAGCGATATGACCATGTCAAACTTTTGCATCCATTTACAGATTGAGGCTCGACTTGTTGTTCTAGCAGTTTTGCGAATGATCAAGGAAGACTATATGCGAGGTAAGATTCAAGACACCAATACATTCTCTCTCTCATGTAGTAACTTTTTGACTCGGTAAACATTTCAAACGGGAACAGCATACATGCAGCTTAAGTTAGGACAAAAAAATCAAATGTTGTTGAATTTTATGCCAGTAGAGACTAAAAAACACTTGTAACTAACTGAATCTCCTTTGCAGGTGACGTTGTAATAGATGATGTGTTGATTATCATAGGAACCGATGAAGCAAATACCGTTTCAGGAAAGCAAGAGATTACTGTGCAAGAAGCGCTAGTGAAGCTTCTACGAGATGAATTGTCTCTTGTGGTTCTTCCTGCTGGACAAAGAAATATCATACAGGATGCACACTGTGTAGATGATGCAGACCAAGAGAACACTAAGTCATTTGTTAGTATATCCTCAACGAGGAGACCTGCGATTCTGGAGAGGTTGATGGTTACAAAGGCGTCTCTGTATCAGTGGTTGCAGCGCAGAAAGTAGCTGCCTCCGACTGTTACATTACTAATCAGTCATCATTGTATTTTATGCTAATTCAAACCATATGCAGAAAAGAATGGGGAAAGATTGCATATCATCTCAATGCCCATCATATTGTATACAATCTTCTAAATAAACAAAAGAGTTGTCTTCTAAATAATCATCTGACAGCTATCTTTCCAGTTCTGTGTAGATTCAACCATAAATTTAAAACCAAATTTCGATCTTTGCAATAATAATTCACATGCTAAGAAACAGGCAATTGCATTATCAAAAATTCGAAATTTGTAGAGTACACTTGTTGGTCTATCTAATTGATCAGGAAGAAACCTGATTATCAGAGCCAATCCTGCTGCTGCAGTTTCAGGGGCAAGTAAACTTCCGATAAATACTGGAAACCAAAAGAGCTCAACGCCTGAATCTCAGCCTTTTGCTTCGTTTTCACCATCAGGTTAAGTTCCTCGACCCACCCGGGATTTTTCTTCACGAAATCCTCCTCTAGCATATCCTTCCCGGTCTTAATATCCTGCTCAGTCATCGGCAACCTACACTGTTCAGGTATCTTATACTTGTCCAAATCACTCGGCCTAATTCCAAGCCACTTAATATCAGGCGTAGTCAAGTTTGCACTATCATATGACATGTTCTTCGACCCACATCCATACACCGACAAGATCTTCAATCCGTAAGGATCACTATCCACCAAGGCAAGTACCGGAAGCTTAAGCTCCATTTTCATTTTCCTCAAGAAGAGCCTTGTAGCTACATCAGGCTGGCCTTTTGCAGTCACGATGATACAAGGGAACCGGTTATAGAATCTGTCTTCAGCTAACCTCATATAAGCTGCATCTTTTTCAACTAAGAGTATGAACATAGCATCACTCTGCATATCTCCAACCCGGTCAATGTTTGGTGGAATGGCTTTCCCACCCATTCCCATCTTTGTGCAATCTATCATGTCTCCATTGTCACTGAATATAAGCCTTCCCACCACCACACCTTTCTCTGCTGCAATGACATTGAGACTTGACCTTGTGCAACCGAGCATACATGAGACATCATCCAACACAGCATCACTCTGTGTCTGGTCCTGAAAATTCAGTAAGGTTGCGAATTGGTTCAAAAACCTTCCAAAATCGAAACTACAAAGAATCAATGCTAGAACTTTCGATTCAGGTTTACAAGAGCTGGATCTAAAACAGTGACTATCATTCTCTATTTAATGGGAAGAAAGTATCATCTCAAGTAAAATTGAAAGCAAGAAGAACCTACCTGGAAAAGCTTAACGTCGGTGTAGAAGAGATCACGCTTAGTAACGTGAATGTTCCTGAGGCAGAGTTGGTGGATAAGGGCGAGGATACGAGTGGTGATGGTGGTTTTCCTGACAGAAGAAACGGAGGCAAATGGACGGAGGGTAGATTTGTCTTTTAGCACTATACGGTCGAGCTCAGGAACATACAGCTGATTCGAGGCGGCGCGTGAAGGAACACTGAAGGAGAAGCCATCACCGGCGAGAATAGAACGGGCGATCTGGACGATGACTGTCTCTATCTCTGTCTGCACGGAGGAGAGTGAGAGATCTGCGACTTCACGACAGGAAGATGATAGAGAGAGGTCAGCTAGGGTTAGAGGTTTCGATGAAGAGGAGGAGGCACCGCCGGCTCCGGCGGCGGCTTTGATAGAAGAGGAAATATACGATTTGAGAAGCTCCGTGATAACGTCGTCTGATTCCAGAATGCTTTTGAAAGGAAGTTCCTCCGCCTCGTCATCTTTTGATCGCTTTCGCTTCTTCTTATCCGCCATCTGTAGATAGCCACGACGACGGAGACGCGGCGGCCCAGAGAGTTCTGGTACTAACAATGGCGGGAAAATTTACCCTTTAGGTCAACGTATCTCGTGAATGTTATTTCTAGGGTAAACTAAAGGGGTAGACTTAGAAACGCATTTATTAAGTTAATTAATTGTGCTTTTAACGAGATGTCGATATGTCCGAGTGGTTAAGGAGATAGACTTGAAATCTATTGGGCTTCGCCCGCGCAGGTTCGAACCCTGCTGTCGACGATAGTTTTTTGAATATTTTTTATTGGGTTAAAATCTTTTTGAATGGCCCATATGGTAAGCCCAATATTAACTACATCTATAAAATCTTTAAACGCTAGTCTCTTCCGCCAAAATCTATTCAACGGTCCAGATGAGTTTACCACTTGACGTTTTCCTTACCCACCATTACACGTGTCAGTTCAAAAAGATCTTAATAATCTGCCACTAGCCTCCTGAACGACTGTTTTTGATATACCATCCACGTCACTAATCCTCGCCAATATATGATGTGGAAATATCCGCTCTGACGTGGAACTTCTCGAACGTTCGGGACCTCTAGTTTTGTCCATGTCAGATATTACGATTTTTTAATTTCCTTTTTTTTTTTGTTGGCCCGAGACAAATCTTTCTAATATCTATCTATCTCCGGAAAAATAAAAATCGGTGGCTTATGGTCGTCTCCGATTTCCACTCTCTGGGAGACAGAAAAACCTCATAATCTCAAAAATTGTTCACTGTGTTTATCTTCCTTCTAAAGTTCTAAGAAGCTTCGATTCTTAATTCTGTTTATCGATTTGAATTCCTTGTTTCTATTTCCCAACCGTTAGCTGATTGTGCTAGATCCATTTTTCTGGTGATTGATGCAACTTCTGGAGCTCGATTCTTCGTTCTAGTATTTGATTATTGTAAGATCAGTACTCTCTTGGAATTTAGATGCTTTTGTATGGTTGGATTTTTATTTGATGTAATTTGTCTAGATTCGATTTTTTGATGATTCTTCAAAAAGTTACTTGATTAGTTGGTTTTTTGAGAATTCGTCGTTCTTCAACTCTTTTTTCTGTTAATCTGAGATATTGTACGATTCTAACTCCTCTAGCTATTGCAATAATCGAAATTAGGGTTTATGGCTGTGTTTTGATATTTTGATCATTTGAATTCAGCGAAGCAGAGTTGGTGTGATGAATGCTAATGAGGAGGGGGAGGGTTCACGTTACCCAATCACTGATCGAAAGACCGGAGAGACGAAATTCGATAGGGTTGAGAGTCGGACAGAGAAGCATAGTGAAGAAGAGAAAACTAATGGAATTACTATGGATGTGAGAAATGGGAGTTCAGGTGGACTGCAAATTCCATTGTCGCAACAAACAGCGGCAACTGTCTGTTGGGAAAGGTTTCTTCATGTGAGAACCATTAGAGTTCTGCTTGTCGAAAATGACGACTGCACTCGTTATATCGTTACTGCACTTCTTCGCAATTGTAGCTATGAAGGTCAGTTTTGAAGCCTATGGCCCAACTTTAATCTATAGCGCATATATGTACCCGTTTCGGTTCTGTTTGTTGATTGATTATTATTAACTCTGTCATGGCAGTTGTTGAGGCGTCAAATGGGATACAAGCTTGGAAGGTGTTAGAAGATCTAAACAATCATATTGATATTGTGCTAACAGAGGTGATCATGCCTTACTTATCTGGTATCGGTCTCTTGTGCAAGATTTTGAACCACAAATCTCGTCGGAACATCCCTGTCATCAGTGAGTTCTTTTTCCTTGGTCGTTTTACATTGAGCTCTTTCTTTTGAAGTTACACGATTTGTTGAGTCTTCTCTAGCGTATGTTGGAAAGTAGATGCTTTTAACTACATTCCCCTGTGAGATTTGTGTTGCAGTGATGTCATCTCATGACTCAATGGGGCTGGTCTTTAAGTGCTTATCGAAAGGAGCTGTTGACTTTCTTGTTAAGCCAATAAGAAAAAATGAGCTTAAGATCCTTTGGCAGCATGTTTGGAGAAGATGCCAAAGTGTATGTCCTTGCTCATATATGATTAATCTGAAAACCTGTTGGTACAACTGGTGATAAGTAGTAAACTAGAAATTCATGGTCTAATTGTGGATTGGTATCTTCTTTTTTTTTTTCCACATGATTGGTATCTTACTTTTTGGTTTCTCATGGTTTTCCTTGTTTCTTGTTCAGTCTAGTGGTAGTGGAAGTGAGAGCGGAACGCATCAAACTCAAAAGTCTGTGAAATCGAAAAGTATTAAAAAATCTGATCAAGATTCAGGAAGCAGTGATGAGAATGAAAATGGGAGCATTGGCCTGAATGCTAGTGATGGAAGTAGTGATGGGAGTGGCGCTCAGGTAAGACGAATGTGCAATACCGATAATCTAAATATACACCCGAGAAGCTATCCTTTTAAAAATTTCTTAACCACAAATGATAGGGGTCGGATGATCGAACTTCGCATGTGCACTCAGATGCTTATAAATGGTGGAAGCGCTTAACTAACCAATTGTAGAACTCAATGATGTTTAACTTAGATCTATTCAGTGATAAACTGGGTGAAAATTTCTAGTTCATTTTGAAGTTTTATTTTGCACATGGTTTATCTCCAAAACCTAGGTTGATTTTGACATACCTTTTTTTGTTCAGAGCTCTTGGACGAAAAAAGCTGTGGATGTTGATGACAGTCCACGAGCGGTATCTCTATGGGACCGAGTTGATAGCACTTGCGCCCAAGTGGTACATTCTAACCCTGAGTTTCCAAGTAATCAGTTGGTTGCACCACCTGCTGAGAAGGAGACTCAAGAACATGATGATAAATTTGGTAAAGAAAGGAAACTGTGATCTCTTAGTTTCTTCCATACTCTTCTTTATACTGAAACTCAAAAACATGATATTGAATGTTTTTCATCTATTTTGCAGAAGATGTCACAATGGGTAGAGACTTGGAGATTAGCATTCGTAGAAACTGTGATCTGGCCCTGGAGCCAAAAGATGAACCCCTATCTAAAACTACTGGCATTATGAGACAGGATAATTCGTTTGAAAAGAGCTCTAGTAAATGGAAAATGAAAGTTGGAAAAGGACCATTGGACCTCAGTAGCGAAAGTCCTTCAAGTAAACAAATGCATGAAGATGGAGGCTCGAGTTTCAAAGCTATGTCTAGCCACCTTCAAGATAACAGAGAACCTGAGGCGCCTAACACTCACTTGAAAACTTTAGATACAAATGAAGCTTCTGTTAAAATTTCTGAAGAGCTAATGCACGTGGAACATAGTTCAAAGAGGCATAGAGGAACTAAAGATGATGGGACACTAGTTAGGGATGATCGGAATGTGCTGAGGCGTTCAGAGGGCTCAGCTTTCTCAAGGTACTTTCTTAGAATCAAACCTCTGTTTTTTCTTCCGTACACAACCTTTTGAATGCCTTATTGAAGAACTATGAGATCGACTGTTGGACTTGTGCAGGTATAATCCAGCCTCAAATGCCAATAAGATTTCTGGTGGGAACTTAGGAAGCACTTCGCTTCAGGATAATAATAGTCAGGATCTTATAAAAAAGACTGAAGCAGCATATGATTGTCACTCGAACATGAATGAGAGTCTCCCCCATAATCATCGCTCACATGTCGGTAGCAATAACTTTGATATGAGTTCCACGACTGAGAACAACGCTTTCACAAAACCAGGAGCTCCAAAAGTAAGCTCAGCAGGATCTTCATCAGTGAAGCATTCATCGTTTCAGCCTTTACCCTGTGATCATCATAATAATCATGCCTCCTATAACCTTGTCCATGTCGCTGAGAGGAAGAAGCTACCGCCACAATGTGGATCCTCAAATGTGTACAACGAAACGATTGAAGGTAACAACAACACAGTGAATTACAGTGTGAATGGAAGTGTATCAGGTAGTGGTCATGGAAGTAATGGGCCATATGGAAGCAGTAACGGTATGAATGCTGGAGGAATGAATATGGGAAGTGATAATGGTGCTGGCAAAAATGGAAATGGCGATGGTAGTGGAAGCGGAAGTGGAAGTGGTAGCGGAAACTTGGCGGATGAAAATAAGATCTCTCAAAGGGAAGCTGCTTTGACAAAGTTCCGTCAGAAGAGAAAAGAGAGGTGCTTCCGAAAGAAGGTAAATTCTCGGTCAAATCTATAACAAAGGAAAAAAAAAGTATTCTTGTAAATTGCGAAAGCAAATGCAAACCGCAAAAATGTTTTTTTTTTGGCTTTCTCAGGTACGATACCAAAGCCGGAAAAAACTAGCAGAACAACGCCCTCGAGTGCGAGGCCAATTTGTGCGTAAAACAGCCGCTGCAACTGATGATAACGACATAAAAAACATTGAGGATAGCTAACGGAAAATCAACAAAACCCACTATTTCTCAGCCCAAAAACATGAGTAATGTGCTCATATCTATCTTATATATATATATCTATCACATGTTTTAACATTTTCCCTTCAAAGTCTGATTCTTTGATAATACTACTACTATTCACGAAACAAAGACACTACGACATTTGATTGTTTGTTATTATTGTCGTTGTCTGGTCTGGTTTGTGAAATTAGGACGAAGGGTTTGGTTTCAGGATGTAGTGAAATCTTTGTAGATGTTGTAAACTTGTAAAACAATAACCCCTTCTCTGTATATTTTTTGGTATAAGCTTGCTTTTGGAGCCGTGCATAGTACGGTGTCGTATTGTATCAACATTATCTCTTTCAATATCATTTAGCTTATATCGTAAATATATATATTCTTAGAAAAAATCTGTCTTTGATAAACACCATTTTAAAATAGGAATAATCAATCTCTTATACCCAAATGATTGGAAACTATAATGGTGACCACGATTGTTGCTTATTAAAGTTCAATTTCAATATTGTTACAACTTACAACACAAGAAATTTATTCAATCAAATAATCTCTTTTTGTGTGTTGAAAAGAAATTTAAATTCCATGGGGGTAGTTAGTTGATACTACTTTGATAAAATATAATTTTTGTTTGTCTTTTTTTCTTTGACAATTAATTTTTATTTGTCAAAGTCAAACCCATTCACATTAATTTGTATCACAAAAATTAAATTGTTTTAAAAATATATTTTATATCAAAAGAGAAAAATCGAAAAATCCAGCGATTGGCTTGGCGTGCTTTTTTTACATTTCAAAGTTCTCTAAGCTTCTCTCTCTCTCTCTCGCTTTTGAGATCATCGAACACAATCGAAACGAAGAATCATTTGAAGAAGAAGAAGATCGTGAGAAGCTTAATGGGTTGGATCCCGTGTTCTGGGAAATCGAGTGGGAGGAATAAGACAAGGAGGAACGGTGACCACAAACTCGACAGGAAGTCTTCTGATTGTTCTGTGTCTACTTCAGGTAATTTCTCTTTATAGTCTTTGTCCAATTTTAATTCTGGGTTTAACCTTCTCTTACTAAATTATGGAAATTTTTATCCTTTGCTAAAACTTTCTGATTCCTGTGAGCCATCATCGTTTGCTAATGCTGATTAGGGTTTTTGACTTTCTGTTTAAAGATTGCTTTTTTCCTTCCATTTCACTAGCTTTTGACTACTCTGTAACACCTGTGTTAGTATTTTGACAGTGATGTGTTATTGCATGTCTCTTTCCTGTTAATTGTTGTTATTGCTCTCCAGTGGAAGTTGTGGATTAAACTCTTAAATGGGACTTGCTAGATCCTTAAGTATCTTGCTATATTCTTAGAACTTTAATTTGTTGATTATTGACCTTGAGACAATTATGCTCAGCTTGTGTTGATTAATTATTTCTTCTTATCGCTTTCTTTTCTTTCTTTTTTTGTAGAGAAATCTAGGGCCAAGTCGTCCTTGAGTGAATCCAAAAGTAAAGGCTCTGATCACATTGTGGCACAAACGTTTACATTCTCTGAGTTAGCTACTGCCACTAGAAACTTCAGAAAAGAATGTCTTATAGGAGAAGGAGGATTTGGTAGAGTTTACAAAGGATACTTGGCCAGCACTAGCCAGGTTCCTTCCCTTTTTTTTGCTTGGTTTTAACCTTTTGAATCTTCTTGGTAGTGAAAGCTCACTGTCATTATATCTTCATTTGTAGACAGCGGCTATCAAGCAACTTGATCATAATGGTTTACAAGGAAACAGGGAGTTCCTCGTCGAGGTTCTCATGTTGAGTCTTCTTCATCACCCGAATCTTGTTAACTTAATAGGATATTGTGCTGATGGAGATCAAAGGCTTCTAGTCTACGAGTACATGCCCCTAGGTTCACTTGAAGATCATTTGCACGGTATGCGCTTCTAAGATCACACATGCCTATGAGAAGTCTTTAAATTTCAATCGGGTGATGCTTTTTTTATTTCAGACATTTCACCTGGTAAGCAGCCACTTGACTGGAACACCAGAATGAAAATAGCTGCCGGTGCTGCAAAAGGTTTGGAGTATCTGCATGACAAAACCATGCCTCCAGTGATCTATCGAGATTTGAAATGCTCAAATATTTTGCTCGATGATGATTACTTTCCAAAGCTATCCGACTTCGGGTTGGCTAAACTTGGCCCAGTTGGGGACAAGTCTCATGTGTCCACTCGGGTTATGGGAACATACGGATACTGTGCTCCCGAGTATGCAATGACAGGCCAGCTAACACTCAAATCAGACGTTTACAGCTTCGGTGTTGTTCTGTTGGAGATTATAACTGGTCGGAAAGCAATAGACAGTTCAAGATCTACTGGAGAACAGAATCTAGTCGCATGGGTAAGAAAAAAAAACAAATTGGGAACAAACTTTGTTTTCTCTGCGGATTCTTCCTTCTAATTGTATTCTTTGAAATGCTCTCTATGTCAGGCAAGGCCTTTGTTTAAAGACAGGAGGAAATTCTCTCAGATGGCTGATCCAATGCTTCAAGGTCAATACCCTCCGCGAGGGTTATACCAAGCACTCGCTGTAGCAGCGATGTGCGTACAAGAGCAGCCAAATCTTAGACCTCTCATTGCTGACGTCGTCACTGCACTTTCTTACCTCGCCTCCCAAAAGTTTGATCCTCTGGCTCAGCCAGTCCAAGGATCCCTTTTCGCTCCAGGGACTCCACCTAGATCAAAGAGGGTCTGAAAATAATCCCGAGAACCGCAATGCTGTGTAAGTTATGTAGCTTAAACCCATTCCGTGCTGTCTTTCTTGGAGAGGAAAGGTGGATGATTTTCAGACTAAGTGTGAATGTATGGCTTAAGAGCTACTTGTAGATATGTGTAAGAAGAGATAGATTCATATAGAGGCCGGTTTATAATGTTGTTATAGGTGATGTTGTTTAATGTAATGTTTATTGAGCGCTTGCTTTCAAATGTGACAATTTCTCATTATTGTACTGAGGATGTCTGCTTCGATTCCAAAGTTATTGTATAAATATTAAAGTACTATAGTTTTCAAAACTTTAATGTGTGAGATTTTGATTGTATTGATATCATATTACAATGTCAAGGATTGATTATTGGTGAACAGTCAAATATAGATCAAGCTGTTGCTGCAAGTTAACTATACACCTTATCCTTATTGCATCATCTGGTTCTTAATGTGTGAGATTTTGATAGTATTACTATCATACAGTAATATATTAACAATGTCAATGGTTGATAATTTGATCAACACTAGAATACAGATTAAGCTGTTGCTGCTTAAAGTACAAATCTTATTGCATCATCAGGTTCAAGTACACATCTTATTTCTTCATATCCAAAGACCACCTGTTCGTACAAGGTGGTTTGGTCTCATACACTTTACTGCTTCGTGCTTGCTTACAGTTACTGCAAGAATATAACCGGAATTAGACTCACATTTAGTATAGACCATTAACCGAGAAAGTATTAAACAAGTCATTTGGCCATAGTAATAGGCTAGCTGATGATTAGTGCATGGTCTTTGCTTTCAAAACGTCTAAGTCGCAAAACGCTCGTTGGAGAAAGATGAGATTGTCTCTGAGCCAGATGCTAAACCGACTCGGTTTTCATTCCCAAAACAGAAAACTAACCCAAAGCAACGAACATTCACACCTAAACAACCAGATGCTTAAAGGCATATATAGCTTTTATGTTCTAACCCCCAAGAAAATATGAAGCAACTCACATTTGGATCCATTAAAATCATGTGGTAGTTCAGTTAAAAAAATTATATCCTAGTTGTATGACTTACCATGAATTTTTTCTTGAAAACCTCCACAATCTCCTTAGGATCCATTTTCGTCTGTGCATAGCCATCGCTCTTGTTAATTTCCTGCAAACATAACACCGATCGCTTAAGTACCATTCCCTAGTGAGGATAAGTGTAATCTTTTCTGACTTAATGAAGATTGCATATATATATACCTCAATCCATGCTGATAGTTTGGGACGTTCGGCAGTAATGTCGCACTTAAATAATTCATTGAGTACAGTTTGGAACCTTTCAATGAACGGGATATAGGCGATATCAACCTTGAAAAAAACAAAGAATTCAAACCGTCCATATAAGAATTAAGACAAACAAAAGGCGAAATGTATGATCTCAAAGAAGGTTAGTGAGGCTTATACCAAGCTTAACTGACCGAGGAAGAACGGCCCGTCATCGAACTTATACAGAGCGTTTTCCAGATAATCTAACACAGGTGCTGAAACAAGAACATGAAATTTTTGGTCATAATTTTGTCGCCTTTTCACCCCTGAAAACAGTTGAAGAGTTTAAAGTCTCACCGGTTTCTTTAGAGGGGTCTCCTTTGAGTGACACATACATAGTTTTAACGAAAGTATCAGTATACTTGAGCAACTCGTCGCCAAACTCTCTTTTTGCATGATCCTAGAGAGGGAAATGAATAGTGGAATCAGAGAATAATGAAGGGAAACCATACTCGGTATAAGGGATGTGTTACCTCGGGGTAAAGAGAAGGCCCTTCAAAAGTGTTATCAAGATATTTAATCAAATCCAGACTCTCCCCAATGATTTTTCCATTGTGCTCAAGCGCTGGCACCTGAAAAAGATAACGAGAAGTTTCCACTAAGTCATAACCAAAAGTGGAATGTCACATATGAACTCGTGAGTTATAAATAGAAAACCTTGTTCTCTGGATATACTTTCTCCTTGTACCAAGCAGGCCTATTCCCAAGATCCAAAGGAACAAGTTTAATCTTTTCTTGCAAACCCTACAACCACCGGAAACCAACCAAAGAATCCAACTACTTTATAAATAGAGTACACATATGCAAGAAAGATAAAAGTTTGTGAGACGTCAAATTAACAAACTTCAACAAGATAACCAATCCGGCTTCAAATATCCCTAATACGACCAAAATATTGTTAAAGGTGAGAGACTAGTACAAAGGAGAAGCTGTTAAACCTTGAAGTTTCGAGTGATCCAAACTCGTTGAGCAAATGGGCAAACGTAGCTTGTGTACAACCTTTGGTAACACAAAACAATAAGAGGTTAAGACATAAGGGAAATCCAATAAACTACAGAACAGAGCTAAAACCAAAAGCATAAAAGAAGCAACATTGAAGATTAACCTTGTGGTTCCGTCGAAGAGAGACGGTGGATCAGAAGTAGCATCAAGCGGAGCTGGACGATCTTCTACAAAACTGTCTCAATAGAATCAAGCCACAGAAAAACTTAAATTCCCAATACAGCTGAAATCGAATAGACTTAATGTAAAAAACATGAATTTTGCGAAACTTATAATCCCAAAATCGATCAAACTCAATAAAGACTCTAAATTCCGGATAAGAACATAGATCCTTACATAAAAGAAGGAGCCATTGACGATACAAAGATCTGATTCTGTAGAAGAAACTACGGATTTTTTTTGTGTGGAAGCGTTTACGTTTCTCGAAATTACAGTCATCATCGTACACGTGGCAGTTTTGTGATCTTTGTCGGGAACTCCATAACTCATAATGGGCCGTAATTGATACAATTCAATAAGGTATTCAATAAGGTATTAAGCCCATTTTATTATTGACATTTGTATTATCCGGAATAAACCATGTCTCTCTCTTTGATGAATGAAAGTAAACAATACCAAATATCTCTTATTTATCACAAAATGTACAATACCAAATCCAGAAATTTATAACACTCTCAAGTAGTAATATTTCTTCTTCATAAGCCATCATGGCATCGTTACCAAAGTCCAACAGATTTGTTACTTTTACTGCAAATAAAGAAAAACCGGAATCGGTTAGTTTTGTTTTAGAACGTTAACCGGAAATTGAGTTAAGACAAAATTGCAAAGCCTAACATTAAAGTAAAAAGGGCATTTGAGTCCAAATAAACAAAAGTTTAAACGTTTATAAAAAGCGAAATTACCATGAATCTCTTGAAGTAATTGACAACATATTCGGAGTCGGTTTTGGTCTGCGTATATGCAACCATCTTGTTCATTTGCTGCACCACACACATTGAGGTAAAGCAATCAAGTATGCAGCTAAATCATACAAAAGTTTTACCATGTTGACATGCATATATCACACGTGTACCTCAATCCAAGCAGCTAGATTTGGCCGTCCGATTATAATTTCATATTTAAAAACTTCGTCGAGGAAGACTTGAAAGCGTTCGATAAATGGGATATATGCAATATCAACCTAGCAAACAAAATCGAGTAATTTTGTAACCATAGTGACACATTCAAAAAAGGTTCATTCGCACTTAACATTTTGATAAGACTAATATACCAAACTAAGCTCGCCAAGGAAGAAAGGACCATCATCAAACTTTTTCAGAGCATTTTCCACGTGATCGAAGGCTGATGCTGCGTCAAAAACACACATGTTTCAGCCTTCAGATGCCCAAAACAATTGACAAGACACAAAAGAAAATCAACCTTACCTGTTTCTTTAACCGGGTCACCTTTGAAAGAGCCAAACACAGTTTTTACAAATGTTTCATCGACATATTTCAACAGTTCTTCACCAAACTCTCTCTTTGCAGAATCCTAGACCAAAAATTTCAAAAAAACAACATCTCATCGAAATATTGTTACTTACATGACAAGAACAAGTCTATAACATGCCAACAAGGTCATACCTCAGGGTAAAGTGAAGGTCCATCAAAATTGCTATCGACATATTTGATTAGATCAAGACTCTCCCCAGTGATTTTTCCATTGTGTTCAAGGGCAGGAACCTACATACATCATTATCACAATCTTTTAGAGTCTTCTATTGTCACTTTTGAAAGAACGTTAATTAGTTTATAAGGATTAATCATAAAAATAAACGGCACCTTGTTTGCAGGATTAACTTTCTCCTTTAACCAAGCTGGCCTATTAGGAAGATCTATAGGAACCAATTTGATCTCATCTTGCAGACCCTAAAACTCCCCAATGTCAAACAAATCAACAAATCTTGCTTATAAATTTTTCATCTCGATCTCAATTTACATACATATATACCATAAATATATAAAAAACAAGTACCTTGAGGTTTCTTGTAATCCAAACACGTTGTGCAAATGGGCAAGTGTAGCTTATGTACAACCTTGTGGTTCCGTCGAACAGAGCAGGTGGATCAGAGGTAGCATCGAGCGGAACCTGACGATCTTCTACGAAAATTTTTCTTGATAAAGGAAAAAAAATCAAGGAGATGAATATAGATTTAACAAGAAAAAACGACTTTATACTAATCAAGAAACCTCATAAAGTAAACAAAAAGGATCTTACGGAGGAGATAGAGCCATGGAGAGGATTTGATAAGAGTTGTTTCTTCAGGGGATTATTATTGCAGATATGATGTTTTAAAGGAACTATGGATCAAACACATAAGACTACGTATATATATTATATATATACTCAATGGAAATTGGAATTAGGAATTAGGAAGAGGCTTGGTTCATGCTTACCCAATGGTGACTACCAATAGAAAAAGGTAAACGTACGTCAGCGTTTGATTAATCTCTGTCGTTGAACTTTCTAATTTTTGTTGTGAAGGTCAAAGATATTGATCAAAAGCTTCTACTAGTTTTGTTTGCGAGAATACTAATAATCACATACGTGAAGTCTAATCAGTTGAATACGTGAATACTAATAATCATATTAATTTTTTTTGGTTGCTTTGTGATGATTTTTCTTTATATCAAATAAAAAGAGTTTAAAAGAAGAAAAAATGGTAGATGACTAAATATTTCAATTGAAAGAACTATTTTTGTTAATTACTGTGATATCTTTTTGTAATGCTTGTAATGTTATAATAATACGATTGGAATGACACACACACAACGAAAAAAACTATTTTTGTTTTCGTCGAAATTTCATTATGACAAGTGGACAAAAACAAAATGCTGGTCAAAAAGCTCAGTCTGTGAACCACGCCATTGGATGCTACCTCACCGAATCATCTATGCTCAATTCGTATCGTATAAATAATTATTCTTTTTGTATATGAAAATATTATAATTCTTTCATGCCTTTCTTTTCTTTCTTTTTCTGGTAGACCTTAAGCTTCTGGTTAGTGGTTACTAATATTTGTATCAGAAGATACAATCAAAATTTTATGTTTTCTTTGAACGTATCTAAATTTAAAAAATTTTACATGTCATTGTCTATACAGATTTCATTTTGAAATATGAGGTGAAATTAATGAACCAAAGAAACCTTTTTTCTTTTTTTTTTNTTCTTTTTTTTTTAAAAAACCTTTTTTCTTCTAAATGCTTTTATAGTTTGTATTCATATTTTCCGATCGTAAGAAGACTTTTGTAGATTTTCACATAGTCACAGAATATACCAAACGGTCAAACAAAGATGCAAAACACATAACACATACTGACATAAAAATATATTAAGAAAGTTTGGGAGATCTTTAAGTTCTTTTGCAGCATTTAACGACCAAACAAAAACTAAAGAGGTCTGCAAAACATTATCTCATCCACACTTAAAACACATCTACTAAATGCTTTGAGTAATACCCACTGATTGCTTTGGTTGATTATTACACTAAACTTCGTTCTCAGTAATCCGGCGCTAAGAGAAAGTGCAACGATGCTTAAAAGGAGGAACAAGTGTTGAAACGAGACATGCATACATCATACATATTCAAGAACGGATGAAACAAGACGGGAATGTTAACAAAGTTCCAATCCTACATTCCTACTTCGCCGGCCGATAATTCGTGGACGTGGTCACGTGGTGGAGAAGATTAAATCATAAAAAAATGAAATTATGAAACGATGTCGTTTTATTTTTTATTTGGGCCGGGCTATTTAGATCAGACCCGGATTGTAAGCAAGTTTAAATAGACAATATTGCCCCTTATTTCGGATGCTTAATGTATCGGACTATAATTTAGATCCGATCCGGCCCATAAGAATCAAGTTTTAATCTGACTATATTACCCTTCGTGTCGAAGGGCTTTAAAAGTCCCCGAGACTCGACGGTTCGACTCTAACCCTACAATAGTCTTCTGCTAAAATCGCGAAAGAGATATCTTACGAATCTCCACAAGTGCGAATTTCGAACGGAGCTACGATTCCATGGCGACCAACGGAGAGAAGGTCACGGCTACGGTGGTGAATGGCGGAGGGCTATCTACTGGTGAAAACCCTAAGAAAATTGTAGACCTCAACACTACGGAGTTAGATCGTACTGACGACATTCTCGACGGAGAAGTCAAGGGATTTTCAGATTCTGGTGAAAAGAAGGAAGAAACCGACTCTAATGGTATTGGATCGACGGCTGGTGTTGATTCTGGGGATATCTCTCCGGTCGATGATATCCAGAAGAAGATTCGACGTGCTGAGAGGTTTGGTGTTTCGGTGAAATTGACCGAAGAGGAGAAGCGCAATTCTCGTGCTGAGAGGTAAAGACTTTAATATTTATTCGTTAGATTCCGTCGAATTTAGGGGTTTCGAAAATTAGGGTTACGGAATTTTTTATACTTATTGTCAAACCTATGTTGTAAGGAATTTCACCTTCGGTGCAGGTTTGGTACTGTAGCTGCAGCAGTGGTGAATGGCTCAGAGGGAACGAAGAAAGCAGAGGAATTGAAGCGAAAAGCAAGAGCTGATAGGTATGTCACAATACTTTCTTTGTACTTGATAGTTGTTTATTGGTTGGGTTTAGAGAAAAAGGAGTTTCATACTCGCTTTGTATTTTGAACAGATTTGGGGTTCCTTCTGCGACCTCTACTACTGATAAGACTGAGGAAGAGGCAAAGAAGAAAGCTAGGCTCGCTCGTTTTGGAAAAGAGACTAAAGTTGATTCTGCTGAAGAAAATAAGCGCAAAGCTAGAGCATTGAGGTACTTTTTCTATGCAACCTCAAATTCTTCTAGTCCCTGAGAACTGAAGTACTGTGCCATGCTTTCTAATTATTGATTTTTGTGGTTTGTGAATTTCCCATCATTAGGTTTTCAAAAGAGGCTTCAGCAGATGCATCTTCAGATTTACCTGAGAAGCAAATTATTGGCAAGGTAAACAGTCTTTTAACTTCTGTTGTGTCGTCCATCTGATAGAATGAGAGAATTGATAGAAAAGCTAATGATATCTCTTGTTGAACTCTTTGTTTCATCAGGAGGCAGCTGTATCAGGAAGCGCTGCCTAAGGTTCCTCAATAAAGTTTTTCCGTCTTTGTAGTTAGGTGAGTTTTTCCAGATAATTCTTATTGCATTGCAAACTCTTGTTGATACGATTTTTTCTCGTATTTGACTCCATAATCTGTTATATGGGCAGGTAGTGTGCTAGCGTTTTATGAGTCCCTCTCTGGCTGCTTCATTCTCTCTTTATTTCTGAATTAGAAGTCCATGTGTGTAGTATCTTTACTAAGTTCGGTCGTGGAGCAATCACCAGATGAGATCTTGAGAAACCAATAAGTAACCTATAGTTCTGATTGTCTGAAATGACAATTATCAATGTGTTTAGGACCTAGGAATTCTGAAGTGGCTGGTATTGATGTTTTCCATGTTGCAGGTTCTTGGAGTGGTAAGTATAGTTTGATTAATAACTTTATTTCGTTTTAATATATTGGAATGTGGATGGTCCTTTTAGTATTGCATGTTCGTATCAAGCACAAGCACCAGCAATTGAAAATTTGTACTGCATGCAGCAAATATTTAAGTAAGGGAGACATTTTTTTACTGTTTTGAACTAGTTAGAAATTAGAAGTGTTGATTACTTTTGAGTTGTGCCTATTTTGCTAGTTTTTCTTAGTCTTGGTTACGAAATTTAGCTGGTCTACTGGTGTTCTGTGCTTGATTGCGAATATTGCATGCAAAATGGATCCCATAAACATGTGTCGTTCTTAGGTTACTTAATTTCATATGACCTCTCAAGCCGCTACTTCAGAATTTCTTTGTCATGTAAGACATCATTAGAACTATAGATGTACTTGTTGGTTTCCATATCTCTGGTCTCTATGGCAGTTGAAGGAAAGAGAGCCTCAGATTCTAAATTCTCTGTTCGTGGGACTGCGTTTTTGCTGGCTTCTGATGCTACACAGTTTCTTTGTTTCTGTAATAGATTTTAGATAAACTTTTGTTGATACTTGCTTTCTGTTAATTTTGAATGAAGCGCCAGAAAACTTTTATAAAGGGAATGTAATGTTAAGTTTCAACACATTTCTTGGCTATCTACTGTTTTGTGCCTAAACTCCAATATGTTGCAACGCTTTCGAATTTTACCAGCGTTGACATTGATGATATTGCATGCAAGTACCCTCGTGTATAATTTTGCATACAGGGGTACATGAGAATTCATGTTTTCTTGTGGAGAACATATCAAAGATCTCATAACTTAATATTGTTTCTAGCTATACTACTAGTTCTTTTCTTGACCCTGGCTCCAATTTATTGCCCTTGACACAGGAAGTGTTTTTGCCGTAAGATCTGTTCATGATGTTGAATGCATCGGGTATCCCCCTCTAATTGACAGAGGTGAAGCCCAAGAATTGGTTTTGACCGGGTGGGGGTTGAGATAGACCACAATAACGGTTATATCGTCGTGGAAATGCCTTCTTACACCAGGATGGATCTCTGTTAGGTCTGAGTATCTCATCTCTCTTTTCTTTGCTGCTTCCTTCAATGCAGCTTTAAGTAGTCTCCTTGCTATTCCCTGTGATTGTGAAGGTATTAGTATTAACGAATAGTTCTTGGTGTGCATTGTGCTAGTATGTAACGTATTTGTATATGGGTTAGGCATTGAACTTACTTGTCGAGGGGAATTATGCACAATATCAACAGCTTCCTGGTTGCTAAGATGCTCCCAAAGCCCATCTGAAGCAAGAATTATAAACTCATCTTGTGGGCTAAGCCGCGTAATGGTGACTGATGGATCCGCACTAAGGATTGGCTTAGTGAAATGTTCTGGTAGTCTGAATTTGGGCAGCAAAGGTTCTCTGTTGAACTCTGCTCTTTTGAGGTATGCATCACCTATGGATCTTGTGACCTGGTTAAAGGTCATAACACATTTGCTAGTCAGTTTTACATCCTTACACAAGATAGGCTTCAATATATGATTTTCTTAAGCTTTTGTATTTCATAGAAACTGATGAAGCAAAACTCTGTGCAGGTTATCAGATGCGTTATCATGTATGAATGTTTACCTGGATAACGCCTTTCACACGCCACAAGCGGTGCTTCATCACAAGAATGGTGGGGTCATTAGGATGCAATGACCATAGCTCTTGCCTCGCAGACTCAAGATTGGCATTGTGCTCTACAGATAACTGAACAGCTCTCACTCCACCTCTCTCAGATCTGCCCAACACAGCTCTGGAATCTCCCGTGTTTGCAATATACACCAATCCGTTGCATATCACTCCTGCCAAGCAACATGACCCCACTGATGCCATCTGTGGGTTCGTAGGCCATTGCTTCGTCACTGTCTTGAGAAAATCTTTGTCTGTCTCGGCAAATGCTTTGCTGATCACCTGCTCTGAAATCTCCCTACCCTCGGACGCAAACTCTGTTCATGTGAGACCAGTGTTAGTGTGCCTGGCAGATTCAACAATAAAGGAAATAAAAAAAGTCGGTGTCTTACTCTTTAACTTGGGGAAGATGTTGTCTGCAATGAATCTGGAAGCCTCTGGACCTCCATGGCCATCGTAAACTCCAACAAATGTGCCTTGAACTGTCGGATTGTTGAATGTAAGCGGCCCTGATTCGATCTGGCACTGATCCTCCATCACACTGTTGGCTTGGATCATTGCCATGGAAAACTCTCCAAAGGTGTGAAGACCAAGATCTTTGTACCATGTCAAACCATCAACCTTTGTGGGATTGATCTTACTTCTCTCCATACCGGCACCTATTCTCCAACAGGGTTTAACCATCTTTCTCAGGTATGTAATCTTCGAGCAATATCGTAATATAAACAGAGAAGAACTCTATATAGAATAAATTGATGGAATAATGATAAACTAGTAGTAGCAGTGCTGGTTGTGAATTATGAGATACAAGTTTAAGGAAGGGACCATATATATATAGCCGTGGAAGCCCTAGAGTAAGTGTGAAGGTGTTGGAAAGCAGGGAAAGAGGCCAAAAAGGGTATGGGTCAAAATAACTGAAAAATTAAATGGTTCTGAGAGTTAAGACAAGAGGGCAGTAGTTTAAAGTGGATATTCAGAGATTCTCCTCTTTACTGTTCGATGATGATTCTCTGTCTTAGTAGGGCTGTCATATTCTTTTCTACTCTCTCCTATATTTATAACATCATGTAGTTATTATTGCGTTAAAAGTGTCTCTCCTTTCTTAGAGGTTAATAATCTTGTAAAAACTTAGGAAGCAAGAATGTTCTCATTATATGATTAATGACTTCTTAGAGGTAACAATATCTCATGTAAACGTCTGTTTTCACATTGGTTGTGTGTTAGTGTCTTTATTAACTCATCTTGTAAATGAGTTTTTGGCTTTTGTTTGCAAAGTGGTAATTTGTGGGAAGAAAATGGATAGAAAAGGAAAGGTCATAGGATGCATGTGTGGGCGTGGGTTTTGGGAGCATTGAACTTGGAACCATTTAAAGATTTGAGAGCTGAGAAAGACTGAAGAGAGAGGAGAGAAGACATTTGTGGGGCGACTGAGGAACACTCTTAGCTGTCTTAACCCCTACAGGTCTTTGCCCTTTTCTCAGTCTCTCGTCTTTCTTTTTTTTACCTTTTTCTTTAATGTTATCAAAAGCTGATCTCTTACTTGTTGTGAGATTCAGATCGAAATTCATGTCATGGATAATTATGGGGCTGAAATGAATTTTCAAAGAGGATGGATCTTTTTGGTACTTTTGCTAAGTTCCATTTTGCATGACCCCTCATTGGCCTTCCTCTGTCCCTCCTCGTTTTTTCTGTTCATAAGGATCCACCGATTTGATGCTACTGTAGAGAGAACCACTGTCGTGTGTTGATAGACCAATTTCATCAACGAGATTGTTTAAATTTCTATATGTTATCTAATGCATATGTCGAAGTTAGATCGAGTTTTCGTTTTTCGTCTATCTTTTTGTTGTGCTTCGAAGTTAAGAATTCAACAAGTGGGTTACACAACTTCCACTTCCACTTGTTTTTTTTAATGATAATAATCTCTTGAGACAAAAACATGTTAGGCTCCCTAATTCGATCTTTTAAAACAAGAAAAAACACACACACAATGATTTATAGTGGTTTACTTTAAATATCAAAATTACGTTATCCTTTTGTTTTTGTTTCTTCTAGCTCACGAGTCACAAACAATGAGAAATGATAACAATGATTCAAATAAGGAATACAAGTGGATCCGCAACTTAGGCTCCACAAATATAATAAACGGATTAAAAGATACCAAAAAAAGAATTTTCGTATTGGATGCATATAATTTAGGTTTAACCAATTGTTATATTGATATTGGATTTACTTCTACTTGCTTATTAATTTTGTTGAAAGGTCTTTCATTCATTTCTTATATTTGGTTTCGCATATGACGGTTCCACTAGTTCGATAAGGCCAACCTCATCAATTGGTGTGACTTGACGCATAATTTGGTAAAAAGTTTGATGCAATATATAGATCTAATTGAAGTCAAATCAAAAGAGTAAGAAAATCACGTGTAAGATAGTCTAATACAAATAGAAAGAATGGTCCAGGTACATTTTATCTTAACATATATTCACAAATAACTTTCATAAATATTGAACCATTTTGTGAGAATCACATGTGGCCTTGGAACGTATTGAAGGGTCCTTGAATGCACCATTACAGTACATACAGTGTATTTTCATGTGCTCTCTATCCTTAATTAATTTCCTATCCTTATTACGAAAAAAATTGAACAACTTCAGTCTCGATCGTTTTGATTTAAAAAGATAACAAGAAAGAAGAATAAATAAATATTATAGAATAGAAAACAAAACAAGTTCCTATATCAAAAAAAAAAAGAGTTGTGGTGACAGCTGGGCCATTGATGCACTGTGTTTTGTCTTTTGGTTGAGGGAGCATGGATGTCAGTCTATCTCTTTAGCTTCTTACTTCTTACTTATTAGCTTTGTTTTCTCTTTTGTATTGTTTAATATTTAGCTTACCATTGGTGTTTTTATTCAACATTCATTAACTTACTTCTTTAGTAACTATATGTCTTTATCTATATTAAGGTTTATCTTCGATAGAAAGGTCAATTTGGTATTCGATATCACACTATAATCTGAAGTTAAAATGTCTCGGGTTGTCTTGTTTTTTCATATAGAGAAATACCAATATCAAAACACTTTCAATATTAATGTATATGATAGATATGTAAATGATTGATTATGGAGTTACTTCAGTATCTGCGATATCCATGGTTGGAATTGCTTCTACAAAGTTTACATCGCATGCATCGATGCAAGTATAAGACAAACCTCCTCAGAAAGAAATAAAACAAATCGAATAATATGGTTTTATCAATTAATAAGAAAATTGAATGCACTCGCATCGACACTGTCTCTAATTTGAAAACTGATGTTATCAACTACAGTATTTAATTTGGAGTAAAATATAAACGAGCATTTAAGTACATCTCATCTTTCGAGAAACCTAGGTTACAAGTAAACTGAACCTACCTTTAAGAAAAGGAATCTTTAAACGCTAATTATATGTGTTTAAGCGTACCGATATATAAGAAAACAGATCCAATTTAGCCTAACATTTTCTTTAGGTTTGATTGATCACAAATAAGAAAATGAATAAAAGTGGAGACGTGGGCACGTAGAGTAGACGAGAGTAAATAGAATGCATGGCATGCAGGAAACATGAGACAGACATCGTGAAGGTCCCATATTGTCTGGTCGATCCAAACCTTGACATATTATCACAACACTATCTATCTAGTAACTAGTGTTCTTCGTATTGTCGTAGTACTTTATCAATTATCATCTCATCACATTGCAATTAACTAAAATTTTTATATAATATTAGATTTTGATTTTGTTATCTAGCTAGTTGCAATTGTATCTGGACGTACTATTATCACTTTGATTTTGTACCTTTCATTAGATCTCTCATCTTAGCTTGCAACTTAGTATCCATCATCATTATTTTCTGCAATTTAAAAAAATATTTTCTATGTACATGTAGTTAATACATTAGAATTTTATTTATAGCTCATACCCCAAAAACTACGCACATATTACATATGTATATTATATTAATTATTAACAGTAAGCTACATAAAATTTGTGGATTTGCGAATTAGACCAACCGTTATTACGTTAATAACAATATTGGAACTTTGTTTTCAAAACAAGAGAATATATCATCGAATCCACTGTCAAAACATACAAATTATCGAAGTAGCTATACTTCGACAGTTTGATCTGCGTTCACCAGGAATCACTTGTTTTAATCGCGTATTTTCATTTTGACGAGCGCAATTTTTACGTGCAAGTGTGCAACTATTAGTTGGTTCTCATCAAGATTCAAGACATTTCTATTTATCTCAAAACCTTCGATGGTAGTTTGATAGATATGTTGATGATTTGTTCAATTATTTGTTGAGAAAAATACTCTTCGAATCTTATATAATATTATTAATATTAGAATATTTATCTTCTTTTGTTTTTCTTCGTGACTTTCCAGTTTTCACGATAGAATAGATGCACATGACTTTTTGATCAACACTATTTAATTGATTGATTTGATCAAAATAAACTTTATTTAGATATTATTTTCGTTATGATATTTATATCATAGTTAGTTATATGAACCGTTATTTGTCCTGGTAGAATCGGCCCAGCTTTGAGAATGTAAAGCAAGCTTCCATTAAATTATCTAACTTGTATTGGGCTACGTAAGGCCCGAATATAGAAAGCTCAAAAATGTATTTAAGCCCATTAGTCCCGAGACTGAAGAGCAACGTGAAATCATCAATGGATGGTGATATGGGGAAAAAAATTGTAACGCGATCTTTTGTTTGTTGTCGACATGTCATCTTTTGATTTCATTTTCCCACCGATTGACTATAGAATATGGGAACAAATACATGATTGAAACCAATGCTCATATACATGAAACAATTAATTTTATTTTTTTTGGTCACTATTAATTTGGTTTCTATTACAACATATTTACGAAATTCATCGTACTATTAACACAAATGTGTCTTTCTCAAAATATAAACTATTTCGATATATCAAAACGGTCCAAACATTCCTATCTATGACAATTACTTGATATATTATTCTACATAGTATATTAGATTACGATGTACAGGCTTCTTTAGTTCCTCTTACACATGTACCCATCACCGCAAACTGAGATTACGCCACGTGTAACTCGCTACTCTTGACGAGGATCTCCCATAACCGTTGGATCTCTGAGAAGACATCGTCGGTGGGAAGCTGAAACCTGCAGAACGGACACGTGTTCTTCTTGCTTAGCCACGGCAAGATACACTTCCAGTGAAAGAAATGCTGACATGGCATTTCACACACATCTCTTCCTTCGCTCATCTCTTCCTTGCATATCACGCATTCTACTTCTCCGGCGTTTGAAGCGGCGACGTTGAAAACCTCAACCGCCCGTAACGCCACCACAGCCGCTCTAGCGGCTGGAACTTGGTAGCCTTCTTTTTGATCTCTTCGACGAAGATGGTTATAGCCTCCCATTATGTCAACAAATCTTTTGCATCTAACTAGGGTTTCTATGTACGGCATCAAGATTCCGGCATCGCAAGTCCAAAGACCGGAATTATTACTTAACATATTATTAGAGTACGTATTACCGAGAATTTCCCGCCAATTATCAGCGGAAGCTTCTAGAACATCTGGATGAAGCTGGTGGGTTTCGCAGAGAAAGAGGAGGAGGACCACCGCGTCTAGGTCCCGGAGCTTCATGGTGACGGCGTAGGAGGAGTGGTGTTTACGGTGGATGAGAAGAGGATGGAGGAGGGAGAGAAGATGGTTGGCGATGAGGTGAGTTTTGTCAGGAAGAGATAGAGAGAGGAGGTGGCGGAGAGTGAGGGAGAAAAGGGTCGGAGAGGAGAGGACTGCACCGAGGCGGCGGCGATGGTGGTGGGAGATAGAGAGAATGGAGTGAGTCAGATTCGTGAGGTGTGAAGGAGAAAGAGCAGAGAGTGACGCCATGATGATTGTGGTGTTTTCGTCTTCCATATTAAAGATCTTGTGTGCTTCGTTTCTCACTTCTGTTAACACTTTCACTTTTTGACGAATCTTTGCTTTATATATACATTGTATTAAGTCATTAGGAATTTGGTGGAAGTAATAATAAAATATTGGTGATTTTTCTATTAGGGAAAAAACAAATGGTTGTGGTACAAAAGAGATTATTGTCGGCTTTGCTTGTTTGGGTTTTGATGTAATTGATAGATGTAAATTTGGGATTGGAGAATAAAGGTGAAGAAGCAATGAATGGAGAAGAGTTGGCAAAAGTTTTACACTTTAGCAACTGTTGGTGACAGGCATAATTTGCTTGCAAACTTTATGCAATTAAAAAGTGTTTCATTACACTTTAACTATAAATCTTGGAAATATGAAATTTCGAAGGATTTAGTTGGAAAATTGTGTTGAAATTTAACAAACTATATATTTTATTAATGTTACTAGCTCCACAATCTAAAGTTCTAAACCAAACTATATTTTAGTTACATTTACCAAACTTCATCGAAGAATTTGATATTTTAGTTACATTTACCAAAATTCATCGAAGAATTTGATAATGTGAAGCTAGTTAGTGGGACCAGACAAGAGTCTGTGGAGTAGAGTAAGAATTTGGATCGGCTTGTTTATATAAATGTATTTGTCAACTTTCACAACACAAATCACAAACCCAAAAACCTATCATTCACACCTAATGATCAGATAAGATTATTTACCAAACTCATGTTGCTGTTCAGGACAAATAGATGTTTCTCTTACTAGTGTACATGGCTAAACAAAAGCAACAAAACAAGAGGAAGATGATCAAAAGTCAAAACTATATAAAGATATCAAAAACAAAAGGTTCGGCTAAATCCATAGCTTCTTCTACACTTTCAACTGTTGTCTTAAAGAAACAGTATTGAAAGATTAATAATTCACATGACCACACACCATTCTATAACTCTAGTCTCTATGCATTTGTCCCCGTGTGTTGTCCATACTTTCACAAACTCTCATGTTTCACAAATCCCTAAACAAGATTTCGGTGGACACCAACAATGAAAAGTCTTCAATGACTATTCTGACAATACTACCCCTTCCTCCAAAGAAAACTTACCACTATAGCAAAACTAAGCTCACCAAATTGATTGATCCATAGCTCAATGAAGATCCTACTAGAGGGGTTTGGCCATTGAGTTTATTGACTATCACTTAGAAGTATATCAAAAGGAAGGTACACTGACACAGTTTCACTAGTCATACGATCTACAAATTTAATAATACATCAAATCTTCTACACAATCAAAGGGACTCATGAAGAAAGATCGGTTACCGTGAGAACTGAGAAGATATGATAGCAAGTTGCTTCAATTACAAGTAAAGATGACCCACTAGAGAAAAGCAAGAGAACAATTAAAAAAACTCATTATATTATTCTACTGTGCTCGATTTCTATTGCACTAGTGAAGAGTGAGCCCCCACCAAACCCTTATAGTACAAATTCATTCACTTTCTAAAAGCACGATGGATCACTTCACCACATGGGCATCCAATGATAACAGCTTTAGTCAAAATACAAGAAAGAGAAAAAGATCACATAGTATAACATCTGCTTATGTGAGACTTTCTGCTTCTACTAAGACACATGTATTTGTTATTCATCAACTTCGAACTGAACCAGGGAAGAGAGAGACAACAACAGTTTATCAAGCATCGTGAAGTTTGCAGATGGAAATTTTTGATAACCAAATCGACCTAAAACATCCCAACAGTAGAGACAAAAGAAAGTGCTTTGGATCTCTTACCATTGGAATACACCACGAGAATGGAATAGAAACTAAGAAATTACTGCAGAACTTGCAATGTGATTCGTTGGTTGAGAAGGAAGTTCCTGTTCTTTGTAATGTATGCGTTCATTGCCTGGGTTTGTGATGTGAAACGCACCAATGCTACCCTCTTTGAAGTTCCAAGTCCTTGACTGCATGGTAAAAGAAGGCATTAAAATAGTTTCATGTCCTCATATTATCAGTAATCCAGAAACTGCTGCACAACACGACTATAGGCATAGAACACAAAGATTTCTAGATATGATGTCTAACAAGGTGACAAGATATCACATGTCGTACTCGAGAAAATAAAAAAAATATGACAGTCAGGAGTGAGTGCTATCACTCCTCCTATAGTTCCCGGCGAAAGCTATTTATATTACATCTGTACTATTTGCTTATTCTAGTGAGTAATATGATTAAACATCAGTGCAACTGATGAATCAAACAGGAGAGCACTGCCTTTGCAAGACTGCAGGTCCAACTAACGGCTAATCAAATGCGGATCGAGTAAAGTACAAAACAGGGTACTAATAAAATAAGAATTAGTAAACCCAATAATTACTCACACTGTGAGGAACTGGATGGATCCAGGATAATAGAGACAGCCAGATAAGAACCTATCTATGTCATCTGTTATAGCATTCACCGGAATCCCATGTAGTGCAACCTAAACAATATAAAATTTCATCAAATATTAGTTGGTACCAATTACAATTTATGTCAGACCAGTTGTCTGAGAAGTGAGAACAAACCTCGATAATACTATAAGTTATGACAGAATACATAGCTTACCACTTTCCCCTCATAAGGAACAATGGGATCCCACTGAGCACGAGCAGCCTAATCATCGACAAGGAATCAACTCCAGATTAAATAGCCATCTAGCATACGAATACTTTCTTTGTTTGTAAAACGGAAATAAATATGGACTCTATAGAATGTAAAAGGATTACCTTTTCTAATCTATATAGCTTTCCTTTCTTTGCGATATTCCGCAGTGCTTTATCATATGCGGAAAGGGATGGGAACTGCACAAAGCTGATATATACCAACATTGTCGAGAATGAAAAAGGATAGAAATTCATTAGTTTGGATTCGAATTCCTCTCTTCCAAAGTAACAATCCAGAGAATTAATAAAGCTTAAGACTTACACTGCCGCAGGAGTTAAGTTTCCGCCACGCGGATAGTTGAATTTGAGATCATCTGATGTCAGACTGCAGCCCTCGAGTACGTTCATTATGTCTGTCTTCAGAGCATGTTTTGAAAAGCCTGAAAACTTCCCATAAAACCTCCCTGCAAAAAGAAATAAGAAAAACACATCAAGGAACATCCTTCATAGTGAGCTAAACAAAGTCTCAAAACCATAACAGTCAAAGTAAACAAAGTCCGCATTTTTGGATAGCAAAATTCGATAATAGCCTCTGCGGTTAAATTTGAAACCAACATTTTCAATTTCAATAGCTTCAGATATACACACTCCAAACAAATCAAAACTCTGCAATCTATGATCTAGGATCTTTGCCCTCACAAATTGGAGAAATGCTCTCAAAGAAACACTAGATAAATGGAATGAAATAAAAGAGAAAACCTTCTCCCGGAGAACCTCCCGGAGGCGGTGGTAACGGAGAGGCAGGAGGAGGCTGCTCCGTGGCGGTAGATAGGCATTTCCTCCACTCTTGAAGAAACGGAAGCGAGCTACGACTGATTTCCGGATCCAATTTCCGGAGACACAAACTCGATCTGATCGCGCTACGAGTGATACTCATTTCTCACCGGAAAATGTCTAGGGTTTTTCTCTACAGAGAGTCTCAGTGGTGACGATGACGAACACGGTGAAGAAGATTCGAAATTACACCCACATTCGCTACATAAACGACAGCGTTTCACATTCTAAAATAATTCAAAAGCCCACATAATAATTAAAAAAGGCCAAAGCCCATAACGTCGAACATCAATACGGTCCATATTACATTAGTCATTAGAAGGAGTAACGGAAAAAACTTGACCATTAAAGGAAGAAAAAAATGTTTCAAGAATTGAAGTAACAATATTTGATTAAATCTTGTCTAATTTCAATGTTATTTTAGGTATATCAAAAGGACTTTCGCCTTCGTAATTCCCCGAAGGTGAATACTCGCAAATCACTAGGAATCCACGGTTGTTATCGCATTTAGAACGAGCGCATCCAACGGCTGTGGTTGTACGCCAAACGATCTGCGTATAATGACCGCACATGGCACCAGACTTGCACGTATTAGCCACCCGATCGTAGTTCAAACTTTCATCCATCCATTTATCAACAACTCTCCTCGGCGACCAATTCTCACTCCTTTGGTACCTGAAAATATTCTCTCCGTAAGGCCCACCTGAATGGGTCATTTTACAATCCGATTTACGTTGTTTGGCCCATTTAGATGCGAAACGGGCCAACCCTTGATCCCATCTTAGATTCGACGCGCCTGAAGCTACACGCGCTGCGTTGTGCGCGAGTAAGAACTCCGCGGATTGCTTATTCCTCCTTCCTCTGTTAGTCGCACGTGCGGCTGCGGCTTTGGTGTCCGGTGATGAAGTTCCTGCGGTGGAGGGAAATTCTCCGGAGAAGATTAATAGGAGGAGGAGGAGAACGGAGGAGATGGAGAGACAAAACGGATGATATAACGAAGACGACGACATATCTCTTAGTCGTCGTCTTCGTGTCTCTCATTTTCAATCTTCTCTGTTTCTCAGGTTTTGTTGTTTCACTTTTGAAAACATTCATTATTCGGTTAGTGTTTTGCCATTTTCTGACAAGCTTTGACAGATTGTGTGTCTCATCTTTTTGTTATCTGTTTTTCGTTGTTTTTTTTTTTT
>Ga0041059_1000112_pt1 | contig 46951 bp, 44 predicted proteins | sample AraColnosormetaG_FD_56232 | JGI IMG/M metagenome (GOLD analysis project Ga0041059, IMG submission 56232) | Arabidopsis roots microbial communities from North Carolina, USA - Col MF nosort | ecosystem: Host-associated > Plants > Roots > Unclassified | place: USA: North Carolina | collected...
TTTTTTTTTTTTTTTTTTGAGGATTCAGATTTTAGGGTCTCGATTTATTGAATTCTCCTTCTACAATTTTGGTACGTTCGATGAGACCCGTCGAGTTGTTTGATTTGAAAGTTGTGAAATTGATTAACTTTCGACCTACAATTGGATTTTAATTTAGGGTTGTAATCAATTGATGAGATCAGCTTTTGGATTGCGCTTAGCTTTGATTGGCCTTAGATTTTCTTGATTCAATTAGATGCTTTCGTTTTGGATTGCAATTTGATGCCTTTTCTTATTCTACATCATAGTTCTACTTTGATGTTTTCACATAACCTCACTTGTGTTACCGATACTGTTCCTAATCATCTTTACAATTGCTTTCATCAAGTCTCTTTAGTGTGTGTGTTTGCCTGTGCTGATTAAAGTTTAGTCTTATTTTCAGAATACTATCTGTCATGTCACTAAACGTATAATTAATTCAATTTACTGCTGCTGTAGGTGGCAGTCCTCCTAAACCTTGGGAAAAAGAAGGAAATACATCTGGTCCTAATCCTTTCAGGCCTCCTTCTAATACTAGCACGGCTGGTTCAGTTGAGGCTTCTGGCACAGCTAATCCTGGTGAAGTAGTTCCTCCGCCCGTGAACAGGCCTAATACAGCTGCTAATATGAATTCACTCAGTAGGCCTGTACCGGCTAGACCTTGGGAACAGCAGAATTATGGGAGCACTATGGGGGGAGGTATATTTTTTCAAGTTATCTTAGATTTTTTGGTTGCTGAGATTGCATAAAGCTTAGTTCTTTTATTGTATGAATGGCAGGTTATGGTTCAAATCTAGGTATGACCTCTGGGTATGGGTCAGGTACATATGGTTCAGCATTAGGTGGGTATGGTTCATCATATGGTGGTGGGATGTATGGAGGTAGTAGCATGTATAGAGGAGGTTATGGTGGTGGTGGGCTCTATGGAAGTTCAGGCATGTATGGTGGTGGTGCGATGGGTGGTTATGGTGGCACGATGGGTGGTTATGGTATGGGTATGGGAACGGGAATGGGAATGGGGATGGGAATGGGAATGGGTGGTCCTTATGGTAGTCAAGATCCAAATGACCCTTTTAATCAACCTCCATCTCCACCAGGCTTCTGGATATCATTTCTCCGTGTGGTATTGTTCATTATTCATACTTTATTTTGTATAAGAAATAAAAGAAGTTGATAATGATAAGGTAGTACTGTATAACATAAAGTGTTCATGTTTTGATTGATGACAGATGCAAGGTGCTGTGAATTTCTTTGGCCGTGTAGCGATGCTTATAGATCAAAACACACAGGCCTTTCACATGTTCATGTCTGCCCTTCTTCAGGTTCCTTCCTGTTTTTTTCTTCTACCAACTCGTATTTTACTGGTTCCTTGATCCATTTCATTGTTCTCATGTTAACCAATCATTTATTTGTCCTCAGCTATTTGATCGTGGTGGTATGTTATATGGAGAATTAGCAAGATTTGTACTGCGTATGCTTGGGGTGAGAACAAGGCCTAGAAAGATGCAGCAGCCACCACAAGGGCCTAATGGGCTACCTTTACCACACCAGCCACATGGAAACCAGAACTACCTCGAGGGGCCTAAAACTGCTGCACCAGGTGGTGGCGGTGGTTGGGACAATGTATGGGGCAACTAAGTTACTTCTTTCATTACCCAAATCCTTCAACATTGCTTTAAAACACCATGACAACCAGTTGGTTACCGATAGAAGATAAACCGTGTAGCAGCCTGCAACACAGATTGGGATGTACGAAAACCAGATGTTTGTTTGCAAATTGAGTCTCTTCTTCTCTTCTCTCTATCTCTCAGTATTCTCTGATTGTGTGGTAAAGGATAGATGTCGTACTCTACAAAATGGAAAGTGAAGTTTTAAGTGTTTGTTAAAGACCTTTCTATTGATATATATTTATAATATCCGATTCTCTTCCTCTTTTACTGGATTTGAAACAACACTGTTGACCAGTAAACGATTTTGATACTTTATTAACAACTTGAAGCCTATTCTTGAATACATCTTTTCTTGCAGTTTGCCTCTAGACAAGACCAACACATTGGTCCCAAAAATGTCGTATGAACGAACTTAAAAGAATCATGTACTGTTGATAGAAATTGATGCTTTTATTCTTGTGCATATAGTCTCCAGTCTGGTCCTATGACCATCATTTCTTCTGTTCTTAGTGTTATATCGGCTCTATGTAATCTGAACATCTCAATTGCTGTAGGGGTCAGCCTCGCGTTCCCGTTCATGTAGAGAATCTGGAGGTTCATGCAACCGCATCGTAGAGCAAGCAACCCTTGGTCACATAAGTTCCTACAACGGTTCACATGGAGTTTCTTCAAGTTACGGCACCACTTCCCTACGGCTTCCCATCCCGAAATCTTAACTTCATGACAAAGAGCCAAGTTCCACTCTTGGAGCAATGGACAACCTTTTGCTATAGCTTCAATGGATTCATCACCAACCGTTCTGCACATCCTAAGGTTCAAGATTCTAAGTTTTGATGCAATTCCAGATCCAATAGGTACCAACCCATCTTTGCGAATGTAGCAACTTACACCTGAAATGTTTAGAAACTCAATCCCACCTCCGCTAATGATCCCCGTTATACCCTTCGGCTCAAGCTGACAAGAGTCAGCATCCACATAGCCTAGAGTTGGAGAACAGCCACTAAAGCCAACACCGGTAATGCTCTTGCAGTTTGAGATTTTCACTGACTCAAGCTGCAAGCATGCTTGTGACAACGCTTTTATCCCAAAATCAGATACCAGCGGGCAGTACGAGAGATTCACGCATTTTAGAGACAAGGAAGCCCTGGCCAACGTTTCTAACCCAATGTCACTGATATTGCAGCGGTAAAGACTAACCACACTTAGATTGGGACAAAAGCTAGCAATAGTGGAGATCCCATCATCAGAAATCCCAAAGCAACAATCTAAGTAAAGAGTATGCAGTCTTGCACCGGGATACCTGAGGGAGTCGAGACTCGAATCATTCAGCACAGTGCAGCCAGAAAGCGAAAGATGCTCCAACCACTGAAACCGAGTAAGAAGCCTGTGGAGATGATGAGAGCTCACATCAGGATTTGTCTGAGACAGACTTGAAGGGTTCAGGACAGAGAAAGAACACTGGAACTGTAAAGAGCGACGGCTAATGTTTTGGATGTTGAGCCAGCGATGACAAGTCAAACCAAATGAATCATGGTCAGCAACACTATCAAGTCGTTGAAAGATAAAGGAAAGGCAATCATCTGGAAGGTGGATAATGGAGGTCTCAACATTATTATCAGACTCGGACACATCTTCCATGCCTCACTTCAATTCCTGTATAAAATGGACAGCAAAATCTAATCTTTAAAACTAAAACTATCTCCTCCACATATATCTACTCTGATACAGAACATAAACTCATCAAGAACCTAAGTCAGATAAACCTCTATATTGATCTAAATGAAGCAATCCAGAGAGCCTTCACTTCAGTTCCGGATCACCAAGAAAGACCAGGGAAATGGATACGTTGCAAGCTTAGAATCCAGCCCTACATGTCTTTGGAAAACAGACTCAAAAAAGCAAAACTTTGAGACTCAGAATCTCTGGATTGGATTAGATTGATCGGAAAAAAAGAAATTATGAAAACCCACACAAAAGATCCAGAGTTTATCGAAGAAATCAATCAAGTAAAAAGAGAACAATCGCTCAATCCATGATTGAAAATCCAAATACCAAAACAGAACGAGAGCGCTGAAGCAGAAATTTTGCTTGCTATGATTTTTTTTTCTTTTCGCATTTGTTTATATTATTATTTTTATTTTATTTTCTAATCCTTCAAATTATTCAATTTTTGAGATTTATGCCGAAGTTGTGTCACCGTACCGTAACTTTAGCAAGTGGTGTGGATTGTGGATTGTGGATTATACATGAGGGTAATGTCAATCCTAAATCATATAAGCACATTTTCTTGAATGAGAATGATCTCTTGAGATGAATAAATGATCTCAATTTCTGAAGACAACTCATTTAAGTGACTACCTTAAGAAGGGTCTTGAGCTAGACAACATGGAAGAGATGTACAAGAAGGTAAATGCAGCAATCCGAGCTGATCGGCTCCAAACAATTGATAACCAATTTTTGGATCCAACAGGAAATTCTGATGCTGCTGAAATAAATCATCAGTGGTAGCAACATCGAGAAAAAACAAGAAAAAAAAAAGCGTATGATGAAAAATGTTCATTGATAAGACATATTGGGCTGTCAAGTGTGAAGCCAGCTGATATTAGGATGAGGTTTGTTTTGTTCCCGCTGATTTGACACATGCTACCAGATGAGTTGTTTTCCTCTGGATTCGACAGGTAATTTGTCTTACGTCTTAACTATGTGTATTTGTAGTTTTGGAGATCTTAATTTTTTGTTATCTAGATATATTTATAAGTTTGCATTCATACTGATATTTAAGTGTATTTTCAAAAGTGTTGTGACTCAACCAAACGTGATCATATCTTCTTAACTTGAATCGCATGTTAAAGAACACTGTCGTTCCAAGGCTTAATTATAACCTATATATGTTGCCCACCCACGAGATAAAAACAATTATTTAGTAATTAGTGTCTCCTTGGATGTTGTGAAGAAGTTGGACTTTTGCATATTAATTCTCCCGCCAGTGTCGCAACAAAGTCTTCATGCTCAGAGTATCAGTTCACATTCGAAACCTGATCTTTCTTACTAGTCTATTGTTATGAGATTGGTTTTTTGGAGTGAAAATGAGCTTCGTGGAACTCTCATCAACCTCGTGAGAACATAACTTCGTGATTGTGTTCTTTGACAAGAAAAGTTGAGCTGTAGTTTTTTTTTAACAAGGTTTTGGGATGACCAGTAGTAAATCAATTGTTGTAATAATTTGGTTGGTAAATATAACATTTGTTTTCTACTAAACATCCAAAAATGGAGGTACGTGAATGAACACATGGTGTGTTGTAACAATTAATCTCAATATGGCCAAACCAAGTCTTCTCCATTTCTAGTCCTTGTCTCTACAACGAAGCTATTGCGCTATTTGTTTTGTTTGTGCAGTACGCTTCCTTCTTCTTATTGCCTTTCTTCTTAGGCGTCATATGACTCTCTTGCATCCTCAAAAACTATGCTGATTAATTTATGCCACACCACCATTTCTCATTGAAAGCTAAATCGAAATTCAAATAAAGTCCCAAAAACATGCAAAAGTTTAATTGACCAAAAAGCTGAAAAGCTTGATGGCGTTTCAAACTAATGCACTAGTTAATTCAATTTCCATAATTACGTAGTAGTTTTTTTGGAGATTATATATTTATTATTCACGAAAAATGTGGATAAGACAAATAAAAGACAAAGCATGCTGCATTGCTTGTTCTACTTTTTCTTTTTCTTTTTCAGACATTTTAGCCCAACTATATACTACTCTTGATTAATTTGAATAGGATTACATAGTATTCCATAACACGAGACAAAATAACAATATTTGGCAAATAGAAATGTTGTCTAGTTGTTTTCCTCGTAGATAAAGATAGTAGTCTCGACTTTAATAATTGGTTTGCATAGAAAAGAGAAGATAGTGTTTTGTATAGTACTAGGCAAAAGTCAAAAAGATTCTTTTGAAAGAGAGGACCCAAATTTACTTGACGTAATTATTGCATTTCATATACGTTCTTCTTCTCTCCCTACTTGATTTTTATTCAAAAACACTAGCATTAAGTCACTCTTTCGTCCTCAGATAGTGCGCATTGCAGAACACAAAATCTCTACAAGAAAACCCCAAAAATGGACGGACTTTGCTACGTCATCTTCATCATCTTCTCCCTGCTATCCTGCGCTTTCTCTCCCTTATCATACGCCTCTCCGGCCACTTTCAGTCGCCGTCACCTTCTTCAAGCTCCTGTAACTGATCCTTCCACATTCTCACCGCCGTTCTTCCCACTTTACAGCTCCACCTCTCCTCCTCCTCCTCCTTCTCCGCCGCAGCCTCTTCCGCCTCCCGCCCCCACTTTTGCGACATTTCCGGCGAACATCTCCGCTCTCGTCCTCCCTCGCTCCCCTAAACCGCAAACTCCTTCCCGTACACTCCTTATTCCTGCTATCTCCGCCGTGCTCGCCGCCGCAACATTAATCGCCTTGGCCTTTTTCTTCTACGGACGGTGGCGAGGGCAAACCAGTCATTTCAAAGATGAATCCAAGAGCTTAGCTTCAGACATTAGCCAATCCCAACAACAAACTCTTCCATGTCCCCCTCCAAGAAACAACAACACTCAAAACAAACTCTCTGTAGCTCCTTCTACCTCCGATGTTCTCTACCTCGGCAACGTCGTCACTTCCTCCGGGTCGGGTTTTGTTAAACCGGAGTCACCAGATATCTCTCCTCTCCCGCCATTACCTGCCCGTAGCTTCCTCCTGCAACATCACTCTGAAGCTAATCTTGATGAAGAAGAAGAAGACGACGACTTTTACTCGCCTCTCGCGTCTATAGCTGGTCAAGAATCACGAGACCGGAGAATCAATCCGTACAGTAACTGTTCTTGCTCTATCTCTTCACACTCGGATTCTCCGGCAATGTCACCGTCAGCTGCGATGTCTCCACCGATGAACTCGACGGCTCCACATTGGTCAACTAACCAAAACACTCACTCTCCGTCGTCGCCGGAGAGAACAGTAAGGAACAATAAGAGATATGGTGGGCAGTCGCTGAGAATGTTTAGCCTCTGGAATCAAAATCTAGGGTTTCCAAGAATTTCCTCTGCTTCTACTTCACCAGAGAGAGGTATGATTAGAACTCCAGACGCATATGCTCGTTCTTCTATGTACTCTTCAGTTTCCACCACGCCGGATCGGTTTTTCCGCAAGGTTCTTGATAGTTCGCCGCCGAGATGGAACGATTTCAGTCGAAATGTCAAGTCTTTGTTTCTTTCTTCAACTTCTGCATCACCTGCTAGAGATTTTTGTATCAACATCTCTGAATCTTCTAGAAGTTTGAAATCTTCTTGGGAAAAACCAGAGCTTGATACAACTCAACAGAGAGAATCGGCCGCTGCTGCTGTTACTCTTCCTCCTCCACAACGACCACCACCGGCAATGCCTGAGCCACCTCCTCTTGTGCCACCGTCACAGTCTTTTATGGTTCAGAAATCTGGAAAAAAGCTATCTTTCTCGGAGTTACCACAGAGTTGTGGGGAAGGAACAACAGATCGACCTAAGCCAAAGCTGAAACCTTTGCCTTGGGACAAAGTCCGACCAAGTTCTCGTCGGACAAATACTTGGGACCGTCTTCCATACAACTCTTCAAATGCTAACTCTAAACAGAGAAGTCTTAGCTGTGATCTTCCGATGCTAAATCAAGAGAGCAAAGTTTTGGATCCAAGGAAGAGTCAAAATGTTGCTGTTCTGCTTACAACACTTAAGCTCACCACAAATGATGTTTGTCAGGCCCTTCGAGATGGTAAATCATCAATGACAAAGCTAATTTCTTCTCATTATTCGGATTGTATCGAGTTGAATCTGACTTGTCTTTTATTTCATCAGGTCACTATGATGCACTTGGAGTTGAGCTTCTTGAGAGTTTAGCAAGAGTGGCACCGAGCGAAGAAGAAGAGAAGAAGTTGATTAGCTATAGTGATGATTCAGTGATCAAGCTTGCTCCATCAGAGAGGTTTCTCAAGGAATTGCTTAATGTTCCTTTCGTGTTCAAACGGGTTGATGCATTGCTCTCTGTTGCTAGTTTTGACTCCAAAGTCAAACACTTGAAAAGATCATTCAGCGTTATACAGGTATAAAACAAAGATGAAGATAACAAGAGACATTTATGAATGTGTATGTTGTTGTAAGCTTACGTCTCATAAAGCTATATGATTCTTTTGCAGGCTGCTTGTGAGGCACTGCGAAATAGCAGAATGTTATTGAGACTTGTTGGAGCTACCTTGGAGGCTGGAATGAAGAGCGGGAATGCTCATGACTTCAAACTTGAGGCGCTCCTCGGCCTTGTCGATATCAAATCGTCAGATGGAAGAACCAGTATCTTGGATTCTGTTGTACAGAAGATCACTGAATCAGAAGGAATCAAAGGGCTACAAGTTGTCAGAAATCTCAGTTCAGTTCTTAACGATGCCAAGAAATCTGCAGAGTTGGACTACGGTGTTGTAAGAATGAATGTGTCAAAGCTTTATGAAGAAGTTCAGAAAATTAGTGAGGTTCTGCGACTGTGTGAGGAGACTGGACACAGTGAGGAACACCAATGGTGGAAATTCAGGGAGTCGGTGACCAGATTCTTGGAAACTGCTGCTGAGGAGATTAAAAAGATTGAAAGAGAAGAAGGTTCCACGCTCTTTGCAGTGAAAAAGATAACAGAGTATTTCCATGTTGATCCTGCAAAGGAAGAAGCTCAGCTATTGAAAGTATTCGTAATCGTGAGAGACTTTTTAAAAATTCTAGAGGGAGTATGCAAGAAGATGGAGGTGACTAGTTCTCTGGCTTAGATGTCGTGTCATAAAGATCCTAGGATCTGTCCAAGACTAATGTATTGTGTTACCTTTATAAGTTATGTACTTATATGTTTGTATGAATCGTTGGAGAGCTACGTTGTATGTAAATAGATGCAGCTTTTACAAACATATAAGTGGCTTGAAGACCATATAATATCTCAAACTCAGAGATCCACTTTATTCTTCTTCTTTGTTATTTATTACATTTTCTTAGTTTACTGGTTCTTTAAGAATCCTTAATAAATAATATTCAGTCAAGCCTCGAAATATGAAGTACATAAGATGAATCTCAAAACAATACTCACAGAATACAATGATTAACATTTAATCATGCATATAGTACATAAGATTATATTATTTTCTATATATAGTATGTTACAGAGAGTATTTCCGAACCAATCATAATTACAAGGTTTATCTGAACTGGTCACTCTATTACACTAATAGCTCTGGTGAGTCAATGCTTGATACTTCCTCTATATACCGTCAAGAACTCCATCAATCGCCTGGAAGACCTGAGAGACTACATTCTCATCGCCTGTTATAATAGCAGTACCCATCTCTGAGAACTCTATCAGGCCACTGTTAGGATTTTCTATATGGATTATACTCTTGTCTTCTGATCCATTATCACCTGTACTCTGTTCGATGGATCCTTTTATTCCCATTTTCAGTAATGCGTCTAAAAGTAATTCCGGAGCCACTGAGCCCCAATGCCTCAATGGCCGAGCCTTTCCTGAACTTTCTTCCTGCTCCAACCCGGAAACTAATCTGTGTTTCCCATCTTCCATCAGAAGCCCACCTTTCAATCTTGCAATACCGAAGCTTTCACGTTGCCTCAGTTTTCTCCAGCTCAATTTGGAGGCCAAGTCTGTCGTAATCTCTACGCTTGGATTGTCTACAATTCTTGGTACATGTAGCGTCTTGTTCTCAAAGTAATTCAGGATTGAGATGGTCTTTATCGCAGCCAAACTGATCCTCTGATTGACAGCATCAGGGACCTATTCATAATATGGTATTAGATAGAAGAATATAGACAGATGCAGGATGTAAATATTTCTTCACCAGAGTGGAAGAGAATACTTACCAAGAAAATCTTTGGCTGCAAAACGGATACAAGTGTTGGGAGCTTCTGCAACCTGCAAAAGAAACTACAGCATTGAGCAATGGTAGACAAGCCAATTTAGATCACACATTTGGCCGCTGGACTACATGATGACAAGCTTAACTTGTGAGCTGCCATGATATTTGGAAACTAATATTTTGGGATATAGTGAGATATTACTGGTCATTAAATAGCAACAATGCATATGTGGTGAGTCAAATCTATACTATCAGTCAAGGTATGCCCTTGCACAAGAACCCAGGTTAATTCCTATTTTGTGCAGACACAACTCAGATTCCTTGATCCAAGACGACAGAAAAAAACAACTACGAAGCACCAGAATAAAATGTAGTCTTAATCATAAAGCCAAGCAAACCTTACCTTATTCCAGAAAGAAATGAACATTGGAGAATTTTCATCGCTATCGGTCTAAAAGGGAGAAGTCCTAAACCTGAACTAATCCCATCCTGCAACACATATTTATCATCAGATATATTGAATTCAAACTGGATCATCTGATAGAGATGGGGAAGAGAGAAAGAGATTAAAAAACCTCAAGAACAAGCAATGATTTTGGATCTCCACGCCAACGCTGAAGAAGTTGGACAGAAGGGCCAAGTCGCAAACTCCAGTGAGAAGCAAATACGATGCATGGTTCCTGCCAACTCGTTCTGTTCGCATAACTTAAAAAATCAGTGCATGCTGTAACATACTTCTTGATATAGAATCACATCATCCCAATATTCAGGTTTGCAGATTCCATGTGAGGTATATTACTGATGTCTCTGAACCAAGCAATGATTTAAGGTGAACAGAGATGATATTTTCATGACATGTGTTTGCAAACTATGCATTTACGCAAAATAATCCATCACTAATGATAAAAGAGATAAAACTTATAACCTCTTCTTACATTAAGTTGGGTGAATGAATGGCAGGAAACAAATGGATCTTCTTGTTTTTGATGAATTTAAGATGGCCAAACGATGGTTCTCCTGAAATTAACTGCAACATCAATCAATATACATACTTTTAATTCACATTTCAATACCATAAAATAAAACTTATCCTATTTGATTCATTTTTCTAATAATATTGTCATTGATAACCAAACAATTGGCAGAAGTATACCTTCTCCTGTCGTTGTTCGCACAGCCATTCGGGTATGGTGTTTGTGTATGCCAATAGCTCTTCTGCCACAGAAGATATTACAAAGATTGGAACCTAACCAGAGCCAAACTAGAGTTACTTAGACTCACACAGCTAAGAATCATTTCAACTAAAATAAACTTTTTTCTGTGCTTCATATCCTCAAGAAAGTAAAACTAAAGAAAAAGAAGAAAGAGACATCAAACCTTTAGAGACGAGGATTCAAGAGAATTTGACAATAGCTCTAGGAGCTGCAGAACTATCCCAATTCTAGTAATCGTTATCAAGGTTGAGCCACCAGCATCAGCAGATTCTGCAGCACATGAACAAACAAACGCTAGTTTCTCCATCTCTTCTAAGCTGTCTTCAGTGTTTAGTAATGAATCCTTGTTGTCACTGCTAAAAATGTTAAACAGTAAAGAAAGATCCCCCACTTTAAGATCTAAACAAACATCCTCTTATAAATGTAAAGAGGGGTCTTATATGATAGTACCTGATTGTTGATATATAATTATTATCTGAGTCAGGAGAAATACAACCATCCTCAGTCACTTCTGCAGATTGGAGGGATGAGAAATCTGAGTAAATCAAAACATCGGTTTCTTTGAGACCATGGAAATCAAAACTTCTTGCATGATGTGAAACGAAGATGGAGTCTGACACATAACTTAGACTTCCATTAGGTCCGTTGATCAACCAATTACAAGCCCCAATATCTAGACCTGAACTTAGAGCCTTAATGATTAAGGTCCCATTGTAACAAACTTCTTCTGCAAACTTTACGCCTTGAACCTTCTTCATGCAACTCTCTATATCATCTAAACTGTGGAAAAGATTGCACAAAACTTAAAGAAGCTATCAACAGTACTTGAAGATCTAGCAACATATTGTTTGAGAAGCCAATAATAGTTACCTGTACAGACGCATCCAACTGCCCAGATCATCACCACTCTCGCCGAAGACAACTTTTTTAAGCAAGGCTGGTACTTGTTCACTATCTAAATTCTTTATCCACCCAGGAAAACTGGAGTTGTCAGGTCCATGAAAGCATCTGAATTCCTTGTGCATCGAGACAATATCTTCCATCATGAGCTGTCCAATCTTCGCTGTTACTTCAGTCATATATATCTACATCGTAGCAACAATAACAACTCAGCACAATACACACCCCAAGAAAAAAAAAATCATTCAGAAAACTCAAAACTTTAGGTCCTGAACACGTATACCTTGGCAAAAAATCCAGGGTTTTGAGTAAGGAATGGCAATCCGAGCAATCCCATAGGGTTAGAGATGAGAACAATATCAATGAAAGAAGCCTCCCACAAATGCAAGGCTTTCACAGTTTTGTACCACGGTTCTTCACACACCAAATCAGCACAAGTTAGCTGTCTCTCCAGTTTTTGCTTCTTTTGAATTGGATTCTGAGCATCCAACGACTCATCAGATAGATATTCAGAAGCTTCAGAACCAACACCAGATGGAACAGGAGAGAAGATTTTGATTGCCGAAAGGTCCAAAGGGCAGTCAATTAAAATCCTGAAACCACATAGATTCAGCATATGACAAGGCGGATAGTGAAAGCCATCTCCTTTGCTCAGACATGTCTGCAAAAAAACACAAAACTTTCATACTTACCCAACCCGAGGTTTTCAATAACTCACACGAAAAGTATTAGACTTTCATTAACCAAGAGAAACTCACCAATTCCATGGAGACAAACAACAGTATAATCTGTTTAAAAAACTGAATAAGCGAGGTTTAAATTCAGAGCTTTTCCAAACAACGCAACCTAAAAAAACAGCCAGAAATATGCGTATCATAGAAGAGGTTCAGTATAACTCCATAAAAATTTCCGTCTTGTTTTTTAGAGAGAGACTAACAGATGCGGCAAGGAAAGTACGGAGGTTTATGCAAGGCGGCGATGGAGGTTGTCGAGGACGAAGCGGCGGATTTAATTCGAAACTGGTTTAGATTCGAAAATCGAATTTCTCCGGTTCGGTTTGGTTGGATTAGTTAATTTTTTCAAAAACTAAATTCGGGTTGGTTGCTTTGATACGATGTTGCTGAGATAATAGACCGGAGAAAGACGACGAAGAGATCAGCGATTTTGTTTACTCCTCCAATGGATTCAGCTCGAGAGGTCAGCGATGGTAGACTCACCGTCGAAGGTTTCTCTGTAGCTTCTCGAGCTTTTGCCGATAAGTGGAAGATACATAACCAATCGTTCCCTCCATGGTCTTGGGTTCCTCTGATCAATCGAACTCTACTTGTTTCAAAGAAGGTTGATGAACACCAATTCTCCATAATTCAACCTTCTTTAAGATACTGTTTTTTAAATTCCTTGGTCTTGTTGTTTTATTAGCAGGAGGAAGGTTACTTGTCGCTGGAGAAGATCATAATTCTCAGTTCACTTGAGGTAGATTCACAGCTCTTAACAGTGATGTTCTTCTTTTCTTGTTTCTCACAATTAAGTTTGTGTGTAGGAGGAAATTCCAGAGGATGAATCTCTAAATGTAGCTACTGATTGCTTGGAAAAAGAAGAAACAGTTGATCACACGATTTTGGTACATAACCTTTTGAGAAATTCTCATTTTAACTATCTCTGAAGCAGGTATCTAGAATCCATGAGATTGTTTTCCTTGATGCCCTTTTATTTGTGTTAGGTCCCAACCATGGAAAATGAAGCACACTACTATGATTTCCATATAGTTTACAGTGCATCATACAAGGTTCCTGTGCTATATTTTCGCGGATACTGCAGCGGTATGTCACAATATAACCTGCTTGGACTTTTTTGGTTTGTTCTTTTGTTTAGTTTGAAAATCATCTTTGTTGTCACTTAGGTGGAGAACCTCTTGCTTTGGATGTCATAAAAAAAGATGTACCCTCATGCTCTGTTAGTCTTTTGCTGGAATCTAAGTGGACTTTTATAACTCAAGAGGTATCCTCTCAAAATCAATACTACATTACAATGTCCGTTTAAAGTATATTATATGGTTATTTGGTATTGAATCCCTATGCAAACAATCAATCGCAGGAGCATCCATATTTGAACAGGCCATGGTTCAAGCTACATCCCTGTGGGACTGAGGACTGGATCAAGCTGCTTTCCCAAAGTAGCAGCTCTTCTGGATGTCAGATGCCAATTGTGTTGTACTTGGTTTCATGGTTCTCTGTTGTCGGGCAGGTGGTTGGTCTTAGGATCCCTCTTGAGATGCTGAATTAGTAGCCATCTTCTGTTATCAAAATATATAATGTATCAGTGGCTCCAAACCCTCGGCAACAACTTTTAAAGGTACGCATTTCTGAATAAGAATTTTCAGAAGAAACTAGGGACTAAAAAACTTGAGTTTCATTAACATATGAGTGGCTTCAATTCATGAGTCTGCAAACATCGTAATCAAATCTAGCTATTATGTTCTTGAGGTATTTAAGTTGAATTCGTTTTTTCCAACAAACCATTTTGCTTACACCACTTCGGGTAATTGTAACATAACGGCTGATTCTAAAAAAAAGGCTTACTATTTCAGTATTTCTACGTAAAGTTTGTAATGCCTCTCATTGTATAGAACCAACCAGTTTATAGCTTGATTGAAATTATGAAAATAAAAGTTTGTATCCGAAATATATGGCAGCAGCAGCCATCGCAGATACGCCACAGATATTTGTGTCGGAAAATAGTGTCGTAATATTTGTGACAATGTCGACTGGCAATGTCGCTCTTTGCGACAACACGTTTCTATCCAGAAATTGCTAATTTGCTTTGGATGCGCGATGCCTAAAATCCGGTTTGCAGCCGCAAAATCCTGTTTTCTTATAGTGCGGGCTTTGTTGATAACCTTGAGGAAAAGGTTCTTTTGGAGTATAGATGGGGTCAAAGAAGCTAACGTTTTACTAAGCAAAGCAAGAAAACCAATGAAGAAAATGGTAGACTGAGTAATGAAGACTTGGTCCAGGAATTTTGTTAGTAAGTGGAAGACTTGGAAAATGAAAAATAACACAGCTGTTTGATTGATTGACTTGAGTAAAGTATGTGCCGTATTATATGGGATATAAAAACTCCATAAAAGACAACCTTAATGACCTTGGAATCTTAATTAGTACCTGAAGAGTAAATTAGTTTAAAATTATTTGGAATCTTGAACTAAATTAGATGTCAGATATATAGCTTATAATACAAATAGGGGCTAGAGAACAAAAGCTTCACCAAGATGGAGAATTGTATGATTCGCAACACTGGTTATTTTCTAACTATTTTCTTCCTCGCCTTCATTTCATTTGCAGTAACATGCAGCGGAACTAATCAAAAAGATAACGTAGATAGACTTCCAGTAGTGTACGAAGATGTTCGGATAGGTTTGGTGGTGGACATGGGTTCCATGGAAGGCAAGCTTGTGACAACTTCGATTTCGATGGCGCTTTCTGATTTCTATCATGTCAACAATGGCTATAGAACAAGAGTCTCTGTCTTATCCAGAGACTCTCATGGTGACCCTCTCCAAGCTCTCGCTGCAGGTACGTCCTAGATTGTTTTCTTCAGAACAAGAAGCTCATAGTTTCAGTGAATCACTGAAGATAGACAACTCGCAGCAATAATTAAAACTGTTAAGACCATGATTCGAATCTTGCCACTGCAATTTCAATCTGATTTTCGTTAACCTGGTGAAATGTTCATTTCTCATTTTGATTGATTCTATGGAGATGTAATTTTTAAACAGCCATGGACCTCCTGCAAACTGAACAAGTGGAAGCACTTGTTGGTGGACAATCGTTGCTTGAAGCAAAAAATTTAGCAGAGCTTGGGGAGAAAACTAAAGTTCCAGTGATTTCTTCTTTCCAAGTTCCTAGCTCGTTGAGCTTGGCCAAATATAATTACTTTATTCAAGCTACTCATGATACATCCTCTGAAGCAAAGGGAATTGCAGCTCTGTTCAGCAATTTTGATTGGAGAACCGCTGTTCTTATCTACGAGGATGATGATGACTGGAGAGAGAGTATACAACCTTTGGTTGGACATTTCCAACAGAACGCCATTCACATTGAGTACAAGGCGGAATTTTCTGTCTCATCTAATGAGGAATGTATCATGAAGCAGCTAAGAAAGTTTAAGGCCTCGGGGATAAGGATTTTTGTTGCGCACATTTCTGAACGAATTGCAAATCGTCTCTTTCCATGTGCTCGGAGGTTAGGAATGATGGAGGAAGGATATGCTTGGATCCTCACAGCGAGAAGCATGAATAATTTTCAAGACACAAATTATTTAGCAAAAGAGGAAATGGAAGGTGTGATTGGTTTCAAGTCTTATATTCCGTTGACTGAGGAGCTTCACAACTTTACTTTGAGATGGAAGAGATCTTTGCGACTCGAAGAAGTAGTTACAAGGATGAGCGTTTGTAGCATATGGGCTCACGATATAGCTTGGAGTCTTGCAAGAGCAGCAGAAGTTGCAAAGTTACCAGGTTTGTCAGTATATGACCTGCTTGAGGCTATTCCAGAGAGTGCTAAGCATAAAGGTTTGAGTGGTGACATCAAATTCATCGATAAGAAGTTTATCTCAGACAAGTTTGAGATTGTGAATATGATAGGGAGAGGTGAGAGAAGTGTAGGACTTTGGAATTCTGGTAGTTTCATCAGCAATAGAAGAAGACGTTTGTCTTCTACCAAAGCACTTGAGACAATCATCTGGCCTGGAGGGTCTACAAGAATTCCGAAAATCCGTTCGTTGAAAGAGAAGAGGCATGGTAAAAAGAAGAAGCTGAGAGTTTTAGTACCAGCAGGAAACATAACTCCGCAAATACTGGAAGTGAAAACAGATTTTAAAACTGGAGTCACAGCTGCTACAGGATACTGTATTGACGTTTTTGAGACATCAATCCTACCTTTCAATTATGAAGTGGAGTACATACCTTGGCCTGGTGCAATTAACTACAAGAACTACAACGATCTTGTGTACACACTGTATAGCCAGGTAATATATATATACACACTGTTGTGGCTTATCGCGGTCTATCATTAGTTATATATTACTCTTTAAGTTTGGGGAATTATGAGCATTCAACTCAAAACTAATTGGTAATTAGTGGAGAAGCCAATGTTCACCATATACTATTTTAGATACAACTTCACTTTCATGCACTATAACATTAATTATTTGTTTTGCTTCTTTCACAGAAAGACAAGTACGATGCAGCTGTTGGGGATATCACGATTACTGATAACAGATCTTTATATGTAGATTTTACATTACCTTTCACTGATATGGGACTCGCAGTTGTTACTGCCAAAGACAAAAGCATGTGGATTATCTTTAAGCCTTTGACACTTAGTCTTTGGCTAACAATTGCAAGTTTCTTTATCTTGACGGGGGCTATAGTTTGGTTGATAGAGCGGCATGATAACGCTGACTTCCAAGGCTCTTGTTTCCAACAGATTGGAACATTGCTATGTTTTGGGTTCTCGACCCTTGTCTTTGCCCATCGTAAGTACGAGAAGATCGAATTAGCCTTCTTGATTTTATCTATTACAAGAACTCTCTGACCATTTTTTTTGCTTTGATATTGTTGATATATAGGGGAGAGGCTGCAACATAATATGTCAAGATTTGTAGTTATTGTTTGGATATTTGCAGTGCTTATATTGACTTCAAATTACACTGCAACGTTGACATCAGTGATGACGGTTCAACAGATACGCGGGTTGAAATCAAACGAAAACATTGGCTTCTTTTCTGCCTCTATTGCAGCAAATGTGGTTAATGATAATCCTACGTTCCAAGGACCGAGATACAAGGGATTAAAGACAGCTGACGATTTTACAAATGCTTTAAGGAATGGAACTATCTCGTTTATCGTCGATGAAGTTCCATATGTAAAGCTCTTTGTTGCAAAGCACCCTTCAGAATTCGTCATTGTCGAAACCGAAAGCGTAACCAACGGCTTTGGATTTGTAAAGCTTTTACCCCCAAAACTTTCGTCTATTATTACATTATTGGTATGCACACTTATTTGACTTAATCCATCTCTCTCTCTCAGGCTTTCCAGAAAGGTTCTCCTTTGGTTCAAAAGGTGTCAAGAGAAATCGAAAAGCTAAGGAGAACAGAGAAGCTAAAAGCCATAGAGAATTGGTGGTTCCAGAGACAAACGACGTCAGCCACAAGCGAGGATACGTTCCATCCTCTCACTGTATACACATTTCGCGGTTTGTTTATGATCACAGGAGTTTCTTTTGCGTTTGCTCTCATCGTCTATCTAATCCCCTGGAACCGAGAACAAAGGCAAGTTGTGCTTAAACATTTCCACCGTTATGTTAGTCATCGATTTGCAAGAGAAATTCGTCCTTCTCCCACCACACCAAACAGGCAAAATGAGAATTCAGTCATCTGAAGCCTGACATCTTCTTATCACTTACCTCAGAAATGCAATTCTCATATTTCTTCTCCTTTTGTACATCGTTATATGCTTATATGTGTCAATCCCATCCATAGCTTGAGACAATTTTTTATCTTTAACCTTCGAATTGGGTACTTAAAAGGGAATGTATCCTATATGATTTGTCTTATTAGATTGAAAAATCTCAAGTTAATCATTAATTTTAAGAGAAAATCTTATTAGTGATTTGAAAAATGCATTCAAATTATTTATGAAGTGTTGCTAATAGTAAATCATTAAAAAAAATCTTTTAAATTCACCCAAAAATCCATTAACATTTGACTGCATACAGAAAAACAAAATTCAAAAAGAGAAGAAAAATCGGAAAAAGTCAACAACTTAATGTGACGTGGAAAAGAAATGCCTCAAAGAAGCTGGTTTGTACAAAGATAGGGAGAGAGAGAGTGTTTCCGACAAGCTCTCTCTTTAAGACAATCCATCTCTTTCTTCAAGCTAAGCCCCGACGGAAAGCTAAACTCATTGCTTAAATAGATTCCCTCATGTATGAGTAAGCAAACCCTCTCTCTTCCCTAAAATCAATCTATCTTTTTTTTAACCATTGCGTTTCTTTTTTTCCCTTTCCGAGCAGATCTGAGCCGAAGGTTAACTACATGACCGGCGCTGAGAACGGCGTGAGAATGACGTCACCAGAGGCGTCTTCAACATCCTCCCTCGCCACCACAAGTGTCCACGTAAGCGCTCTCGACGGACTCGTGAACGTGAACTCTCTCTTCACCATCGCCGTCTTCGTTGGTCTTTCCTTAGCGACTCCAGGACAACACAGCCTCGAACAACGATCCAGCTGCGACGCAAGTGCTGACGTCGCCAAGAAGCTACTGGTCTTCGAAGTCGTCTCCTTCAGCTTCTTCCTCTTCTCCTCTCTTGTAGCTCAGGGTCTTAAGCTTGCCTTAAACCTTCTTAATAGCAAAGACGTCAACGAGATTTTCAGAGCTCACATCAATATCAAGGTTTTGAGATGGGGAATGATGGCTTCTGCTGTCGGATCTGTAATGGGCTGTCTCTTCTTGATGCTCTCTATGGTTAATGTGATTCAGATCCGTCTTGGTTTGCTCTCTTGCGGCAGCAAATCGGCGGCTCAAGCTGTTGCAACGCTCGTCACTCTGGTTTCCTCTGCTCTGCTGATTTACATCTCTACCGCCATTTACGCTTTCTGGCATTGATGCTATGTCAAAATTGGATAATGTCCATGGCTTTGTTTTGATTAGCCAATGTGTAATTTCATCATCAATGCCTTCCAATCTAGTTTTTTGTTTTTTTGTTTCGGAGAATGAAGAATCAATCACAAGATACAGAACATTGGATTATGAGAATTTGATGTTAAGCTTTTATGAACAGAAATGAAGCATTATGTTTGTTGTTTGGTGAAAGTATTGGACTCAATGTCTCTAACACTTTGGATAACACTATTGATGTTAATGGTGAGATGGTTGGAATGTTCTTCCATCTCCTTAAGGACCATATCAAGCTGCTGTTGCAAAGCAGTACAACGCCTTCTCTCTCGGCTCAGCTCTGCACTCAGCTCCCTAATCTTTGCGTCTTTCTCGTCCTGAAAAGTTCATTTGTACAAGATTTCGATATCATTTTTTGAGCTTTATGTTCTTGGTAACTCTTAGATCAATGCCAATAATCACTGTTTTACTTTTACCCCAAGGAAAAGTGCGTAGACGTACCGGTGTTTGAGGGAGCTGAAAATTCCGGCGAACATTAGGGGAGAGAGGCAAGAGAGGATGATTATGCTCTTTCTCAAATTTAGTAACAAGCCATGTTCCGGATTTCTCTCTTTTCACAACAATCAGAGCTTTACACCCTTCTCTTGTTATAGCCCGAGGCTTTCTACTCTCGCTTCTCCGAGGTCTCGACCTACGAAATCCTTCTTTATTACACACGAGTCTGCGCCACACCACAGTCCCATCTCGCATTGACCTCCTGAAAGCATCCACTCGCATAACGAAACCCATGCATGTAGCGTAATTGTCATAGAAAGACTTTGCAGCCTCTTCTGATTCAAACTCCATACCAATGAACGGCTCCACCATTGGAGAAGCTTCATCTGTGACTGTCTTCATTACATCTGAATTCTCCATCATCTCTACATCTTCTTCGGGTAAAGAGTTCCCTTCCACTGCCACAACACAACACACAAACATCTCAACTCAAAACAAATGATGCAAAGCTATGTCTTGTTCACCAAACCAGAAACTCTCTACCGAATACCTAACCAAACCCTAGAAAATCCTTATAAATTACCCACCCCTTTCTCTAACCAACTCTTAGCAGTTCTAATCTACTACATTCAGTCCTACGCTAGATATAGTGGACACTTCTTCCAAAGTTTATCAAATACACAATGGCTCGAAGATAAGCAGGTCCTCAAGAAGTGACTAATGGAAACATAAACCCTAAACTATGTATTCATAAACCCTAATGAATAGGCAGAGAGTAGCAATTTCAAGTGATATTACTCGAATTCTGAACTTCACCAAAGTGTAATCATGCAAGAAAAAAGAGAAAATCGAGTACATACAAACGCGAAATTGGGAATCAGATTCCATAATTTGATAACAAAAGGGAGCGAAAACCTCAAAATCATCGAAACAGATAGACGAGAATTTGAATAATAGATTGAATTATTGAATAGTAGAAAAGGGATTCGATTGAAGTACTCACTTGGAATGAAGATTAGAAAACTCCAAATTGTGTTTTCTTCAGAGAGAGGAAGTGATGATGATGATGATCTCTGAAGCTCAAGTTAGTAACTGGTAAGCGGTGAAGAAGACGACAAGAAAAAACCAAGATCTGGTCATAAATTCATTCCAGTCTCGCCCGTTGGATTACGAATAGTGCGAAACGGCACGTAGTTTATGTCTTGACGTCACTTGAAGAGTTAAACATCATGTAGTTTATAGTTTTTTCTCTTTTTACTTTTTACTTTGACCGCCTGACTAACATATTCCATGAGACACTTTTTTCCATTACTTTGACCTAAATCTTCACTTTAAAGACATAAATTCGATTGTTTGTTTGTTTTTTTGGGTAGAAATTCGATTGTTTGTTTGTGTTTAATCTTTGTAATTTACAAATACAAATATATTTTCATCATTTTATGATTATAAGCTAGATAGTGATAACTTTTTAAGTGCAACACCCAAATATATAAATAATAAAAGAATCATCAAGTGTTCCCGTAGATTCGCATGGTTATGTTTCAAAATCCGAAAAGCAAATTCATCAACAACATTTTTGTAGGAGCATTCAAAACAAAGCTCACAAAGTTTGTTGAGCTTTTTTCTTTTGCAAATCCATTCATCATCGCTTTCAAGGTTTTGCCCTAATAATCATTCCGAAGAAAAAAATACCCAATGATTTTGGGTCTCAAACCCGAACCCGAAAAATGAGTTTTTTTTTTACAAGTTTGATCCTAAGGCGGCAAATCCACCACCTTTCATCATTTGTTTAAACTCTTTGAAATTCACCATGCCATCTCCATCAACGTCAACTTTGCTTATCATCCTCTTGCAATCCTCTAGGGTTCTTCCTTGTTTGAGCCCCAAGGAAGCTAACACAGACCTTAGCTCTTCCACCGTGATGAACCCGTCCCGGTTCTGATCAAACACGTTGAAAGCCTCTCTCATGTCTTCCTCCTCGTCTCTTTCCTCCATTATCGTCTGGTACAACCCTCCAAACTCTTCGATGTCCACGTACCCATCACCGTTGAGATCAATCTTCTCGATCATCTGCACCAAGTCTTTGTCTGGAATGTAGATTCCTAGATTCTCCAATGAATCATTCAGCTCTTGCTTCGTGATTTTGCCATCACCGTTCCTGTCGAACATTTGGAAGATCCTGGCAAGCTCCGCTTGATCCATTCTTAATTGGAGTTTATTATTTATGAGCTTTGAACAGAGAATGAATGAGAACAAAACTAGAATATGGGTTTATAGAGAAGAAGAGAATTAGGGCAGGAGACAAGAAGGACTGCTTCTTAAAGGAAAAGGAGTGGTTACCATTTTAGAAAACTCATTACAACTGTGATCGTGGTCTGCACCAGTTTTCTGTTGAACTGGTCTTAAAATAGGTTTATGTCCTTCAAGAATACACAAAAACTAAAGTCTATCAATAGAGATACACACGGAATCTACACATTATCTCGTATTTTGTCATCTTCAAAACAGTTTTCCGTTAGGATAGTTATTTCAGGTTAAATCTTTTGAGACTCAATTTATGGTATAGACAAATATAATTCAATTCAAATGCTTATCGTCTGTTTGTATATGTTTGGTTAATTTTCTACAAAACTTATTTATTTATTTTATCTACATAAGATGTAACTTATTCTAAGTGGATTTGTTCTATACACTTCTTTTTTTGTCGATTTGAACATGGCGATGTTTCGAAAATAGAAGAGACAACTTGAACAATAATAAAATTAAAATAAAAGAGATAGCCTTTAAAATAGTCAAGGTCTTAATCACTTCTTAACAGATTGATAGTCTGTTAACAGGTTTAAATTATGTTGTATTGCACATCCTTATAAGACTGAGAGTAATGATTATTGTGTTAAGTGCACCACAAGCAGAAATTGATTTTGATATCGACGTTTTCAGGTAGATAGAGATGAGCATCCATTTTTCAGTTTGCTTTGGTTTCGGATTTTGAAAAACGAGTAAGAATTAGAAAACTATTCGCAACATTTAAAGATGCCTAAGCTGTGTTTAGAAACTACTGGTAGGAAAATAATATCTAAACAGTATACTCAATATGTTTTGTTACTGAATCAAACCCTGAACAAGAATCGATCCTACAAACAGAGTTTCTGTTTACAAGGCTCAAATCAAATCTACTAAACCATTGGTATAAGATGCCAGATCCATTCTACCTTATTCCCTTTCCCTAAAAGCAGAAACTGTGATTACAATGCTCAGAGTATATTTAATGTTATCTCAGCCTCACCAAAGATGCAGTGGTTATGAGAATGAAAGATCAAAACTCCACTAATTCTTCTAACTCAACGGAAACACCTCCTTAGACAATTAGACCCGAGAATATAAAGGATGGCCTATTAATCCTAAGCATACCGAAACCGGGAAGATTACTATATGGTCTGTAAAAAGAATCTCATTCCAGTACTAAGAAGTCACATCATTCTATATACTCTCTTTCTCTATGCTTAAAGCTGTTGGCAAATTGAGCTCGAGACCAACAGATATCAACACCAGGTAACCACAATTCAACACAATGTGTTCAATAACCTCCTAGCATTTTCCAATTGCTTTTACCAATCTCTAGATATAACACCATAGTCTCTAACCAATCTAATGGAAGAAGAAGCAACGAAAATGAAATCAAGAAAACAACATTCACCCATACTTGAAGCAGGGAATCGTTTAAACAAGCAGAGTTCTTTACCACATTACAAAATTTAAATGTAAGCAAACGAAAATTACAGATTCAAATGGAGTTATCTTCAGAGTACCGAAATTTCCAAAGCGAATTTTATTAGCCAAATTGAGAACGAACCCAACATTTATGAGATCCTCAAGAACAAAAACTTACGGAATATCCCAAGGCTTAGCTTCAGGGACAGCGACGACCATACCTTGAAGCTCCTGCGTTAACACAACTTGGCAACCAAGACGCGAGTGCTTGTTCAAGATACGGGATCTAGAGCTACGCTTCAGCACATACTCCTCATCGTAAGTACGCGGCGGGAGCTTCTCGAGCCATTCCTCTGCGATCTGAACCTCGCACTCCGCTGAGCAAGCCTCGATGTCATCCAATCTATGCGATGCTGGATCTATCAGACCAGTGTGAGTGAGCGCACGAAGGAGAGTCTGGCCAGAGAGTCCAATGATGTCCTGCTTGTATCCATCGGGATCGATCGCAGAAAGCTTGACGATTCGGTCAGAGACTTTCTTCGATCCCAGAGACGGAGAAGGAGCAGACGTTGCGGATGTGCGAACGATTAGAGATCTGGTGAATGGAGAGAGTCGGTGGATTTGAGAGGAGAGTTTCTGAAGAGTCGTCGCCATCGTCGTTCCCCAATTTTTGGTCGGAGCTCAGATTTTTTGTGCTAATGGTTGAAACCGGAAAAGTGAGTGAGGGTGAAACGCTAATTTGGAGATGGGCTTCTTTATAAGCCCAAAGATAAGTTACATACTTACAAGCCCAAATTTCTAACTGGACCGTTCAATCGAACCGGTCAATATTAATCCAAATATTTTGTTTGGTTTAGTTTGGGTTGAAGAAAACATTGCTTCTATGTATTTTATGAGGCATTTAAGACAGAAAAAAATCTATAAACATTCGAATAGCCGCAAGTCCGGCCAGATCCACTCTGTTCCCATGTGATACGGTCCACCTACTTTTTCCAATAACGCGTAAGAAATTTAGGAAGTTAGAACCAAAGGCTTAACGAAACAAGCCACATTTAACTAAATACTGCTTGGTGGACACACATCCGACGTGGCTATCGTTCATTGGTCTGTTCCATCTATGGAATGAGAAGCACAAGATTACTGCTCCATTCCAAATTCCGCCTTCAATAATTTGATAAAATTTTGATCCACTCTGTTTCAAGCTGTCACCAGAATGTCGTCTTCTTCTTCTTCTCCTTCTTCGTCTTCCCTTAAACCCATTAATTCAATTTCCTGATAAACGAGCAGAGAGAGATCTGTCAAAATCACAAACCGTGAATTCGGGAAGAATAAGCCGATGATGCTTCGTATTGTTCAAATCGCGTTTCTATGTCTCGTTCTCGTCGCCGGGATCTCGATCTCCACGGCGATATCAGAGACTGAGACTATATACGAGATCCTCCTGGCAAACGGATTACCTTCGGGGATATTCCCGAAAGGTGTCAGAGAATTCACCTTCGACGTCGAAACGGGACGATTCTCGGTTTATTTGAATCAGGCATGCGAGGCTAAATACGAGACTGAGATACATTACGACGCCAATATTACGGGGACTATAGGTTCTGCTCAAATCTCTGATTTGTCTGGAATCTCGGCGCAAGAGCTATTCTTGTGGTTTCCGGTTAAAGGAATCCGAGTCGACGTGCCGAGTTCTGGTCTTATATACTTCGACGTTGGTGTTGTTCGAAAGCAATATTCTTTGTCTTTGTTCGAGACTCCGAGAGATTGCGTTCCGGTTCGTGGGATTCACAAGGTATGCAGAATGAGTTTTTTCAATTGAACCTTTAAAGTTCTTGAAAATTATTGAAGGATACTAATGGGCTATAGTGTGAATAGAGATAATTCAAATGTTCTTATCGCTGGATTTTGTGGTTTTTCAATGTCGAGCTTTTGAATATTCACAAGTTTCAGGCTTGCCACTAAGAATTCAAATGAGAATCCTTTTTCAAAGTTTTTTTAGCTTATCTCATTCGTCATCATCTGAAACTTTTGAGATTCCTTTCAATGGTCATTTTTTCTCCATTCTTGACTTGGTTGCGATTTTTGATTGGTCAGGAACTGTTAGACATGTGACATGAAGAATTATCTTTAGAGCTAGGAAAGATTGTTCCTTTTTAGGGTTATGTTCTCCATTCTTGAATTGGTTGAGATTTTTTTATCGGTGAAGAACTGTTAGACTTGTGAAATTGGGAATATCTTTCGAACTAGGAAAGATGGTTTTGAAAGTTTTGCATTGATCAGATTCAATCATGTAATGGAAAATAAGCTAATGTGTGCTCAATGGGTCTTCTTGCAGGTTGAGTTGCCATTGTACCGAGTAGATCAAAATCTTGGGAGAAACATCATTTAGCAAGAGTTTTAAAGAATTGTTGTATACCATACCAGAAAGAAAGGAAGATAGATGTTCTCATCAATCAATTCTTGAAGATACTTCAACTGTTTTGGTCTCAAATCTTAGGCATGATTCAAAATCAAATTGCTTCATTCTTTCCCTCCCCATTCCAGTTTTGCTTCTGTAATTCGTTCTCAGATTAGGCCGGGGACTGAACCGAGGAGAGAATCTGTGGTTTTGAAAAGATGCTAAAGGGATGGCCCAGATTTTGTTGAAGTGATGATAACTGTGAGGTGATGAATGTTTTGTGTTGTATTCTTGTGTCATGTCTAAAACAGATATAATAAATCCTATATTTAGCCAAATAAGTGTTATAGAAAATTGGCAATTTGCAATCATTTCTCTTTCACCGAATATCTGGCTGCTTTGTTTTTGGTAAATGAATCTAAATTTTACAGTCAAATCAACTGTGACAATTATAGGATTTCGTCGTCATTCTAAAGACCTGCCCTGACCCTGAAGTGGAAGTCTGTCTCCAGTTGGCTTCGGAAGTTACTGTCCTAAGAAGATTCAGTGGATCAATGAAACAGTAATGCCAAAATGAGTCCATTTAGGAGACTTGGAAACTTGTCTAGTGTCTCATTATTTTAAGAGGGATCTTTAGTTTAAGATTGTGAGATATTTATTTTATATTTTGGTATATAGTTTAAGATTGTTACAAAATCCACTTTCAAACACACATTACATGGTTTCGAACCTTGTTACTGAAAATAACAAGGAGGAGCTAAAGCCACCACCACCACCAGACTATGTCATCTTTGGTGAAACATGAAGTTTAAAATGGTGTAGACCCATGACTTCAATGGGCATATGTTAAGATATAAACGAGACTAGACTATATATGATCGATTTTTTTTTCGTCGAAAGACTATATATGATCTATAATTAAAAAAAATTGATAAATATATCTCTGATATACTGTATATGGATCGGATCCAGATATTCAAACTTTCAAATCTAACTAATTGCATAGAAAATGTGACCCTACAAGCCATAAGCCCCAAGTTTCACGTTCCATCTAATCAAACTCATGCAATTATTTATCGTTTGTTCGCCTACTATAATTAATTATAAGCAAAATTAAAAAAAAAAAAAAATTTCAAAAACCAGAAAAAGATATTTGTAATGAAAAGAATCTCAGGTTCTTACACAGTGATAGTACTTGCGGTTTTTGGTCGAGTCAGAAGATGGGACAGCCATGTGGTCGTACATTTTTGTCGGCTTTGGTTCAACTTGTGCCGTGTAGGCACTCATCTTACTTGCGCAAATCACGATCCAACTCTAAAAACCCAAACCCAAGTCTCTCTATGATCCCATGTGGTCCGGTCCACCTACTTTTCCAATAACTCGTTAAATGTTAGAACATGGCTTATAGTAACGAAACCATTTAAATAAATACAAATTTATTGGTGGATATAATCAGACGTGGCTTTCATTCATTGGTTACTCTCACCATGGCCTGAGAAACAGAGGATCACTGCTCTCATTCCAAATTCCGCCTTCAATAATTTTGTTCCACTCTGTTTCAAGCTGTCATAAAAATGTCGTCTTCTTCTTCTTCCTCGCTTAAACCCATTAATTCAATTTCTTCATAGCCAGCAATAAGATCTGGCAAATTAAACCATTCCACTATGCTTCGTATAGTTCAAATCACGCTTCTTTGTTTCGTTCTCGCCGCCGGGATCTCGATCTCCGCCGTGATCGCCGAGAATGAATCTATAGACGAGATCCTTCTAGCGAATGGATTACCTTTGGGGCTATTTCCTAAAGGCGTGAAAGGATTTACCGTTAATGGCGAAACGGGACGGTTCTCGGTTTATTTGAATCAGTCATGCCAGGCTAAGTATGAGACAGAGCTGCATTACGATGAGATTGTTTCGGGAACGATAGGTTATGCTCAAATCAGGGATTTATCGGGAATCTCAGCGCAAGAGCTGTTCTTGTGGTTACAGGTGAAAGGAATCCGAGTCGACGTGCCTAGCTCTGGTCTTATATTCTTCGACGTTGGTGTTCTTCGCAAGCAATACTCTTTGTCTTTGTTCGAGACACCAAGAGATTGTGTCGCGGTTCGTGGCGATGCCGAGTTTATTGGTGAAAACAAGGTATGAGAAATTTTCTGTTTTTGAATTGTTCACAAAGTTTGAGCTGTTGTATGGATTTGTAGAACTGAGTACCTTTTAAGTTTATGGAATTAGCTGAAGGATTAAGTGTTGCAATTGCTTTAATTATTGAAGGACTAACTCAAAATGTATGTGCCTAGTTGTATAATTGCTTTCTTGATTTGGTTGAGATTTGATTCAGTGATATAATGGCAAAGTGAATTAATGTGTGTTTCAATGGTTCTTGCAGGTTCAGTCTTCGATGTTGCCATTGTATCAAGTAGATCAAACTCTTGGAAGAAACACTGTTTAGCAGGAGTTGAAGAAATGTTGTTATACTATACGAGAAAGATGGAAAAGATAGATAGATGCTCTCATCTATTCTTGAAGATACTTTCTACTGTTTTGATCTCAAATCTTAGGCATGATTCATGGTCAGATGCTTCATTCTTTCCCTTCCCCCATCCCAGTGTTGTTTCTGCATTGCTTTCTCCAGATTGCGAGGGTGACAGAACCGAGAGAATCTGTGAGCGGAAGTTAGACGGTAACAACGATGTCAGGATTGGTTTGGAAAAGATGTTGAATGAATGGCTCAGATTTGGTTGAAGTGATGAATGTTTATTATTGTATTCTTTTTGTCTTTTGTTCTGTTTTGTACTTTTCTCATGTAAGCACAGACATAAATAAACATAATCTTGTATTTAGCCGAATAAGTGTGATTATGACTCATGGATGGGCACATGTTAAAATATAAACGAGACTTAAATTTCCGCCAATGGCTGAGATGTTCAGTCGACTCCCTCCCCCTTTGTGGGGGTCCGGACCCCTACGAGTGAGCAGATTACTTAGCACACTAAACCACAAGAGAGTATAATATCATAAATTTTTGACATTTCTTCAAGCATGAATTTAAATTGGTTGTACGTTACACAACTTATGCCGTATCAAAAAACTTATGCCGTATCTTTTCTCCAAACCATCATCTCTGTGTTACGTTAATATATGAGATGATAATCACTTGTTATCAATATGCATGTGAAAATCTAACTAATTGCGTAGAAAACGTGGGCCTAGAAACAATAAAACCCAAGTTTCATGATCCATCTAATCCAACTCCATTAGGTTCTTCATGCAATTATTCTCTTTTGCACTCTCAGTACAAGTTATATATGAGCTTTCGTCTTTTTTGTACAAGACATTGTCACAAAAAGAAAAAGGGATGATTGTAATGAAAAAGAGTCAGGTTTTTACAGTGATGTTACTTATGGTTATGGTCCAGTCAGGTCTGGTGAGAGAGACGCTGGGACACCCATGTGGTCGTACATTTTTGTCGGCTTTGATTCAGCTAGTGCCGTGTAGACCATCAGTGGCTCCGTTTAGCACATTGCCTCCGAACGGGCTATGTTGCGCTGCCATCAAGACACTTGGTCAACCTTGTTTATGCGTTCTTGCCAAGGGACCACCCATCGTTGGCGTTGACCGGACCCTCGCTCTCCATTTACCTGGAAAATGTTCTGCCAATTTTCTTCCATGTAATTAATTTCATGTCTCTTGTTATCAGTTATTTGGAATAATTTCTCTAGAAAATCACAAAATGACAAAGTTTCTTTAGGATCACTATATATAAGAGATACAGATAAAACCTAGAAGAATAATCCTAATGTAATCTACAAGAGATGGGTAATTTTCCCTTCAATAAAGGAAACGCTAAGTAAAATAAAACTAAAACCCGTTACTTGTCGAACACTCCCAATACGAGTGTTTGATAAAATCCCTAAAACTACTAAAGGTGCGCTGCATCAGCTTGTATCTTCATATGCAGCTAATATTTCACTTGACTTGTTGTTTCGCACTTACACATACAAAACATTCTCAGTTTCTATACGCATATGGTTCTGCAGCCTTTTCCTAGCATCTAGTTGCATCGGACTTTGTGGGTTAACCTCACATTTCGTTTATTTTGGTGTCGTTGGGTGGAGAGAGCAATACGGCGCCTCTCTATATAAACTAATACAGTAAAACTTGGAAAAATCTGCAGCACGCAATTTGCTTACATGAAAGTATATTCACTGCATAAAGTAAAAACTAAACACAAACTTATATTATTCTATTTCTTCAGAGCAGCCTGCTCATTCTTCGCCTGCTCTACCTGAAATCAGAGAAAAAACATTGGATATTTATATAGAGTACAAGTAACGTCAAGCTCCATTTCATCTACTTGCTCTCACCATGTGATGTTAAGGGTATTCAATCCCTTGCGAATCTATCAGGATCAAATGGCCGTCTTTGTGCATTCCAATTCAAGTCCCTAGATTCTTGAGATTCTGGTGCTGCATTCATTGGTGCAAAGGCTGCAACGACAGAGAGATTGTTCAAGACAGCTGAGAAACTACAGTAAAAGCAGAATACAGCACACACATATCACCCACCACATGACTCTAGCTAGATTCATGCAAGATGCTCGGCTCAATTAGCATGTCAAATATACACGGTCAAGATGGTAGACAATAAGCGACATTCATCTAAATTCATCCCTTGCGCTCTATCTTATCTATTTACCTCTCTTCAATTTGCAAACGACATGTTTTAAAGCATTTCCCCAATTTTCTGATATATTTCAGGTAATAATATGTTAAGAGTTCCTATTCAACAAAACAGAGCACATGATGATGATGCAACTTTAACTTTCCATTACACCAAATAATTTTCAAACTAATTCTGTTCATCAGTTCATGCAGTAAAATGCTGAAGAGTATATAAAAGTACCATTACACTTATGTTGGTGATGAAAACTCACCTTTATCTCTCATCCTCCTTTCTCTATCATACTCAAACTTATCCCTGATTTGACTGACTTTCTCCCAATTATCACCTTGTGTAGTTCTATTAAACCCTTGCTCCTGCTTTCATTTCCGATTCTCACAAAAATCAGACTCAAGTTTTACAGATAACACAAAACAAAATCAGGGAAAACAATGAAATTAGACAGAAGTGAACCACAACAAGATCTCAAATCTACTCACTACAAAAAACATAATAAAGTTGTTACCTTTGTTTGATCGCTGAAAGACCGCCTGTTCCTGCAATGATTAAGAAGATCAACCAATCACAAAACCACCCATCCACACCTAAATATCATTATAAGAATATAGTCAGGGATTAAACCTGTATGGATTAAAATCTTCATCGTCTTCTTCAGCGGATTCATAATTTGCATGATCACTTGCGAGTTTCTTTGAATACCCTTCATCCCAATAAAGCCTCTCCCAGTTTTCTCTAAGCTCGTTATATAGTTCCATATACTTTTTGCACCATGGCTCATGTTCCTATCATTGCAATGGTTTAACAGATTTTTTTCCAATTGAACTACAACACAGAACAATTAAACAGTGAAGATTGAAAAAACTTAAACTTTGTGAAAGGAACTGACCGATTCTTTAAGGACGAGGCGAGTGCGGCGCATGAACTGGTCACGGAGCTGCTTACGGCGTTTGTTCGGAATGTTGTCCCTGGGGATTGTGAAACGCTCACGAGGAGGGACGTGATCACCGATCTCGTGCATCTCTCCGTCTACTATCCACCACTCGGATTTCTCTTCCTTCTTCTTTAGCGGAAGAGAAGGCAACTTGTTTCGCCGTCTCGGCTGACCTGCCTCTGTTCTCGCGAGTCGAATCTGGGAAACGCCGCCGTGACGTATCGACGGCAAAATGGAGCCTACCCGTCTGACGACAAAGTTCATGGCGGTTTTCCGGCGGTTTGTAAAGAGCGTCGCAGAGTCTGAGATTAGAAGTGAAGTCGGGAAGCTAAAACGACCTATACCAGAGCTGCTTTCTAAACCAGTTATGAACCGAAATTGAACGTTACTCGGTTTTCCTAATTCTCTTGTGATTTCATGTCTGGTTACGATTTCTGGATTTGAGGTTGAGTTTAGTCATGATAGAGCCAGCCCCGGCCCAATAAATATAAAAGTATTAGGGAAAAAACTTGTGTTTTTTTGCTTTGGACTTTTCATTATGTTACAGTTTTAATTGTTTTGGGCTCTAGATTCATAATAAAAACAAAATTGGATCTTTACTGTATTTTTAAAAAATATTGGGTCTTATATGAATTGTTTTTAAAAAGGAAATGAGCCTTATACACTTGCACCTTGCCCTACCCAATTGGGCCGGGTCTGGTTAGAACTTAACGAACTTGTGTGATTTTGTAAGATTGTAGTTCAAAGATTAACTGCACTGTGATGAGACCATGTCCATTGTCCGATTACGGTTTCTAAACCGGTTATGAACCGAAATTGAATCTAACTCGGTTGTACTATTTTTTTCGCATTGTATGATGACCATGTCTGATTACGGTATTTGGATTTGGGGAGATTTTGGTCATGTTAGAGTTCAACGAGTTTGATTTTGTCAGATCGTACATAATTTTATAATTGAATTGGCAAATGGTGTGATCCAATTCAAACTTCTAGTTTCTTTCTTTCTTTCATTGACCTTTTATTGAAACTCCAAAGAGTCTGATTTCTTTCTTTCTTTCCTCGAGAAACAGTGTCATTGAAACCTTGAACTTAAGATTACTTATTCCCTTGGAGTTTCAATGAAACCTTGAACTTGCTTTTGCCTAAACAATAAGACTCTGAACTCTACTCAAAACTCTATACCAATTCTATCCACACTAAACATTTTATTAACCAACGAAGAAGAAGAAGTAACATTAAAGAACACCATGTTCTCGGCCTAGGACAAGGTGTTACACGCAAATACTGAACTTATCTCCAAACACCTCAAATCTCATGCCAGATTCACATACATGTCATCATCTGGATTAGATACAAATGATAAATTCTACTACATATTAAACTAGATATCGAAAATCTAAAAATAATGCAGATAACACAACATGCCTATTCTTCTACAATACTTAACTTTCTGGTTCTTAATCAATGTCAACAGTTGAGAGAACGCAGATAATCCATCAATAAACGGTAGTCTGAACATGTAATTAGGAGATAAACAACAACCCAAAATCTCATTATTCAGAATCAAAGTCAAAAAGAGAACAACAAAAACGATAAAGCTCACAACTCTCATCGAGCATCCAACACAGCATCAAATTCTGATTTTTCCCTAATCTTGGGAAACAAGTTGCAGAAATTTCCCAATTGAACGTTTCAACAAAACCATTAGCTCAAGTCTTCCAATTTCTACCCAGTGCTGCCATGAACAATCGATCCAAGTGTACCAAGAACCGCGAAAGCAAGCAATGGACTAACATCAAGCGTATCGAAGATAGGAGGAATGATGTTTCTGAAGAGATTCAAGTAAGGATCACAGAGATCTCTAATGGCAGACAAAGGCTGTCTTTCCCAAGGGATATTAGGGAACCAACTCAGCAAAACCCTAACCATCAATACCCCACTGTAAATGTCTAGCCACTTCTTTATCCCCACCGCAACAACCGTCAGCGGCGTGTTCAAGTATCCCGGAGGACGATCCCGGAGAGACGCGAAGAAGACAGGTCCGGCGGTACTGAGAGAGAATCGTAACCCGTCGGCGATTACGGGACTTGAAGTCTGGATTGCGAGAGAGAGTTTCTGAGCTAGGACTCTGGTTACAGCGATTGCTAAAGCCGCGAGAGTAGCGAGAGACCGAGTGGACCCGGTGAGTGTCGATGACCGAGCTGTTGACTTCTCCGTCTGGAGGATTGGTGTTGTTATCGGCGAAGCGGATGCGGAAATTCGGATGGATTTAGGGTTTTGGATTGATAGAGAAGGGAAGGGGTTAAGAGGAAAGAAGAGACGAGCTGGTGGTGGTTGATTGGTGAAGCCATGGAATCTAGGGCTTGTGGCAGATGATGGGAGATAAACAGGAGAGCGGAGAGTGAGAGCTGTAATGGCGGCCATCTCCGTTATTCCGCCTGTTGAAGATAAATGACGATAGGTTTTTGAGTCTTTCAGATATAAAACCCAAATCTGTCCAAAATTATTATTTTCGTCCTTTAATAAGAATTATATCTTTCATCCTTTTAAATCATTAATACTATTTGTAAATAAACACTAATAAGTAATAACTTTTAAATAACTAATACTATTTTTTTTTTTAAACTAATAGTAACTTTTATATAGATTTTTAGCATTTTTGTTGTTATACATAATTGTTAACTAAATTCTATATATACACAAACTAAAATTCTTATTTTTGAGAAAAATGAAATATTTGGTCAATTTCATGTTTAATATTGTCAAAATTTAAGAATTCATGCATCATTTTTTTCTTTTTCTTTCACTAGCATAATATTTACTTTGTTGTTGGTAGTAAATTAGTAATCCATGACACACAAAAAAAAAAACTCAAAACTAGTTGTTTTCATTAACCTCGACTCTTAAAGAAGAAGCTAGCAAGAATAAAGATTTATTATGAAGCCGATTATTTTGATTCACACAAAAAAAATAAGAACAAGATAAATAAATATTACAGTCTCACAAGTAGAAATTGGTATTACAAAAATCAACACAGTGGAAACAAGTGAGGACGTAAGATTGGTAAAGACCAAAGGTAAGCATCTAAGAACTTAACATTTCCACCATTTGAGAGTATCCCCAAAATGATACTTCTCATCATCTTCATCGGCTTTCCCATGTTCATCCTCCATCTCTGCATAACCATCCGCGGTGGCCCCACCAAAAACCCTCGTCGCCGGTTTCCTAACCGCACGACGACTCGTTTTCCTTTCCTTCGTTGTTGCGGCCACCAGGACCTTGACGGAAGACTTGACATGGCATGAACTGCGTTTCTTCTTACCATATTTCCTTCTTCTTCTTTTTTATTATGTCTTTCGGATTTGATTTAAATATCAAAGTTTGGTTCTCTAATTTGCAAGTTCTTGAACGTGGATTTATATAAGTAGAAGAAGAAGTGAGTGAGTGATGATCGATGATGTGTAAAGCTCGGGATCAAAAGAGCTTTAAATCATTGAAGAGGCAATGATTATGAGCATCATGAAGGCCTATGGTGAGTAGGATAGGAGGTTAACCTTTTTGAATAATATTCCATTTCAATCTCTCAAATACTATACTAATCAAGTTAAAGATAGATCATAAATCTAAGTCAAACTGATCCACAATAATTTCAGCCTTACAAATACATTTTGAGTTTTGGGGATCGTAAAACTAATTTTTGGTGACACATACTCTAACTTCTTCAATTTCTGAATTAGAAATTCCATAGTTAGTGGAATTCCTTGGACTTGAGATTTTATTGGTTGAGAGATAAATGAGGAAGTATAAGTCCCCTAGCTTAATTCTAATGTTTTAGCCGAAAGTTTTCAAGACTTATACAAAGTTTCCATTAGTTTAGTAAGAACTTGGAAGATAATATTGGCATTTTGTTGGATCATTGGCCACTCTACGATAGTCTATAAAGTCTGTTAGGGTAATACAGTTTCTTTTGTAACAACAGGGGGATTATTAAAACATGTTGCTTTCGTCTGCAAATTCTAGACCTCAAGCCTACGTTTAGTTGGGAGAAATACTATTTCTTATCAAAAGGTTAATTATCTTAATAGTGATTTATTCGGCCATAGGTTTTGTACCTCTCGTGCTAACCATCATTACAATTCGTGTACATGTGACCCCATTCCATTCTCCTTTTCTTTTTCCAACTGCTTAATGCTTAATGACAAGATTCGTACCTAATTACAATCGATACAATACAACTGGCCGTTTTAACTTTCTCAAAAATCAAAATGGTTTTAGGCAAATAAGATCACAATTAAAAAATAAGAGGCATTTGAAATAAACCGATTTATTAAAATAACTGGGGATTTATTCGGTTTATTTTTCATTACCTAGCTAAATTCATTTATAACCAACCATAAGGTATAGACCATTTAAATTGGACATTCAGTTATATACTTTAGGATAGTAACTTTAGAGAATAAGTGGTTAATAAATACTTTGGAAATACAACCAAAATCATGTATTGTTGGATCATTCATTTTAACATATTTTTTTTGGAACAAAATCAGTTGTTAATCTAAATACTAGTAGAATTTCAGAAGAAACGAAAAATACTAGTTGAATTTCGACATATATGTGAGCGCCAGGGTGTGAATTGCAAATTAATCAAAAATCTATTGGGCCATTTGGGCCTCAAAATTACAATTATTCAGGTTTAAAACCCTCAATATGAACTGTTTGAGACACAGTTCCCGCGAATATCCAAACCTTGAAGAATACCAAACTTTGCCTTTCTCTCTCTCCTTCTCTGCTCTCTCTGGCTTCTCTCCGCAACACTGAAACAATCCTTTTCCTTGTTCCAACAATCTAAACTTCCTCTAATCTCTCAAATTCAATTATCTTCAAGTAATCATCATGTTTATATATAATCTCTTCTTCTCTTTTGATTTATCCAACTCAAGGAACCTCACTAAACTCAAATCTTCCTCTCAGTTTCTCCCACTCTTCTTCCTCAACCTTCCGATTTATCGGATTACTCTAAAATACCCAAAATGGAATCTCATGGAAAAACCCATCAGAAAGAGCACGATAATGATCTCTCTCCGAAACCCATAACGTTGTCAAAGTATTCGAAACGGGTCGAGTTAAAGACTCTGCTTGATCGGAGCGACCGCGGCGCAGGATTGGCTGGGAAAAGGGTTGTGATTGGTGGTTGGGTTAAGTCTGCTAGAGCGGTTAAGAAAAATTCTCCTCCTCCTCCTCTGCCTGTAGTTGCCGCCCCTTCGCCGTCGAGTGGTGGGGATCAAGCTCATACGACGGCCAACATTAGGTGCACGGAGATAATCCAATCGAAAATGAATATTTTCAAGAGATTTTTCGATGTACTGAGCGGTGGTGGTAAGACTTATCCAATCTTTGATAAGACAGAACTCGCCGGTCAGAAGGCCGTGCCACCACCGGAGTATGTTTTTTACTTCTTGATCAGTGATGGCTCCTCCATCTCCAGTCTCCAGGTAGGTTATGATGTTTGATTTCAATACATTTTTGGCGCATAAGATGTTCGATGAAATGCCAATTAGAACTTTTTTAAGAGTCTAACTTTGTTTATTCCCCTCTCAGGTTGTTGTTGATTCTGCGTTGTCAACTGTTCCAGCAACTCAGCTTATGGCTCTAGGGACTTGTATTGTAGCTGAAGGTGTGTTAAGACTACCATTGGCTGCTTCTGCAAAACATGTAATTGAGCTTGAGGCAGAGAAGCTTCTTCATGTTGGAACAGTGGATCCAGAGAAGTATCCACTCTCGAAGAAACAGCTTCCTCTGCATATGCTTAGAGACTTCTCTCATTTCCGTCCCCGCACAACTACGGTATAACTATATTTTAACATTTTTCTCAGATGATCTTAGGACTCTGGTTTTATGTTCTTCTTTTTTTATCTAACTATGTCATGAAAGGGCAATGAGGTTAATATATATTTCTCTTCTATTGTTGGTGAAGGTTGGGTCGGTGACTCGAGTCCACAGTGCGCTAACCTTAGCAAGCCACACATTCCTTCAATACCATGGGTTTCAGTATGTTCAAGTACCAGTCATCACAACAACCACTGGATTTGGCGAAATGTTTAGGGTCACTACTCTTTTAGGTAAAACTGATGATAAAGAGGAGAAGAAGCCTCCTGTCCAAGAAAAAGATGGATTTAGCATTGACACCGTAAAGGCTGTGATAAAGGAAAAGACGAGGCTTATTGATCACCTCAAGAGATCCGACAGCAACCGAGAAACCGTGGTTGCTGCTGTACACGACTTGAAGAAAACGAACGATCTTGCATCGCAGATTGAGATGAAACAAAAATCCAAAACAGGAACTTTGGTCAAACCTGAGAAGCTTGATTTCTCGAAAGATTTCTTTGGTCGCGACACTTATCTGACTGCTTCTGGGAGGTTTCATCTTGAGAGCTATGCTTCTGCACTTGGAAAAGTTTATACCTTTGGACCAAGATTCATAGCTGATAAAATTGACAATGCAAGGCATTTGGCAGAGAAGTGGAATGTGGAAACCGAAATGGCTTTCGCGGAATTGGATGTAAGATTCTTATAACACTGATTTTCGGTAGATGCTATTCAATGATATTTAACAAATGGTAACTTGTTTCGTTTGACTGTTACAGGATGCTATGGATTGTGCTGATGAATACTTCAAGTTCCTCTGCAAATATGTTCTGGAAAATCGCGATGAAGACATGAAATTCATATCAAAACGAGTTGACAAGACCATCACCACACGTCTCGAAGCAACAGCATCCAGCTCCCTTTTGAGATTCTCCTATACCGAAGTGATTAGTCTTCTGCAAAAGGTAAATCACTCTCAAATCCCATACAGTTCCTATATGCTGGTGTGTTGCTATACCATAATGATCTGATTCTCTAAAACAGGCAACCACTACAAAATTTGAAACCAAGCCTGAGTGGGGAGTTGCTTTAACAACAGAGCATCTAAGGTATTGTTTTTGCCAATTGAGTCTTTGTTTCAAGATCCGATTTAAATTCTCTGTGTATCGTTCAATGTTGCAGTTATCTGACTGATGAGATCTACAAAGGTCCTGTAATTGTACATACCTACCCGAAAGCAATTAAACAGTTTTACGTAAGGTTGAATGATGATAAGAAGACTGTAGCAGCGTTTGATCTGGTCGTACCAAAGGTAAGAACTGAACCAAACAACACTTTTATCAAAAATTAGGACGTTGCAGGGTCAAAAGTCTTCACGTTTTTTACAGGTTGGTGTTGTGATCACCGGGAGCCAAAACGAAGAACGGTTTGAGATTCTGGATGCGAGGATCGGGGAATCCGGATTCACGAGGGAGAAGTTCGAGTGGTACTTAGATTTAAGGAGGCATGGGACAGTGAAACATTCAGGAATAAGCCTAAGCATGGAACAAATGCTTCTGTATGCGACCGGGCTTCCTGATATCAAAGATGCCATTCCTTTCCCAAGAAGTTGGGGCAAAGCAAACAATTAAAGCAGCCTCAAGCTATTTATGTACAAACTTGAAGTTACATTGTTGTGTATTCTCTGTAACCATACTTGGGTGTGAAATAATAAGGAACCCCTATACCAAATTGTTCATAATCCTATACCAAGTTTTAGTATATTTGTATTGATAACATATCTACTCAAAATTGTACTCACTGCGACTAGATTTGATGTTCTATAGTTGATTCAAAAATAGTTATCCAGCCACACAATTTCTGTGTGATTCCCTCACTAGTCAATTTTGTGTAGTCAGATGTATAAAACTGGCTGGTAGCAGTTTTTGACTCTTTCTTTCTTTCTTTTTTGATAAAGGTTTTTGTAAGCTTTTGAAATATAGTTTGAATTTTGAATATGGTGGTTGAAATAAATATGAGGAAACTATGGAAATGTAGTTGAGAAATGTATATTTTTTTCTTCATTTAATAGAAACTTATTTTCAGAAAATTAAATGTTATCTAGCAAATTTTAAGAGGATTAGGTGTTTTCGAATTTTAGCAAAATTAAAAAAGCCTAAACTTTGGCACTAATCAAAATCTTTAAACGTAATTAATTAAGAATTTAATGAGTTTGTCTATAGGAAACCCCGCCAATCACGCAGCTTGTCTGTCACCACTTTACCACTTATCAAAGCTTCTTCAAAGCTTGCAAAAAATTCTCCACAGTCTCGAAGAAGTAGAAGAAGATGGGTAAGGAAGATGACCGAGGAGAAGAGTACCTGTTCAAGATTGTCCTAATCGGCGATTCCGCTGTCGGAAAATCGAACTTGCTGTCTCGATTTTCGCGGGATGAGTTCGACACGAACTCAAAAGCGACAATCGGAGTGGAATTTCAGACGCAGCTGGTTGAAATCGAAGGGAAAGAAGTGAAAGCTCAGATCTGGGACACTGCTGGTCAAGAGAGGTTTAGAGCTGTCACTTCTGCTTATTACAGAGGTGCTTTTGGTGCTCTCATCGTTTATGACATCACTCGAGGTGACACTTTCGAAAGCGTTAAACGTTGGCTCCAGGAACTCAACAGTAAGTCTTCTTCCCTTCTCACTCTTTTCTCTGAGGAAATCTGTTGATGTCGTTGAGCACCATTGATGGATTCTATAAATGACTAAGGTGCTCTTATTCTCTCTCTGTTTTGGAACAATCTTTTGGAGTTTGTGAATCCAAACACTTAGAATTGATCACCATTAGTGGATTCTGCTGCTATGAATCTGGGTCATTCTTCATTGATTCTATTTTTAGCTTGAGGCAGTGAGAGGTGATTGGTTTCACTGAGCTGAGAAGATACTCTGTTTTGTTCCTCAAGTTTAAGATTATTTGTTTGTGAATTCAAGACAAATCCCTAACACTTTGTTTTGTTACCTCGCAAGCTCATTGTGACACGGCAGTGGCACAAATGCTAGTTGGGAATAAATGCGATTTGGAGGATATAAGAGCGGTGAGTGTGGAGGAAGGGAAAGCTCTTGCGGAGGAAGAAGGATTGTTCTTTATGGAAACATCGGCTCTGGACGCCACAAATGTAGACAAAGCCTTTGAGATCGTTATCAGAGAGATCTTCAACAATGTCAGCCGCAAACTTCTCAACTCTGATGCTTACAAAGCAGAGCTTTCCGTTAACCGGGTCAGCCTTGTCAACAACCAAGATGGCTCCGAGAGCTCTTGGCGGAATCCGTCTTGTTGCTCCCGATGATTTCAATCAATCTTGTTTTTACCAGAGAAAGCTTTATAAGGTTATAATTATCATTTATGAAGTCAGACTTATAATAAGATACTTGCAATCTGTTTTGTCTTGATACTACACATTGGTTCTGGCCGAGGGATTAAACAAAAATGACCTGACCGAATAGAGAAAATGGCGAAAACATGAACTTTAGTGGGAGTTATGTACATAGAAAAATATATAACATTAACAGATGGAATGGTTGATCAAGTACAATCAGGGTTTTCGTAAAGCGGAACCAGCACCCATTACTACTGCCAAGACAAGGCCAAGACCAGCTCCAAGTGAAGCACCTACAGCTGCTGCTGACATTGATGATGACTTGGCCTGTGAACCATCTACGACACGGTCTTTGGCTAGTTCCACCAGCAGTCTGTCTCTAGCAAGTTCCTGAAAGTTTAATGGAGAGATATAAAATTGAAGTGACTTGGGCATTACAACGACATCAATATCATTATTTTCATTAAGCACTGAATCAGGTAAGAGAGTAATAATACCTCAAAGCAAGCTTCTTCTTGAGTTTGAAGGACACGATGGACAAGCTCGCAAAGAGAATTCACACCATCCACTGGAAAAACAGTGTCTTTTCTCTGAAACGGCTTTTTGACAAGGTCGAGTGGAGCGAATATCATCTTCGGTACGCCTACTGATCCGTCATTTCCCGCATTCACAGCTGCCCAAGGCAATGAGGAAGTTCCAGAGCCAGAAATAATATAAGGGATAGAGTTGACAATTCCGGTTGTGTTTGGAGACGCTTGGTATGCCTGAAGTACAGCTTCGATAGCGGATTTCTGCTGATGGGCACTGACTGAGAACTTGTTTGTTATGGCGAGGACCCAAGGGATACCAAGAGATTTAACCTCATCTAACAGAAGAGCAAGTGCTGGTTGCTGTTGCTGCAGTAGTGTTGTTGAGTTTTGGTAACGTGGTATTCTGTGAGAGAGATTGTGCACAAGAATAATTAAATCTATCTTTTTACTTAGATTACGAACTCCTTTCCATAGTTCTTCTCTGAAGCGAGATGCCTCTAAGTGCAGCTCCTGCATCAGGATACCAAAAAGAATTTCACAGTTATGTGAAAAAAATGTAACTTAAAACACGTGGAACCAGAATGTGAAGAAATCAACCTGCAGGTTTACGCCCACAGTGTCCGAGTAGCAAACACCACCAATAATACATTCTTGAACATCAGATTGTATCTGAAGATTTTCCACATGAGTCATCGAACTTAGCATGCTTTGGCCCAGTATAGCGCGGAATAGAGAGGTTTTACCAGCACCCTACGCAGACAAATGAGCCAGACTTTACAATTACATGCAATGTATGAAAGCAAGAAATGTTATCCCAATCAAGCAAGAAATGGAAGTACCTCAAGCCCGAGTAGTCTCACCCTCCGTGTTCTGACCTCAACTTCCTTAGCTACAGTAGCGAAATCACTAGTGCAGAATATATACAAGTCTTCCAAACCTTCAGGACGGACAAACTTGTCCTCTTGAAAAAATCCTAGGTTGATTCCTTCCTTTGGAAAACCGGTTTTCGAATCAACAGACGAGAACATAGGAACCAAAGGATCTTCAACTATCTGATTGCTTGGAGGTCGTTTCAGAGGAGCTCCAATGACCACCCTAATTTTCTGTAGTTCTGTCTGTTCTACATTATCTGAAGAATAAGCAGGTGTTGTAGGGAAAGATTCCACAGTAGTTGAGCACCTAGAGAGAGATCATTACTGATACTTAACAATTGTATCACATATATAGGTCATCAATCAGAAAAGAAAGAAAAAGCGTCATACCAGTTGCCATTCACTTGTGCATGTACAAAAGAACACAAATGCAAGCCAAATCCAGTGATATCAACCTTTAGAAGTTCTGCATTCTTATCACCCGGAACGCCTTTCCAGCCAAGAGGAGCGATAGAAGTGGCGGTTCTAATAACCGGTGATTCAACAATGTGCCCAAGTTCTATGCTACCACCGACAGCAAGTCCAAGCCACTGTTGTAGATGTGGAAACTGCTTCTGTTGATCCACTCCAAAAAAACCATCAACATCCATGCAGAGGTCATGTATTCTACAAGAAGAGAGAAGCATTTCAGTGAAAAAGCATACCAAAACTAGTCACCTCCTTATGCATGAATCAAGAGGTAACCAGCCCACATCTGAAAATCCGGACTAGAGAGGAACTATCACCTCTGGAAGCGAGACCTATAGGACTTCATAGAATGTGACTGAAGACGTTCTCTCAGTTCGGTTATCACAGATCTGACCTGAAAATATCTTTGCCAAAAAAATGCAACCAAATAAGAGAACTTCAATATGAAAATAAGTACATAACGGCAGAAACCAAACATACTACAAAATTGAGCATCAAGATATCAAGCATCCGAATATACAAGTACTTTAAGTTAGAGAACTCCAAAATCAAAGGAACTTGATCTAGTAGGCCTTAGATTGTTTGGATAAATTCACTTATTATTTATGAGGAAAAGAAGCTCGTACCGATGTCAATTTAGAGTACTCTCCTTCTGAAAGTGATTCTACAGATGCAGTTCCCAAGAGATATAGCTGTAATACACAAAACAAACTTAATGAGCTGTCAATTTTTCTCAAGGCCTCATGAATAATGATTCTACTGAAAAAAAGAACCATCAAAGCAGATTATATGCCATTGAAAGATAGCTACAATTAGCATTTCCAAGCTTGGCAAAGTCAAGTAGATTAAGTACTATCGTATTCCTATAGCTTATCACGTTTATAAATTAGTAATAATATCTACCTCTCCAAATGGAACGTAAGAGGGTAGATAAGGAACCCTGAACCCATTAGGCGAATTGGTCTTTCCTCCACTTCTTCCACTAACTGTTGGTCCATTACCAGCATCTGGCAATGGCTTGAGAGATATACCATCCTTACCCTCTTCTATTTCAAGAGATTGTGGTTCAATAACCACGTCTCTAATAGGAGCTAACACTGCGGATTCATTTGCAGTAGACGTCTCTGCAGGATCCTCTTTCTTTCCTATGTACCTATCCAATTGTTTCTTAACAGCCTCTAGGGGGACAAGTTTTGAAAGCCTCCAGAATGAGTTCTGAACAGGGCCAACACCAATGACCAACTGCTCGTGCTCCTTAGTTTTTCTCTTTTCTGCCTCTGATGTTACGCCCTGGCCATTTGTGGCTTCAGTCTCTCCAGCCATTGAGATTCTTTGTTCATTGTAATGATGAAAATATGCAGGAGATAATATCCTCGGGACCAAATCTTCAGGAATGCAGTAGCTTTTGAAATAATGATGCCACCCTTTTTCATGAACATAACTGCAAAAAACAAAACCAAGCGAGGCAAACGTTATGAGAATGCTATTACTAATCCCAGCTGTATGTTTAACTAGTGCTCCAAAAACATACTCTCTCAACGCAGCATTTCCAACAGGAGGTTGGGAAAAGGTTATACATTTGACATGAATATTTTCATTTCCTCTCTTTGAAGATGCAGCAACAACCCTCAATATGGCGAGTGTAGCCAACGCAGCTACCTACGTATATTAACACCCGGGAATCAACAAAGAGACAGATATAGACAATGAGCTACAAAGGTAAGAACATCTAAAGCAATCAGACTTACAGCTCCACCAAGTGAGTGTCCACATAATACAAGTTTTCGTTTCTTTTTCTGAGCAAGCCTATAAAGTTCCAGAGCAGGAATCCCCTTTGCACGAGCCAAGAACCCCTAGTTGTTAAAATTTAAGGAGATTTACAAAATAAGAACACATTCTTGCAAAAAATCACAGTGTACTGAAAATACAAAAGAAAAGAAATCTACTTCAACATGCCACAAGCATACCCGATGAGCAGCAGGTTTGGGCTTCTGTCTAAGTTGCTTAGGATTCCGCAAACCCTCTCCATTATTCTTAAGTGGTTCACTCTGTATAGGCTCAGATGCTTCGATACATTCATCCTCTGCGACATCATCGTGAAATATGTGTCCTTGAAGTATATTTGCATCGGCCATGATGTCCCTAGAACACACCCACGAATGAAAACACACACCTTTAACATCTGACCTATTTTGTTTTCCAGGGAATAGAAAACTCCAAGACTTACTTATATTGCCTAGTTCCAACAAAGGATGCAAACAATGTATCACCTGCCTCAGCAAGTAGATACCTGCATTAAGATAGTTTCTTTTAAGTTAATTTCCAAATAAATGAAACCAACTTTGAGCATAAAGAGCAAAATTAATAATCAATCACTCACTCAATAAACACAAAATATTTCTGTAAAGTAGAAACTAAAGAGCGCAAAAAATACATTTATAGGAAGTTACAAAATCATTCCAACTACATAGTTACCTGTGAGGAACGTGATCTGATGAAGGTTGAACTCTCTCCAACGAAATAAATTGGCCACCGAAGTCCGCTTTAAATTTGTTAACAGCTCGAACCATCTCACTTGCAGGTCTCTATCATAATACAACCCCCATTAAAATAACAATGCAATAGCATAAACAGAGCTTCTCTAAATTTCTCTACCTATATATCTCATTACAAAGTTACATTTTAAGTAATAATTCGAATAAAGAGAACACAGATGTATACATATATATGAACTAGTTAGACCAGCCTTGTAACTAACTAACTAACAGAACCTCTTAGTTAACTAATTAATTGTTCCTTGTAATTCAACGAGACTAAATTGATTAACATTATATAAAAGGTTAATGAAAGAATAAGATTAATCACCTTGTAAACACACTCGGAGAGTACCATGCAACAGAGTATGTCTTGTAAATCTTCGACAGACTCTGATTTAAGTGCGAGACAGAGATCCTCAATTTGCTTTTTGCGCTTCTCGTATTCCCGACGGATCTTAATCCTTTGATCCGCATCTCCTCCGTTCCATGGTGGCCACCGGAACCTCCATTGAATCGGTCCCCACGAAACCCGTAAGAACCTTGCCCTCTGGTCTCTGATCCACGATTCCACTCGGCTCTGTATCGACTCCATTACTACAACCTTTGGTCAATACCCACCTCTAAATCGAAAGTAAAGACCGGAATTAGTTTGGAGCGCTTGAGTTTTGAGTATTGAAACCGCGTCGAAATTTGAAAATGGGAATACTCAGGGTGAGATTTGAGAAGATGATAAAATTAAGGAAGCGCCTTAAAAGAGAGTAATGTCGCGAACGTGAAGCAGAGGGATGAGAGAGAGAGAGAGAGAGATTTTGAGCATCAAAACGCGCATATGCGTCTCCTTGTTCGAAACTGTCTATACTTCTTGGGTCTTGTTACTTATCTTACTATTGGGCTTTAGGCCCAAATTATTTTGTATAGATGGTCCCGCGGGAACAAGTTTTAGGATTTTATTTATGTTTTGATTTAGCAAACATAATTCGACGAAAACTTTGGAATACTAGTGACCAAATATTTTAAGAGTTGAAAATTTGAACGTTTAGTTCATTGATACATTCAGTGGCAAGTTTAGCTAGCTAAATTAAAATTAAACACTAGTAAACTTTTCTAGTTTTTTCTTCTAACCAAGGATGAAAACTTCGTTGTGAAATTAGAACGTTGTCAGCACACTTTTGAACCAACAATAACAAAACGAATATTTCTTTATCACTTATGGATGTTTATTGTGGACAACAGCAAATAGAACAAACAATAACTTTTTGTTCTAAAGCTTCAATATATATATATCACCAAATGAAATAAAAGAAACACAGGATAGAATCGGGTGATTTTATTACCGAATGATTCACAAGCTAGAGAGTCTAATGTTGCCCTAATCAGACATAATTACAGAATATTTGATTGAAATAAATTGACATAATCAACTCCTTGATTGTCTCCTTAACAAGGAACACGGTAGTAATAAAAATTTCTTGTGTTGTTTGGTTTGTCAATTGAATTATTTATTTTTTCAAATACATGTCGACTAATTAGATTAATGAAAATAGTACAGTGGATGGCAAATAGATATTTTAAGAAGATAAGATGATCTCAATCTCATGATAGTAATGGTCCATACAATCCAATAACTCTAAGTAATGTGGTGAAACAAAGTAAATGGCCCTAAGACTAAAACAGTACAAAAGTATGGGGCACCATTATTGTTCGAACAAACCAAAAAAAAAAAAAAA
>Ga0041059_1000113_pt1 | contig 46797 bp, 43 predicted proteins | sample AraColnosormetaG_FD_56232 | JGI IMG/M metagenome (GOLD analysis project Ga0041059, IMG submission 56232) | Arabidopsis roots microbial communities from North Carolina, USA - Col MF nosort | ecosystem: Host-associated > Plants > Roots > Unclassified | place: USA: North Carolina | collected...
AAAAAAAAAAAAAAAAAAAAAAAGTAGAAAGCAGAGTGAGAGATGGGAGCAATCTAAACCGTCGGATAAATTGTGAATCTCACTGATTTTGTCAGTGAACCCAATGACCAGAGTCAGCGAGACGCGTGAGCTCTTCTTTAATCACATTATTATTATTAAAACCGTTACAACTTCCTTAAATTCAAAAGCTGCTTTCTAAATTCGTAATTTAATTATCCTAAATTATTGTCAATAATGTATTCTCGGGCGGGAATTGTTATAAGCACTTTAAATGTCAATAATTCAAATTAATTAGTACGAAATTACGTTTTAACTTTTAATTCCTTACATTTATATACACAAAAATAATAATTCCTTAAAAAAAGCTGAAAAAGTTAAGATTTAAATGTTTTTTGAGTTCACAGCTCCACATACAGAAGATCACATGCTCTATCTCTCTTTCTATCTTTTGAATTAAAGAAGAAAAATTAGAGAAATATTTCAAAAATAGCAAAAAACAAGATAAAGAGAATTCTCTCTTCTCTCTCTCTCTCTCTCTCTCACGCTATATCTCTGCCTTGTCGCTGTTAATAAATCGTAATAGTGTTTCAGACAGTAGTAGAAGAAGAAGAAAGCTTCTTCCTTTTTGCTTGTTTAATCGCTGATTTTTTTTTGTTTCCATTGGGGCATTTTGGGATCTCAAAGTTCTTCATACAGTCCCCAACCAAAAGGTATTTACTTCACCAAACATTTGGTCTCTTTCACAATATTCTCTTCCTTTGTTCGTTTTTTTTTAATTTATCTACTTAAGTGTTCTCTGAAATAGACCAATGTTTGGAGTGTAGTTTGAGACTTACTTATCACTGTTCCATTACCCTCGTAGCTTTTATTTCCTTCTCTTGGATTTGGGGTTTTGGTAGATTTTCCCTTATGCCTCAACGAGTTTCAAATTTAAAGTTTCAAGCTTTTGTTCTTTGTCTTGTAGCTTTCTCAACCGTTGGTTTTTGATTATGAAACGGACATCTGGAACCACATTTGTTACTATAAAGACAAATTCAGTTCCTTTAAATCATTTCTAATACTTTGTGTTAAATGATTGGTTTATTCAAGATTTTCTCTTATCTTGCATGTTTGCTGATTGGTTCAGTTTACTTCATCTTAAAGTTTGTTTCTTCTTTGACTATGTTTATGTATGTTTCAGCATTTTTAAAGAATCCAATGTATGTGTGTGTGTGTGTGTGTTTTCTCTCTCATTCAGATCCTGAGACTGTTATGTGCTGATTGTGATCTTGGAAACTATAAATGGAGAAAAGGAAGAGAGAATCATCTGAGAGAAGCTTTGGTGAATCAGAGTCTGTGTCTTCACTATCTGAGAAGGATTCTGAAATTCAAGTAAGATCAAGAATTTTGTTTTTGTTATTTTAGTCTTGTGTCCTTTGCATCTAAAAGATCATTGTAATGTCTGTTTTTATTTTTGCTCAAGCCTGAGAGTACAATGGAGTCTCGTGATGACGAGATACAATCACCAACGGTTTCTTTGGAAGTAGAAACTGAAAAGGAAGAGTTGAAAGATAGCATGAAGACTTTAGCCGAGAAACTTTCAGCTGCTCTTGCTAATGTGAGTGCTAAAGATGATCTAGTGAAGCAACATGTCAAAGTCGCTGAAGAAGCTGTCGCTGGTATCAATCTTTTTTTCTACATTTTTGTTTTATGATTCTGCGACTTTTTAGTGAAGATATATCTACTCTTGTTGTGAAGGGTGGGAGAAAGCTGAAAATGAAGTGGTTGAGTTAAAGGAGAAGCTTGAGGCTGCTGATGATAAGAATAGAGTGTTGGAAGATAGAGTAAGCCATCTTGATGGAGCTTTAAAGGAGTGTGTGAGACAGTTAAGGCAAGCAAGAGATGAACAAGAACAGAGAATTCAAGATGCTGTGATCGAGAGAACTCAGGAGTTGCAGTCTTCTAGAACCAGCCTTGAGAACCAGATTTTTGAAACTGCAACCAAGTCTGAGGAGCTTAGCCAAATGGCGGAATCTGTGGCGAAAGAAAACGTGATGCTTAGACACGAGCTTCTTGCGCGATGCGAAGAGCTAGAGATCAGAACTATTGAGAGGGATTTGAGTACCCAAGCAGCTGAAACCGCCAGCAAGCAGCAGTTAGATAGCATAAAGAAAGTGGCGAAACTTGAGGCTGAGTGCAGGAAGTTTCGGATGTTGGCTAAGTCATCAGCTTCGTTTAACGATCATCGATCTACAGATAGTCATTCTGATGGAGGGGAACGAATGGATGTGAGTTGCTCTGATTCATGGGCATCATCCACATTGATTGAGAAGAGAAGCCTTCAGGGAACTTCCTCTTCCATTGAACTTGATCTCATGGGTGATTTTCTTGAGATGGAACGTCTTGTAGCATTGCCTGAGACGCCAGATGGGAACGGTAAGAGTGGACCTGAATCAGTTACAGAAGAGGTTGTTGTTCCCTCAGAGAACTCGTTAGCTTCTGAAATAGAAGTACTGACTTCTCGCATTAAGGAACTTGAAGAGAAGTTGGAAAAGTTAGAAGCCGAGAAACATGAGCTCGAGAATGAAGTTAAATGTAACAGAGAAGAGGCTGTTGTTCATATAGAGAACTCAGAAGTACTGACTTCTCGAACTAAGGAACTTGAAGAAAAGTTGGAAAAGTTAGAAGCAGAGAAAGAGGAGCTCAAAAGTGAAGTTAAATGTAACAGAGAAAAGGCTGTTGTTCACGTAGAGAACTCATTGGCTGCTGAAATAGAAGTACTGACTTCTCGAACTAAGGAACTTGAAGAACAGTTGGAGAAGTTAGAAGCGGAGAAAGTTGAACTCGAAAGTGAAGTAAAATGTAACAGAGAAGAGGCTGTTGCTCAAGTAGAGAACTCGTTGGCTACTGAAATAGAAGTATTGACTTGCCGAATCAAGCAACTTGAGGAGAAGTTAGAGAAGTTGGAAGTAGAGAAAGATGAGCTCAAAAGTGAAGTTAAATGTAACAGGGAAGTGGAGAGCACATTGAGATTTGAGCTCGAAGCTATTGCTTGTGAAAAAATGGAGCTGGAAAATAAGTTGGAGAAGTTGGAAGTTGAGAAAGCTGAGCTGCAAATATCTTTTGACATAATCAAAGATAAATATGAAGAATCTCAAGTTTGTCTGCAAGAAATCGAGACGAAGCTGGGGGAGATACAAACGGAGATGAAACTCGTTAACGAACTAAAAGCTGAAGTAGAGTCTCAAACCATCGCAATGGAAGCAGATGCAAAGACTAAATCCGCAAAGATTGAATCTTTGGAAGAAGACATGAGAAAGGAGAGGTTTGCTTTTGATGAGCTTAGGAGAAAATGTGAGGCTCTTGAAGAAGAGATCTCTCTCCATAAAGAGAACTCAATCAAGAGTGAAAATAAAGAACCCAAGATCAAACAGGTCTGTCTCCAAAGTTCAGGTGTTAGTTAAACTTAGACTGTGTTCCATCACAATCACTTTTTTGTCCACTAAAACTTGATTACTATAATTCAGGAAGACATAGAAACAGCTGCAGGGAAACTTGCGAATTGTCAGAAAACAATAGCTTCATTGGGGAAACAGTTGCAGTCCCTTGCAACACTTGAAGATTTCTTAACCGATACACCGATAATTCCAATGGCTGCAAATGGTGTAAGCAGCAGCAGCAACTCAGAGAGTTGGAAGGTTCACAAAAACGAAACTTTCATGACAAGAAATCATCCTGAGTCCATCAAACCAACCAAAGAAACATCTCCATCTTCTTCTTCTTCTACTGCGTCTGCTGCTGTTTCAATGCCAGTTTCAACAAACCGAGGGAGTTCTGAGAAGAATCGCAATGGATTTGCAACAGTATTCACAAGAAGTAAAGACGGTATCCATCTGGCTATATAACATAACTTTGGCAGAGTAGGCAGAGAAACTTATCTCTTAGGGTTTAAAAAGGATCCGTTTTTAACACCACTTTGTTCCCTTTTCCAGATTTTGAATCCATAGTAGTAGTTTTAAAAGTTAATCTCTAGTGTAATGCAGTGGATGGATATTCCATAAAAGATGTTTCAAAAGTTTTCAATTTTCTGTTAAGAGGTTTTAGGAAGTTTCTATGTGATGTTGTTATGAATCATAATATAAGACAATAAAGAAGAGAAGCCACCATCATAAGAGAAGAATCAAAGACTAGGCATATAAAGAGGGTTCCTATAAAGAGAGAAACATACTATTGAAAAGTTCTTAGACTTGAATCTACTTGGAGACGAATATACATAATAAAGAAGACTGATTTAATGGACGATCAAATTTGCAAGTGTTGGAAGAGAAACTCGACTTGAACTCTAGCTTTCCTTGCTTTGGATTTAGCAGCTTTCCTTGCTTTACGTTTATCGCTAACCATCTTCTTCATAAGCTCCAGTTTATCTCTGATAAAATCTTCATGTCCAAATTCCAATACTCCAGTTCTTCCTTTAACTATTTTGAACCCATGAGAACGAAGGTTGGAGAAAAACCGTGAGAGGTTTGTGCCCAAGTCTACATATTTAGGCAGAATCCTTCTGTAAAACTCTCCAACATTCCAGATAATGAAACTGTTGTTGCTTTCGCTCCACGATATGATTGCATCCGTTGAAGCATCATCAACAACCTCATACACTCTCATGTAGAAATTGTAACCCATCCCTAAAACCTCACAAACTTCACAAATTAGAATCTTAGAATAATTAGGGTTTCGAGATTTTAGCATAGAGAGGAAGAGCAAGAGCATTATTTATAGACGAGCTATCAATTCAAAGGACGGTCAAGATATCAGCAAAATTTCAGCGGTCAGGATTAAAAGTTACAAAGTTTCCTTTTTTCTATTTTGTTTCCTTTTTTCTAATACGCATATATTATGTATATAAATAAGATAGCTTTCACCTAACAAGCATCCGAGGTTCTATGGTGTAGTGGTTAGCACTCTGGACTTTGAATCCAGCGACCTGGGTTCGACTCCCGGTAGGACCTCTTTTTGTTTCTTACATTTTTTTAGTTATTACTTTTCAAAATTAACCCTATTATATCACTCCCACTTCTCTTCTTCTTCTGTCGCCGAAAACGCAGCTTAAGCTAAAACCCCTCAGAGAGAACAATGAGCAAAATCGAGAGCTTTGATGATTTCGTCAAAGTACATGGAATACTTTTGGCGGCTTCAGGTTTGCCGCCGAAGCTTTACCCACGCCTCTTCGAGAAACTTGCTTACGATACTTTTGATGGCGGCGATTACTTCCAAATCGAATCCTGCGAGGATGATCAGCGACGGAAGCTTCTCCTCACTGCCGAATCTATGCCTAAAGATTCTGACGTCTTCCTTGTCGATCACGCCTGGACTTTTCGTCTTCCCGATGCCTATAAGCAGGTAACGCCTACTCTCACTCTCGAAAGAAGCTTATTGAATTTTGGATTGGTGATGAAGCTTAAGGTTTGTTTTAATCTCTTACTTCAGCTTAAGGAAATTCCTGGATTGGCTGAGAGGATGGCTTCTTTGATGAGTGTTGATATTGATGTGGATGCTGGAGAAGAAGAAGTGGCAGAGGAACTCTCTGTTGATCAGATAATTGACAATGAAATTCGTTATGCAGCAGATAAAGGATATGACTCTTTGAGATGGTTGGAGTTGGAGGGTCTTGGTGTTGATGACTCATTGTTGTCCCTGCATTTGCCTAGTAAATTTCAGGCATGTCTTTAGATCTTTCTTCTCCTTTAGTACTTTCATGCTAGACTCTAGCTCAGATGGTGAAGGTTTATTTCAAATGCTAGATTCTAAAGCTTCTTTGTTTGTGCTGCTGCCATTTTTTGGGTAGGATTTAGTGGCGCTTAGTCTTATCGGGAACAAAATAGAGAGTGCGGATGTGGTTATACAAGAGATTGTGAAGTTTAAGAATCTGAAGGCTTTGTGGCTGAATGACAATCCTGTTCTTCAGAAGAGGTAATCATGCATTTACAAAATATATGGATGTGTGTGGATATATAATTAATTTCTCATGTATTTCTTTTTTATGATTATTTTCAGTGAACGTCAGATGGCTGACGAAATATTGCAAGGCTGTCCGAGTCTTGAGATTTACAACTCGTGTTTTACCCCTAATTATGGGTTATGGGCACTTGGTTTCTGTGGAGATATCTTTGGGAAGGATAATCCTGGTTGTGTTCAGCAGGATCAACCCTTGTGCAATGTCACCTCACTTGACCTTTCAAACCGGTCAATACACAATCTAGTCAATAAGGTCAGTTTTGTCCCCCTACTTTCTCTCAGAGAGGCAGGGAGTGTAGTTTATTGACCGTAGAGGCTACAAGCATTGACGAAGGTGTATGTTTCAATTTTGTATTTTACGTGCCTGATTTATCTGCCTTTGCTTTCTTCATTTTCAGGCATTCTCTGTGCACGAGATGCCATTACTTTCTCATTTAAATATTCGTGGAAACTCATTGGATCAGAATTCTGTTGGAGAACTACTTGAAGTCTTGAAGCTCTTCCCTTCACTGTCTTCATTAGAGGTAAATGTTGGAAGTTGTCCTTATTCAGATACAAATTGAGGTTACTGTACAAAGTTAACTAAAATTTATTTATGCAGAGATGAGCTCACGTGTTACTTCTTGTTTGTAGGTTGACATACCTGGACCTCTTGGAATTAATGCTCTAGAGATTCTTGAATCGCTCTCAAACCTTTCTTTACTAAATGGCGTTGATACGGCAAAAATTTTGGAAACTGGAAAGCATGTTGTTGACTCAATGCTTCAACCACGCATTCCTGAGCTGAATCCTGATGATACTCTTGTTGATCGTGTTCTTGATGCAATGTGGTTGTATGCGCTGAATTATCGCCTTGCGGATGATGAAAAGCTTGATGAAACTTCTTTATGGTATGCAATGTTTCTCTTTTTTTTTGCTATATTAGAATTAGTGCGGTGGATTTGCTGGGGATAAGAAATAAAACTCACGGCTGTTTATATTTACTATTTAAACTATCATAACAATTTTCAGTTAAATAGACAAATTAGAGAAATCCAATATTTAATATTTGTGACGATTCTAATCCAACACTGAAAGCTGAAAGAGTTACCACTCTTTGTATGTCGGAATGACCATTTTCACTTTTGGAATGTATTCTCACCCTAGCATTTGTTTCTCTAGACTAAAGCCTTCTTTGATTTGACTGGGCGAGGTCTCCTTTGGTGTATATATGTGCAAAATTTCTATAGTATTGGGAATGAACATTTGATGCTAGTCTACTTCTTAAGAGGTTAGAATTAGGAGGGGGAATCAAACAGTTTATGGATAGTCTTGTCTGTAGTTCTTGGGCACATAATTTTTGGATATGTATGACTGTGAGTGGTGCAGTGATATCACTTTTTCGCAGGTATGTGATGGATGAATTGGGTTCAGCTTTGAGGCATAGTGATGAACCCAATTTCAAAGTAGCTCCCTTCCTTTTCATGCCTTCTGGGAAACTAGAATCTGCTGTGAGGTAGCAACTTTTAAAAAATTTCCTGCACTGCTCCTCGTATTTGTTAAATTCAACTTCTATGCGCTGTAAACACGTGTTATGTTGCTATAGTTCAAAAGTGTAATGTGGATTGACATGCGCTTCTTGATCAGGGCTCACATGTCATGTATGCAAATATTTTCTATCTTCATGTTTATTTGGTTTTATATGTTCCAGCTATTCGGTAATGTGGCCTATAAAGCATTCTCAAAAAGGTGATGAGTGCACTCGTGATTTTCTATCTGGTATTGGGGAGGACAAACAGCGGTCTGCGAGACTCACAGCCTGGTTTCAAACTCCTGAGAATTATTTTATTCATGTACTTCCTCGGTGTCCTCTTTAGCTTTCTGTTCATTAGCAGACTTCCTTTCCTCTCATTTCATACAAAGATTTTTGTTAATTAACAGATTCGCTGTCATGATTTCCTAGGAATTTGAGAAATACCAACAGAAACTGCAGGCCAAAGCCTTCGAGTCAAAACCTTCCAACCCTTCAGTTTCCCGAAGCATACAGCATAGTGATGGGTCTCCTTTGCTGGTTTACACGGATCTACCTCAAGTTGAAGAATTTCTGACACGCCCAGAATTTGTGATCAGTATGTGATTTGATCCATTTTTCATGATATCTACGTCTCATTGGATGGATATACTAAGCAATCGTCTGCATAAATGCATTAGACGAATCAAGAATTTTCTTTGTGTTTTCTGAGTTGTGTCACTTGCCTGCCTGCAGCAAATGAACCAAAAGATGCAGACATATTATGGACAAGTGTACAGGTGGATGATGAGCTCAAAAAAGAGGTGGGAATAACAGATGACCAGTACATAAATCAGTTTCCCTTTGAGGCATGTCTTGTTATGAAGCATCATCTTGCAGAGACTATTCAAATGGTAAATTCAGCAGATTATACCCTTAGATTATCATAGCACGTTAGTAACTTGTTTCTGAAATCCCTATGTTTTGCTTTACAGGGTTATGGATCTCCAAAATGGTTACAGCCTACCTATAATCTTGAAACCCAATTGTCCCAGTTTATTGGGGACTATTGTGTCCGCAAACGTGATCAATTGAACAATTTGTGGATCTTGAAACCATGGAACATGGCACGGACAATCGACACAAGTATAACCGATAATTTATCTGCTATCATCCGCATGATGGAAACTGGTCCCAAGATCTGCCAGAAGTACATAGAGCACCCTGCTTTGTTCAAGGGGAACAAGTTTGATCTGCGATATGTTGTGCTAGTGCGGAGTATTGACCCGCTGGAGATTTACCTAATAGAGATATTTTGGGTAATGCTTATTTTAATTTTCATTACAACCAATACAAGCGCTTATTTACTCATATATATCAATCCTATATGTTTGATTTCAGGTTAGGTTGTCCAACAATCCATATTCATTGGAAAAGCACAGTTTCTTTGAATATGAAACTCACTTCACTGTCATGGTATTAGTTAAGAACACTCTTTCCACATAATGATTCAGCAACTCTCGTTTTCCCTTTTCATGTTCATTCTCTTATGCGTTTCAGAACTATGGTCGGAAGTTGAATCACAAGCCCACGGCAGAGTTTGTGAGAGAATTTGAACAAGAACATAACGGTATACACTATATTTGGGTTTACTTTCTCCAGATTTTTATGCATTTCATTTTGTCAATAACACAATTCAACTCTCAATAGTTAAATGGATGGATATCCATGAGAAGGTGAAGCAGGTGATACGGGCAGTGTTTGAGGCGGCAGCTCTCGCGCATCCAGAGATGCAATCCCCCAAATCTAGAGCAATGTACGGAGTAGATGTAATGCTCGATAGCTCCTTCGAGCCAAAAATTTTGGAGGTTCGTTACTAAAACTACCTGACATATACTTGTTTCCTTGAGAAAAACTCTTGGAAATTGCAAGTTCTCATGATTGTCTATGCAACGCAGGTTACATACTGTCCTGATTGCATGCGGGCTTGCAAATATGACATGGAAACCATAGATGGAAAAGGTATTGTTAAAGGCGGAGATTTCTTCAATAATGTATTCGGGTGCCTCTTCTTAGACGAGACTGCACACGTTACTCCATTGTGAGCTCAATTGGCAGAGAGAAGAGAGAAGATGGTTGGTTTAGTTCCAAACTAGAATGGTTTTATTTATAATCATGTCTTTTGTAAGTTATGCACAATGAGAGTTTTGCTTTATTAGCTACATTGTGGAAAATTGAAATCCTAATGTACGTTTATTAGCTACATTTAGCCAATGAAGCTTTCGTTATTTTAAAATCTTAAAAGTCCTCCTAAAAATTATTCATAACAGAACACCGCGGTTAATAGGCCCATTAATAGGCCCGATAAGAATCAGATAAAGAAACATTCCTTCGATTTACGTTTATTGACAAATGACGAACACGGCGGCGACAACGGAGGCGAAGATGGCGACAGAGCCACCAAAGATAGTGTGGAACGAAGGCAAAAGGCGATTCGAGACGGAGGATCACGAAGCTTTCATAGAATACAAGATGAGAAACAACGGTAAAGTGATGGATCTGGTTCATACTTACGTTCCTTCATTCAAACGAGGATTAGGTTTAGCTTCTCATCTCTGCGTCGCCGCTTTCGAACACGCCTCTTCTCACTCCATCTCCATCATCCCTTCTTGCTCCTACGTTTCGGTACGAATTTCTTTTAAAAATCTACTCGAAATTCTGGATCTTGAAATTGAATTCGTGAGCTTTGTGTATTTTGCAGGATACGTTTCTTCCTCGAAACCCATCATGGAAGCCTCTGATTCATTCAGAGGTATTCAAGTCTAGCATTTGAATAACACTTGTTTCTCATTGTGCTCTGTAATAAGTAAATGTCGTTTGATGATTGTAATCAAAATGAGAGTAAATGAATATTTTATGAATCCTACTGCTTTCGATAGCAATGAATCGAAATTGGGATTTACTAGCTCGTGCTTTTTGGTGCAATCAAACTCAAAGGTTACAGTAAGAAAACATTATAGAAACGTTGTCGGAGCATAAGAAGAAATGTTTCAATTACAAACCTAAAGCAAACACCCTTTCACAATTATTATTACAATCTGTTAATATAATACACTAAACAATCTTGAAAAGAAAACTTAGCATGTAGCAGAATTCGTGAATTCCAAATCCTTATTTGTGGAATTCGATAACAGAATATGAATAAGAAAGACATATGATTTCACATAGAAGAAAGCCTGACGCAAACGCTAAATTCTCGAACTGCGAAAGAGATCGCTCTTTACCACCAGAGCATTGTGTTAACATCAACAAGTCCATGCCCAACACGGTGTTACACGAAAAGTCATTAGGCTTTGGTTCCATTGGTGTAATCATCTCTACAATGATCACTTTACCTTTTTCCGGTAGACTTTTCCAACAATTTTTCAGAATCTTTATACAATCCTCGTCTCCCCAATCATGTAGTATCCACTGTCAATAACTTAACCATATTATATTTCGAAAATAATGAGACTCAATTATAATTTATCGATTCATAAACATATAAACTTACTTTCATAAAGATGGCATCTCCTTTTGGAACTTCAATAAACATGTCTCCGGAGACATGCTTGACTCCTATCATTAGTATTAGTCAAACCATACAAAAGATTTAGGAGGTACATTAGTTAGTAATACTAGCACAGCAAATATACTAAGTATAGTTTTGTACCTGGATAAAAAGGAGCTTGGGTTAAAACTTGAGCTAAGTCGAAATTAACACCTTTGATATGAGGATACTTGGAAGTGATGAGACCTAATATGGTGCCGATACCTCCTCCTACATCCACCAAAGTGTTAACATCTTCAAATCCTCTGTATTCTTCTAGAACCTTCTTCATGACCATTGTGGAAGATTCCGACATTGCGCGGTGAAACAACTTAGAGAACTGGTCATCCGAACTAATATATTCGAAAAGTCTCATGTCGTGGGCAGAGCTGAATGCATCTTTTCCTTCTAGTATCACATCCTTGAGATTTGTCCTATATATGGAATTTTTTCAAAAAAAATATCTTCAAATGTTCATTTACGTTTTATGTTCACTAACCATGTTTTGAGAATGACTTGGCTATGGAGCAACAATAACAAGGACGAGAGAGAACCAGAGCCGTCACTATCTTTCAAGAAGTACTTGCAAATCGGTTCAGCTGCATATACTCTCTCGATCTTTCCGGTTTGACCATTTTCTCTGCTTTCAACCATACAACACTTCAAGATCGAGTGGCTTACAAGTAACCGCAGCATCCGGTCCAGCAATACCGGCGCCTCCGGGTTAGTGGGTTTGTTTGGGAGACTAACGGCTATCTCAGACGGTGAGAGCCACGTGCCGTTGCTAGCAGCAGCGATCGTATCAATGACTCCAAGCTCTAAGGCGGCTTTGAGAACCATGGGGAAAGCCACGGCGTTGACTATACTCTCCGCTTGCAAGCTCACCATTTTCTCGTCGATTTCTTGTTCTTCTTTGGTTAAACCCGGTTTAGGGTAAGTGGTTAAGGGATCTTGAAGATGGTTTGACATAATTGTCGATATAGGTTGAAAGATTGAAGAAGATGATAACAAAGGTAGAGTTGATTTGAGGATGTGGTTTTAACTTTCACAGTTAGTGATGTTTTTATAAGGAGAAATCCCAAAGACAAGTGGACTGATTATGTTTAATACTAATTTATTGTCACGGGGATGGACAAAAAGATGATGGTTCATGTATTTTTTTTTGAATAAAAGATGATGGTTCATGTAGATAGTTTGCGATTGTTGTTGTTGTTGTTGTTTTGATATAGATAACAATGGCAAAGAAGATTGAATTCGAGATTCACACTAGTGCCATGCACTGAGACGCGTGTAGTAGTACTCAAATGCGAATTAAAAGTTAACTAATGAAAGATGCGTCAGAGTTTTCATTTTTTTCTTCACATCGAAAAGGTTAAAATAGAATATCGACGATTATAAAAAAAAAAACTACAAATTTTAAAACGGTCAACTATATAAAACATACGATGCGATAGGAAAGAAAATCATAACCAAAGTTTGGTGATATCTTCAGTTTCAGTATGCTTATTGTGGTGATAAACAAAGATTTATTATGGACAACACTAAGTCACTAACTGGTATCATGATATATATTTCAAGGAAAACCTCTTTTTCAGAGAAAAAGATATATTTCTAGAAATCTCACAATTAAAGGGAAATTACTGCAATTATAATTTTTCAATATATGACCATAATAAAACTGACACTTTAGGAATCTTTGCAAATTAATTATTTAATGGTAATTTTAGATTATTTCTTAAAATTGTGAAATTTTTGTAAATCAAAACTAATAATAATAATAATGATATTAATAAATTCCAACGAGAAGGGATCATAATCTATATATATTAATTATCCCAAAAAAGGAAACAAAATAATTGTGAAATTTTTGTAAATCAAAACTAATCATAGTAATGATAATATTAATAAATTCCAACGAGAAGGGATCATAATCCATATATATTAATTATCCAAAAAAGGAAACAATGTCATAATTTTTAATAGTAATTTCTTAAAACCAATTTATTATTAACAGGTGGATGATGATTTAAATGCATAAGAAGAGAAAAGAAAAAAAATAATTATATATGCAAGTAAAGTCATATTACTCACTTTGTCGTTCTATTATTTTTTCTCAAATATCAATGCATAATTTATTATGACTATTAATAATTTGCAATCTTTTTCTATTGGTTAATTTTTAAAATAAATGTTAGATACTATATTTATGGGTATTTAATATTAGAATAACAAAACATTTATGGTCTCTTAAACTTTGTGCTTATTTAGAAAATATTATAATCTGGAACGTTGGGAGTGTAGATTAGCTGTCAAATATATGATTTATTACTTAAATGTGTTTATCTTATTTAGGTTATTCTTTTAATAAATATTTTGGTTTGACTCTCAAATTGGCATTAATTATTTTGGTCAAACTTAACTTTATTGCCTTTAATTTGAGTAAGAATAAAAAAATATCTGTGTGTGTGTTGTCTGTATATATATGTAGACATTGTTGATAAGAAAAAATATTCAGTACCAGATAAACACAACAACAAAAGAAAAAATATAGACATATCATTTGCATCATGAAATCTGTTAGTGCGTGTGTGGTTCTTTGTGTTCTCATGTTTTTCGTGATGTATAATGCTAAAGGTGAGATATATATAATTCATATAATTTCGATTGTTTATATACTTGCTTAATATGAAAACATTGACTGATGAAAAAATGTTATGAATGTAAATTTTTGTGTTATCAATTTTGTATTTATCTAACACGTTTCATCCACCATCTAATATTTTTGTGGTTGATATGAAACAGTGGAGGCAGAAGATCGTCCACCTGTACTTGTTGAATACTTTCCGGGAACATATTGTAGTCCAATTCGTGCTCGGGGTCCTCAACAGTGCAAAGATGAAACTAAGGATCCTTACTATCCTAATTGCGTTTGTATAAATCAAGCAAGTGGACATGATTGTTCATGTACTCATTGATAAGTTTCCTTTATATGTATGCGTTACTGAATCTTGAGAACTAAATCTATTTAATAAAAATTAGATATTTATCTTTGATTTATGTGTCATGGCCGGGTAGGAAATAAATTTGATTCATAAAAATTCAAAATACCCTAAATAAAATATCCCTCGAGAGCAATGTAATAGTTTACAAAACCAATCCATTTTTGAGCGTTGAAGTTCCCATTATCTGTGATTTATCGTATAATCTCCACTCTAAGAATTACCAATCTGTGGATGATTCGATTTGATTCCTAAATTAGCCGCGTCTTATTGTATCAATCAAAGCTTTAGGATTGTGATGAGTTTCGTATTTTATTTTGTGGTGGTATTCTGATCATGTCACACAATTCAGGCTCACATAATGAAATGGAATGAATACATGTTTAGTTCTCTTTTATTTATTTATAATTCCATAGCGAAAACAAAAGTAGGGGTCAACCGAACCACGTGAATCAGGATATCACTTTCTTCTAACCCACGCAGGAAAATATCTTTAAGGAAGCACTAACTTGTGATTGATCCTATAATCATTTAAAAGCGTCATACTATTATTAAATTTTTAAGTCTATAATAAAATTTTAAATCCAAAAACAGTGTGTGTTTTAATGTTAGAAAGTAATCTATAGTAACATTGAACCATACCGAGTAGAGGTGGGCAAAGCTCAGAGTTCTTTCGTCAACTTGTTGTTCTTCTTTGCTTAGACGCGTTGAGTTTGCAATTGTTTTAATCGTTGCTGGTAAAACTCATGGGTGGGTAGGCTTGTTGAATACAAATCCACCATGTGAAACACATGGCTGAAGTCCAAGGCCAGTTGGCGTACTACATGCAGTAAAATTGTTTCAAGTGAGAATATAATTAAACTTAGGCTAACAATTTTAAAACATTGAGTTGATTACATATTTGCAATATACTATTAAATCAGCATATGTCTTGAAAATATGTAATCAACTCAAAAAATTCCACCTTGAATTATATTCTGTTTATTCCTTGATTCTCTTTTACCACCCGAGCATTGTGTTAACATCAACAACTCCATGATTCGTTCATTATTAAAAAAAATATCTTTCAAGTGGATGTTAAGAAAATTAAAATGAAATCTTTCAGGTGATTTAACAAGATCCGTCGGTCCACCAAACCACGTGAATCAGGATATCACTTTTTTGTAACCCGTTCAGGAACTACCAACTACTCATTGATCCTATAATCATTTAACAACGTCGTACTAAAATTATTTTTTAAATCCAAATATATTGTACTTTTAATGTTAAAAACTTAATTTAGTTTTTTAAATTAGACTTTTTAAATATTTCTTTGTCATCCCATTATGTATAAGTTGGAAAGACAATAATTAAAGTAACATTATATATTTTCCCTTTGAGGCTATAATGAAATCGTTATTCGACAAAAAAAAAAGTAACATTTTAAAAAAGCAACTTTCTTCCGGTGAGAGCTACCATACCCGTTACTAATTCTACGGCTTGTTGAGTACAAGTCCACCATGTGAAACACCTGGTCGAAGCCTAGGGCCATCTGGCCTACATGCTGTGAAATAGTTTCAATCAAGAAGCTGAATTCAGGGAACAAGGATCCACATATATTGAATTGGAATGCAATTGCATGTACTGATTAATGTTTGTACCTATAGTTTAGTCATAATTTATGTGTTATTATGGAATTTGTGAAAAAAGATATATGTTGAATTTAATAGTAGTGTAAATGAGTTCACTCAATGTTTTAAAATCCGGACCGACCTGGTCAGACCGTTAAACCCGTGATCAAGCTTCAAGCAGTAATTTACAAACCTAATGCGAATACACACTTTTATACTTATCCGAATTTATTTCTTACACACCGTTTATTAATACTAAAACAACCATAATCTTGAACAATGAAAAGGCTCAAACCAATACCAAACTATATTACATGCAATAAAAGCCATTTAACAAAACAGAAAAAGTTACGTATATATTGTTTTCTTTTCTTTCTTAAATTCCAAATTTATTTGTGGAATTCGATAACAGAATACGAATAAGCAAGACAAATGATTTCACATCGAAGAAAACCTGACGCAAACGCCAAATTCTCGAACTGTGAAAGAGATCTCTCTTTACCACCAGAGCATTGGGTTAACATCAACAAGTCCATGGCAAAGACAGTGTTAGAAGATAAGTCACCACCCTTTGGTTCCTTTGGTGTAACAAACTCTACAATAATAATCTTCCCTTTTTCCGGTAGACTTTTCCAACAATTTTTCAGAATCTTTATACAATCCTCGTCTCCCCAATCATGTAGTATCCACTGTCAATCATTTAACAAAATTTTAATAATTAGCTTTAGAGATATAAATTTATCTATTTTCATATATTTATAAACTTACTTTCATAAAGACGGCATCTCCCTTTGGAACTTCTACAAACATGTCTCCAGATACATGCTCGACTCCTTTGATTTAATAGGTACAACAAAAAGTAGGTTTAAGTGGTAGCTATGAAACTAGCAGTACTTCAATATTTATCAAATATATTAATTAGTATTGTATACCTGGATAAAAAGGAGCTTGGGTTAAAACTTGAGCTAAGTCGAAATTAACACCTTTGATATGAGGATACTTAGAAGTGACTAAACCTAAAACAGTGCCATTTCCTCCTCCAACATCCACCAAAGTGTTAACATCTTCAAATCCTCTATATACGTCTAGAACCTTCTTCATGATCATGGTGGAAGGTTCCGACATTGCACGATTAAACAACTCAGCAAATGGTTGATCCGAATTTATGTATTCGAAGATTTTCATGCCGTGGGCAGAGTTGAATGCATCTCTTCCTTCTAGTATCACATCTTTAAGATTTGTCCTGTACGTGAAGAAAAATCTTCATTTATTCATTTTTTATACAAAATATATTTTTGTAAATAAGTTGGTTATATATTAACTGATTTAATGTAATTTGACTTTTAAAAAAAACTAGCGAAGTACGTACCAAGTCTTGAAAAACACTTGGGTATGGAGCAACATGAACAGAGGCACGAGAGATCCTGTACCATCACTATCTCTCAAAAAATACTTGCAAACCGGTTCGGCTGCATATACCCTCTCGATCTTTCCGGTTCGACCGTTCTCTCCGGTTTCAATCATACGGCACTTCAAGATCGAGTGGCTGACAAGTAAGCTCAGCATCCGGTCAAGCAACACCGGCGCCTCCGGGTTGGTGGGTTTGGTTGGGAGACTACACGCTATCTCACACGGTGAGAGCCACGTGTCGTTTCCTGCAGCAGCGATGGTGTCGATGACGCCAAGCTCGAAGGCGGCTTTGAGAACCATAGGGAAAGCCACGGTGTTCACGATACTCTCTGCTTGCAAGCTTACCATTTTCTCGTCCACTTCTTGTTCTTCTTTGGTTAAAACCGGTTTTGGGTAAGTAGGTAAGGGATCTTGAAGATGGTTTGTCATTATTGTTGTTGGTTATAAGAAATTAATGTGGTTTCAACATGGAGAGTTAGTGCCATTATATAGGGAAACAATCTGAAGCCAAGTGTATCGTATACTATTTTAGTTTCCTTGGGAATTCGTGAAATAAATGAAAGATACATATCATGAATTGTTGGGATGGGTTCAAGTACTTCTTTACGATTGCAACTATATATGCCTGATTATGGTGAACACTTTACATATTCAAAATATATGATTTTTAACATGCACTGATCAGTATATGTCTACACTTCAATCCAAAATTTTCCGATGATTAGAAAAAATTATACATGTCATCAGCGAAAGCTATTAATTCTGTCAAATACGATATACACAATGCTTGGACACACAAATAAATCATGTAGTATATTAACAGGACCATTGGGTCCACGAAACCACATGAATCAGGCTATCACTTTAAGGAGCCATCAGAGCTAGTTCATTGGTGTAATATGTAGTAGATATTTGTCGTCTTTCTATCTTCGAATATATATATCAAATTATTTATCATTTGTTGGTATGTATATTGCGATCATCATTTGTCATGTCATTGTCATATGATTCGGATTAAAGTTGCCCTTTACCTATACAAATTTAATTAACCTCGAAGGTTAGTTGAATATCTTTTGGTAAGGGAGAAACACTCACACACAGTATTAAATTCAAAAGTAACGTTTTAAAGATATTCAACTAAAATTTTCATATTCTTACTGCAACTTTTCCTATTAATCACATTGTATATAAACTGAACTTTTCATATTTATATACTTGTTATATATTTGACCACATTGTTGATTCTATCTCAGAGATTGAGATTTGAGAGTTTGGCTCTATCGGTGAACGAACAAAATCAACAGGACGATTTACCGAACAGTCCACCAAAAATGATAGACGTACCAAACTAACCAACCCTATGGTCAAATCATAAAACAGATTAAATGATTATTAGGTTTAACTTTTTATTAATGGGGATAATTTTGGGTTCGAACAAGAGAGCAAAAAAGATAAAACTGTAAAACTGCTAAAGAAAAAAGAAGATTCTGTTGGATATGGTGAAGAAGAGAAACGCTCCTACTCAAATTCCGAAACAAAACTCATGAGATTTCTACAGCTCGTCCTTTGCGGCCGTTTCCTCGGTCTTCTTAGGTTCCTCACTCTTGGTAGACTCTTCTCCATGAGAAGTTGGCTTCTTCTCACTGTTCTTCTCAACGAAGTTTATGAAGTCTTCCTTTGTCCTGTCTCCTTCGTACACTACAACATTTCCGCTCGCTGACCTGAAGTAAATGGTCGGGAATCCTTTCACATCGAAGGTATCACTTGGGATATCATTTGCGGTTGCGTCCTGCACAGACACAGACACGGTTAAGTCAATCCAGGAGGAGTATATCAAGTTATAGTTTGACATGTAAAGAACATAAAAGAGAGGCTTACCAATTTTGCTATGATCACACTTGGGTCGTTCTGGAATGACAAAGCCACTTCGTCCAAGATTGGAGCAAGTTTTTGACAATGTCCACACCATGGTGCATAGAACTCAATCAAGACTGATAGATAAATTGATGTTTATCAGTCTTGCGTTCGCAAAAAAATTGAAACCATTATTAGAGTTTTCAAATAATGTACTCACCATTCTTTCCAGACTTGAAAACTATGTCGTCAAGGCTCTCGGCAACAACAACCTTCACAGGTTCGTTGTTCTCAGCTGGAATAGGTTGGGATTTTTTGTGGACAGCAACTTTTCCGTCCTGAAGAAAACATGTTGTTTGTTTAGGTTATATTGATTTTATACGTACTTCTTTTTTCATAAAACCTTGTGTGAATGTGTGCAAAAGAGAATGAAACCTGGAAGTCCTTGAACCATGATTCAATCTGGTCAACCTCAACGTTGACTTTCAAATACTTCTTGTTATCTGGGGTCTGGATGATGATGAGGGGAACTTGGCTCTCTTCGAGTCCAAAGTACTGTTAAACCAATACATGAAAAGAAAAAAATTTCTTAGAGATGTGTTAACATTGGCATGAGAAAATGATAATAAGAGACAAAACTTAAATGTGTAGTAACCTGGAAAGCGCCTTGGCTGCTCTCTGCATCACCAACAAGGAAGGCAAGACTTTGATCTTTGTTGGATGTAGCTACTTCACGGTACTTTGATTTTAGAGCTTCAGCTGTTGCTCCAGTGAAGTTAACGAACATCATCGCCTGAAATTTCAGAAACAGAACAAATGCTTTTACAATTATCTAGAGAACTATGATGCTATTACCCAAATTCAATCACTACTTTATGATATCACAGCTTTTGTCATAGTTAACACTACCACCGGCAAAGAAAAGCTTTTAACCTTCAAGCACATACTAAATTACTAAACTACCATCTTCAGAAATCTAAAATACTTGTCCAGTAAAAATGCAAGGCATAACTGAAAACGTCCATTAATGTATTGCACTGCAGTGAGATCCAAAATAACTTTACTGAGAATTACCTTAGTGGCAGGGCTTTCAAAGAATTTGGCAACATAAGGGTGGTTGTTTGGATCACTGTCAAAGACGGTGACAAGTGGGATACTTGATTCTTTGACAAATTTCTCTAGAGCTTCCCCATTGAAGTCCTGAATCCATGATTCGCAAATCAAATAAATAATTTGAAACATTATTGCATAAAACTTGACTTCTCATTGATGTAATGTACAAAATGAAAAGGTTCCCCTTTACCTTGGAGTCAACAAACAATTCATCAAAAGGCTTGAACAGCCTCACTGCAGGTCCTTCCACAGACTCTCCACGAGGAAGAAACTTAGCATCCAAAGTGTGTGCGAAATCATAGTCAGCACGCAATTTCTCAGCAAGGGCCATGAAAGAATCAAACTCATCCCCGGATAATTTAGGGAACACTCCAACCTAAGACAACAGAGCTAGACATTAGTGCCTGCAATACTAATGGAAAAGAAACCAAGAAAAAATGATCCATTAGAGACACTTACAGCAACAACATTCTTTTCACCAACAACCTCAGTGGCAGAATCAGCTGACTTAATTTCAACAGAAGCAGGACCACTTTGCTTCTTCAAATAAGTGACAATACCCTCAGCTTCACGAGGTCCGTTGTAATCTTGAACCGACTTCCCTCCATTTCTCAAAATCTTAAGAGTGGGGAAACCCTGAATCTTGTACTCATTAGCAAATTCTTTGTTTGCTTCTTCACTAGCATCGATCTTGGCGAGAGCAAGAGGAGGGTTATGACTACTCAACTCTGATGCAGCCTTCTCGTACTGTAAACAATCAAATATAAACCATTTTAGCTAAAATAGATTGGTTTCACACACAAATCCTAAGAAAGTGATTTCAAAGCCAATTTCTCACCTCAGGAGCAAGCTTCTGGCAGTGACCACACCTGAAACAAAGCAAAAACACATAGATATCACGAATCAATTACAAATCAAGCATCGTTGTACCAAAGTATAGTCCTAAACACTTTATCTACAGAATTCGACTAGACGCAATCAATCAAAATCAAAAGCTTTGCGCCATTTAAATTAACACTAACCACGAATTTCACGACATAAGTCCATGGCAACAGAGATCTCTCACGAATAAGAAGAAATTGAAGAGTAGAGTAATAGAGAACTTACCAAGGGGCGTAGAACTCGACGACGATGAAATCGTGCTTGGAGATGGTTTCGGTGAAGTTAGAGTGATCGAGAGTCAAGACAAATTCCTTCGTCTCCTCGCTTCGTATAGAGGAAACGAATAGAGACAACAACAAAAGAATCGAAAAACACGCGAAACCCTTAAACGCCATTATTATCGCTCTCTCTTCTCTGTGAATATTCTTCTTGTGAATTCTTCTTCTTCTTCTCAATAGAGAAGATGATATTTATGAGCGCATTTCTTACACTGGAAATTACGAAATCGCTGGATGATTACTGGTCATACATACACGTGGAGAGTTTTCATTGGATAAACCTCGTCATTGGTTTTTCATTAACTTTTGGGCAAGTAATAATTGTCATTGACTCTTTGACCCACAGCGGTTATTGATATTTCAATATTTACTTCCATAATCAACCATTGAAAAGAAAATCACAATTAGGAGAAAGTTATTTCTTAATTTTTCTCTATTTTAAATAGCATTAGATTTTCTCATTATTATATCCTGCTGAGTCAACATAATAATGTAATGTGCATTTTAAAAAAAATAACTGACCAAAAAAAAATGAAAGCCATGGTGGTTTGACTTTGATACATAATTAGCCAGTATTGATAACCCTAAACCATAGATCATGCCTAACCATAGTATCTCTCCCGTTTTGACATTGTGAAGCCATATGGCAACATAGCCCATTTCTGCACTTGTAAAAATGATTTTTAAGTTCTAGACTATTGTCTTTGTAATTGTACCTACACTGATGATTTATTAAGTTGTGTGATAATGAACAAAATGCATAAAACTACTAAATACGAATCCAAAACATGAGAAATCTTTGATAGTTTTGTAGTTTATGCATGTCAACTTGTCAAGAGTTTGAAACTATCGCCTGCAACATTGTGCATAGTTTGAAACTATTTACCTTGTTGTGAATTTGTGATTTTTCATATCTAAATTTCATATTTTTTTCCAAGTTAAGTTATGAAAAATGTCACAGTAGTTTACAGTAGAACCTCATAAATTAATACTCTATAAATTAATAACCTCTGTAAATTAATAAATTCTTCCGGTCCCAAGTTGGGACCAGTGTAAAAAGTTACACAAATCGATAAATTAATAAGATAATAATTTTTTTGAAAATTCTATGTAAATATATGGTCCCATTTATATTATAAATTAATAATTGTATAAATATATCAAATATATATATATATTATATGTAAAAAAATTCTGTAAAATATATTTATAATAATTTTTTGCTTAAATTCATATTTGTTCTTTGTTTGACTATAGTTTTCATATTTTAGTGTATCAAAATTTTTGGTATTGTTTTCTAGTCATTATTATTATGTTATACTTGTAACTGGTTCTAGAAATATATTTTCTATAATGAAAAAATCTCATAAAGTTTTTTAAAAAGTTACTAAATTAAGAAAATCTCTCTATAAATTAATATTTATTAATTTATCGATAAATTAATACCTCTATAAATTAATAAAATTTTGCAGTCCAAACATTATTAATTTATAAAGGTTTTACTGTATATGTAATTTTTCTTTTCTTCTTCCAAAACTGATCCAATAGTTGACAATTCATCATAATCGTTCTTAGTTTAAGTTCTAGCCATTATAGATACTCTATTATAGTCTTATAGACATAGATCATGCCTAACCATACTCTCTAATCTATTCCACATAGCTTTATCCTATTTTCCTTTTAATCTCAACCAGGAACAGTCATATTACATTCTTTTTAATTCAGCAAGTAACGGCTTACAAGGCAAACTAGATATCTTCTTCTTCACCATTTAAAAACGGTTTACAAGGGAAACTAACCAACCAATAATTGAATATGAACTCATCTATACAACAATTTCCTTCTATATAGACCTATGTCTAATTTGCAAGTAACAAAACTTCAAAACGGTGCAAAAATGTGGTAAGTCCACACTCTCTACTCAAGAAGAGGTCTGAGGATGTTGAAGCCTAACAATTTCATGAGCTTTCACAACTTCTGATGTGAATTTTCTCAGTGCCCCGAAAATGGGAACTAAACCAGCTTTTAAGCTGCTCGAAGACGCGTTGTTCACAAGCTTAATGGTTTCTTTACCCTTACCTCTCTCCTCGACTAGCCTCTTCCTCATTGAATCTAAATCCACTTTCAAATCATCCAAAGCTGATATCCCGCTCTCTGACCGACCTTTCGAAACCACACTTCTCTCTGACTCTGCATCTCGCTGCTCAGATTGCGCTTTTACCCTTTGCTCTTCTTCTTGCTTCTCCCATAGCTCGTGTAGGCTTGAAGCAAAACCTTGCATTGCATTGGTCACATTCTCTCCAGATATTCTACACATTGCTTCTTGCCAATCTTTGCAAATGATAAAGATGGGCGGTGCACCGATCTGGCTAGGAGAGAAAGGAGCGATTCCGTCATCGGTTGCCTCGGGTTCATAGTGAAGGCATTTCGTGAGCCATCCGCTTAGGAACTGGACGTATGATTTCTGGGTGTTGACCCAGTTGTTGAAGCTGATGCACCATTCTCTAAGCTCTATCTCAAGATCAAGAATTGCTGTAGAGCCAGAGTCATTTTGTAAGGTTGTGTTCGCCTTTAGAGATCGAACCTTGCTCTCCCTGATCGCCTGAAACTGTTTCTGGTGGCACCTCAGCATTGACCTCCACATTCTTATCAACCTTCAAAACACAAAATATCAGTTTTTTCAGCTTAATCTGTAAAAAGATGTCAAAATATAGAGAGATGATTTACCCGTGAATTAACTGTATCAACTGTGGCTGCAACTCTTCATCTCTAAGTTTATGGATTCTGCTGGAAATCGAATCAACTGATCTTATACAAACATCGATTTTGGTCAGAAGCTTCCTAATGGCTGCCCGAGTAGCATCGATCTTGATAGATTCTGCTCCATGACTATCCATTTTTTTTAGTCTCCTGCACTTCTCTTCATAGATAGCACGAAGCTTTTCTTCGTCCTGCCATCACACGCAAATCACAATTTAACATCACGCAAGAATCTATATGTGATATAGATTCCCATTAGTGATTCAGAAACACAAAGCTGCATCAAATATTAAAAATATTAATACCTTGACTTCCTTGTACAGTTTCTTTTCCCACGCATACAGTTTCTCTAAGGTTGATGAGAGGTTTCCATTGAAGCCTCCATTAACATCTTGTCCATTGTATGATTTCGCCATTTTTCGAGTTCTAGATGTTAAACGTATTGATAGTCTGGGCTGAGAGTGCGATGACCGTGTGGATGGTGCTACCAGATACATGATCCTGGATAAGATAACTGAAAAGCAAAACTTTTCATTTAAAACCCCACCAAACAAAACAGTAAAAAAGACCTTCATCTAAAAAGCAGTGCGGACAGAATACATGGTTCATAGTTCAACACCAAGCAAATCAGTCTAAACCACAATAATTTAAGATACTTTCCCATTATATTGGAATTTAGAGTTTTCAACATTTCTGTTCATATTACAATTCATCAAATAACCATTAAACTTAAGTTTATCAGCATTACTTTGTAACCATGACATAACATTGCAAAATTTAAACGCATGGGTTACAAAAGCAGATAGTTTTATTCTAGCTGTAAACTAATGCATGATCATGGCTAGCAAAACATACGAGTTAAGACACAGTACCTTTAACGCCATTGTTTTTATGCTGATAAGGCAACTTGCCGACTTCAAGTAACAAAGCAACCTCCTTCCCACAAGAAGAAGCAATCTCGAACTCACTCTTGATCTCCTTAACAACTTCTCTGAGATCCCTAGTGGCATGAATCGACAAACTGGATAAGCTACTTATCTTGGAAGATTCAACATCAAAAGACGAAGTGCTCGTTGTTTCCTCCAACTCAAAGCTCACTCCTTTTTTCCTCCCATACTGTTCTTCTACTTCTCTCGAGCTCTTTGTCCCAGCCCCATGACTGATTGAACTGATGCTGCTACTCTTTCCTTCACCACCATTAACATAGTGAAACTCCGATTCTACATCACTTCCTGAAAAAGACGAAATTGTCTCTGAATCCAATGAGCTCTCAGTGACTTGTTCTGGCATTGGAACTTCCCTTTTGTTAATGTTCCTCTCAGGAAAAACGTTGTGCTTGTGCTCGTCTCTGTGTTCTTTAACCTTCTCCAATCCTGGTCTCTTGGGACGTCTATACACTTGCTTGATAACTTCTTGCTCTGTTACTTCTTCTAGCTCAGGAATCCCTTCTCTTTCTCTAACTTCCTTCGAATCAGGACTGCTTGAGATTGACGCCATTCCCATCGGATAATATCCCGAAGCACGAGAACGGGCGTTGCTGTAATCATAAGTATCAAACACATTCAAAAAATCCCAAGTTGAAACCGTAGGTGGTGACGGAGGAGGTAACGGAGACGGCGATCTCCGTTGCACTCCTGTGTTTCTAAATCCAGAATCCGACGGCCATTGCGCGTTCTCCTCCACTCGATGATTCTCCGGTTGGAAAATGAACGGTCGTGATTGTGGCGCAGATTTCTTCATGTAATACATTCCTCGATTTCCGTATGGATTCTCACCTGTGTAATTCGGGTAACCCGGTTGATAATTACCCGATGAATAACCGGTCGGGTAACTGAATGGGTAACCGGGTGGATAACCAGGTGGGTAAACCGGTGGAGCATAGTTTGTTGGATGATAACCGGAAGGAAATGATTCCGTTGACCGCTCTTGTTCTGGAGTGCTAGTAATTTGGATATGATCCTTAGATCCAACTTCTGATTCGGATTCGGATCCGGAGCTTAGATGCAAATGCGAATCATCATCAGTGTCTTCTTCTTCGATGACGGAATGAGAAATTGAGGTGGTTGAAGAAGGAGAAATCCTCTTGTGTTTCGTCGGTTTCCCTTCGTCGGACGGAAGTGTAAGAACTGGAGAATCCGGCGAAGAAGAAGAAGAAAAACCAGCTACGACTTCGTCGTCAACGAAACGTTGAATAGCTTCACCGACGTCGGAGAGAGACTGGAAGTAAGTTAGGTGAGCGACAGCGAGAGCAGAACGATGATACGACGCCGCTTTAAGCAGCTCCTTTCGTTCTCTACAGAGAATCACTATTGGTTGATTATCTACTTTTGATCCTCCGCAACCCATAACGTCGGAACTCTAGACGTTTGCTTCAAATCTCATTCTGCTTCCACTCCGATCATCATCGGACATGGACGGAACAGAGCAAAGTTCACTTTTTTTGTTGAAGAAACAGAGCAAAGTTTAGCTTTTTCTAAGGAACAGAGCAAAATTGTGATTTGAAGAACCTAAGTAAGAATTTTCGTGAAAACGAGTTTTATACGAGTGATGGAGGAGGAAAAAGCAGAAGAATCCATGGTTGCTGATTTATATGAAAACGTGAAAACATGAATCAGAGGAGAAAGACAAATGAAAGAAAACAAAAAAGGAAATTTCAAAGTCGTCGTCTTGCAATTAAATTTTCAACTTTTTAGTAAATTTAATGGATAAAGATGTGCGAAGAAGAAAGCTAGGGGATCTGGGCAATATATTAATTGCATATTGAATTGGGGAAGAAGAAAGTGGCCGCGATGAGGAACGAAAAAAGATTTTAATATCTGAAATTCTTCGCAATTCACCGGGAGAGACTGTCAACGAAGGAGACGTGTATTCTTTTTTTGTTTTGTCGTCTACGTGTATTTGTCATTTTCACAATTGACGCGGGAATTTAGTTTTTTACGATATTTTCCCTAAAGATTAAGATTTGTTTAGTTTTGGTCCCTACTAATTTTGCCCATTATTTCTATTTTTGTGCACACATGACACAACAGCAGTACAACGCACCATGATGTAAAAAAAGTTCTCTTAATAAATTTCACATTTTTCCCATATCATAATGTCGTTGATAACAAAATAATGCATCTATAACATGAGACATTAAGACTATTGGATGAAAAAGTAGGACATGTGCTACCAAAATCAAGCTCACATGCACTTCATTATCCCAATCACCAAACAGCCAAATCCATAGCATAATGTTTCCTCAAAATCAATATAATACTAACATGATTGCAATATACTATATGAAATTAGTTTCGTCATAAAATACAGAGGAAACATAAGCTCAATCATATATACAAAAGTAAAAGAGGGAAAAGTTTCAAATATCGATTAGAACAATGGGATTGATTGAGTCTGACCAATCCCATCGGTTCACCGTAAGCATTCTTGCGTCACTAGAAGAAGGAACATCATTTTCCATACCAACCTAAATTCATACATCTTTCTAGATTCAGAATTTAATATTTAAAGTTGGTTGTTGTTAAGTACACATTGATTATCCCAACAAACTAAATATTAGTTAGCCAATAGTCTTCCTGGGTATTAAAAAAATTGAGAAGAGAAGGACCGATCAAGCATAACTATGCACGTTTATTATGTCACACGTGGTGTTGTAAAAGTTCTCTAAACCTGTTCATGAAAAAAATAATCACCTTTGTTTGTATAGATTTGGAAACAAGTACGATGGTCGATGGTTAACCTAATCCAAGCGACAAGACTTTTCTTTCTTTACAAAAAGAGAAGAATCTTTAATGAATCTCAAAAAAACTTATTTTAATTTTTGAATCTATTCGTGCAAAGGCGTAGCAGTGATTCACACACATTATTTTAGTATCCTATACTTAAGAAACTCACACTAATCTCAAAATTCTAAAAACCAAATAAACAATGTTATTTATAAGGTGATTTTATTCAAGCAAACTTTAACAATGATGTTTTTGTTTGCAAGGAATATATGATCACCACGTAATTATGTATGTAGGTAAGAGAAATCAAAATATATAATTTGTCAATTAGAAACCAGAGAAATCGGAGTTGTTATTACCACCAAAGAGAGTGGACAAGAGGACCAAAACGCCAATGGCAATTATGATGTTGAGGAAGTAATTTGTGGGTAATGGCTTATCTGGGCTTCCTCCAATTGCTTCATACTCTGCTCTTATCTTCTTTTTCATCGAATCCGAAAGCTCCTTCTGCAAAATATTGCCGGAGAGATTAAAAACAAGAACCGAATCCTATATTAGAATAAGCTACACAAGCGCATTTTTGTTTTGTAAGGACAAACCTTTCCCGTAGAATACTTTGCAGCTACGAACTTCTCTGGAACGTTTTCAATGACTATGCCCTGATTAGTTTCATAGTGACACATTAGCAGTTTTAGATTTTAAGTCACTGAACTGGATTTTAAACGTATGGTTTATAATGGTATACACAAGTGCATAGATATTAGATTTTCTCCCCTTTCCTTGTACCTCGGGAGGATCAAATTTTGCACCGAGATTGCTAAGCTTGGCATGGGCTTCAGCGTAGTCCTTGAAAAATGCAGCCACATCTTCAGCATACTTCTCTGCATAGTTCTGTAAGAAACTATTGTTTTTAAAAACATTTCCTCTTAAGTAACAGTGAACTACTAATTCTGAGGCATCTTATTAGCAATCACTGTTGTTTAAACCTTGAATGAAGGATCTTCAAATAGCGCCGCATCAGTGGGTAACACCAGAAGATCGTCGTCCCTCTTTTCTTTGATATCCTGCAAAGTCATAGAAGTCAATGGTTGATAAAACTATTTTTAGAAAACTTCATAGAAAACTCTTTTTCAGTCCCAAACCAAGTTACTAAGAAAGATAGAGAGATAGACCTTGAAATAAGAGTTGTCGAACTTGAGCCATTTCACTGTCCATGACTGTCCTCCTGCTTCTCCAGGTCCAGTTTTCTGCCATTTTGAACGTTTCCATAACATCTCTCTACACTATCATCCCTAGAACTATATATAAGGTAGCTTCAGTTTGTCGTTTATTAATACCGTGTACTTTGTCTCAGGTTTTCCCCAACCACTACGGTCTGGTCTGGCTCTCCCTAAGGTATGTGCACCAGACAAGGCAACTATTTCCTGTTTGTCAAAAAGAATATTCAGAATAACAAAAATATTCACGTTTGACATGAATAACACAAAAGAGAACAAAATCAAAATAACCTTGTCATCAAGTCCCATTCTGTAGAAAACATCTCTCAAATGATCAGCTGGTGAAGGAGGTCCAGCATCTAAACATAGCATATTTCACCTCGTTATTTCAATTAGTCCATAAACAAAATCTGAAACAAACTCATAGAAGACATGAAACAGACAATGGAAAGATTAGTTAACCAGGGAGTCTTCCTTCTTCTGGACACTGTTCAGGTGCTACAACATCAACTCTCCCATATTTCATCGGGATATCAGGACCACCAGCCTCCTGAAGTTTTATTTATTTCTAGAGTTATCAGTAAAGCCTTAAGACCAAAATAGTTTCCTAATAGGCCAAGCCCAAGAAAAGTGAAGAAAGACCTCTATTGCTGTGGCACTAGCTAACTGGAATAAGTCCGCATAAGAGATGTTAGGATACTTGTCTTTGAGAGGCTGAATGAGCTTTAAAGCATTAAGCAGACCTGTAAATGTCAAAAGTAGAATATCAAGACACCAAATAAAAGTCTTAAGCCACAATGCATGTGAAATGATGAAACCAGTACCAGCATTTGCAGCATGCTTAAGCTCAGCCTCAAACCTAAGACTTCCATTAGCTCCACCTCTCAGTGGCCACTCCTCAATATTCTTGTTATAAGTACCAGCATCGTGCCACCCCAATCTAACCTGCAATGAAACATGTAACACAAAGCAACATGACTCACAAAATTCCTCCAATATCTTTAGTAACAAGCAAAGAACTATTACTTCCATGAATTCAAAAATTCCCTGTCCTATCATCATGAAGAAGAGAAAGATACTTCACCAAGATGGGATGGCAAAACTTAGTCCGGAGAAGAACTTTGATATCTTCTTTAGCGCTTATCAATTGAGCTGCATCAGAAGCGGCACATTTTGGTGAAATCATCCTCGTGCTCGTCCCATTGATCGGATGTTTTTTCTAAAATCAACAGAAAATGTTATGTTCGGAGAGAAATTTACAAAAAGTATGAATGAAGTACGAATACCTGAAGCACGAAGGAGGAGTGAGGAAACAGAGAAGAAGATGCGACGCTTCCAAGAGAATGTGGCGATGTAGAGGAAGAAAGAGCAACGACAGGGGACGAGGACGAAGAGGTGACGGCGGGGGAAAGAGAGACTCTGGTGGAGGAACAGAGTAAGTGAGAGGCGGCGGAGAGAGAAACAGACATTGTCACGTACGGTGGCGAAACGGCGGAGAGAAAACGCCGGAAGAAGAGAAATGAAAAGACACGTGTCAATAATGCGTTGCCAGTTGGATCTATTTGGAGTCACCCACTCATAACTGGATATTGGATAATGATTTCTATCAGCTGATTCACAGGTGAACGTCACGCGCCTAACATTTGAATAGTTTTAGAGTTTATGGGCCGAGTATATTGGGCCCTGTACATTTGAAGATCGTTAGGCCTTTGAGTCAATCCTGGTTGGCGCGTGCTTTACACGCTAAGTGTAGTGAGCGTTGGGCGTTGAGTTTCTTTTAGCCAAATGCCAAGTTTCTCAATTTAGCTTACGGGAACTCAAAGAAACCTCTGCTGCAAGTTGCACGAAATTGAGTGTGAGAGAGATCAGATATATAAACAAATACTCACTCCTATAAGGGAGCAGCAATTCTACAAAGAAAAAGCCTCCTTTTTGTTGCCCTGTGTCAAAAAAGAAACCTTTTTGGTGGGATTTGGTTTCGCTTTCTTGGGGGCCAAAAAGAGGAGATGATGAATCCGAATAAGCAGCAAAGAAGAAACCTTTACTTCTTCTTCGTCTTCGTCTTCTATGTCTTCATCCTCTGTGCTCGCTTTCAAACCTCTGAAGCTACTAAAGACTCGTCGGCTCAAGTGAAGTTACAGAATCGTCGACTTAGCTCCACCGTCGTGTTTCCTGTCTCCGGGAATGTGTATCCTCTTGGGTAAGTGCCAAATTTCGCATCTTTTTGTTTCAATTTCTCTGTTTTATGCTACTTTTCAGTGACCCATTCGTGGGTTTGATCTTGTTTCTTTGATTTTCCTTAACGGGATTGTGTTGACTTATGTCTGGATTTTGAATTGGTGCGGATACTTTGTTGGCTTCTCTTGCATCTGTGTGGATTCTTCACTTGTAATCTATTTCATTGCTTGACAAGATGTGAAATCTTCATTCTATTGATCTTTGAGATGATTTCAAAGCTTGCTACTTTCACGAATTGAAGATTTTGGGCAATGTTGATTCTGATTTTCACCTTGTATTGAAAACGCCCAATTTGATTGTTGAAGTAATTAACGAATTCATCTTTGCAGGTACTATTATGTGTTGCTTAACATTGGCAACCCACCTAAGCTCTTTGACTTGGACATTGACACTGGCAGTGACCTCACTTGGGTTCAGTGTGATGCACCTTGCAACGGTTGCACAAAGGTAAGCGTTGATATGCTTTTTAGTGTGTGACATAATAAGCAAAGGTTCTATCTTAGAATTTCTTTCTCTTTCTTTGCAGCCTCGTGCTAAGCAGTACAAGCCCAATCACAACACTTTGCCTTGTTCACACATCTTGTGTTCTGGTCTTGACCTTCCCCAGGACAGACCTTGTGCTGACCCTGAGGATCAATGTGACTATGAAATCGGATACTCCGATCATGCATCATCTATTGGTGCACTTGTAACTGATGAGGTTCCTCTAAAACTCGCAAATGGCTCCATTATGAATCTTCGTTTGACATTTGGGTTAGTTTTATTCTACCTTTTTTCACACATTAGAAAAGAAAAACACTAAATTTGCGGTTGTACAAGTTCCTAATTTTTGAATCAAATTTTCTTTTAGATGTGGGTATGATCAGCAGAATCCTGGTCCACATCCTCCTCCTCCAACAGCGGGAATACTTGGCCTTGGAAGAGGGAAAGTAGGCCTCTCAACTCAGCTAAAGTCCTTGGGGATAACGAAGAATGTGATTGTGCATTGCTTAAGTCATACTGGTAAAGGCTTTCTCTCTATTGGAGATGAGCTTGTTCCTTCTTCTGGAGTTACATGGACTTCATTGGCTACTAATTCACCTAGGTGAGCAATCTTTGAGCATTATCTTCTTTATAACTGCCACTTGTTTACTCACACTTTTATAATTGACAAGTTGAAATTATGGTGTGAATTTTTTCTGTAGTAAAAACTACATGGCTGGACCAGCAGAGCTTCTCTTTAACGACAAGACCACAGGTGTCAAAGGCATTAACGTAGTTTTCGATAGTGGAAGCTCGTACACTTACTTCAATGCAGAAGCATACCAAGCTATTCTCGATCTTGTATGGGATAATTTCTTCTCTGGAAAAAAAAGATTAGCTTCACCGTTTATGTTTTTCCACTTTTTTATGACTAATTTGGTCTCCTACAGATAAGAAAAGACTTGAATGGGAAGCCTTTGACGGACACAAAAGATGATAAAAGCTTACCAGTCTGCTGGAAAGGCAAAAAACCTTTGAAATCACTTGATGAGGTTAAGAAATACTTCAAGACGATTACTTTACGATTTGGGAATCAAAAGAATGGTCAGCTATTTCAGGTTCCACCTGAGTCGTATCTCATAATCACCGTAAGTCACACATATACTGGCCTAGATATGACTTGTATCTCCATAAAAATCTATAGCTGAGAAGTCTGTTTCTTCTGGTTTGTTTTCTCAGGAAAAAGGAAGAGTATGTTTGGGTATTCTGAATGGAACTGAAATCGGTCTCGAGGGCTACAATATCATTGGAGGTACGTATATATATACTAAGTTTTTCTCAGGTTTCTTTTGTTCATAACTTGACAACAATATCTCGTGTCTATGTGTGTGATAGACATATCTTTCCAAGGGATAATGGTGATCTATGACAATGAGAAGCAGAGGATTGGATGGATTTCTTCAGACTGTGACAAACTTCCCAAGTCTGAACCTTTATTCACCTCTTTTTAATATATCATTTGATTTGATTTGTATCGTCTTCTTCTGTTTCATCAAATCAATAATAAAATTTCTCTTTTCTTCTTGTGTTGCCTTGTTGCCTCTGAACTATTCTGTTAACAGTGTGAATCACGACTATGGAGGAGATCTGTCGGAGGAAGCTTATCCAATAGGATTTGGTTTGATAAAAGAGCTTTTCTCAGGAAGTGATTCTTCAAAGAACAAGAACTTGGTCTCAGATGGAGAGCTTTGACACAAGAGAAGAGTCTTTTTTAAAGTGGTGTAGTAAAAAGATTTTGAGGTTTTTGGTTTTTGGTTTTGTTGTTATCATAGAAACAAGGAAAATATTTTGTGAATATATATATCATCATATAATAGCAAAATGCAACAGAGTTTAAGCAAAGATTCAGAAATTTTCACTTGTTGGGGTGTTTTTTTTATGTAACCGGAAGCTTTACGAAAATGACCCCAGCATAAGCTACATTTCTTGGGGGTAAAATGGGAATTCGACAACGAAGGTAGAGAAAATGGCGGAAGGAAAGAGCCTTGAGGGTTTGGCGCCATTACCGGGGAGAGAGTGAAATTAGGGCTGAGCGAGAGAGATTCTGAAATAATTTCTTTTACGGCGGTGAAGATGACTGAGCTAACGTCGGCGATGGACATTGACGTAGACGAAATTCAGCCTCGCAAGCCGATAAACAAGGGCAAAGACGTCGTCGGTTTTGGACCTCCGCCGCAGAGTAAGGCGACGCCTTGGGTTGAGAAGTATCGACCTCAGTCGCTTGATGACGTGGCTGCACATCGTGACATTATTGATACGAGTAATTGAACTTTACACATAACACTCTCTCCCTCTATTTCCCCATACCCTAGGGTTTTAGGGATTTAGTGTTTACAGTTTTCTAAAATTGAAATTGATGTTGTTTCATATATGATTGAGTAGGCTAATGCATGTTATAGCTTATTACCTATATGCTCACTGAAGGTGTTGTTGTGATTTTGAAAACAGTTGATAGGCTGACCAATGAGAACAAATTGCCCCATCTTCTGTTGTATGGTCCTCCCGGTACTGGCAAAACATCCACCATTCTAGCTGTTGCCCGGAAACTATATGGACCAAAGTACCGGAATATGATTCTTGAACTGAACGCATCAGACGATAGAGGAATCGATGTTGTAAGGCAGCAGATTCAAGATTTCGCTAGCACGCAGAGTTTCTCTTTGTGAGTATCCTATCATGTTTCCATTTGTGCATTTAGATACCTCAAAAACTGGCTTTTATTACTCATAATATCGAATGCATTGTGATGGGCGTGAGCTATGTTTAAATGTAGCATCATAAGTTTGTGTTTAACAAGTTTGCTGTGGATATAGAAATAAAAGAAAATTCATGATTGTAGAGGAAAATCTTCGGTGAAGTTGGTTTTGCTAGATGAAGCAGATGCCATGACAAAAGATGCTCAGTTTGCCTTGCGTAGAGGTAAAACCTTTTAGTGTTATCTAGCTCTCTCTGGTTATTTTGCTTAAGCACGGTTCTAACTTCTAACATCTTTGGCGTCCTTATTTTCTTAAATTTTGCAAGTGATTGAGAAATACACTAAGAGTACTAGGTTTGCGCTCATTGGAAACCATGTCAATAAGATCATCCCAGCTTTGCAGTCGAGATGTACTCGATTTAGATTTGCCCCTCTTGATGGAGTTCATATGAGTCAACGTCTTAAACATGTAATAGAAGCTGAAAGGTGAGAATTATAGCTATTTCGGTCTTGTAAACTTTCTTATTGTGTTTTCTTCATCCTCCCTCTTCACTATTTGTTTCTTTTAACCCTTTGTTTTGTGCTTCCTTTTCATAATTGGACTAGGCTTGTTGTAAGTGACTGTGGTTTGGCAGCTCTTGTACGGCTGAGCAATGGGGACATGAGAAAAGCATTGAACATTTTGCAGGTTCTGTAATATTTCCTTTTGGTTCTGTCACATAATCTACAATTGTAAATCTAAAAAAGATAATACATTTCAATCACTATGAATGGATCTGTAAAAATTTCTAACGGATTTATTGGTGTGGACAGTCAACGCATATGGCGTCAAAGGAAATTACAGAGGAAGAGTCAAAGCAAATTACAGAGGAAGACGTTTACCTCTGCACCGGAAACCCATTGCCCAAGGACATTGAGCAGATATCTCACTGGCTTCTGAATAAACCATTTGATGAGTGCTACAAAGGTACTATATCATTTTCTGAGACCTACAAAAGTATTGAACGATAACTGATATTTACTCACTTAATGATTCCATGGTCCTGACTCCTGAGTCCTGATTATTACTTCACCCTGCAGACGTTTCAGAAATCAAGACGAGAAAAGGACTTGCCATTGTTGATATCGTCAAAGAGATTACCTTGTGAGTGACATACTTGGTTGCTGCTTCTAATGCTGTTTTATCCGTACGTCTGTGAACTGAGTTTTGTTTCTACATCAGGTTTATTTTTAAAATCAAGATGCCTTCCGCTGTCAGAGTTCAACTGATAAACGATTTGGCAGACATTGAGTTAGTATCTTTTGCATCTTAAACTTAAAATTAGGATTGCCTGGAGTAGAATATTTAAGCTTGTGTTATCCACAATCTTTTTTTTTTTGTAATTTCGAGTCGTTTTACTGTTTATAGGTACAGATTAAGTTTTGGTTGCAACGACAAACTGCAGCTTGGAGCTATCATTTCTACTTTCACACATGCCCGGTCTATCATTGTTGGTGCAGCAAAGTAAACCATGTTTTTACCATTTTGGAACCCGCAGTAGCTCGCCACCTTAACAAACCGCTAGAATGTTTTATCTCCGTGATGTTTTCCTGATAGTCTCTGTACATTTTGTGGCGTTTGTGACCAATAGGCTTGCTTTTTATTTCTTATGAAGAGTTTCAATGCCACCTTGTTATCCTCTTCTCATCTCCTCGAATTTGTAACTTTCAATTTCTTGATCAAATTATGTTTTAATGATCTTGTGGTCGTGTCTAACTATGAATGAACGCAACAAAATTATGGTAAAATAACTTGAACATCGCTACAGAAATCAGAGCACTTTGTGCTGCTTAGTTGATCCCCGAGCGAAAAGGTTCGTAAACAAACTGTCAAATACCGAACATCGCAGACCAAAAAAAAGAAGAGATTCAACCTATACAATAAGACCCTTCTCTCTTGCTAGGCAGGAACTCTTTGCTTCTATGTTCCTTTTCACACACCATATTCTCTACCCATATATACGTATTGCTATACATCTGCTGCAGACTTTGCTTTCCTTCTTCTACTACCAAAATGCAGTCATTAGGAGCATTAGACAGATTTCAGTCTTCCAATGACCAAGTGCATTGTGCTTGTGAAGATCAATGAGTCTCATCCGTTGTCCTATTGGACCATGCTATCTCAATGTCGAGTGATCTGGAAGAAGCATCTTTGCTATTTTCATGATTCAGGCTTAGAGATCCACTGTACTCTCCTTCTGTCACGACTTTGTCGATTTGGATAGTAACTCGCCCTAGAGTCGTCTGCAGACAAGGAATATGTTGTGTGTTAGACAAAGACCAAATAAGACAATACATATCAAAGATCTCTATCCCAACACTGCAATTTGAACAGTGTGGCTCTTGTTACAATGTTACCTTTCCAAATGTGCTTTTGCTCTTGCATATGATGTGAAGCTTTTGTCCTTTGGGGGGAACATCAAATGCCCAAGTAAAGCCTTCTTTCCATTCAGGAGTAGTGCTATTGCTCACGACCTACAGAAAAAGAGACAAAAACCAAATGATACAAAGACAGTTTTTGGCAATGGTGGGAGTGTAGAATATTCTCCTGTGATGGATTTGTTTTACCTTAGTTTGCCGTGGAGGGCAGTTTCCTATTGTTAATTGACAAAAGGCGTTTGTGGTTGCCATAGACTGCTTTAAGTTATTGGCACGCATGACGTTCACTGTTAAGCAACCTGGTAAGCAGTGCAATAAGCTATCTGCCTTGTCGTGAAACCTAGGAGGGCATGTTTTCATCAGCATTTGCAGGACGGGAATTGCTTCAGCTGCAATCATGGCTTGAGACTTTGCAACATCTATAGACATATTCGTCCAGGAGTGTCTTAGCAAGTAAAGAATATCCAATACTAATCCCTGGACGTCTTCAACACCAGATTTGAGCGCCCCTACCAAATGAGGGATGCAGAAAGTAGCAGCTTCTGAGGCACGGAGCTTAGGAAAATTGGAGAAAATCACATTTAAGGTTCTCAAAACTTCAATATTTATAGTTGCTGTAGACCACAAGCCTCTCTCAAGTGCAGCTGTTCACAAGAATAAGATGTCAAACAGTTGAAGATAGAACAAAACAAATTATCAGAATATAAAAACTGTAGTGCTAGAGTGACAGGGACATAGGATTCGTATAACTTAAATTGAAAAGTACCTGTTAGTGATCTTATAAGCTCATTCGAGACATATTCTTGGAGTGTGTGGTTGGAAAACAAAAATTTGACCATCAGTGCAGCCTGCCCAGAAACTTCTGGGTTGCAAGAAAGCAGTAGCTCTTGAATTAACAATACGCCACCAGCCTCTGCAACAGCTCGTCTATTCGTTCTACTATTCATCACAAAATTCTGCAACGCACAGATGGCCACCACTTTCATTTCTTCTGTTGGTTGTTCTTCTAGCACGCTAATGAGTGCCCGACAAGCGGAAACAGAACCACTGGATCTAGAAAGCCCTTCATGCTGAGATAGATCCCCCAGTGCCAGAGCAGCAAGAAGCCTACCAGGTTCTGATCTTGTATGAGGGTCCAACAGATATTGAGATAGTGGTGCTATTGCATATTTGCATAACTTCAACTCTCTTACTCTTGGATTGTTAAATATTACTTCAAGTAAGCTTCCAGATTCTTCCTCGCATTGATGAGATCTCAGGAGGTCCAGCAATGCATCGATTGCACCAAGCTCAGCCATTTGTACTGTACTTGAAGCGTCGTTCTTCTCATGAAGCATCAAAGCTTTAAGAGCCAGTAACACTGTGCTTTCAATTGTCGAGAACAACAATTTTACCAACACTGGCAGTTCAACTCTGAAAAAGCATTCTGCATCATACTGCAGAATGTTGGAAAGAACAAAGGCAGCTGACTCCCATAGATCAAGAGGGGGCTGAGGATCTTCCTGAAGAATAACCTTGGATAGCTCAAAAATACCTTCAGCATCAAGAACAGCCTTAGGCCAGCTAGCAGATATCTTCTCCAATGCCTTTATCGCAGTTTCCTGCAGGCTCAGTATTCCAATTCCTGCAAGCCGGACCAGAGGAACAACAGCACTCTGTGTTGTGATGTCTTGCTGGAAATCTTCCATTGTAAGAAAATGGCTCAGCAGTTCTGCTCCAAGCTGCTGGATAGCTTGGGATGAAGATTCTAAAAAAGAAATCAGCGGCACAATGGCTTCACTGGGTGTAAAACTAAAAGCTTCAAGGGTTTGCTGTTTTTCCAATATGTTTACGAGTGCTTGCAGGGCACTATGTTGCCCCCATAAGGTCAAGTCTGACCGCAGCAAGACCGCGAAGAGAGGCTCTACAGTTTTTGCAACATCTGGTCTTCTCGCGATTACTCCACTATTTGTTAAAATACGAAACAGCTCTACAACAGCGGAACATAACGAACTCGAGGCTCCAGGTAGTAGCTCAAGACATCGCTCAATTATTCCAGCTTCCACCATGTCCAACTTGCGTGGTACTCTGTCTTTTCCCAACTTAATGAGAGCTGATAAGCTAGCCTCAATAATAACGTAATTTTTCCCGGAAACCAAGCCAACAAGAAGCTCCTGAATGTTATGTGCGGCTGCTAGTTCTAAATGTTGCTCGTCATCCAATAATATCTTAATAGCAAAAACTGCTGCTTCAACTGCTGCACTTCTTTCAGACTGCATAAGTGTTATTAACGGCTTCATGCATCCGGAGGCGGATGCACTTGTTCTGATGTTTTTATTCGAGAAAACAACAGAACAAAGTCTGGCAGCATTTATCTTTAACTCCTCTGAAGCAGTAGCAGATGATAAGATTTTGATCACGTTTTCCAGCAGACTTCCTTCCACATCAATCAGAAGAGCTGTATTCGAAGTATTTCCTGAGCTTAGTTTGATCAATGCAGAGAGAGCTACCTCTTGCTCACTTTCTGATACAGAACCGAGTATGTCCATAAGTGGTTGAACAGCCTGGCAGGCGATTTCAGAATTTCTGATGTTTTCAGCATCAAATAGTTCATTCAGAGCCCCAGCTGCGCTGTATCTTGCACTTCGTGAACCTAGCCGCAGTACTGCGATAAGCTGATTCAAGGAACTTAGTGCCATTTCGTTTTGTCTAAGCTCGTGGTTGCTAAATAATACCCTAAGCAATTCAGATATGGCGTACTCAGTTGAATCTTGAGGACTTAGAGAAAGGTACTTTGTTAAAGCTTCAACAGCTCCAGCTTCAGCCATAAGTAATTTATTTGTGTCACTTCCATCAGCAATGCGAATCAGGATTTGGACAGCAAACTGAGGGGCTCCAGGCCTATCTGGAATTGGCCTTAAGAGATCTACAAGCAGCGGGATAGATTTACGTGCAGTGGAGCCAAGCCTCACATCTTCAATTTCAAAAAGGTGTTGAAGAATAACTTGATCAGGCTCTTTCACGAGAGAAAATTCATTTGCCAAAGCAACCAAGTTCAGTATCTCCGATTCCACATAGCCAAGAAGGTTTATTATCCCAGAAACAGCACCAGAGTTTGCAATTGTCAGATTTATTCCTCTGTTCCTAGTACAAACAAGACTAGCCATTGCGTGGGCAGCGAAATACCGATCTATCAGTTCATCAGATCCTAGCAAAACTGCAAGTGTTGGAATGATCCGCATTGTCGTTGAAGAAAAGGACACATTGTCATCCTGGAACATGATAGCCAGGAGGAGAGCACTAATCCAAATGCCTTCTGTATCCTCAAATTCAGCCTGGTAAAATAGTTTAGCTCAAGATTACTTTCAAGGGGGAAAATTCATCATACAAGGCATCTCTGCCACAAAAAAAGTTAGAATCAAGTCAAGCCTAAGAGAAACTGAGAGAGCAGTGTGATTCAAAACCGAAATGCACAATTCATGCTTGACAAGTCTGTAACGATATAAAGAAGTGAGATTTACTGTAACAGAACCTCTTATCTAACAGAAGGACCTAAAGACCAAACCCCGCCCCGCAAAGTTGTATAACTCATAACAGAAGTTCGCTAATTTATTTCATTCCCAACGAAGGTGCCCTGTAGGATACCCATAACCAATAAACATGAAGAAGCATATAATTTTTTTATACCCGAGAAAGGAACATTTACCTGAGCACTGGAAGTATACCTAGCAAGCTTCCCCACGAGCACCTCAAGTCCGCCAGCTTCCATAACAATGACCTTTGACTTAGCATCAACGGAAGTGAGTATGCATAGCAGCCACAATGCGACTGTACCACCCAAGATTTTAGCTGGATCAGGAAAATAAAAACTACCTGTATCCTGGAAAACATTTTTTTCCAAAAAACCTTTAGGTGTCTGGACTTCAGTCTCTAGAGAAAAGCTTGTAGAATTGTGCTTTATCATATCAACGAGGGCATGTAACAAGAGCTTTAAAAAACCAGACTGATCAAGTGTCTCCGTGATCAGCTGCTTCTTTTCCTTTGCAGCACATAAGAGCAGCGCTGTGCTCCCAACTCTCACTTCTAAGCTGGATGCATTCACTATTCTATCAGCCAGAACCAACATTGACTTGGGTCTTGAAACTATAAGTTCACTGAGCAGAAACTGTTGATCAGAGCAAAGCCTGGACAAAACTTCTATTGCCTTATCTTGCACAAGAGTATGGCCTTCGGCAAGGCATTGCACAAGAGTCTCCAGGCTTGATGGCACTTCGGCAAGGGCAATCCATGGAGGGTAAGAGAAATTCACCCCACTCTTAGTCTTTGCCAAGAGCGCAACTACTTCTAATATGTTGAAAGCATCTGCGCTATCCACATCAATTGATTTTAGAGAATCAACGAGTGAAAGTATAGCAAAACGGCACTGAGCACTTCCCTTTAGCACATCACAAACTGGAAAGTTCTTAAGTAACTGATGAAGTGCGCGTGACGCATTTCTCTTACCCTCTGGAGATCCATCAGCCAAAATTCTTGTGAAAGCGGAAACAACATCTTCAGCTAGTGCTTCTGCAGCTATATCCGGATCAGACAGAAGATTTGCGAGGGCAGATACCGCATTTTCTGCAGACTCAATGGAAGAGTTCTTAGCCAATTTTATGAGTGACTTAATATCTCCTTCGGCAATGTAAGACTTCTTTTTATTATTATTGTTCTTAACTGGGCGGGACAGTGCGTCCAAAGCCCTAGCCACCTGTTTTGCCACATTCTGAGTGTTGTTTGTAAGCAGCTTGATCCAGGGATTAATAATGTCATCCGTCGCAAGATGACCACAAATATCTTGTCTTGAGCTGAACAGATCAGCTAAAACTGAAGCTGTATGCTCCTTTGTTTCTTCTCTGGAAGATGTTAGGGACTCGACTAGGGACCTCAGTCCTTTGTTAGCGGCACATCCTCTATGAACAAGATCCTCTTGTGAAGCTTTTGAGAGCACATGACCCAACACTTCTATTACCTGAATCTTTGAAGTCGGATCATCTCCCAGAAGTAAAGCCAACAACTGATTTATTGTGGCAGGATCAGCTGTATGGACAAGCTTCACAAGTGTCTTTGCAGATGTTTCCTGGGAATTTGGTCCACCAGTCTTCAGAAGCCACAAGAATGCTGGAATACCACCAGCTCTTTCAACACAATCACGGATTTCCTCACTGTGACAACACAAATTCCAGAGAATGCAGGCAGCATCTTCCTTGGCCTTCTGAGATCCAGTCTCGAGCAACTGGACAAGTGGAGGTATCCCCCCGGCTGCTGTTACAGCCCATTTACTATCATCCACCTGAGCCGTCAAAATTTTCAACATTTCAACAGCATACTCTTGGTGTTGCTCACTAGACAAACCTAGAAATGATATAAATAACTGGATTCCTTCTCTCTTTCCAATCGCCTCCCAAATTCCAACCTTGTCATGGCATAAGCCAGACAAGCAAATTATCAGACGCTCTCGTACATCAGCAGAAGCCATGGTTATGAGAGCGATAAGAACTCTCTTAGCTTCTGCATCATCTAGGTAACACGACAGACTACTGTTTCCGTACAAGCTCGCCATAGCCTCTAAGATCCGTTCTTGGATTAACTTTGTGTCACGAGGCTTTAGTAACTTTACCAAAATGCTCTCTATCACGCTTGGATCAAATATATTCTCGGAACTCTCTGGTTGTTTGAAAATCATTAGAGCATAGGCAAGGGCTCCAATTACATCACCAATTGGTTCCGTTAGACGAGGGGATTGTGAGACTTGTCCAAGATATATAATCAAATGGCGCATCCCACCAAACACATTTGCTAAAGCTCCAGTTGCATGTTCTTGTAGAGATTGTCCATGTTTTCCCTGCATACACTCTTTCGATGGAGCAACAATGGCTTCAATGAGAGCATGAACACCTCCTGCATCTTTGACACATTTCTTAGCCTCATCGGAATTTGCTGAAAGAGCTTCCAAAGCATCTGCTGCACTAGCACGAACATTGATATCATTTTTCTGTTCCAAAAGCTGTATCAGAGACTTGACAACTCCAGAATTTAATATTTTCTGGATGCTATCACAAAAGGACAGAACTAGACGAGCCAGCAGAGAAGCAGCATTTGCTTGAGAATTAGGGTTATCAGATGACAAAAGAGACACAACTATGTCTACACCACTACCCTCTAGTGTCAGTCTCCAATAACCATCATCAACGCCACAAAGATTCCTCAAAGCGCCAGTAACATACCCTTCAACAACTTTATCCTGATTTCCTTTCAGGCTAAGTTGATCCCACAAAGTTGGAACAACACCTTCTGTGATAAATATTTTCATTCCAATGTGGTCATTGGAAATACCAGCAGAAGAAACCTCATATATAGCTTCTGCTGCTGCTTTTCTAGTTTCCATGGTTCCGGACTTCAAAACCGAGAGTAATGGCGGGATGCATCCTCCTAGAAGCACTTTTAGTCGCAAGTCTTTGTCTTTGCACAATACACAAAGGATTGAAGCGACATTTACTTTGGCCAAAGTCGTCCCATTTCTAAGCATGGAAATAAATAAAGGCATTGCTTGGCCATACGAACCGATGAGCCTTCTTGCCTCCCTTTTGCCTTTTGCAATACCTAGTAGACGAGCTGTTGTGAGTTCTTTATCTTGCGGTGAAGATGTTTTCGCATGAAGTTGCTCTATGAGCTGAGCAACTGTAGCCATTGCCTTCTCTGGGTCGTCCATTTCCATTTTTGCATCGACTTTCCTGCACATTTGAGGCAACGACTTCCATTGTTATTTCTCAGGACAACAGAAAGGATAATGTTGAAATACTATTCATAAATAGAAAGTGCCTACCCAGACTGCAAAGAAGATAATGTTTCCTCCTCCTGCGTTCCAGGAAGAAAGGCCTTCAACATCGCTTTTAGCTTCAGCCTCTGGTTTCCTAGAATAGAAGAAACCAATATTCAAACTTACCAAACATTCAAACTATCTTTGCACTTACACTGGACGAAGTGAAACTACTACTCTGAATGGCCAAAAAAAAAAGAAACCTCACAGTTTTTTGTTATAAAAACTCAAAGATTTCATCTTTTAAATTCAATTCTTTCTTACCACAACTATGTCGAATTTCTTCATACTCAAATTACAACGGTAAATTAAATCAACATTGCAATGTTAGAATTCAAAAACCCAACAGATTTAAAATAAAGAAGAAAATTACACACCTCGTGGAATGTGGTGCAGAAGAAACCTATGAAATCTCTCCGCGTCGCTTCTAACTCAAAATCCGCATCACCGTAAAATCTCCAAACGGCGCCGGGATATAAAGTTCCGAGTCAGAATCCATCTGTCCGGTCAAAGTAACACTTAACCTTCAAAGTTCCGCTTCTAGAAATTCAAAGAAGCAAAAGAACCTTCCAGAATCAGCGAAGAAGAAAACAGAGATTGGATCACAGAATCCTAGGGCTAAAAAAATAAAACAAAGAATGGATTTCGTAGTTTCGTTGGATCAATTGGAGAACAACAATAATAGTATAGAAATAGTAGGAGCATTGCGATTTTAAAAGAAGAGGAAGCTCACAGGAAAATCACCTTTTGCTCGTTTGTCGTTGTCGAAATCAGAAATGGTGAAATTAACTCTCTCGAATGAGGAAGAAGAACGTACGAGAGAAAGAGAAGAGATCAGTCCCTTTTTTTACTTTTTTTCAGTTTTCGTTCGTTTTTTTTTTACTTTTTTACTTTCCTTAATCATCAATTTGTTTTTCCCAGCCCTTAATCATCCAATCTTATTTTCCCATAATTATCCAATTTTCTGTCATCATAAGCTTGTTAACTAGTACATTTGAGTGTCCTAATATCGATTTATTATTTCTCCACATTTGATTTTTTTTTTTTTTACTTTTAAGTCAGTTGAAAAAGTATTTATATGATTGAAGATTTGGTTGTTGAATTTTCCACGGCGGCCATAATAATGGAGTGAGTGTGATTTAGTTAGAATTCTGAATTACTCTTATCTTAGCATAAAGTTGTCCAATCTAAAGAATAGGATTATTGTTAGATTTTATAAACATTGAAATTTTAGACTTTTTCAATGTCAACTTTGTTTGGGTCTCCATTTGGTTGAGCTTATCTTATTCATTTTTTAGCCAACAAATTAGGAAGAAATAAAACGTTCCTCAAGATTCATTTTTTCCCTCTATTTAACGCATGTTTTGATAAATGTAAAAGTATTGGAAGTTGGAACATTCCTAACTCCTAGGTTGTGTTATGCCAAAACCAGGTAAATTAACATTTAAAACTACATCTAAGTTTTGTTCTTTAAAGTTTTAAGAACTTTTAAACTGAAATTATGTGTCTATGTATTATCTTGCGTTTTGACCATGTCTTGTTTCCAAACTACTACTATATGATTTGGTCTATTAACTCGGAACCATTTAACCAAAATATATGTTGTAACAATTAACCTTATTCCAAATGGGGCATAGAGCGGTGGACTAATTATTCTCTACGTTATAAAACATGAGTGAATATGTATGTAGCCATCTAGCTATTTACAAAAATAGCATCCATCTTGTCAACCATATATACACAGAATTCTCGCACAAGTCACATAATACATGCTCCCAAAAATATTATAGTTTTAAGTTATAACCTAGGCAGAAAAATATTCTATTCACAGTTTTATCTTAACCGAGTTGTGATCTCGAATCTGTCCAATTTCGTTAAACTATGATATGTTTGTTGAAAACTGGACTATTACATAAGTATTATTCACATCTACATACATTGGTTAATTAGAGAGAAATCACTAATTTGGTTGTGACGAATGCGAGTTAATTAAACACAACATTATGCATTGTGGATAACAGATTTACACTGTTTGATGGAGTATATTGTCCATATGATTTGAATTTCCTGATTTAGTAGGGGAAAAAAAGAGTTGGATAGATTTTAAAACTGTTTTAATGCTATTGGAAACATGAATAATAAATTAGTATAAAGTGTAAAGAAGATTTGGTTGTAAATTGAAAGTGAAGGTTGTAAGAGCAACAACAAACAGACCTAACATGGACTTCAAACCCCACACTTCCCCAGTGAGATTGACTGTCTTCATTTTTTTCCAGTTCGCAACAAATATGTCTGGTCCCCTTACTTTACTATTCTTTTATACTATGACATCCAAGCTTTTAATCTTGATTTTCACTTCCCTTTTTATAGATTAAAATATAGATTAGAGACCACATATACACTCGCAAGTTTCTTAATTAACCTCTAACAAATCACATCTTATGAAAACTTGAGCATTGCGCAGTTTAAACGTTGATACTTAATTTAGACGGCCATATAGTAGATACCATGTTATAGGAAATAATCATCTCATAACAATTAGATGGAGGATAAATTTATTTGAAATAGTATTTATGTCATCTACTCATAACTATTTTTATTTAATGACATGTGATAATAAAAGAAACATCATTCAATTTCATGAGCTACAAAATCATAAAGATTTAAAACTTGTGAATTCATAATGCATCAAATTTATTATATTGTTCTTGTAGAAGATAGTTAGATCAGTTTTATAGTAAGGAACTTTACGAAATTTCAGTCGTCGTTTTCGTTAGATAGCGATGTATTTGACTTGGACTCCGATTTAACCTAAACAATTCAAACCGGTTAAACTAATCATGCCTCGGTCTTATTAGGAAAGACAAACTCGTGTCAAAATCAAATAAATATACAAAAGACAAAAACAAATTAATTAGAAATTAAAGCGAACAATGAGATTTGTTTGAATGCAAGTTGCAACGATAAGACTGTTATCTGTCAGACCCTACCATTACCGACACTTTTTCGATACCATGCAGTCAGTAAAATCGGATCTCGAGCTCCCCTCCCTCCCTAATACCCCAAACACTAGTGATATCTTCCAATTTCTTTATTTTATTTTAGTTTGTAATTTAGTTACTATTTTTAACTTATATATATATATAACAAAGCTAGATTGTAGTACAAC
>Ga0041059_1000114_pt1 | contig 46792 bp, 49 predicted proteins | sample AraColnosormetaG_FD_56232 | JGI IMG/M metagenome (GOLD analysis project Ga0041059, IMG submission 56232) | Arabidopsis roots microbial communities from North Carolina, USA - Col MF nosort | ecosystem: Host-associated > Plants > Roots > Unclassified | place: USA: North Carolina | collected...
ATTGACCCATAACCGAACCACCACAACCACACGACATAATCATAAAAGAAACAGAACGTTTGAACCAAAAAAAAAAAACAGGACATTATTGAAAAGGCGAAGGCAAGACGATTACTACACAACCAAATATTTTCGAATGGTGTGTTTATTCTCGATATATGGAGATCTGACGAAACGTTTTAGCAGATAGAAATCGGAGCACCGTTCCACTCTTTCAGACATTCAAACAGAGGATCTATGAGTTTTCCTTGAGATATAGCCCTGAAGACTTTGTCAAAATCCTCTCCCGGTGACCGAACATCCTCTCCGGTTAGCAACCTCGTCTCGAGTTCATTCCGCACAAACCGGTACAGCGGATACGATCGACACTTCTTGATTCGGTTAGCCACATTAAATGTACCGTTCTCGTACTCTGTCCTGACTCGTTCCACTTCTTTAGGGAGGAGAAATTTCAGCTCGGCCTCGAACGCTCCGATTTTCCGAAAAACCGTGTCGGTCTCGCCTTCCGGTTCAGCTAAAGCTTTGTCGAAGAGGACATGTCTCAGCTTCTGCATTAAAGGGTTAGTGAGGCTGCTTGGGTCATCAACATAGGAGAAGACGTATTCGCGGTTGACAACTCCAAGAATATCGTCGTGTTTGCGGAATGGTTCGATTGCTAGAACGCTTTTGGCAGTGTGGCTCACAACCTCATTAACCGCTTTCTTGAGAATTTCTTCAAGGTGTCTCAGATCAAAGGCTTGGCACAAAGCTACCAAGTAAGTCGTTGACATGAGCTTGAGGATAACCACAGCTTCTGCTGTCGTTCGGCTCGAGATCAGCCCAAGAGAGTTAACATCTTGATTGTGTTGAGAAGCGCTTTCGACATGGTTCGTCACAGGATTTGCTAGGAACTGAAGCTCTGAGCAATAAGAAGCCATGGCGACTTCTGCGCCTTTTAACCCGTAATCAAGACTAGGGTTTCTACCACCAGATAGATTAGAGGGTAACCCGTTGTTGTAGAAATCATTTACGAGTTCAGTGAACTGAGCGAACATTAGCTTCCCGATAGAAGCAAGTGCTAGACGAGTGTTATCCATGGCGACACCAATTGGTGTCCCCTGGAAGTTCCCACCATGGATAGCTTTGTTTCTTGAAACATCGATCAAAGGGTTATCGTTTACTGAGTTTATCTCACGTTCGATCATCTTAGTCGCTGCTCTTATCACCTCAATCTGCGGTCCAAGCCATTGCGGAGATGTTCGCAGAGCGTAACTGTTAATTTAAACACGAAACTATAAGTCAATTTAATCAGAAAGCAAATCAAAAGGGTTACTTGAGTTACAAGAAACTAGTTGCTTGATACCCAAGAACATACCGATCTTGTTTAGGTTTCTGAAGCGGATCAATCTTGTGGAGATGTAGAGCTTCTTTTACATAAGAGCTTCCGTCTAGAATATGCTCCATGATAGCGGCGGCTTCGATCTGACCAGGATGGTGCTTGAGTTTATGCGTAAGATGATCGGTAAACTCTGGTTTCCCCTGCATAACCTCTGCAAACATGGCGGAAGCAACTTCGGAGAAAACCACCAAAATGTTGGCATCGTACAGTACCGTAGAGGCTAAAGCAGACCCCACCGCAGTCCCATTCACGAGCGCAAGCCCTTCTTTAGGCCTGAGTTCGAAAAAAGACGATACTCCAGCGAGCTTGAAGGCCTCCAAGGCAGTGAGGATCTCGCCAGAGGGGCCCACGGATCGGGAGTTGGGGCGCCCGATGAGGAATCCAGCGATATAGGATAACGGAACGAGATCCCCGGAGGCGGTAATGGTGCCTCGGAGAGGAAGGAGCGGTGTAATTTTGCAGTTGAGGAGTGTTGTGATGGCTTCGAGGATCTCAAAGCGTATACCAGAGTAGCCTTGGAGGAGGGTGTTTACACGGATGAGCATCGCTGCTCTAGTAGCCGGCCGGGGAAGCGTGTTTGACCTGTCGTCATCTTCGTTGCCGGTAGCGAATATCCCGGCGTTCAAATACCTGGTTGATATAATTTGGGATCCGTCAGTTTTAAACCATTACATTTATTTTTTAATTACTTTTGTCAACTATATAATATAATGCATTTAATAACTTCGACTACTACCTCTTTTAGCTTAAACAATTTTAATCGATACCGTTTAAACTTTTTACGGACTGAGACCTCTTCTTATCTAAGTTACAACCCAAAAGACAAAAATAAAAAAAAGGTGTACAAAGCTAGCAACTTTGCCTCCGTGCTCCACTAGTCACTACATTCTTTTTTCGTTAAAGCTGATTTACAAAAGTTAAAAAAAGCTTATTTCAATAAAAGTATAAGACAGTCAAAAGAATAGAGAATGCAGAAACGTTTAATTTTCATTAGAACACAAAATGCTCTTATCTTAAGTACTATGTTTTCTTTCGGCAAAAAGTCGTATTTATTTAAAAATGTAGTAAAACTTAGAGCGTTTTAGTCTTCGTTTAATCATATTTAAAGAAATTTGAACTTTTATAGTACGACTAATTATTCTCATTTGTTGGTGTAAAAACGTCGAGACAGATTATAAAATGTCTTGTTCTTTATCTATAGGCGCTGGATATAAATATGCATTCCTTTTTAAAAAAACTAGTTTATGTACGGGTTTCTAAACCTAGTTTTCTATGATTCTATTTATTTTTCGTCTGATTCAACTATGAATATGAATTACCTAATAAGCTCTTTTTGAAGAGCAGCACCTTGGTCAGTCCTCCTACGAGAAGATGAACCAAATCCAGTGGTGATCCCATATGTGTCCGTATCACGGTTCATGCTCTCCATCACCCAGTCACTACTCGCCTTCACACCGCCCCGAGCCTCCTCAGAAAGCTCCACTGTCGGTCCTCCACTCGCTACTGCCGCAACCTGACCGATGGTCAGCGTCTCTCCGCCTAGCTGCACCGTTCCTTTCCTATAATCCTTCACCATCTTCTTCACCTCCTCCAGGTGGCTCCCTTTTAAAGCCTCCGCCGCTACATTCCAGTTAAGTGGGTCGCTCAATGCTGTTGCGTTTGGTTGACGAAACTCCATGATCACAAAATCTGACGGCAACCCTAGTGACAAGTCTGGAGCTTTTATATAACGAGCCGGATTAAGATATATATATATATATATATATTCGACTCGAGTGTGATTTTGGGCTGGCCTCAAGTATCGATTTCTACGATGATTATATAGATATATGTAGACAAGTAGTAAAACATGTGTTTTAAATAATGTGAGTGAGTGGGTTGGTTTGTGCCTTGGTGGGTATATATATAGAGGGAAAACAATGGGGTTAACTAGTTGAAATGTTTAAGAACATCTTATTAGTGTTTGATTTAAAATAATGAATAGGATTATTCGTTTTTAGCCATTAAAAAACTTACTTTCTAGTAGATATAAAAAATGCTTCAAATATTCGATTAGTTTCAACCAGTTTTTTTTTTTTTTAAACTTCTTTCTCGTATAATGTGTTATGTTTTCCTTTTAATTTCTTTTTCAACATGGCAACGCACTGTATCTCTCATCAGAAGTAGAAGTCTAAAATCGTTGCTGACGTTGCCGCGCAACAAAGCACAATTGTCTTTGCTAGGCACTCCACACTTTGTTAACTGTTAAAGGTTAACGGAAAGCCTTAAAATCTAATCAAACGGGGAATCATAAAAGGCTAATCTTTGCAAGACACTCAACAAGTTGTTGTTATCGACAGCAAAAAAGAAACGATAATGTTGAGAAAAAAGTTGAAATAAATAAAGAAGGATGTTGAAATTTGAAAGTAGTACACTAAAGATTTTGAACAAAACAAAAGTAATAATAATTGAATGACCAGAAAAGTATAATTGCATAATTCATAATTCAGGATATATATTGTTGTTGGGAGACAAGTAGCCTAGTGGCGGCTCTTTCTCTCTTACACCACTCAACATGCGGTGGATTAACATCTCTCAAATTAGACTTATGTTGAAAAAAGCGATAGCCGATAGCGTTCCTTAGATATTCATTAACATGTTGACAAAATTTAGATGTTCGATCGATAATCTAAAAGATTACACGATTGGCGTATATATGTGGAATGAAAATGACATGTGAATCAGTTCAAGGGAAACATAATTTATTGAAATTTATAACGACTGAGATGTCAAAACGTCGTCTTTCTCGTGATAGATTTTGATTATCAATAAAATAATTATTGGGTTTAGACTTTGGGTTATATTCCCCGTTTTTGCCTCTTATTCTTCGCCACGGATAGACTTTGGGTTTTCCGCATTTTTTTCTCAAATCTACGTTTGGTTTGTCCAAATGTGTACTTCACGGAGAATAAAATTTAGGATAAATAGAATATTTGTCATTGTCCGATAATCAATGCATGCAGATATTAACACACGTCACACGCTATTTGATTGAAAGTATTGAAAGCAGCGGCTTTCGGGTCGGAGTTTGGTTCACATTTGGGATGTTGGTCCAACATTGATTATCTTAAAAAAAAGTAAAGAATTAAAATATCAAAAAACTAAACACAAATATTTTTAATGGCAACAGAAAATTCACCAAAATCCTTCAGTTAAAAAAAAAAGAACTAAACACACCCAAAAAACGGAAAAATATTTGGTATTTTCTTTAAGTAGGATAATAATAAAAGTATTAAAACGCGTATACTATAATAACAGTACACAGATTTTCTCACATTAGTACATTACTATAAGAAGTTTCGATACAATTTAATTTTAACAAATCTGTTATACTATAAAATTTGACTATATCAAAAACTAAAAAGGTAATATTATAACTCACCCAATCAATTTCGTGTATTTATTTGTTAGTTCCAATAGTAGTCCAACAATTTGTAGTTGGGACCATAAAAGTAATTAATTATCGTGATCTTCTTTTATTTCCAAGAAAGCTAAAAAATCCAAGCTGATTATTAGGCCAACAAACAAAATCACAAGCAATCCACACAAGAAAATAAAAAGATAGATAAAAACCATTTTCACGTCGGCTTCGGAAATCTCGTGATTTTTTTTTGTTTCTCTTATGCAAAAAAAAAAAAGAGTAACCAATCGGAAAAAACCTTTTAGTCACATAGAAAAAGATTTTGGCGGTTGGAAACAGAAGGGCTCTCTCTTCTTCGTTACCGTTTTGGACCCGATTCCTTCTCCTTCGTGTTTCCTTATTACTGACTCTGACTCGTTCTTTCTTTTATTAATTCTCTTGCTTTTTTTTTCTTTAAAGATTTTCATCGGGAAAAACAAAACAAAAACATGGGTTTCTTCACCAGTGTGTTGGGGATCATCGGTTTTGTAATCGGAATCCCTATCGGACTCATCCTTGGTTTCTTCGTCTTGATTTATTCTCAGCCTTCACACCAAGAGGTAACATCAATCAAACACACTTGTCTCATCTTTCGTTTTGATTTTGTTCATCGTTCATGTCTGAGGCCTGTTCTGTTTGTTTGAAGATGGTGAATCTGAGAGCCTAGTTTTGAATTAAAGCTTGTTACTTTTCATCAAAGTTTGAGACTTTCGTTTACTGTTCATATAATTACTGATTACATCTACTTAGTTTATGAATCTGAGGGTTAATGATTTAACACATTGCAGTATCCACCTGCGAGGCCACTAGTTGAGACTAGTATCAGTGTTCTTCTTGATCTTTTACCAGACATTCCATTATGGATGAAGAATCCAGATTATGAAAGAGTGAGTCACATTTTAATAGGATTCTGTTGTTAGACTTAAGCATCTAAGCTAGATTACTTTACTTGACTGATTCTGGTTTCTATTGTTTACATTAAGGTGGACTGGTTCAACAAATTTATCTCATACATGTGGCCTTACCTCGATAAGGCTGTTTGCGGGATCATCCGGAGTTCTGTACAACCTTTATTTGCAGATTATATTGGCACCTTCTGTATAGAATCCATTGAGTTCGAAAATTTGAGTCTTGGAACGCTTCCACCTACAGTTCACGGCAAATCCTTGTCTCATTTAGCTCTTGTGATCTCTTACCGTTGTTTCTCAGGTGTTAATGGTTAAGAGATTCCTCCTGCAGGTGTTAAGTTCTATGAGACCAATGAGAAGGAGCTTCTGTTTGAACCATCAATCAAATGGGCAGGCAATCCCAACATTGTTTTGGTGCTAAAGGTTCTGTCTTTACGAATTAGAGTTCAGGTCAGTGAGAGTGAAACTGTCAAAGAATGGAACATAGGCATCTCCACTGCTGAATATCTAAATGTTTTAACTTTGCAGCTAGTAGATCTCCAGTTTTTTGCAATAGTGCGTGTAGCTTTGAAGCCTCTTCTGCCGACATTCCCTTGTTTCGGAATGGTTGTAGTTTCGTTAATGGAAAAGGTAAGCTACCTCTCACACAAGAGTGACACAAAATAGATTGAAAGTGGCCTGCTCTGCTAAACATGATTCTCTTTTGCAGCCACATGTTGATTTTGGATTGAAAGTGCTTGGTGGAGATCTCATGTCCATACCGGGGCTCTACAGATATGTTCAGGTGCTGCATTGATGATCCTCCTATCGGTAGGAGTTGGTTTATCTAGTCAAATGAGATGCTCATTCATCGGTCTCGTTACAGAGAACTTATCTTTATCTAATGATTTTTGCAGGAAACTATTAAAAGGCAAGTTTCAAGCATGTACCATTGGCCACAAGTGCTTGAGATACCTATTCTTGATTCTTCAACGTAAGTGTTGTCTCAAGGTTTATCAACTAGAAATCAGAAGATCTTTCTGTTTCTTTTCCTCTGATGATGTATAAGTTTAATTCTGATGTAGAGCGTCTGTAAAGAAGCCTGTTGGATTACTACATGTGAGCATTCTTCGAGCTCGTAATCTCCTCAAGAAGGATTTGTTGGGAACATCCGACCCTTATGTCAAGCTTAGCTTAACTGGAGAAAAGCTTCCAGCAAAGAAAACCACCATAAAGAAGAGGAACTTAAACCCGGAATGGAACGAACACTTTAAGCTCATCGTCAAGGACCCAAACTCACAAGTCCTTCAACTAGAAGTCTTTGACTGGGACAAGGTCCATGCATCTAATGATCCCATTTCTTCTCTAGTTCAACATTTTATGCCATTCTTACTAAAGCGGCTCTGTATCTGTATAGGTCGGTGGGCACGACAGATTAGGAATGCAGATGATCCCTTTGCAAAAGATTAACCCGGGTGAGAGGAAGGAGTTTAATCTTGATCTGATTAAGAACTCAAATGTTGTTATGGATTCTGGAGACAAGAAAAAAAGAGGAAGATTAGAGGTTGATCTCAGGTATGTGCCATTCAGAGAAGAAAGCATTAAGCGTAGAAAAGAGAGCAGAGAAGAGAAATCATCAGAGGACGATGATTTTCTCAGCCAAGCCGGTCTACTCTCGGTTGCAGTCCAATCTGCAAAAGATGTCGAGGGCAAGAAGAAACACTCGAACCCTTATGCTGTTGTTCTCTTCAGAGGAGAAAAGAAGAAAACTAAGGTAAAATTCTAAATCTGCATTTTGCTGAGAAGCTACTTAAGAACTATTTTGAGTTATATTGGCTACCTTTTTCTTGATCAGATGCTGAAGAAAACACGAGACCCTCGATGGAACGAGGAATTCCAGTTTACACTAGAGGAGCCTCCAGTGAAAGAGAGTATACGCGTTGAGGTCATGAGTAAAGGAACCGGCTTTCACTTTCGATCCAAGGTAAAGATCTCATGCCTGTTAAAATCTCTGTTAAAGCAGACAGAGACATTTCAACTTATTATACCTTTGCTTAATCTCTGTATAGGAGGAACTAGGACATGTAGACATAAATCTGGACGATGTAGTTGACAATGGAAGGATCAACCAGAAATACCATCTTATCAATTCCAGAAACGGCATTATTCACATTGAGATCCGTTGGACAACTAGTTAACAAAACTGATAACAATTCTGGCATGAAGTTTTGTTCTAGTATGGCCTTTGTAAAATCTTGCATGTACTTGATCAAAATCATATAATTTTAATAAAATTTCGAAGTACATATTAAATGTTGATGTTTTCTGTACGTACGTATATTGGAGTAAATCTTCTTCTTATGTTTTAGGAATTAGTTAGCGCTACCAATTTCGTCTAGTTGCTTGTATCTACGTGGTCTGGTGATATATTGATTGTTTGTCTTCAATGTAGTTTTTTATGGCCCAAATTGAGGATAAAAGTAGGAAACTAGACTGCATACCAATTTGTCCTTTATTCGACGCTGGTCGCCAGTGTACAAGAGGTACCATGTGTCTATACCGCCATGAGATCAACAGAGGCTTAGATTGTCATGGTCGTTCTGGGTAAGCTATTCTACATACATATATAGATGTATATATATTCTCGAGTCTTTGTTTGTTTGTGTGTTTCATGTATTTTTCTTCACCGCAGGTTAGAAAACCCATTTGTACTCGAGGTGCTTGCAAGAGCTTGTAACACGGGCCCTTTGAAACCACCAGAGGATCAAAGTATTAAAACTCTTTACATCCGTAGACTTATTAACTCCAGTGTCCTCGAGCAGGACATCCGAGACCATTTCTGCCCCTATGGTGAAATCGAATCTATTGTTATCTTCCCCCACCGAGGAGGAGGCACCTGTGCCTTCCTCACTTACACTACCCGTCTAGCTGCTGAGAAGGCCATGCTTGAGCTCTCCTCCTGGACTGACATCAAAGGCCAGAGGGTTAAACTCTTGTGGGGACCTACTGAAAAATGGCAGCACAAAATGACTGGTGCTGCCATTTCTTCAACCCAAGAGGTTGGTTCTTCTAGCTCCAATACTGCTGACTTGGTAACTAAATTAGTACATTCTCTAGAAAAGCTTTAATTAAACCTTTTTGTACCATTAAAAAAGATAAATGTTATTAAACAAGTTTTATATGTCCTTTTTCCTTTTAGAGTACACCACAGAGAATAGAAAATACACACATTCCACCAGTTAACAATTTACAACAACCCCAAAGGCAAACGTGATAAAACAAATAAAAGAAAACAACGCAAACGTTTAAAATTCAAGGTTGAGAAAGGAACGTCGCGTCTGCGTTCTGGTCGCTGCAGTAGAGACAAGGGTGTTGATGAAACCCTAGTCTCTCAAGCACATCCCTTGCCATCATCACTAGTTGCTTGTTCTTCATGGCACCTTCATTTTCGTTCAACACCCTTTGAATCGCGTTGCTAAACGCTCCGTACGCTTTCCCGTTCCCAACGCCGACGTCAGCAGACGTCTCATCCGCCTGACACCCGCTCATCAATATCCCTGAGTCCACGTGTTTTTCACGGGCCGTCATAGTCTCCAAAAGATCCATTAGATCCATTGCCGGTAACCGAAACTTAAGACCAGCATCGCGGCCAAAGAGCTCAAGTAGATGTGTGCCGATGTCGGAAGTTGTAATTCCGGTGAGAGAACTCAAGTGGTCAAGGACTGCCTTGAAGGGCAAGGCACGTGATGTTATAGTCTTGTTCGTTGTCTCAATAGCCGGAGATATGTTGCTGGAGACCGAAGAGGGTCCGATCTGTTCTTTCTCCTTGTCGATGAGACCACCACTATGGCAAGAATCAGAGATCATGGTAAAGCTTGTTCCTTTAGGAAGTTGATTGACCAATTCTCGGAAATCAACATCTGTGATGAGATTGAAATCACAAGGAACAATAGCTTCGTCTTGTTTAAAAGGATGAGCAGATTTAACCGAAGGAATACGAGTTCCATGGCCACTGTAGTGGAAGAACAAGATGTCTCCAGATCCGGCTTGAGCTTTATCCACCATCCTACGTAGAGCAGCCTTGATGTTGGCACCTGTCGGCTTTACCTTTGATTCTGGCTCGTCCGTTAGCACCTCAATGTCGTCTTGTTTGAATCCGAAACGTGACAAAATAGTTTCTTTCATGGCTAGAACATCATTGATGCAACCGTGAAGCTCGTTCCTTGTGTTAGGGTAGTTGCAGCCGACGAGAACGGCTAGTCTTTTCTTGACCATCCCTTGTTGATCCATTGAGTTTCTGGATATGATTTCTTAAGGTTTAAGAGGTAATTTAAACAACTTTCTAGGCAAAATGTTTTGGGGTTTCTTGTGTACGTGTGTTTAGTTTTCATGTGCAGTGTTGTGGTTTTGGAGCTAATGTGTATTTATGATTGAGGTTTCGTGTAGTGAAGTTCAAGTTACATACGATATTAGTATTTATATTTTCAAGTCTAGTTTGCTTTTAAGCTATGGAACATTTTTTAATGGCTTACTCTTGACTTATTAATGCTTTCAAGCAAGAAACTAAACCTTAAATCAGACTTTTGAGAAAGACATAATTAATCCTAAGTCATGGATTCATGATTAATTTGGTTAACTTGGATATATACGTAACTTCAAAAGGGAAGTCATTTTCCCAAATATTTAGACCTAATCCATCTAGCTATCTAAGGGAAGAGAGGAGCTAATTAACTTTAAATGCTATGATATACGAATGTATATAACGTATACATTGTTGAAAATAATGTCAATTGACCAAACTATAATTTGCCTTAATCCTAAAGGACCGTCTATATACTTCGTGCACGCAACGGAAAAGTCTTTTTGAGACGAACCATTTATGCTATTAGCACCATCTTCACTTCACCTACGAGCCTAACTCTTGACTTCATATTTACAAGTTATATCCCCAAAAAAGAAATCAAACTTTCAATGGTAAACTCTTTAACAAAATAAAAAGCATTCAAATTAAAAGATAAAGCTTTTAGTAAACGAAAGACTAATCAGAAATTAAACGTCTTCATCAACTGAGAATTTTTCTTTTTGGTTTTATGTGATAAAAACACATGCTGGATTATGTTTTTAACAAATAAACAAAACTAAATCGATGACCAATACTACAGTCTGTTTATTGCATAAAGTTGTTTATATTCCTATGCATGCATTTATTATCTCTTGGGTAACGGCTTGGAATCATCTCCCAAGTTCCCAACTCGTGATAGATTAAGGAATTGGGGCATGAATATTCTTGAAATTTTTGTCTCCTCTGTAATGCACCTGAATCCAAGAACCACTTGTTTTCTGAATGTACCTACAACAAAGACACATGGGGCATCTTCTTTTGCTCAATTCAGCCCGCCTACAATCTTTGAAGATTGATGTTTCCATGGGACCTCAAAGAAGTAGTGGATGAGGTTTCTAAAGAAAGAAATCGTATAACCAAGTGTTTTGTGGTCCATTGGTTTGTTCGAGTGGATAGAGGATTCGCTATGTGGGTCAAGGCTACGAATCTATTTCTTGACTATAGACGCCTTAAATACAACATACAAGTATTGAGGATTAGTTTGGGTTTCACTCCGGGATTTACTCCGGTTATTACAAAAAAATGTGATCAATATTGTGATAAATACAGGACACATTGATTTTGTTTACTTCACAAACCATAATCTTCATTAATCATTACACAAGTTATATTAACCAAAAAAAAGAAGAAGAAAAAACAGAGCAATTTTACACGAGAAGCATCCAAAACACACCAAGATAACTGGAGAAAACCGGATCTAAACCAAGAACAAAGATTTGGTATCCATCATTGCCTTGGTCTACTCGTCACGCTTAGTTTAGAACTGCCATTGTTGCACAACACCTTTCCCGCGACGTCGTTTTGAACACCAACGCTCTTAACCGGTTGCACTAAACGCTTATCGCCGTTAACCATAACCGCCTTCTCACAATGACAGTTCAACAAACCGGTTCTCTTCTTATCGTAACCACTAAATGCTGTAGACGATGACGACAAGGCAATTCTTGAGAAGTTAGCTGCAACGGCCGAGGCCGGCTCGGCGGTCATAACGCTCCAAGTAACACTTGCTTCGCTTGGCTCGTAACCGTACTCAGACACGGTCTCTTCCATCGAGTCCCGTACTGGTGGAGCCCATGGACGAGCTGCGGTTTGAGTAGAGAAGCTCTCTATCTCAAAAAGATCGGAGCTTGCGTCGCTTGTGGCTTCTTCGTCTATGATGACTCCCTTGGGACTCGTAGGATTCAGAACCGGTTTAATCGGAAGCAGAGCCGGTTCAATTCGTACCGGTTTAATATGATTCAAAACCGGATTCTTGGGATTTTCTGATAATTGTGAAGTTTCGTTTAGAGTTGGGAAGCTAAAATTACTAACTGGAGCTCTAGCTTCTTTGTTTGCAGTGTAATCGATGGACCGAGTCACAGTGTTTGAAGGGATCGTTAATCTTATTGGCTCAGGTGAAGATATCGTCTGATGACTATGAACTATTCGGTTCGAGACGATTCGGTCAGAACCGGTTTTGGGCACTGCGATTCTTGGTTTGGATTCTTGGACCTGAACGGACTTGGAGCTAGAACATGGACAAGCCCTGCGTCTAAAAAACCATCTTGGTCCTTTCTTGCTGCTTCTACGTCCATCTCTGTCCGATCCTTGGCGGTTTTTGTTAGAGAGCAAACCGGTTTGGCTGTTCCAGCTAGCTTCAGAGGATGCCGTTTGTCCCACGGTAAAAGAAGACACTTTTGCAGATGCGACCGAAGAAAATCTTGGACCACTTAGATTCCTCGTCTGGCATCGACTATCGTTGCTTCCGTTTTCGCTAAAGTAACTTCGAGCTTCGAAGATACTTAGCTCAGTATCTTCATTCTCCTTTTGTTGTTGTTCGTTGTTGTCTGGTTTGAGGTAAGAAGAGAAGGAGACATCGATGTCGTTTGATCGATTCTGAAGAATCTTGATGTAAGGATCAAGAGCATCGCGTTTGGTCGCGACTACAGTGACAGTAGTTTGCGCCATTGAAGTATCTTTTGCTTCTTTTTCTCTTTTTCTGGTAGAAGTTGAAAAAACAGAGTTGCAAGTTAGTTCAGTGCTCTGTCTCAAGTCTCTCACTTTGTGTATATATATATATACTCGAGACTTGAGAGAAGTGTTATAAGTTAGTTATGTACGGAACAGTTATATCTACCTCGTTTAGATGTCATCAATACATTCTTTACATGTAAAAAATTTAGGTCTATATAGGTTTCCTTAATTAAATAAACCTTAAAAGTCCTTAGAGATTTTTTTTATATTAATAGAAAAGGTTTGATTTTGTGGAACCCAACTATTCCATTAAAATTCATCATACAAGAAATTTGCAGTCATCATCAACAAATAATAGAATGGATTAGGATTTTGAGATTTTTGGTTTTTGGTTTTTCTTCATATACTTTTCCATAAATCCAAGATATTTGGTGATTTGGTCTATAGTCTCTCTATGAATGTCCAAAGCCAGTTTTGAAGGATTAGTATATCACTTGGAAGTTCAAATTTTGGTCCTTAAGTAAGATTGGAAAAATAAAATAAAATAAGATTTGATTAGAACAAACTCAAAATAGTTATAGCTTCTGAAATGATAACAAATTATTTTGGTTTTCAAGGTTAATTCTTGTTCAAAAGCTAATATACTTTACAGAAGAATGTCGACTTAGTGACTTGTATGATTTACATTTTGTGGATACGCCACAGTTATCATCAAAGAGTTGCTCATGTTTACACTATAAATATTCAAAAATTTCCTAATTATGAAAAGAAATATGAGTTGTATCTATCAAAAAAATCCACATCAATAAAAAAACCCGACCCAAAATAGACTAACCAGTATCCAAATCGTAATCTCAAAGATGAGAGAAGAAACATAAAGTTTTGTTGCACCCTATCCTCAAATCTAGAAACGTGATGGTTTCCCTAGGCCATAGTTGGACCATGTGGCTTCTCCATTATTATGTTCTTCTATATGATGCTTTTAAGCAAGAAGACAAAGATAACTCAAAAGAAGGTGACAAATCTTAATAGTGATTACTTCCTATTCGACAAGAGACAGATCAAAAGAGAGGATAAGAATTATCATTGTAATAATATTGGGTCCATTTTGTTACAATGCATGCTATTTCGACATTTAACGGACAAATGCTCCGAACGTGATTAGGGTTCTTAGGCTGTCAATTATGTGGTGTTTTCTACTTTAACTTCATCAATGTTCAATGTAAGAACTTATTTGGTATATAGACTATAGAGCAATGAGTTGATTGTGTCAAATACTTTGATGTCTCAACCATTTGGCCTAACTGATTTATTAGTCTATCACACTCATATTATAGATTTGGGAGCCTACTCTGTGTTTGCAGTCTTCTAGGGTTATAGGTATATATAATGTGTATACATACCCTATATTAACATAAGTTCGTTGACAAAAAAGTGATATAAACTCAAAGATTGTCCATAAGTTGGTGTCCCCCTCCCAAATTCTAGAACATTACTATTTAAAGCTTTTCTAAAAGAGAATTGTTTTTTTCTCTTTAGACTAAGTAAAAAATCTAATCCAAACTCAAAACTTTTTAAAAATGGACTGCAAGTTTGACTTAAATTAGACCTCATATGCTTAATAATAGGCCTATTCACAGAGGAAATAGAGTCGTAACCCAATCTAACCATGAAAATCTTTCTTAGATAGACTATCACATATCAAAATAGAAGCTGAGTTTAATAACAAAAATTTCAACCTTAGAATTTATTGAAGTTTTTAGACATCCTCCCAAATTTGCCTACATTAATCTTCTATTTAAGACATCACAAAACGAAAAGGTAAAACACATTCTGAGAAGAAGAAGAAGAAAATAAGAAAAAACAAAAGATGAAAACCATTATCCTTTTTGTAACATTTCTTGCTCTTTCTTCTTCATCTCTAGCCGGTAAAATCTCAATTCACAGTCCATTACATAAATGATGCAATAGTCGTCTTAATGTTTGGAACGTAATGTATGATTTAATTGATGCAAAACTCTGAGAAGTATTTTGACTCTTGTTCTCCTGATATTTTGCAGATGAGACAGAGACTGAATTTCATTACAAACCCGGTGAGATAGCCGATCCCTCGAAATGGAGCAGTATCAAGGCTGAATGGAAAATTTGCGGGACAGGGAAGAGGCAATCGCCAATCAATCTTACTCCAAAAATAGCTCGCATTGTTCACAATTCTACAGAGATTCTTCAGACATATTACAAACCTGTAGAGGCTATTCTTAAGAACCGTGGATTCGACATGAAGGTTAAGTGGGAAGACGATGCAGGGAAGATCGTGATCAATGATACCGACTATAAATTGGTTCAAAGCCACTGGCACGCACCTTCAGAGCATTTTCTCGATGGACAGAGGTAAAGGGAAAACAAACCCAAAGATTGACATCATTTCTGATATATATATATAGTAGCTACGAGCTAATAAATATCAAACTTGGATTTGGTTTTAGGTTGGCAATGGAACTTCACATGGTACACAAAAGTGTAGAAGGGCACTTGGCAGTGATTGGAGTTCTCTTCAGAGAAGGAGAACCAAATGCTTTCATTTCGCGGGTAATGTTAACCGCGATTGCATTTACCATACCGTTACAACCTTTTCCTGAAACTCTCTGCTTATTTTTTGCTATGTCTTCTTACATTTTCGATAGATCATGGACAAGATCCATAAGATCGCAGACGTACAAGATGGAGAGGTCAGCATCGGAAAGATAGATCCAAGAGAATTTGGATGGGATCTTACAAAGTTTTATGAATACAGAGGTTCTCTCACGACTCCTCCTTGCACGGAAGATGTCATGTGGACCATCATCAACAAGGTAAATAATTCTAGCAAACCTTGAACCATATCAAGAATCTATAAAATCCCGACTCAAATTTGTATGCCTATATTCAAAAATGCAGGTGGGGACTGTTTCACGTGAGCAAATTGATGTATTGACAGATGCTCGTCGCGGTGTAAGAACTATACACTCTCATATAAACACATTTACTAAGAACACTTTTGAATTTCTGTTTTTTAACTAAACATATTTTGTTAATAACTAGGGTTATGAGAAGAACGCGAGACCAGCTCAACCTCTGAACGGACGTCTGGTTTATTTAAACGAGCAGTCCAGTCCAAGTCCAACTCCACGGCTAAGAATACCACGAGTTGGTCCGGTCTAAGACAGTCTTATAGGACAAGGCAACTCCGAGCCCTAATTTCCATACAAAGAAAATTCGGAAAAGAATTTTGAAGATGTATGAAAATTGGGAGCCATAACTATTTTTTTTTAACTATTCTTTTGATTAAAAGATAAAACTACGCAATATTATATGCATAAAGTTTTTCTTTTATACATGTATTCCAATAAACAAGATGTAATAATATCCAACCATAATGAGTTGTTTGATTATTTTATAACACAAGATCTCTCACTATACATTTCACATTTTTTTTATAAACTCTTGAGTTCAACTAAACCGGAAAAGCTTCCATTGACAATAGCATTCACACAACAAAGAACATACAAAAAAACAGAAGATGTGCAAACGGGTTACCGTAAAAAAAACTTATGCGATGAGGAAGGGGAGGACGGTGAGCATGAAGCTTTCGTAGTTGAAAGTAGCTGAGCCTGAGTATGCTGTGTCCTTCTCCTTGAACTTCTCTGTCAGCCCCTGCAGTTTCCATCATATTACAATTCAGATTACTAAACTTCTAAATACCACACTCGAATCACCAAACCACAATGTAACAAGAACTGTTGCGGTCTCAGATGCAATCACTAGTGAGGCCAAACTCATTGCTGTTCTGACTCCTAAACCTCACCACATTTGACAAAACTAACAAACTTAGTTCGATATTCGGGCTGAAGGACAAGTTTGAGTTTAACTCTCCCCAGGGTTAATGACTTAATTTCTATAACTAATAAGATTTCAATCTCATTTGACCTAGGCGCACTTATCTAGGAGATGTATAAGAGATAAAAAGAGTAAATGAGAGCGTACCTTAACAGTGAGACAGCACCTGCATCAAGGCAAAACAGATACCGTTAATAATAAATAAGCAACGGCCACAGCAAGAAGAAGAAGACGGAAAGAATAACGTACTCAATGAAATTGTCATATTCGATAGCCCTGTTCTTGCCTCCGCTTTTGTCAAACTTGGAAACCAGCAGATCCAAAACCACAGGAGAAACCGAAAACCCAAGGCTCAAAAGCGCATCTCTCAGCTCATTCACATCTATTCTTCCACTCCTGTCCTTATCAGACCTCTCAAAAATGGACTGCCAAAACCAACCACAAGAGTGAATATCCCAACAATCTTGCATAATGGTTACCAGAAACCAAACAAAGTAATGAAAACAATAAAAACAATTGGAACTTACCCTCCAGTTCTGAAGACTGTAGAAAAGTGCAGTAAACTCCTTAGGTCCTGCAACATGTAGACTTCACAAGTCAGTAAAGAACACCAATTCAAAACCAGAACTAAATGATTATTTATGACTTCAACTAGAACTAAAATAATGAAACCAAATGATTCAACAAGATCATAGAGACAGTGGGATACTCTTTTGCACGTAATTAAAGGAGAAGTCCACAAATATTGTTAATTTTGCCAACATGGTAATAGAAAAACCCTGACGATATGACCCAAAGTATGAATCTTTTGAGTTTTGCATCTTAGACAGATAATAACGATACTGAACAAGAATCATAGAGATAAAAAACTTCAGAAACTAACAATCCTTGTTGAATCTAAAGCAAATTTGGGTCAAATCAATCAGAAAACTCACCGATTTTCATAGCATTGCTATTGGTGAATAGATACATAAGAAGATGAACAGTTCTCATACTGAATCTCTGTTGATAAGAAGAGAGAGCTCCTTGAAGCTCCTTATCATCAATAAAGCCACTACCATCTTGATCTGCAGCCTGAAAGCAAGCCACTATATTCGGATCTGTCCCCGGAGCAAAACCTGACGGAATCAGAGAAGCAAAAGGACTTCCATAAGAGGCTTGCGGAGGATAACCTCCGTATCCGCCACCGTGACCAGAAGACGCTGGACGAGGTGGAGCACCACCGTAACTTCCATAGTCAGAAACCCCATGCGGTGGAGTAGCTCCGTATCCTCCACCGTGCCCAGACGGCTGCGACGGACGAGGTCCAGCACCGTAACTTCCGTAATCTGAAGATCCAGACGGTGGTGGAGCTCCGTAGCCTCCTCCGTATGGTTTCTCCTTTGGCGGCTTGTTGTAGTCTCCTGGAGAAGGCGCGTACGGAGCTGAAGGAGGCGGTGCTCCGTATGATGAAGATCCGTACGTCGGCGCAGAAGAGGATGATGATTGTGGTTTAGATGCGCCGTAGGGTACAGCGTAAGGAGAAGAGGTTGTTGATGATCCGTAGGGAGGATTGTTTCCGCCGGAAGAGTAAGGTGGTTGAGGTGGTGGAGGTTGATTACCGCCGCCGTAACCGTAACCGTAACCTTGGCTAGTCGGAGGATATCCTGACATCGATGAAATGACTTGACAATTAAGAAAACAAAAACCGAAACTTCGAAGAGAGATCAGAAATAAAGGATCTTAAAGTTTTGAGATTTTCGTCGAAAGAGAAAATAAAAATCAAAGCTTTGAATGTGATATTTAGTTGACCTCAAGCTTGTGTCAGATTGTCAAGGACACTCTTGGGAAATTTCTCTCTAATTTCAAACTATTTACAATAATGCCATTGGAATTAGATCTAACCGACACTATAATTAGCGGGGGTTTTAGTTCGGTTTAAGACACTAATTTCGAACGGTTTGATATATTGTATTAGTTCGTTTGATTTGTGTTGTAATTAATTTCAAATAGCCTCAACAGAATTATCTTCATATATTTTATCTTATTAAAATTATCATATTTCATGAAACATAAAAAAATAGTAGTATTATATACTCTTACTTGAATGTAATTTTCTTCACCATAACCTCTAAATCTTTTAACCAAATCCATATAGTTTCACAATACAAATATCGATTTGATAATATCGTCGTTATTTAGGCAACGATTTTGATATTATCTACTTAATTTAATTAACAAGCAAATAATACGTTACAAATACAAGGGTTACTTAGTTAGACATTAATTAATAAAAGCAAAGGCTTAACTTTATTTGTTCATCTAAAAGCTTTTTGTGTCCTTGCCGTTCCATGCTCCAAGTAAGGACCTGATTTCTCTCGTTTTCTCTTTCTCTCTCTCTCTCTCTCATTCTCTCAACGAAATCTCGATCTCGTCGAGGAAGAAGAAGAACCCAGATCAGAAAACATAACAACAATGTCGTCGTCTGCGAAGAAACAAACCCTGTTCATATCGACATTAATCATCTCATGGTACTCTTCAAACATCGGTGTTCTTCTCCTCAACAAGTTCCTTCTCTCGAATTACGGATTCAAATTCCCGATTTTTCTCACAATGTGTCACATGTCCGCTTGCGCTATCCTTAGCTACATCTCCATTGTTTTCCTCAAGCTTGTTCCTCTCCAACATCTCAAATCTCGTTCTCAATTCCTTAAGGTTGCTACTCTCAGCATCGTCTTTTGTGCTTCCGTCGTCGGTGGTAACATCTCCCTTCGTTACCTTCCTGTCTCTTTCAATCAAGCCGTCGGTGCTACGACGCCGTTTTTCACGGCTCTGTTTGCTTATCTTATGACCTTTAAGAGAGAAGCTTGGGTTACTTATGGTGCTCTCGTCCCTGTCGTCGCCGGTGTCGTCATCGCCAGTGGGGTAAGCCTTTTTGTTCTGTTCTCAATTCTCTTAACAATGTCAGTGTTGAATGTTAGGTTTCCTGGACCTCCCTAGATTTGAAATTCATGTTTTTTTTTGGAAAGATCCAATTTGGATTCAGATCACTGATCCGTAAATAGATGTTAATGTTGAAAGACCTAAACTTGGACAAAGGTCTAAACTTTGAAATCAGGGCAAATTTGAGTGTTGTTGTTATCTAAAAAGCTTCAGCCTTTTATGGTTTAATCAGGTGTAGAATTTGGTAGAACATCATTTTGGGATCTAACCTTCCTTATTTCTCCGTAAAGGTGATATCTTTATACTGTTTTTGTACTTCTCTGAAGCTTGTCAAGTGGTTATATCATATCCTTGTTTTGTGTGTTTTGAATTTGTATCATTGTGAAGAGACGATCTTATTGCTATTTTTTGTATGTATGATCTTGATCTAAGTACCAGTTTTACATTGCAGGGTGAGCCAGGATTTCACTGGTTTGGGTTCATAATGTGCATTAGTGCTACTGCGGCAAGAGCCTTTAAATCTGTTCTTCAAGGCATCTTACTTTCTTCAGAGGGGTAAGTAATATATCAGAATATGACCTTGATCTTATCCTAATAGAATTTAAGATTCTGCTAGCAGTTAGATGAGCAAATCAGGAAACTTTTGTCAAATCAAGAAATCTCATAAATGATTGGTTAGGTAGAATGTTGTAATATATCACTTTATCAGGTTAAGATTTTAATTCATAGAATTAGATTGTTAACTACCAAAGATATTCATCTCCACAAACACTAGTGCATCTTTATGTAACTTTTTTGTTCTTCCTGCAGGGAAAAATTGAACTCAATGAATTTGATGTTGTATATGTCTCCCATAGCTGTCATTGCTCTTCTTCCCGTTACGCTATTTATGGAACCAGACGTGATCAGTGTGACCTTGACGCTTGCAAAACAACATCAGTACATGTGGATACTTCTTCTGGTTAACTCTGTCATGGCTTATTCAGCCAATCTGTTGAATTTTCTGGTTACCAAACACACAAGCGCCCTCACCCTCCAGGTAAACCTATTTGCCTCTCCTTTTCTCACAGGAGAGCTCCATCTTGGAGATAACGAGACTAGCAATGTTGATTGTGTTACGCATTGTGCAGGTTCTTGGAAATGCTAAAGGAGCAGTTGCAGTGGTGATTTCTATCTTGATCTTTCAAAACCCGGTTACGGTTATGGGAATTGGCGGGTACTCCATAACCGTCCTTGGGGTGGTTGCTTATGGAGAGACAAAACGCAGATTTAGATGAACTCTCAGACATTAGCAAGTGAGACAACATAGCTTCTCTATGTTTGTTTCTTCATCTGTTCAAGACTCATCCTTAGGACCTGAAATTTTTGGGCATTTAGGAGATGAGAATTTATCAATAGTGATTTTTTGTAACTATTTTATACGCACTTTATCATGTAATATGTATTTGGACTATGTTAGATTTGATGGTGAGATAATCATTTTTGTGTGTTTCCTGGTTGAAATACCATTTTGGTTATTGAACTTATTAATAACAAATATTACTCCAAGCTTACATTTTTTTTAGCAAAAAAAAAAATATTACTCCAAGCTATGAAGGTTTGGCCAATTACGTTTTGCTTAGCCCAAACAAAACTTGTTTTTTGTTGTTTGCTTATTTTAATCATTTAATGTCTCTATATCTTCTTTTTTACTTTCTTTTTGTGAAAAAAAATGACAACATTCAAATGTTTTTTACTCAAAAATTATAATTAAAAAAAAAAACAATTATAGATTGTGAACGCAAATTTTCATGATGTTGTGCATTTTTATAAATGAAATTTTTTTAAGAAGACATGACATTATTATAACTTGTAAACGTTAACATACTGTAAATCTTTAAAATATTTAGAGAAAACTTACTAATGATATATGTTTTCTTATGCATGCTGAGATAATTCTGATTGGAAGATTCTTATAGTAGCTTCCAAAGAGCTTTTTAATATAAATCGATAAATAAGTGGACGGCTTACCAACAATGACAAAAGTTTAGTTTCGATTTACTTTTATGCATTGGAATATAGTTTCTGGCTTGTCGCCGACGTGCAAACCATTATCACATTAACATTCTTTAGGAGGGGAAGATAGTCTTATAGTTTTTAAATACTCTGCTCTCTTCTAACTTCTAATAAAACAATCATTTTTCAACCCCAAAAATAAAATAAAATAAACTCGTGAATGATTGAATCACAAGTCAATTCAAGTTATTTGAATATGGAATATATATTTTTATAACGTGTTTTATTATGTTCTAGCATTTATATATAGGAATTTAATAAAATCAAAGACGTTAATTCGTTTTACTTTCTGAAACATTGGTTGTCAACGTAGGCAAGACCTTAGTTAGGTCAAGCCTTTACTATATGCTGAAAATGTTTGTTTTATTTTAATTCCTAGAGTACACATTTTAGGGTTTTTTCTTCTTTTAATTGGTTTTAATACATATTTTAGGGTTAAGGAACATTATATGAATTATAAAATGATTACTATCTTTTGAACTGATGAAAAAAATAATTATCTCGGGACGTTTAATTTGATTTTTCACATATCACTATTGTTATATATATAGTTTCTTTTTCTTTCTTAATTATAAATCTATAGAAATTAATGAAACGAGCTCTATTTTGGAAGATGAAGGTAAAAGAGCATTGTTAACGATCCATTCAAATCCTCAAAATATAAGTATTTACTAACTTGCAATTAGAGTTTAGAACATTCGAAATGTGTAATATGTCCAAATGGATATATAGATCGATGAATGATGATGACTGCTGAGGCGTTGGAGAAGTGGCCGATGAATGATGTGTACATGGAGATGTGGTTCTTTGGTACGACCCTACGGCTAACACGTGCCGTTGACCTAAGACCGCGTGCTTTTTTACCTCTTGTGTTTTTACTTTCCACTTGTTCACAATTACATGTGTGTGAACATTTCACATTAACTGGGATCTTTTTTTCTTATCCCGGACGGAAGTCTTGGGATGATCCTCAAAACATGTGAAAGAAAGAACCTTAATATTTAGAACCGATTGAGAAGACTATCCAACCAATTAATCCATCATAATTAGTGATCTTCCACTTTTGAATCACCATGCGTTAGTTAAACACTAATTTGATGACCACTATTGATAATATCTGATCAGCTTATTAAATTTCGATATGATTCATGAGGATTGTTGTCGAACCTTTGTGGTTTATAAATTCGATTTTCCATTGTCGAATGGTTTATAAATCTTCTCACTAGCTAATTCGTGGATATTTACAAAATAGTTTTATCTAAGAAAATTTCTTACTTTATATGACTTATTTATATATGAAGGTGATAAAATATACCGATCGAGCATTGAAACCAACAACCTAGACTTATATATATGAAGGTGATAAACACAAACAGACTTTTAAATTTTTAATGACCTATTTTGTGTTTGTTTACGTTACCTTCTCATTTAGTCATTTACATTTGTAAGTTTTGAGACCTTAATTTAATTGGTGATATTCTGATAAAAACTAGACTCTGGTACGAAATACCAATATATAAATTATAAACTTATAAACCTAATATTAAGTTAAATAAAACACATAAAAATTATAAGTTAATATATAGTACGGGATCAAGATAGAACTAATTAAACCGGTTAAATATTCAGCTTATGGATCGAGTTCTAACAAATTCCATCTATATGATAGATTTTCTGTAACCCCTTGTTCGTTGAAAGAAATAATATGAAATGAAGTGATGACAAAAAAAAATCTCTAATATATACATTAAACCAAAATTAAAAAAAAGAAAGATAAACGTCATCGATTAGCTCATTTTATTTTGATAGTGGATCATTAATTACTTGTAACTTGTTTTCATTGTTAATTCAGTACTTTTAGAGTTTTATGTTCTAACTTTCTAATAATAAAAGAGAAACTACAACAATTGCGTGTAGTACAATCTTTCTTTTTAATGTGTATAGGATGGATCTCTGAATGGTAAATAATCTATAGTATTCCGTACATTTAATTTGTTCTACATAACTGTGATCTGATGTTCTTTTGAAATTGTCTACTTTATTCGGATCGGTAGTTCACTAAACAGCAAACATAAAACTTCATGTGGGAAATGAACAAAACTTCGATAAGTTAAATCTAGAAAGAAATATCATATGATGTATGCAAACATGCATGAAGATGTTAACTGAATTGGTAGTGATATGTTGAATTGACCAATTGATGAAAGGATTACAACTAGTCTAGATACCCCTCAAACTGCGTTCACATGTTCAAAATATAACTAAGACAAAAAATGGATTAATTTGTGTATATATTTAAGAACATTTTTACGCTCCTTTTTAGTTTATTTTCAAAGTAGGTTAACCTACTTAATCAAATTCCTTGGAAAAAATTAATTAACTAATTTATAAATACAAATTTGAATAAAATATGTTATAGTTTTGGATTAAACCTCGATCATCGAGTTATTTAATACTATTGTAATAGATAATGTTTTTCGAAGAACCCGTGCCCTACTCGTTCCGGCACGAGACTGCGTGTGGAGAGTAAGACGACACATAAAAATGCTTAAAGAAACTTCCATTAATCATGGAGCTATAAATACTAACTAATTGGAGACACATAGATATATAGATTCCATCTCAAATTCGGTCTTATCATCTTTTTTCCTACTTCATCCCATCAAAGTCTCTCTAGCTATATATTCTTCTCACACATAACATAAGTGGACAAAAAAAATGTGTACCTTAACGCCAATGTTTCCAAGTAAGCAGCAAGAATGGTACTCTGCTTCAACAATGGAGTATCCATGGCTGCAGTCTCAAGTTCATTCCTTTTCACCTACTCTCCATTTTCCTTCCTTCCTTCATCCTTTAGATGATTCCAAGAGCCATAACATCAATCTTCATCATATGAGTCTTAGTCACAGCAATAATACTAACAGTAACAATAACAATTATCAAGAAGAAGATCGAGGAGCGGTGGTTTTGGAGAAGAAACTGAATCACAACGCAAGCGAACGAGACCGCCGTAGAAAACTTAACGCCTTGTACTCTTCACTTCGTGCTCTCTTGCCTCTTTCTGATCAAAAGGTTTGTGCTTTTAAACCTAATCTAAAATATCGGATCAAGATTAGGTTTTGTAATCTTGAAATGGATATATGAATACTAAAGAAACCCTTTTGATCTGCAGAGGAAGCTGAGCATTCCTATGACGGTAGCGAGAGTAGTGAAATACATACCAGAGCAGAAGCAAGAACTTCAACGTTTGTCTCGGAGAAAAGAAGAGCTCTTGAAGAGGATCTCGAGAAAAACTCACCAAGAGCAGCTGAGAAACAAAGCAATGATGGACTCAATAGATTCTTCTTCCTCTCAACGGATCGCAGCAAATTGGCTCACTGACACAGAGATTGCTGTCCAGATTGCTACGTCGAAATGGACATCTGTTTCAGACATGTTGCTTAGGTTAGAAGAAAACGGGCTTAATGTCATAAGCGTCTCTTCTTCCGTTTCTTCCACCGCAAGGATCTTCTACACTCTACATCTTCAGGTACTTGTCTAAAGATATCAGAAGGTCATGTTCTTCTTACATGGAACTCATTAAGAGAAACTAAAATCTATTGTTTTATTCTTCTTTTTGTGCAGATGAGAGGAGATTGCAAAGTGAGACTGGAGGAACTCATCAATGGTATGCTCTTGGGATTACGCCAATCATAATGAGCGATATGAAGTGTTTAAAAGAGTGAATGTTGTTAGTTTATGTTAGACTTTTATCAAATCTGTAACATTTTTTTCTTCTTCTGATTAATGATTATTCAACTGGAAAACTTATTCAATAAAGAGAAATTGCAATTTTTTATGAGATATGATTATGACAGTTGAAAGCAGTTATTTTACTGAATTTACTGTACAGTTATAGCAACCATGGTATTGTTGTAAAGATCACAAGACAATAAGAATATTGTCCCACACATTTGATCTACATGTGAATGATAATGATTTTCCATTAATCTGCTCTCCATAGTCCTCCACCATTGATGTATATCAATCCTTGTGTTTCAACTGCCACAACCTGCTCTTGAATGATCTCTAAGCCGATTGAAATGTGACTTCCCCGGTGGATGTTCTTACGTAAGCAGCAGAAGCTTCAGGAGTGTCTTCCTCACTCGGTGGAACCAGTTGCCAGAAGAGAGGTAGATACTTTTCCCACTCATTCAGAATCGTTGCGCCTTTGCTGCTTCCGGTTTTTTCCTATGAACCAAAAACAAAATAGAGTTTATATATGATGCCATCAAAGACAAGCCACTAGCTCTTTGGATCTTTGATCTTTGAGATGACTTACCACATGTGCTTCAATTAAGCTCTTCAGCTGCAATTCCCCTGCAGGCGCAGTTACTCTTTGGATCTTCACTATCTCTCTGTTAATCTGTATAATAGAGATTGTTCAGATGAATCTTGAAAGAACGAAATCTATATTTTCACCTTAAAGAGAGAAAGAAACCTTAGGAAGAAGAGTGTCGTCTTCATCAAGAAGGTAAGCTAACCCTCCTGTCATACCAGCAGCAACGTTTCTTCCCACCCTGTTTCAATGGAAAACATTTCAAAATTTCATCATTAGATATAGATTTTCTCGTCCAGCGGTTTTTGGATTATCGCAGTGTACTTACTTTCCAAGCACGACTACACAGCCACCAGTCATGTACTCACAGCAATGGTCTCCAGTGCCTTCAACTACTGCTTCAGCGAGTGAGTTTCTCACTGCAAATCTCTCTCCAGCTTTGCCTCTAGCGAATATCTGACCACCTGTTGCACCATACAAGCAAGTGTTCCCGACTATCGTTGCTTCCTCAGGCACAAACCCGATTTTTTCCACAGGAGTTACTACTATTTCACCACCAGCCATTCCCTTCATAAAGATCAACCATTGCAGAAGATTTCATAACAAGTAACAGTTGATGCAAAAATTGATTTCAATGTATATGGATGCTAGTTTTACCTTTCCAACGTAGTCATTTGACTCTCCTATGAGCCGGATGTTCATACCGGGAATCAAAAAGCACCCAAACGACTGTCCCGCGCTCCCTAAGAAACTGCAGACAAGGAAAGAGTAAAGCTTGGTTTTAGCTATAACCTGAACTGAAACATATAGATATCTACAAAGCTTCAGTGTTTATTTCTCACGTTAGGTTCACTTGTCCTGCAAAACCAGTGTCTCCATACTTCTTTGCAATAACACCAGCAACACGACCACAAGCCGCACGGTCTACGTTGCATATTTTGACGGTTTTCTCAACCACTTTTTCGTTCTCTATTGCATCAATCACCTAGAGATATTAAAACTGTTAGCAACTTTACAGTTCAGCAGAACCAGGTGGAAAACAGCAGTGAAAGACTTCTGTTACCAATGGATCTGCAAGAATATCGTCGTCGAGAACAGGTCCATTTGTATGAACTTCCTGCTTTCTGATTTCAGTACTGCTCAATGAAGGTGTTCCAACAGACTAAAAGAGTGAAAACAAAAAAAAAGAGAAATTAGAACAAGTGATTCATTTCATGCATGTTGAAGAAATAGAGTCTGGATACAATCATATACCGAAAGAAGATAACTCAGATCGAGATGTTGAGTTTTAACTAGCGAAATGTCTCGTGGTCTCAGTAACTCTGTTCGTCCAATGATGTCATCTAAACTGTTGTATCCCAACTGTGCTAAGATACCTCTCACCTGCCAAGAAAAGATTATACTTCAGATGAGATTAGGCCAAAAAAAGTCTTAATGATTGAGGTATTAAAAAAAGTGGCTGACCTCTTCTGCTACGTATAAGAAGTAGTTGACAAGATCACCAGGTACACCAGGGAATCTTGCACGTAATTCTTCTCTCTGAGACCATTCATAGAGTGTTATACAAGCATTAGTGTGAAACTCAAGAGAAGATGAATAAGATGCCAAGTTATAAAAAAATTCAAAGTCTTTTTGAGCTTACCTGACTTGCTACACCCACTGGGCAATTATTAGTGTGGCAAATACGAGCCATAACACAACCAGTAGCAATCATTGCCAAGGAACCGAATCCGTATTCATCAGCACCCATAGCTGCAGCCATTAGAACATCAACACCACTCTTTAAGCCTCCATCGACTCTTAAAATGACTCTTTCTCTTAGTCCATTTGCGATAAGTGTCTGCAAAAGAGAAGAAATAAGTTTTTTTGCTTAGAGACTCAGAACGTCCAAGAGAATTAGTACCACATGGTAGCCAAAAGGTTTTTACTTGGTGAGTTTCTGTTAGTCCAAGTTCCCATGGTCCACCAGCATGTTTTATGGAGCTTATTGGACTAGCCCCGGTTCCACCATCATGGCCTGATATCTGAAAAACATATCAAAACGAACAAAATGAAACTTCTTGGCAGACACAAAATGAGACGGCACAAGAACATGGGAGTAACAAGATGCAATGTTATATTTTCAACTTTCAAGTTACCTGGATGATATCAGCGTTACCCTTTGCAACTCCTGAAGCAACAGTTCCGATTCCAGCTTCTGCAACTAGCTTGACTGATACTTTTGCATTTGGATTAATCTGTTTGTTTGTTAAGTTGGAAGTTAGTCCTTTTGTTTAGCTCAACATTTTATTGAGTTCTGAAAAGATTGATCACCTGATGTAGATCAAAGATCAACTGAGCAAGATCCTCAATAGAGTAAATGTCGTGGTGAGGAGGCGGAGATATAAGCGGAACACCAGGTTTAGAGCTTCTTAGCCTAGCGATATACGCACTAACTTTCTTTCCAGGAAGCTGACCACCTTCCCCAGGCTTGGCACCTTGTGCAACTTTGATTTCCAATTGATCTGCATTGACCAAGAACGTTGGTGTGACTCCAAAACGCCCTGAAGCAACCTGAGAGAATACATTTGAAAAGTTACCATCAATTATTGTCTTCCAGAACAAAGGTGAAAGAGTTCTGTGATATAACAGAGATGAGAATATGACCTGCTTGATAGCACTTGTTGCAATATCGCCGTTTTGAAGACCTTTGAGATGTGGTAGTGTTGGTGAATATCCATCAACCACATCTGTAAGTGGCTTCCAACGGATAGGATCCTACAGAGGGAAACAGAGAAAAACAGGGCATTATATTTTGAATTTGCTTACTAATCTTAAAGAGAAAATGGATGTTTATGTACGTACCTCTCCACCTTCTCCAGAGTTTGATTTCCCACCAATCCTATTCATTGCAATAGCAATAGCTTCATGAGTCTCTCTTGAAATAGCACCAAGTGACATTCCACCAGTACAAAATCTCTGAACAATAGCAACGGCCGGTTCTACTTTCCCTACTGGGATCGGTGCACGATCACTCTTGAACTCAAGCAGGTCACGGAGGACCTAAATAGAAAGAGATAGAGATAACTAAATCAAGAAACTGAAGATGGCTTGAGAAAGAGCAACTAAAAACTCACATTAACAGGTCTGTTAGAGAGATGCTGTTGATAGACTGCATATGCAGTTTCACTCTTTTCACGGACAGCCTTGTGAAGCAACTTTGACATCTCTGGGTTGTTTGAATGATACTCACCTAACATAACATACACAAGCCTTGTTGTGTAAAAGAACAAACACACTGATTTTAATCAACAAGTGAGAAACATTGAAGTAAAGTATTTTACCTCCAGGCCTGAATTGAATAAACCCAAAATTTTCTAATCGCTTAGTTGTATCCTCAGAAAAGGCCTTCACCCAGAAAGACAATGTCTCTCTTGCCAACTGAAAGAAGATTTGCATTTTCTCAGAAGAAATGTGAAATTTGATCAAAAGAAATAAGAGTATCAATGTAATGTATATATCCCACCTCATCAAAGGTGAGTCCACTGATTTTTGACACACTTCCAGTGAATGCAAGATCAACAACATCCTGTCCCAAACCATATATCTCAAATATCTGAGCACCACAATAACTGAACAAAGAAAAATGTTAAGTCAGTAGTTGTAAAAATCTAAGATAGAATATATTAGAGGAGATAAATGGAACCTTGAAAGCAATGAGATTCCCATCTTAGAAAGAATTTTAAGAAGCCCTGCATTAACCGCCTGCAAGATAAGCCATGTGTAAGTCAGAATCCTCTATAATTTTTTAACAACTAAAAGATGAGTCTTTAAGAATCCTTAAGGTCAAAGACTTGTGAAAACATCTTAAGAACGTGTACTGAAATTCTTACCTTAGTGTAGTTCTTCTGAGCTTGCTCAATGGTTACAGTAGGAATTTTCCCGTTACGCATGAAGGCCACAGTTTTGTTACTTAAGCGCCATTGCCTACATGTCTCCAGTGCCAAGTATGGGCATACAGCACTGTGGGGAAATTTCAAAAAGTATACTTGTTAATGAAATGGATATGATGGTGGAACATATTCTAAAGTAAGAGTTGTCGTTACTATCACTTGGCAGGGAAAATTTTCGAATATTCAGAACAAACCAAAGAGACTAACCTTGCACCATATCCAACCAAACAAGCAAAATGATGTGTGCTGAAGCATTGGGCGGTATCAGCAACAATAGAAGCTGACATACGCAAGCCGTTCTGAATAAGATGTTGATGGACAGCGCCAACAGCTAACATTATTGGAATTGAAGGCCTGGTTGGTTCCTAAAAGAGCCAATTTACCAGAAAGTTTTAGATAGCTTGAAGCAGATTTAGATTGTCACAGAGAAAATTTCCGTGAAGAAACTATATGACATTTTACCAGTCTATCGGATCGGTCTGAAAGAACGAGAAGCTGAGAGCCACTTCGGACAGCATCATCAGCTGCTTCACAAAGATAATATAGAGCCTTTTGCAAGGAACCTTCAACGCCTTTTCTTATATCGAAATATGTGGACAGAACCTTTGGTTTTAAGTATTGATCCTTCATTAACTCCTCTAACGCTCCTTCATTTAACACAGGGTTAGACAGAATAACCTGGTTCATGTAAAACAAAACCATACATAAACAGATAGTGTGAAACAAAATGGGTGAAAACAGAGGAAATGTACTAAAGAGTCAAAAACCTGCGAGGCATTCTCAGGTCCAAGCTCCAATATATTTCCACGTTTTCCAATATTTACTTCAAGAGACATAACCAAACCTTCCCTAAGGGGGTCAATGGCAGGGTTTGTAACCTGAAACCAGGACATGTGCTTTAGTTGAGGATAAAAATTTGACTAAAAGAATGTTAGAAAAGAGAGCCATATGCACCTGTGCAAATCTTTGTTTGAAATAATCATAAAGCATATGCGGTCTTTGAGACAATCCTGCCAGCGGAATATCGTCGCCCATGCAGAAGGTTGGTTCCTTTCCTTGAGAAGCCATAGACTCAATAACCATTTGCACATCCTCACTTGAATAACCAAATGCTCTGATAAGATGTGATTTATAGCCTTCCGGATTATTAAAGAAACAAGAGGCATATCTAAACAAAAAGATGAAAGTTTCAGGAAAATTTACTGTTGGCTTCTTAGGATTTCTTCATTTTCCATGACAGTTGAGGATTTGAAATTCACAGGCTTCAAGAACCGGGAGTTTTCTTTAATCCATTTTCCATATGGATTAAATGAAGATATTCTCTTCTTGACCTCTGTATTCTCATATACCTGTAAGTTTGACGAGCTATGAGTCAGCTACAAAGTTATATCTCGGATCGGATGGTACTATCACTACAGAAACTTTAAGATTTTTGTTCAAAAAAGATTTGGATTGCTCATCAACAAACCTGGCCATTCACAAGGTCAACAGCAATCATCATTCCAGGTCCTAGACGGCCTTTCATTGTGACTTTTGCCTCATCAACTGGTACAACTCCGACCTATACAAGACAAGCACGTGATAAGTATGTCAGTGCGTAATAAGTTAGTTTAGATCTTAAGAAAACAAAGTTGTAGTCATCAGGAAGAGCATTTTCCATCTTCAGGATAGAAATGTGCATTCCAAGATAGCTTACTTTAATCAAGAAATATGGCAATCTCCTTGGCTACAAGGGGATCAACTTGAGATGCAATAGAATCAACTTAAGTGCATATAAGTTCTTACTACTAAGATGAATAGGCCTCTCTTACCTAGTGAGTCCTATAAAATCTGGTGCTAGAGTGACTTGGACAATCATGATCAACCAAAAATATATTAATAGAAATGTGAAATACCTCAGATGCAACATAGACGAAATTGTCACTAGTCCGCCAATATCGAGCAGGACGAAGGCCATTACGGTCAAGACAAGCCCCAACTGTTTTTCCATCACTAGGTGACGAATTCAAGTAGCAAGTGTCAGATAAACCTGAGGAGAAGCCGAAAAAAGAATGGAGAAACGACAGGGAATAGAAGAAGCCTGAGCTCAGACACAACATGCAAACAACAAGAATGCAGTGACAAGAAACTCCCTTGACTTACTCCACAACACTATAACTTTATTAGATTACCTGATCTAGTAAGAAGGTCAAATACAGCTAGGTACTCAAAAGATTTACCTGAACAAAAGTAAGGCAGGACCATCCCAAGCCTCCATTTGTCCTTTGTAGTAGTCATAGAAATCTACAACCTGAAGTTGAAAAAAGAAGCAGAGAAAATGGTGAGTTTTGCAATGGGTTCTTGAAGAACAAATCAGACTCAGATGTTGTTACCTCAGGATATTTGACAGATAAGGTTGGATGATTCTTGTATGCCTCAGGGACAAGAATCATTAGAGCTTCCTCTGGTGTTCTTCCACTTCTAATCATGATCTGCACGATATCCAAATGAGGAGCGATATAATAGAAAAACTGTATTACAACATCTGATCTAAAATTATCCTAACAAACTAAGAGAAACTTACTTCTGCAGCACTATCAAGATTAGCAGAGTCTGAACCCCTGGGATTACCAAATGGACGAATTTCATTTTCACGGCCATTCCAAACAGCAGCCTTCAATGAAGCTTCTCGAGACTGCATCCAATTTAAGTTCCCCTGCACAATTCAAACAAAGAATTCTTTTGAGCTTGGATGTTTCATTGTTAAAGTACAATGATGAATCATAACAATGTCTAGAAATAGTAGAACCTGAATGGTATTGATCTCCCCGTTATGTCCAAGAAACCTCATTGGTTGAGCAAGAGGCCACCTAGGACTAGTGTTTGTACTGTACCTTCGATGATAAATAGCAAAAGGAGACTCATAAAGCTCATTCTGAAGATCTAGATAAAACAATCCAAGAGCTTCAGATCGAAGCATGCCCTTGTACACTATGGTTTGATTGGACAGTGAACAGAAGTAAAGCTCTGTTCCCCAACTCTCAGTAGCTACGGCCCTTTCGATTAGTTTCCGGCAGATGTAAAGTTCCCTTTCAATATCATCAGTACTATCTTCCTTTGCGATTTTCACAAACACTTGTTGAATGTTAGGCATTGTCTCCCTAGCATTTTTACCAACTATAGGAACATTAACAGGAACTTCCCTCCACCCAAGAACTTGTAATCCTTCTTTCTCAAATATGTTTTCAATAACTACAAAAAGGGAACAAACTTCGTTAGCAACATACTGAATCCGTATTGCTAGTTCCATCTATGATTAAGGAGTCACCTTGCTTGGCTTCTTGCATAAAGGTATCATCTTGTGGAAGAAAGATCATGCCAACACCAGTATGCAACTTATCAAAAGGAGCAAGACTTTGTTCCTTGGCCCAGACGTTAAAGAAATCCCAAGGAATGGAAGACATAAGACCAGAGCCATCACCAGAATCATTGTCTGCTCCACAACCTCCACGATGTTCCATACACCCAAGAGCAATAAGAGCATCTTTGACAACTCCATGTGAAGGTATGTTATCTAAGTTTGCTATAAACCCAACTCCACAAGCTCCTCTTTCAGACAATATATCCTCCAAATTAGCAACCTGCTTAAAAGATCCCCATAAAGGATGAAACTTTGCACGTTGGGTGTTTGTGAAATTTATATCAGTGAAGAAACGAACCTGAGGTCTTAAAGCTGAAGGAGAGGAGAGATCCTTTTCAGAGACGCCATGAACACGTTCAAGGTCGATAACGGCACGAACAGAGGAAAGACGAGAGAGAGAAGAAGAAGAGCGTGAGGAAGAGGAAGAGTCTCCACGAAGTCTGCGTCTGGTCCTCTTGGACTTACAGTATAATCCAACGAAATCGACGAAGAAGAAGTTCTTGTCAGAAGAAAGAACAGAGCTTGGTGTTGTGGAGAGAAGCTTAGGAACAGGGGAAAGAGATTGCATCGCCATTGAAATGAAAAAAAATGAGAGGCGTGTGTGTAAAATAAGATAAATGTACACTAAAAAATAAAATAAAGATAAATGTGGAAGGAAAAAAGAAGAGGAAGAAGAAGAAGAAGAGGAAGATAACAGATGAGTGATGAGAGCTTCTTCTTCTCTCTCTCTCTCTCTTTCTTTTTCTCTGTTTCGTATTTATTCGTTTACACAAAATTCGCTTTTGAATAAAAGTGCTCTGTACCTAAAGGGTATTTTGGGGATTTTAAAAGTGTGACTGTTGGAGTGCACAAAATCGAATTTTCTTTTTAAAGAAAAAACAAAATGTTTTGAGTGGTAACGGTCGGGAATCTGGGACCGCCATTTGGAGAATTCGGTTGATTAACCGGTTTGATACGACACTTTTGGTCATTAAACCGGATTGAGACATGAAATTAAGGGTAGATAAATTGTCATTTTGATAGAGGGAAGATAGTGACTACTCCTAAAATTCATATCCACCAGATAAAGGATACATAAAATAGTCAGGTTTGTAATTTATTCATACATTTTTATTAACCGAACAAACAATGGATTTTAATTTATACAATTTTCATCTATTTATGTTTTGAAAGGTTGTTATTATTTATAAACAAAATAGAAAATGACATTTTCACATATCGCCAAACTTTGAAGAAAAAATATCGGAATTAGTAGTATAAGAGATCAACTATCAAATCTAACAAAAAAATTATAATGTTTTACCAAATGATTTTAAAATTATGAAAATTGTAGTAAAAATGATTGAATCCAAAAAAAAATACAAAAAATATTTATTCATACATAGTGATTACGATCAATACATTTTTTGTAGTGGTGACTTTATAAATGTGTCAGTTTGGAATAGTATCCATTGTTTATTCTGGTCAACTTTTTCTTTAGATAGTTGAGATTTTGGTATTTAATATTAATGAGAAATATTTATACACACACGTATAACTAAACAAAAATATGTGAATTTACGAAAAGACACGTACGGGTATGGGGTTGAGGGGTGTGTGTGTGGCTGAAATAGACTAGAGAAGCCTTAAGGATATGAAATGTCCTTAAAGTTGCTCTAAAAGCCACCTTCTCTCTATCATATTCTCGTTGCCTACTCTCTGTCACTTATGGAATTATGATGATAAGATAAGAGCTACAGCTTATCGTCAGTTGGCGTATCACGAGACGACCACCCAAAAAAGAGCAAACACAAGCACCAAAGCGAACAGAAATTAGAAATGAGACGACACTTGTTGAAATATAGTCTGATAAAAATCTTTGTTATTGTTTTGGATCCACCAATCTCTTCTTTTGAGTACAAATGTACACTTGCCATTTAATAACTGTATATTGATTGATTATATAAAAGAAAGATAGATTGGTTTCTTTGAATGTTTGGTATTATGATTGCAATGTGGTAATTTTACGAGTTCACAACTCACATATATTATTATTAGTGACGGTTTGAAACATAAATAAAGATAAACATGCATGCATCGATTTGGTTTCTTTATAATTTTATTTTATAACGCTTTTATAAACATTTATTTAAAGGTAACTAAGGCGTTATGGAACTTTAACCTATAAACTCTTCGGATACGGAAACCAACACATGTAAAATTAGTCTTCTCCTTCACTTTTAAATTTTGTTCTGTACTTCCAAGTTCTTTTAATCAAACCATGGAAACAAAACATAAAATTCCACCAAAATTATCTATTGGGCTATGAAAAATATAATATTTGGGCTTTTAACTAATAAGCCCATATTTTAAGCCAGCCCTACTGTTGGGCTTTGGAAACGGCGGCAAAATTATTGTTCTCGTATTTTATTTTTTTTACTTGTATTAAATAAAAAATTTAATCATTTAAAAAATTCAAAATACATTGGGGGTTTAGGGTTTTATCTTTTACACAGTGAAGGTGAAAAAAAAATAGCAAAGGAGGAAAAAAACAAAATTTGAAGAAGAAGAAAAACCTCTGAGCTTCCAATTTCATGGCGCTTCTTCAGAGAGCTTCTTATCTGCGTCTCTATTATTTACGGCTCATGGGTTCTCGACCTCGTCTCTTCTCTAGCTCTCTCTCTCCTGCTCTTCACCGTCACAGCTCGACGCTCTCCTCGCCTCCATTTTCCTCTCCAAGTCCCAGGTTCTCGCTTCCGCTCCTTCTCCTTTTTCGTTTTCCTTTCTGGGTTCCTGGATATTCGGCGAAATATAAGAAAGTAGCTTCGTATTCTTGGTTCAGTACTTTGGCTTGAGTTATTGAAATTGCCAAGCTCTCTAATTTCGTGTTAAGTTTCCGATAAAATGGCCTAGAAATTGGAAATTTATACTTGGAGTCTCTTGATTCTAGCCTTTTCATAAAGTATCTGTGTTTGGAGACTTATGGGTTTAGGTTATTTTAGAGAAATTGCTGTGAAATTTTGCGTTTTGAGTGTTATCTTAATCAGTGGTTTTCATGCGGTTCTGAATTCTTTTGGTTTAAAGTGAATATTCTGTTTGCATTCCTCAATTGGTTGTTTAATTGAGTTATCTTTCAGTTTCAGGTTAAAGTTTCAGTTAACCAGTGTTTTGAGTCAAAGACTGATACAACGAAATGCTATTTCATCGAGGTTCTTGTCTACTGAGGCTTCCCAAGAGACTACCACATCTAAGGGTTACAGTTCTGAACAGATTCAAGTAATCTTTTTTATTATCCTCTTTTCTACTATATATTGTGTGAAGTCATGATTTTAATTTCAATCTTTATATGTTCTTATGATCCATTAGGTGCTGGAAGGCTTAGACCCTGTAAGAAAACGTCCAGGAATGTATATCGGAAGCACTGGATCTCGTGGTTTGCATCATTTGGTAAATGCTTTATCCGTTGAAACCCCTCGTTTGAACTGGCTCTTGACATCTTTTTATGTTTTTCTAATGTAATCTCTTTTCTTAGGTTTATGAGATACTTGACAACGCAATTGATGAGGCTCAAGCTGGTTATGCCTCAAAGGTTGATGTCGTCCTACATGCAGATGGCTCAGTTAGTGTTGTGGACAATGGGCGTGGGGTATGTGATATGTCCCATCTTCTCTTTAATCATGCAGATTTTGTGCTAGTTTTGGTATCGCTAGCTTTTCGTTTCTTACATCTACCCACATATGGAGAGCAAACACATATGTTAACCATAATCTATTCTAGTTTTTCCAGTGTCGTTGATATATAAATCTTTCTTTCAGATACCCACGGATTTGCATCCTGCGACAAAAAAGTCTTCCCTGGAGACTGTGCTTACGGTATTGCTACAAACTTTTATATTTTTTCACAATAGTAATATGGAGATTCTGCAGTTTATTTGTCGAGGTTCTGCAGTTTATGTTGGAGCTTCATGACCATACTATTATTATTATGCGATTTACCTGCCATCTTTTTTAATTCTGCAGGTTTTACATGCGGGTGGCAAGTTTGGTGGCACGAGTAGTGGCTACAGTGTGTCTGGTGGATTACATGGTGTCGGTTTATCAGTAGTAAATGCTTTGTCTGAGGTGTGTCCTAATCTTTACTCACATTGATTCTTCTTTTATCATTTTCTCTATATCTCCTTCAGTGATTTGTGAAACCCTAGGCTACTATGGGATTTTTACGAGTAAAAAGCTGGAATGTTTCCTTATTGAATTCTAGGGCATGTTGTTGTCAAATACTCTTCCTTCACAAGAACTGCAGGACATTTGTTTGGAATGACTTGAAGTTTAACCTAGCTGATGACTATAATTATCAGTATAGCTAACTTAGAAGATTCTTTGATCTATTGGTTTACAGGCTCTGGAGGTCTCGGTTTGGAGAGATGGGATGGAGCATAAGCAAAATTATTCTCGTGGAAAGCCCATAACTACACTTACATGTCGCGTCCTCCCCCTAGAGTCAAAGGGGACTAAAGGGACAAGCATCAGGTTTTGGCCTGACAAAGAAGGTTTTGCCTGTTTTCCACTCTTGACTACCTTGCCTAAGCCAAAACTTGATTTAATGATTAATTTTCCTCTATGGAATGAACTATTTTCAGTTTTCACAACTGCAATCGAGTTCGACCATAACACCATTGCTGGACGAATTAGGGAGCTTGCATTTTTGAATCCAAAGGTGAAATTACTTTACTTAAAGCATGGTAAACCATGACAATTTTTCATCAAGACATGAGAATTCATTGTAGTTTACTTCATAAAGCATCTTCACTTTTGGCAGAGGCTGCTGTTGAATGATTCTTTTGTCATAAAATATTACTCTATTTTTATGTTTGCAGGTTACCATCTCTTTAAAAAAGGAGGATGATGATCCTGAAAAGACCCAATATAGTGAATACTCTTTTGCTGGAGGATTAACTGAATATGTTAGTTGGCTAAATACTGATAAGGTGAGAATCTACACATTGGCACTTTTGGTGTATATGAGGCCTATCATATTCTTTATGTAAGTAGGCTAAGATGATTAGAATTTTGAAAAGGTTCTGTGAAACGATATGCAAGGCAGTGGTATCAATGAATGTCTTTTTCTACTAACTGAAGTGAGCAAGATATGTTGAGCACTACTTTTGATAAGTTGATGGCTATCAATGGATCTACTCTACTCCAGCATATCTATGGACTATTATGACTCAATTTATACAGAAGTGAACTCTTAGCATTATTATCTTCATTATCATAAATTATTTTACTACTTTCTTATTCCTACGTTAAAAGTTAACTGACAATTCTTTTCTGTAGAATCCAATTCATGACGTGCTGGGTTTCAGGAGAGAGATAAATGGTGCCACCGTGGACGTTGCCCTTCAATGGTATGTTATTCTACATAATTACATTGTCCAACTAGTATTCTGTTACGAGGTAATATGCCTAGGTTTACCAGACCCACACAATTGAACAGTTCGGCTGCATGATTTTGTGGTTTTACTCTTACCTGTAAATTGTGTCAATAAAAGTGGTAAACCTTTGTTCATGTTATTCTCGACATGCTGTCGTTTGTTTTACACACAAATACACATAATATAGGACTATTCTAAATGGATCTGATGTTATTGGCTTTGCACATTTTTGTACCAGGTGCTCAGATGCATATTCAGACACAATGCTGGGATATGCCAATAGCATTCGCACTATTGATGGTGGAACACACATCGAAGGTGTGAAAGCTTCATTAACAAGGACTCTTAATACCCTTGCAAAAAAGTCAAAGACTGTTAAGGTATGACATCAGTAACCAGCTTTGCTTATGTTGCTATTTTATTTTCATTTTCAGAGGTTTCGACCCTTTTTCCATTATTTGTTCTCCCTTCATTTTTGAAATATCCATCGGCTTTTCCAAGTACTGTTTTTCATGATCATAGTTTAATTGATAAGTGCTCTGAGATGTTCTTCATAATCTCATGGGCTTCTCCGACTATCTTCTCCTCTCTATGGACTGGACTAAATTTGAATACCTGTACTTACACAGTATAGTAGGCTCTACAGTAAAACGTTCTTGATTCATACCTTCAATAAATAATATACTTCCTTCATTTCTTTTTTGTATTTATAATTATTTTATATTTTTGTTGGCTGTGTTTTCAGGAGAAAGATATTAGCTTAAGTGGGGAACATGTTAGAGAGGGATTGACCTGTATCGTCTCAGTCAAGGTTCCTAATCCTGAGTTTGAAGGTCAAACAAAGGTACGTGATGATGATTGCCTCTTTAGTGTTGATCTATGTATGGTCAACATGAAGCAATTTCTTCTGTCATATTTGTGGAAATTTACCCCAACTAATATAATTCGTCTACTAATCCCACTTCCACCTTGCAGACAAGATTAGGAAATCCAGAGGTGAGAAAAATTGTTGACCAATCAGTTCAGGAATATCTCACAGAGTTTTTGGAATTGCATCCAGATATTCTTGAGAGCATTATTTCCAAATCCCTTAACGCTTACAAGGTATGCTTTTCAATGCACATATCAATATTTCTGCATCTTCATCTACAAGCATGCACCAAGTGTATGTTTCAACCCACAAGAACGGGTACAGCAGTTTGTAATTGGCTATTTCATGTGATTTAGCGTTTGGCCTTCAACGTCCTTCATGTTATCTACCCCCTGCTCTGCTTATTATTAATGTGTCAGTTGCTAACTTTCATCTGCCTCACCACGCTTTCTCTCTCTAGGCTGCTTTGGCTGCCAAGAGGGCAAGGGAGTTGGTCAGGTCGAAAAGCGTTTTGAAGTCATCATCACTTCCTGGGAAACTGGCTGATTGCTCATCAACAGATCCTGAAGTATCTGGTATGTATTGGCCATCATGAAAATGTCGTTTGTTTAATTGATTAAAGCTAAACATGACAGAAGTATCTGATCTTCTTATTGTATATTCCAAGTGAGAAGTTAAAAAGGGAAATCTAGGCTTTAATTATGTGGCTACAACGATTACAACCGGTAAGCCATTAGCCATGCTAATTCGGTCAAGTAGTGACATCCCTTTGCAATCTCTGCAGAAATTTTTATAGTTGAAGGAGATTCTGCTGGTGGCAGTGCGAAACAGGGCCGTGATAGACGATTTCAGGTAATCACACTTCTACCTCTATTTCATTGTGTAACTATCTAAGAAGGGCGATGGTTAGGTTTTTTTTCTTTCCATTGTTGATCCATCCTTTAAAGAACCTATGTTTGCTTTCCGATCAATAAGGTTAGGATTAGACTGATCAATACAAGGAGTCTTCTCTTGACCAGCCAAATATGTTGTATTTTCTATGAAATTAGGAAACCTGTACAGCTTGAAAGGCAATTCTTCCTTTGAAAGAATTCAACAGGTTTTTGGTTTTTGTAGGCAATTCTTCCTTTGAGAGGTAAAATTCTGAACATTGAAAGAAAGGATGAAGCAGCCATGTATAAGAATGAAGAAATTCAAAATCTAATTCTTGGCCTTGGCCTCGGTGTGAAGGTGATGTATCCATTTTCCATCTCTTGTTTTTCCTTTTCTCTTTTTTTTTTTTTGGGTGTATATGGAAAACTCAATGCAATAAATAACTTGTTTCAGGGAGAAGATTTTAAGAAAGAAAATTTGCGGTACCATAAGATAATCATCTTAACAGATGCAGATGTTGATGGTGCACATATCCGGACACTTCTGTTGACCTTTTTCTTCAGATATCAGGTATTAGTTAAGGATTAAACAAAAATATCCCCTAAATATTTGGCAGAGTTAATCTAGTTGTAAACATGACTTAAAATTTCTTCTACAGAGAGCCTTGTTTGATGCAGGTTGCATATATGTCGGTGTTCCTCCTCTGTTCAAGGTAGATTTTATATTTTTATGATCTTCAAAACTTTGATGCTTTAGATTTAGAAAAATTATTAACAAATACTATGAAAACGATCAGGTTGAAAGGGGAAAGAATGCACAATATTGCTATGATGATGCAGACCTTAAAAAGATCACCAGTAACTTCCCTGCAAACGCATCCTACAACATTCAAAGGTTCAAAGGTAAATATCTGAGTTTTGTGATCTACATTGTCTGGCATCCTCACATGATATTGATTGCTACGAGGACAGTTTTAAAATCTTTAGCATCCAATACCAGAATGTAATGAAAGGAAGATGGCAAACTTGTTGTTCTGTTTCGTTGTCTGGTTTTGCAGGTTTGGGAGAGATGATGCCTGAACAGCTTTGGGAAACGACAATGAATCCAGAAACAAGGATACTAAAGCAACTTGTTGTCGATGATATAGCGGAAGCAAACATGACATTCTCATCTCTTATGGGTGCTCGGGTAAGCCCTCAAATTTCCGACTCCATTGATTTTTTTGGGGGTAAAAAACAGGCTTATTCACAAGCTTAACTGCAGTTTGATTGATCTAATACTGTGTTTCTTAATCTCAGGTCGATGTCCGGAAAGAACTCATCAAAAATGCTGCAACTAGGATCAACCTGCAGCGTCTAGACATATAACAGGAAACCACTTGAGATTGGTCTCTACATATTTCTTCATCTGGTCAGAGACATTAGATTATATATTTGTCAAAGGCCAACAATCTTTTGTTTGTTTCTCTGGCCTAGCAAAAGTGACCACCGTTACAATTGTGACTGTAAAAAAGGTATTTCGTAATGCGTTCACGGGCTTTCTTCGCTGTAACTCTTTTTTTTTGTTTATCTTTGCTTTAACCTTTGTACTTTTACCTCAAAAATCAAAACGAAAATTACGATCAGAGATGTCCAACAAATAAAGTCTCATTATAAGTTGTCGATACCATCACAAGTAAAGATGAAAATCTCTTATTAATAGAGTAATACAAATTACAAGATGATAGGAATTGATCAACAAGAAGATTACGCATCTTAAGTAAAGCACACAGAAACATCAAGATAAATAGATACTTATTTATAGAAGTCTTTATAGATCGACACAAGATATGAATGAGGAGGTTCTCTAGGGCTTGGCGTCTCCATCAAAGCCACGTTGAAGAAATCCAACGGATGATAGATGTGATACATCGCTCCACGAATCGATGATCCATTTTTGATCACGGAGATGAACCACATTCACTGAAGCATTCAAGAGTTTTCCGGCAGAGGAAGCTTGTGTGATCCTTAAGTAAATTGCCCTCAACACTCCTCCATGAGTCACCACTATCACTCTCTCTCCTTTGTGCTTCTTAGCAATTTGCTCAAGAGCATCCATGGATCTATCAGCAAGTTGGTCAAAGCTCTCTCCTCCTCCCTTTTGATTCGTAAAAAGATGCATCCCACATTAAGCATAGATATAGTTAAGTAAATCGAAAATAGAGAAACTAAGGAGTGATAAAGAGTATTATGAATCAATATAAGCTTAATTACCGGAATCTCGAGGTCGTTTTGGGAAGAGAAAAAGGCAGAGTAAGCTTCAGGTTCTTTCTCTGCTCCTTCTTTCCAATACAGGCCTTGGAGACTACCCACGTGCCTCTCCTTTAAGTCAGGTACTTCGATCACCTGTATACATATTTATGAATTACACCATTCATATGGAAGTGATTAATGATTTTGTGCTTAGTATATAGAGAGAAATATTATACAAACCTCGGGACAGAAACAAGTTTTGGCGATCATAAGAGCAGTGTCTTTGGCTCGTTTGAGGTCTGATGAATACACAGCTACAGGTCTTTCCTCTTTTCCCAACCTCTCAGCGATCTATATTTTTCATTCAAACAAAACAAAAAAAGACCATGCATGGGTTAATACTTAATATTTAGATAAATAGAAGAAAGACAGGGAAGTTAAAGGGATTGGATCTTAACTGCAACAGCCTGCTTTAGTCCAACCTCGTTAAGGTCTGATTCAATTTGTCCCTGCATTTGGCAATTTTTATGTTTATGAGTGTGTACATGTTGCATGCATGTATATGCGATTATGCATACATACACACGTACGTGTTTGCATATAAAGATAGATAGATAGATACCTGGATTCTTCCGGCAGCATTCCAAGTGGTTTCTCCATGGCGAACAAGAACGATCTCAGTCACTTCACTTTCAACTTTGACATCCTCGCTCCATTTGAACTCCCTCTCTGCATCGATCCTACATTTTTTATTTTTTATTTATCAATCTCGATATTATTAAACATACCATACGTAGCATTAATAGATATGTTTGTACATTTATCAGGTATCTCTCATCAATTATTCAAGATCAATGCATGGTCTAAACATATATTGGTTATGGATTTTTCCTAGTGCATTGGAGGAACCAGAACCAAACCAAATATTTTTGTATGTGGTTGGTATATTGACGATAAAACACTAAAGAATTTTAAGACATTCTTTGAACTAGTTAGAATTTTAAGACGTGCATACTATATAACATTATGATATATCTATAAACGTGAAAACTTAGTATATATTACGAATAAAATAATAAACATTTGTGCAATTAATCGAGTTTTGAAAAAAATACCATTCATGACCCATGTTATCGGAAGGGGTATTGGTATTTGTCGATAGAAAAGTGAAGAAAAAGAGAGAATAATGTGATGATCAGAGAAAGAAGAGTTGGTACTGATGAGAATTGTTGATTCAGGGTTATGCTTTTATAACCATTTTTCGTCGAGGAAAAAAAAGCTTTTTAATAAGTCTCTTTTCTTTATTTGGGAAAAGTAATGAAATTAATTCAGATTGTGGCAGCTCATTGATTGATAATCAAATGTAATTGTATATGCATCTTGATTAGTAAAATACTCATATCGTATCGGTTTTTAAACAATTATTTGATCGTATACGCATTGTAACCACGTGTCATGTCGATACTTCCAACTCTTTTGGATCTTGGAAATATACGTAGGGAATCTCCTAAAATGTAACCATATCTCTTCCCATGTTCATTAGTAATTCATATCATAATTGTTGCTAGTGACTGTCCAGTTTCGAATAGATTCCACCTGATGATTTTACATAAGGCAAAATCTGATGTTTTTTGTTTGTTTATCATTGCATTGGTAAACGAAACTTACGGTCAAATTCAAGAAGAGAGATTTGAAAATAAACTTCATCGACCTCATAAGTATATTACACCAAATCCCATCAATCGAATATAATCCGTATATGTGATTACAAAGACGGTATATAAATTAATTTGTTGTACCAAAAAAAAATGTATACAAAGAATTAACGGTATCAATAACTTAAAAACAGGTCATGTGGTGGATCGCGACATAGAAAGAAATAGTTTAATTTCCTCACAATGAGGATCGGTGGTCGTGTAGTATCTTGCCACATGGAGGAAACTAGAATCTCGGTTTCTTTATCACTATTTATAGTGTAATTTATTCTTTTTTGACACGCCATATTTATGTTTTATAATCGTTAGGGTTATGATCGTAAACTGGATTTTTTTATTTGTTTTTCCTCTAGTGTATTTGGTTTTCTTACGTACGATTTTGTTTCACTCTAGATTTAGTTAAACTAATATTCGCTTTTAAATTAAAAAACTTTTAAGCAAATGATTTGTCAAACATGTTGTGATACAGAAACTTTTGTAATAAAAATTTATGGATGGTATACGATCGATTGTTTTAAAAACCATAGATTATTATCAAACTTCATGTTCGAGACATGATATTCTTCTTTTTCTTTCTAAACATTTTTTGTAGGTTCAGTCAGGTGAACTGTTACCGCTAGATATTAGACGTAGAATTGTTATTATTTATACTGTGATGCTTGTAGTACCTATATAAACAATGTACCTAACTCTGTTTCAATATGAGATTCATTTTCCCTATTTTTTTTAACTACAGTATGATCCAATGATATATATTCAAGCGAATTGTTTACTTGAAATCTGTTTTTAAATATACTTTAACATGTGTCGCGCGAGTGATTACAAAACAGTGCACATGAGAATTAATGCAATGGTTACAAAGTTATTATATGATCTATGATCAAACTGAATACGAGATAAAAATGAAAAAAAAAATCCCTCAAAAAATATGGAAGATACGGGACAAAACAAAAAAAAAACGATCGATCGATATTACCATTTAGGTAATTCTGATCGACGGAAGAAACAAAAAAATATATTCCGATCTAGCAACCGTAATCAATTGAGAGAATAAAAAAAAGATGCCAGAGAGAGTTTCCAAGATATGTGACATAGTGTGATCAGTGGCGACCACGTGGGAAAGACAAATTTGCCAGCGTTGCTTATATTGTTTGATTCTAATAAGTTGTAACCAATCAATATTTTAGGATTCCTTTCACTTTCCTCCTCGTTTTTCCTTTTATTATTCGTAAGGGGTTAGTTAATTAATTATATATATTACCCTAATAATGTTCTCCAATCATACTTTAAATTAATACAAGAAGACAAGTAAGATTCGAAATCATGAACGGAACTGAAAGAGGCCACAATAATATTCAATTCGGACAAATCAATACCACATGCATGTTTTCAAAACTAGTTCTTTTGTTTGGTTACACTTTCTCTCTCAGAAGACTTTTATAATATTGATCTGAAATTTTGTTTGGTTACACTTTCTCTCTCAGAAAGACTTTTATAATTAAGACCTGATTCATAATATATTTTGTATTAAATCTATTGCTACAATGGAAAAAACGTGGTTAGGGCAATTGTCAAAATTCAAAATTACCTCTAGCAGATCATTGACTAAAAATATAAAAATAAAACTCTAAACATAATACAAGATATGGTCATTTGATGCTACTACTGTGGATTCTAATTATTTAACTATCTTACGCCCAAAAAATCACTTATTTTTGGGTGTTTGACTTTTATTCTTCTAATAATGTTGCATAAATTTCTGATTGTCCCTAGTGGATATGAGATTTTGCTTCTCCTCAAGAGGTGGAGAAGGAGATATTCGAGATTTGCCCTGTTGGAATTTTCTTCTAAAGCTAACTATTTTAGGCCCGGCCCACTGATCCCATTTTAATTTAACCCTTTGGGCCCGAAAATATAATTGTCCGAATTTGCTTTAAAAGGCTGACAGATATATAATTGTCCTAATTTTTAGGCCCACTTCTTTAGTTATTTTGTCACGCGATGGAGATTTCTCAGAGAATAGTCAAACTGAACAAAACAGAAGTTAGAAAACTATACCGTTGCAGCAAACATCTACTTCAGATTTCGACTTGTCTAGTAGAATCGGAAGGAAGAACATAACAAAACAAACAGTCACAGAGAGAATAAATCACAACAACAACAACACACAATATCTTGCTTCGAACGATCAGGCGGCGGCTGAAGTCTCGCCGGCTCTTTCCTCTTCTTTCATTTCCCTCCCATCTCCCTGATAAATTGTTTTCTTAAGCTTGCACACAAGAAGAGATCGTCCCAGGCCCATATCTTTAGCCCAATAACATTAAAAACTAACTAACTTTGTATCAAACAAAGCAGAAATAAAGAGAACTAAAAAAACATTAACAGTTTGACAAAAAAAAAAAAAAAAAAA
>Ga0041059_1000115_pt1 | contig 46491 bp, 45 predicted proteins | sample AraColnosormetaG_FD_56232 | JGI IMG/M metagenome (GOLD analysis project Ga0041059, IMG submission 56232) | Arabidopsis roots microbial communities from North Carolina, USA - Col MF nosort | ecosystem: Host-associated > Plants > Roots > Unclassified | place: USA: North Carolina | collected...
TTTTTTTTTTTTTTTTTTTTTTTGTATTTTATAGCTCAAGATGGTAACTGCAAGAACATGTCTTTACGTCACCATTCCAAGTTGTTTATGCTGTCGAATAAGCAGACTTAAGGGTTTATAGAAATGCAATGCAAGTGTTCTTATTTCTTTTACTTCAACTACTCGATTTGTCTTACCTTCAAAAGAATCCATAGCAGCAGCAGCATTCAAATAACAATTTTCATCCCATAACAAATTTTATAAAGAACACCATAACATTTGTTTCTTCAAAATTTCATTACAAAGATCACTCCGAACAAAAGCAAGTTAATGTTTCAAAATTTCGCCATTCAAAACTATTCGTTCAATCTAGCAGAGACAGATCTGAGCTTAGAGTAAACTTTCCCAGCAGGAGATCCCATAATAAGACTGCAAAGTGAACTCCTTGCGACTTTAATATTAGAGAAAGCTCCCAAAATATGAATCCTAGTGTCTGCAATCACAATCCTCGTCTTGGTCGAGTTCTCAATAGCAAACTTTGTCTTCCCTCCTTTACCAGACAACCTACCAATGGCTCTAGACAAATGCTCACCTTTAAGAGTCTTCACATCCTTGATCTCAAAAGACTCAACATAAAGCTCGTCCATTCTCAAAAGAGAGATAGCATCAGGGATATCAAAACCAAGCATGAAAGCGTGTACAAAATCCGCAGACTTCTGAAGATTACTGATGTCGGGAGTGTCAGCTCGGGTTTTAAGCTCGACTTTGCGGGCTTTGAGATTCATCCTTATGTCAACCTTCATCTGATCGTAAATGGGTGTGTAGATATCCAACCATGCTTTCTTGAGAGGCGAGTATCGGTTTGGTGGTACAGCTATTTTCCTGAACTGGACTTTACCATCAGACATTTCATGAGCTTTCAAAGGCTTGAAGGTTGGTTTAGGCGGCAATGGCACAGTTCCTTCTGTTGCTGTCTCAACTTCCATCTGAGTAGACTCTGCCATTTCTTCTATGGTAAATTATTACCTACAAGCAATACATAAATTATCCAAAGTATGAATTACACTCTTAAATCTGAAATTCATGAGTTTCTAATGAATCACTGGCTATCAATCAAATTCGCACAGATAAAGCTAGATCAGATTTGATACCTTAAATACTAGTAATTGAGCTACAACTAGTAATCTGAAGATAAAAATTGTAAAGAAGAATAAACACAACCAAATAGATAAAACTCGAATCGTTACACAGATATATGAAATTAAAAACATCCGACTAATTGAGCTCGTAGAGAGATTTCAAGAGAGAAATCGATCAAAAATTTTGGGGAATTCAAAACATATTATTGAAATTGGAGAATACCTAAATCTTTGATTGGGATCTGATGGCGGGACGGCGGAACAACAACTGAGGAGGAGTAGCTGCTTCGGAGGATGTTTTTTGTTTTATGAAGGTTTTAAGCTTAGGGTTTATCTATGTAGCCGGACAAAAACGACATCGTTTCACAATCTCTATTTATATTACCAATTGGGTTTATAAAGCCCATAAAAGTTTTGTCAAACTTTGGCCCTTTTATTCATTAGGTATGTATGACCTTATTTACAACTATGTAAACCGAAATTAAAAAATGAAAAAGACATAACAACATGTAACGATTGAAGATATTATTCTTCTACATTGCTCGTTGAAATTAATTTACCAAGCTCTGATTGGGCTACTAAAGATAGGTAAGGTCACAATTATGGGTCTGAGTCATGAAGATCCAAACTTAGAAGCAATCTATTCTTAGTAAATCACAAACAAACAAAAACCTTCGGTTTCATTAGTTCGTTTCACCAAACAAATTAAGGTCATCAAATTTTCTCTTGAGAACAATTCAGAGTTCTTAAATCTCCAGATGACAATCAAAAACCTGAGGCCAAGCCTGTGGGTTTTGTTCATACCTCGTTCAGACCGATAAAGATTTCAAGAAACAACACAACGTACGAGAAATGTTTAATCAATCCAGCTCTGTCTCGTTAATCTACGTAGTTGAAATCGCCAAAACACCACAAAACGTAGACGTCACTTGGTCTAAAACCACCTCCTCACATTCTTTAACCATCAAAATCGAGAACGTCAAAGACGAGCAACAGAATCATCATCAACCGGTGAAGATAGATCTTTCAGGTTCTTCGTTTTGGGCCAAAAAGGGTCTCAAGAGCTTAGAAGCTAACGGAACTAGAGTCGACGTATACTGGGATTTTCGTCAAGCCAAATTCTCGAACTTCCCTGAACCTTCCTCTGGCTTCTACGTCTCTCTCGTATCCCAAAACGCAACCGTTTTAACGATCGGGGATTTAAGGAACGAAGCTTTAAAGAGGACGAAGAAGAACCCTTCAGCTACAGAAGCTGCCTTGGTCTCCAAGCAAGAACACGTCCACGGGAAACGCGTTTTCTACACGCGGACGGCGTTTGGCGGTGGGGAGTCGAGGCGGGAGAATGAGGTGGTGATCGAAACATCTCTGTCGGGTCCTAGCGATCCAGAGATGTGGATCACGGTGGACGGTGTGCCGGCGATTAGGATCATGAATTTGAATTGGAGATTTAGAGGGAATGAGGTTGTGACTGTGAGTGATGGTGTTTCTTTGGAGATCTTTTGGGACGTTCATGATTGGCTGTTTGAACCCTCTGGTTCGTCTAGTGGGTTGTTTGTTTTCAAGCCTAAAGCTGGATTTGAATCTAAATGTCTTAGTTTTAATGGTGGCTATGGTGATGGTGAAGGTGAGGATCATGATGTGGAAGATGACGATTCGTCGCCCAAGTATTGTCATGTCCTATATGCCGTCAAAGAACTAGAATTTCCATGTCAAAAAAATTAGTTTTGTCAGGTAGTTAATTATTTAGCATAACCTTTGTATTTTTCCTTAATTTCATATTGTAATATCTGTGATGGATATGTTTCTGGTTAGCGCAACCAGCGGTAATTGATAATTTGTCATGCATGTGACAAAACGTGAATTCGGTTTTTCTTGAATTGAAAATATTGAATTTTGATGCGTTTTGGAGAACAAAATATAAGGTTGAAACTAGTTAAAATTGATGGACTGTTTTTTCCGACCATCTCTAGTTACTCTATGAGATTAGTTTGGACTCGTTCCTATATTCCGGTTTGTTATGTTGATATGGCTTTAGCAACAAAAAAACGAACTTTGTTAATTTCTAGTCCGAAGCATTAAGGATTACAAAAATTATCTAAAGAATATGTTGCCGGTTAACACTAGCCTTTGTTGTAGAAGGATTAAAAAAAACCAGAAAATCTCGCAATATTCTGTAAAAAAAAACTAGAAAAATCTCGTAAATTGTTCTATCATATATTTAAGAAACCTAGTTCATCATTGATCTTCTTCGCGTGGCAACTCGTAACGACACAATGGACAAAAGTGATTGGTCTCAAACCACTTTACGGCACACTCATCGTCAAAGTCATGTCCACAAGGTAAAGCCACAAGTATTCCTCCAGCGTTAAACTCTTCCAAACAAATTGTGCATCTTTCGCCTGTATAATTAATCTTGTCATATATTTTCCTGGTTAAGGACTTGACCACGAGTTTGCTTGCGGGTCCCAAACAGAAATTAGTGGTCTCGTCAAACGAGACTTGAACTGCTTCTTCGATATCAGTCTCGTCGTGAGGAAAAAGATACAACGACACTTGTAAAGCACACCCGGGAGAATGCCCATTACTTGCAGAAGAAGTTATTTTAATAACATATAAAATATGATAAATCACAACTGGAATATTTTGGTCGCTGATCCCTGCTTCCTTCATGAAATTACACCAGTCTACGAGACAAAAATCTTGGTTGAGGAATTCGTTGACAAACGTCAAAGTCGTGAAAGTCAAGATATCATTTTCATTCTTGATCACTGCATTGACTCTGATTGTGCCGCCGGAATCTTTTGGTTCAGGATCCTGTTTGATTTCGTAATCTAACGAGACTTTAACCGCTGCCTCAATATGACTCACATCGAGAAGAAGAAGACACCACGACACTTCTAAAGCAGACCCTGGAGAATACCCTTCACTTGGGGAAGACATTATTTCAGCAACATGGGGAATAAAGTGATACATCATATGTGCAGTATCGTAGTCGCTGAGCCCTGCTACCTTCAAGATATTAATCAAATCCATTTTGATTTGACACTCGTTGCCATCATCGCTGATGAGTTCGTCGGCAGACGACGACGTCGTCAAAGTCAAGGTATCAGTTTCACGGTAGATCATTGCATTGACTATAATTATGCCCGCTTCTTCTGGTTTAGGATCGTCTTTGATTTTGTGACTGAAATCCACGCGTAGAACTGTAAACATGATTACAAACCAAAAACAAAAACAATCAAATCTGGTGGCTTCTGATTTTTTTTCTTTCTCTTTGTAGTTGTGGTCACTTGAAAAAGAAATTGAATCGATGAATGATTTTAGGGTTTAGGCTGAATAAACTCATATATTTATAGTAGAGAGACTCTTTGTCGGTCCCTAAATTTTAATGGGATTTCTTTGACTTTTTCTTTTAATCTGATTAATTTCCATTTATTATCTTTTAAAAATTAAAATTACATAAAAGATAAGGGTAAAATTATTTCTAAGAGATCTTTTTGAGATATCAGTTTCCATTTTTTTTTTCGTTTTAAGAAAATCCACTATAATTTGATTAAAGATTTTTTGTTTTTGTTTTTGTCTGATAATTTTTTTCTGTGTTTATGACGGTTAAAATTTTTGACGGTTAAAATCCATTGTTTATGACAGTTAAAATTTTTGTTTCCACTAGAAAAACAAGTGATCACATATAACCAAAGAGGATTTGATATAGGTCAGTAGTTAGAAAATTAGGTGAAACCTCTGTTGTAGATAAATTTATTGGTTCGTTTCATGAGAGTAAATCAGTAAATAAATACAAATTTTCTTCTAATCTACACAATATTACTCTAATTATAAACTCTAATTACTCTTATCACCCGCCGCAATGGTGGTCCCAAAGAGTCACGCGCACTCTAGCAGCTAAATGTCTCACGCGCACTCTAGCAGCTACAAACTTCCAATGTTTGTAACAAACTTATCTAGGGTTTGTACCAGAAGAGCTGGGAGATTTCAATTGGGAAATGCTGAAACTAGGGTTTCGGTTAGCGATTGGCATTCAACATCATCGCCTCTTCCGTATTCCATGGTTAGTTTATAATTTTAGTTCAATTCGTAATACAAAATCGCCGAAATCAAACTAAAATCCCATAAATCTGTTTTTTTTTCTTCTTCGTTGAAATCTTCATTGTATTGTCACATTTGAATTTTACATATGCTTCAAAGTTTTATCTCTTTGAGAGAATTTAATTATTTGGCTGTTGAGGAAGTTCTAAGTGGCTATCTTCTTCACTTTTGTTACTGATTGTTTTGTATTTGTTATGTGATCTTCTACTTTCATGGTGATTGTTTTAATCCTAAGTGTTTCACTTCTGATATTGTGTAGGGCGAAGAGACACTCTGTACCTAGAATCTTGTGTTCTGAGCAGCGGGATTACTGTTCATCAGGTCTGACAAAGTATGTTCCTAAGAAGTCTCGGAAGATTACTGAAGATTTGACATCTCAGCAATTTGATGTTACTAGAGTGGATCATAGTGTGTTGGGATTTCAAGTTAAGGGTAACAGCAAAGAGGCTAGAGATGGCTCATTTTTGGATCTGCAAGAGGAAAATGATACTGGAAGTTACACGAATGTGTCTTGTGATGACTCTGATGAAGGTTTTATGAGTTTGGACAAGGGTATAGATGCTAGTAGATTGGATCATAGTGTATTGGGGTCTAAAGTGAAGGCTAACATCAAAGAGACTGGAGAGGATACTGATTTTCATCTGCGGGATAAAAATGATGCTGATATGTACTCTGATGTTTCTTGTGATGACTCTAATGATGAAAGCAGCAACGAAGTTAGATCTACAGGCTATAAGTCGACGAGACAACACAAACAAGCTTATGATAAAATCAAACTACATTTGGAAGCTGAACAGGCCAAGAGTAGCAAAGAAGCCTGCAAAACCACGCAAGATGCAGAGCACATGGCTATTCGCTATCTCGGTTTAAGGTTTGCTTGCAACTTTGAGTTTTTGTAGCTTCTGTTATAATGTTGCAGAATGGTTTAGTTGTTTCATCTTCACTCTTCTCTGTGTGTATGATTTCATATCATCTTATTCTGCTCGGCATTGCTCCAGAGCATATTCAGCAGCTGACCTGAAGAAGAAGCTCATAGGAAAGAAATATCCTATTGAAGTCGTTGACAAAGTGATCGATGATTTCCAGATTCGGTAAGGTTCCTCTTGATTTCTTTTCAATCAAGATCCATGGCATCATGTGTTTGTTTTCCTTGATGCATCAGGCAGGGTCTAGGTTACTTTTCTTGTAACATTATCCGCTTTACCACTGATATAAAAACCGAGTAAGAAAATGTCTCACTTTCAACTTTTTGTTCGTGTGTTTCAGAGGTTTTGTCAATGATAGCTTGTACGCGGAGTCATTCACTCGATCTAGATGGTCTTCCTTAAGTTGGGGACCAAGGCGGATCAAACAAGTAAGAATTGCCATTCACATTTATCTTTTCTGTGAGATAATAATTTTGTCTGATCTTTCACTACTAAGGAGAAGTGAATATTTTGTGTGTGGATCAGGCATTGTTTAAGAAAGGCATAAGCAACAAAGACTCAGAGACGGCCATAAAGCTGGTTTTTGAGAAACGCCAATGCAATGAAGGAGATGAAGAAGCAGAACTAAACCACGGGCTGTCCAAGGAAGCAGTGGACCAGCTTTATGTCCAGGCATCAAAGCGGTGGCTTCAAGGTCGAGACTTGCCTACAGAAACTCGTAAAACTAGAGTCATCCGGTGGCTTCAGTACCGGGGTTTCAACTGGGGTGTCGTTACCCAGCTTCTAAAGAGGTTAGAGTCTACTCATGAGTCGTGATCATATTTCACACATGTATCGTTTTGGCCCTTAGGTTTTATATTTGTTAGGAACTGCCCATAAGCCATGTTCCATTTTGTAATATGGTCAACTAATGACAACGTTTTGTGTTAATAGTTAAATAATGATAACGTTTTCACAATTGGTTAATGATTGCATAGTACCAAGCTTTGGTGATTTTGATTTCATAAATCTTTTGTATTTTGTATTGTGGAATGTGTATAATGGCCAATATGGTACAAACTGAGTCCTCATCATCGTTGAGCAATGGTTATGATATACACTAAGGAAAAACTACGAGTAATTGCCCCTATAGGGCTAATAGTTTATCTTCAAGTTAATGCCATTAGGGATTTTCCACGTGGTTGTTGTTCAGTTGACATAAAACTCAGATAGAGAACGAAAGCGAAACTTGTGAGAGGTAAGAAGAGAAATATTAGTTTCAGTCTCACAAGTCTTCACTTTCGTTTTTGGTCTGAGCCTAATGTCATTTGAACCACAACTAGGTGGAATGTCATTTGAACCACAACTAGGTGGGAAATCTCTAATCTCATAAACTTTACGGTTCTTGAACTATAATAGCCCTATACGAGCTATTACTCCTAGATTCACTTCAGTAACATCACCATTGCTCAACGATGTTTGATACTTTGCATGAACCATGTTCTCCATAACACCCATTTCAAAACTCCCCACCACTCCAAATTTCATCAAATCTTTCGCAATTTCACCAACGTCCACGAATGGAATGTTTTGTGCTTTTTTTTTTGAATGATTTGAAGAGGAATATCACAAGAAAAGTCACATAGGAAGGAATCGAGTATAGGTGGTACACATATTTATGGTTTTCGAATCATATTAAGAGTCTCAAGTCTCTGTACTAAGAAAATTGATTGAAGATGACTGAGTTCAAGTTTTTGTGTGATTATTATTATTGTAGTTGTTGTTGTTTGATTGAGCATTTGTAATTATCTTCTCAAAACTTTAAATTACATGATTGGAGTAAAACTTTGATCGAACGTATTTATATATTTTGTTGTGGCAATGTTCGGAATTTTATGTGATACTTTGCAAGTGGAATGAGCATACTGATCATTTGTAATGTGTTAACCGGACTGAATGTGGATCGGTCTGATTTACAAACCTTAATCGACTATTTAAACGACATGCAATGGACAATGTAAAAAAACAAAAACGCACGACGTTTAAGAGCATCTCCATCAGTAGTCTCTTACATAGTTTCTCATTAACTAAAAAATATAAAATAATAATAAAGTAGGAGAGAGATTGAAAATAGTTTCTCTGCAGAAAAACTTTAGATTAATGATTGAGAGAGTATGTGTATATGTGTGTTTATAATTGAAGAGAAACTAAATTATAATAAAATATTATTATATTTTTTTTTTAGAAACTTTCAAAATATCTCAATGGAAATAGCCTAAGGCAGTTAGGCGGCTATTGCGAGGAAACGGTGTCGTTTGGTTCGAATATAAAGTTTTTAACCTTTCGACGCGACGCGAAAGCTACTTCTGGTTTTTTTTTTTTAATTGGCTTGGGGTTAGAGTCTGAAGAGAGAGTAAGAAATCTGATGGGGAAGAGAAAAGAGCGTCGTTACGCCGCCATGAATAGCACCGGCCGTCGTGTCAAGCTTGATCTCTTTGCGGAACCCTCTGGTATGCTTCTTCTTCTATACTTGTCTAATGGATTTCTGCTCTTTTGTTCGATTAATTCTATTAGATTGATGGATTTGTGGATTCGATCTCGTTTCTCAATAAAGCTAGTTTATGAATGACTTAGGCTACCTGACAAAGAGTCTGATAATTTTAATTTAGATTTTTTTTTTGTAGGAATTGTCGAATTTTGCGTTTCTCGGCCTTTTTTTAGTATATCTTTTGATATTTTTGTAGGAGATTTGGGTGGCTCAGATGTGCGTGATGGAGTTGAGCGGGAACAAACAGAGCTTAATGAGCTACCCAATTCACCTTCTTCTTCAGGTGGGTTCCATCAGCTATCTTCAAAATCCGCTATGTAGCCAAGCCCATAGTTATTTGTCACCAAAATTTCTTCTCAGAGTATTAGAGTGATTGTGGTCTTAAGGACGTCGTATGACATCAGTTCAGGCCAAGACACAGTGATATTTTGAATGAGTTGGTCTATTTTGCAGCTTCAAGCTTTCTGGGGACTTTCTTCTGGATGTAGCTCCTAGCGGTTCGTATGTCTCTGGCTGTTTTGGCTTGCTACGCTTAACTGACGGCTTTGTCATTTATTTGTGACAGGTCGCTGATAAATCTTCCCCGACGTTATTCTCTATCCTTTTTTTTTTTACTTTACAATGCAATATAAAGTATCACATTCCTATACTTTTAGCAGGTCATATAACTGAAGTCTATGTATGTACTTGGTACGGCTCCCAAATTTTGACGCTTTATTTATTTGCTTTTTTCAGGTCAGAAAACAGAAAATCCTTTGCTTTTACTTGGGCAGTATAGTGATGATGAGGTGGAAGAAGATTCGGATAAGAAGGCAGATGATACCTCTGCAGATAGTTTCTTAGCCAATAAAAATGAGCAGGTAACAACAACTAACTTTTATAAATCGGAGTAATGATGATGTATCTGTTAGTCTTGATGAGTTTTATTTATACCAGGTTGATGGATTAATTCAAGGAGGACACAAAGATACGAATATCAAATCAGGTGCAGTCACCACCACTATGCAGATGGCTGATCAACAGCAGACAGGGGAGAATTCTTCTGCTCTTGATTCTAGAGCTGAAGTAGAAACTGGTTATACCACAGTGAGTAACTCAACAACATTGGATGGACTAAACAAGCAGACAGTTCCCTCAGTTCAAGCATCTGGCAGTGTGTCTTTGGAGCACCAGGCTCCCACAGATGTTACGTCGCAGTGGAAGATGATTCTGCATGAGGAGAGCAATCAGTATTATTACTGGAATACAGAAACTGGAGAAACTTCGTGGGAATTGCCTACAGTTTTGACTCAAACTACCTTTGCATATGGGACTGGGTACAATGAGTCTGGGCCCATGGTTACAGATGCTTCCACCTTGATTTCAAGTGTTGAACCAAGCTATTTCGTACCCGTGCAAAATAGTTTCACAGGAACTGACTATTCTACTTTTCCAACTGTTGAGCTGGATGGGAGAAACAAAAGTGAAGATCTATATGTCAAAAGTTTAGGAACTGATGGTCATCAAGTTGAATGTCGGATAGACTCTGTTGTTAGTTGTCAGGAGGACCTTTCAAGGCCAGGAAATTCAGATCATGTGCATACTTATTTTGATGCAGGAGCTGCTACTGACCTCCCATCTCGCTTGTTGAGTCAAATCGAAAGCTTACTGGAGAAGCTGAGGTCTCTGAAGAGGTAACATATTCTAGTTTGCGTCTTCTTGTTTACGTATGTGATATTGTTAGGTAAAGAGACCACAGTTCCTTATCTTCTTTAAAATATGATAATGTCTAATTTCTAAAAATTTATAGGTCGCATGGGAACTTTCACAGCAATGAGCAGATAACAAAGTACATTCTGGAGGTTGAAGTCAGACATTCTGATGTAAAGGCGCTCATATTGGACACCTCACCTTTACTTTCTTTTTGGCTTCACACTGAGAAACAACTTAAGCGGCTGGAAGATAGTGTTAACGATGAGATTTACCAGCTTGCAAAATCTGCAGTAATGGATGAACCAGAAACTAACAAAAGCCCTCCCAAAGAAAAGTTGGTGGCAGATGCTAATACAGAGAGTGAGTCCGAGGACAGTGAGAGAGATGGAGAGTTAGCTCAATCTGGAAAATCTCTTCATTCAGATGAATCAGCTGATGGGAGCGGCGATGGATCTCCTAAACACTCCCCAAATCATCCAGCTGGGCAGTCTGATATTATTCCTTCAACTGAGATGCTTCAGAAGGCCGGCTCCCCAGATGTGGAAGATGTTGACATGGATGTGGATATGGAAGTTGAAGAATCAGTTCCAGTGTCTTCTGTTCAAGTGATAGACGCTTCTGATGGTAAGATGTTCAGTCAAACAGAGCCATCCAACCTTCATACAGATGTTCCACCACCTCCGGGTGAGGAATGGATTCCACCACCGCCGTCTGAGAGTGAAGATGTTCCTCCACCGCCACCAGACAGTTATAGCGAACCAATTCCTCCACCACCTGACAATGGCCATGTCGCTTCATCTTTGTCCAGTGACTCTCTCGGAGTTCCCTATACCGTACCTCAATCATATATGCATCAATCTGCTGATTATGCGACACAATACAACTTATCCTATCCAGAGTCCAATTATCAATATACCAATGCTGTTACTCTAGCTCCTAATACTCAGTTCTATGGCCATGTGGATGGATCTCAAGTTTCTCTTCCCCAATCCACATTTTATTATGAAACTGTTCCTGGTACAACTGAAGTTGTTCCTGCAGCAGCCAGTGCTGGTGAAGCTTATTACGATTTCAATGGTGCAGCTCCACTGTTTCCTGTCATTAGCTCGGGTGAGTCATCTCTACATCACAGTGGAGTTGGTTCTGCTAATCACCACATCCCAAACAACTCTTCTACAGCTGCAGTGCCTAGTTCGAGATCCAATGACTCTACTGAGGTTGGATCTTCAGCAACTGCTTCTAAATCCACAGATGTTACAAGTGGATCGTCTCTATTAGCAAAAGGTCAAACTAAAGGTATGAGAAATTCTTCATGAATCTCTAATCTTGGTTTCATTTTTGTTTATCACATTCATAGTTTGAGGGTTCTGAGTTCTTACTTGGCTTTGGTAACAGTGAAACGGACAAAAAAGAAAACAGTAGCTGCTACATCTACATTGAGGTCAAATAAAAAGGTTTCCAGTTTGGTTGACAAGGTATGTTATTTCTTGAATCTCGTCAAACAACCCTTTTTCTAGATTCTCTTAGATCCAAAACTTAAAGGTGTCTCCACTTGTGCTCAGTGGAAAGCTGCGAAAGAGGAGCTAAACGATAGCGAAGAAGAAGAAGATGATTCCGAAATCCTAGATAGAAAAAGAAAACGAGAAATCGAAGAATGGAAATCTCGACAAATCGCAAGTGGAGAGGCTAAAGACAACGCAAATTTCCAACCCCTGGGTGGTGACTGGTTAGTTACTCTCTCTGTAATGCCAACATTTATTTATCTCCTCTCCCAGTAAAACATGATTTAATTAGTTAAATCTGGTTGTATGATGTGATTAGGCGTGAGAAAGTGAAACGGAAGAGAGAACGAGCTGAGAAGTCTCAGAAGAAAGACCCCGAAAAGCAGCAAAAACCTGATCTAACAAAACTCTCAGCAAATCTCCCGTCGGAATGGCAGGTATTAAGTTTCACCATTCCACTAGCGTTTGATTTGTAAATGAGTACGCAGTTGCTAAAACATTGTCACTTGACTATCTCTCTTGTAGGCATATTGGGACGAATCTACCAAAAAAGTTTACTATGGGAATACGAGTACATCTCAAACCAGTTGGACACGACCCACTACCTGAACCTCAATTGCTTTCTCGTCTCACATTTTTTACAATTTCTTCTGTGATACATTTGTTTTAGATTCTCTAATCTTACCTTTATGTAAATTTATTACAGAGCTAGTGTTGGTGACATATAGACAAAGCTAAATCAAGAAAATATCATTTTACCATTTCCCAATGCTAACGTAATACTATAATTTGTTCCCTTAATCCTATTCCCTAACGTGACTTGTATTGAGTGACAAGATTTGGAAACTCAATTTCTCCATATGTCCAAACACAATGTTTAAAACGACCGAGTAGCGCCGACTAGGTGCTCATAGACGTTGTACAAATCCAACCTTGCCGGCTGAACTATATGGTTTATGATTTGTTCTCTAGCATTCTCGTCTAGGCGGGTCTTGGCGCATTTTGTACTTTTAACCGATGCAAACAAAAATCACGATCATTTGAATTTATTTCATTTGTGCAAACAGCAAAGTGAATATCCAGAGATTTCTCGACTTATGCATTTTTGTATATACACAGACACATACGAGAATTTTAAATTGATGAGAAGAAACACATAATATATATTAATCATCACTTGGGAGAATTAGAGTCTCCACCAGCCAACATGGAAAGGTTAGAGGGAACGGATGTGCCACGAGACATCCCGAGTCCAGCGTTACGACGGTGGTAACGGCACCTGAAGGAGCCAGGGTGTGTAGTTGGTGCGCATAAACAGTTTTGCCTCACGCTCGATGACTTGCTCATACCTACCGAGCCACCGCCACCACCACCACCACGACGTACGCGTGGAGACATGTTGTAAGCTTCTTGTCTTTTAATGTCGTCTTGGCTTACGTCTGCTTCTGTCTCCTTAAGTTTGATCTTCATCATCATCCTCCTCTTTGCTTCTTCCTCTTTCCCTTCCATTTGTGTTTTTTCTTTTTCCTTCCCCTTCTTCTGTGTTTCTTTCTCTACCTTTTTACGAATAGAGAAAACTCTAAAAAATAGTCGGAATTGTGAAACTGGTGAAAGAAAAAAAGATTTGTAGAGTTATAAAAGAGAAGTTAATGTAAACATTATGTATCTAAAAATAGTGATTTTCCTTTGTGTCCTTTCTTTGCGGTTCTGAATATCCGAGGTTGTCGTTTTCTTTGCAGTAAAATCGTCAATTAAATAGAGAGATTTGGAATCGACCAAACAAAATATATGGAGATTTTGGAAAATCGTTTTTGCATTTCAAAAATAGATAGAATGGATTTCAGAACTTAAAATTCTAGGTGTAAAAACAATACGTTCGTTTACACTTTACTCTACTGCTAAGATCGGCCTTAAAGCATTGAGATTAAAATCATGTTTACACTTTACACCTTCGTTTTAATCACTAATTAAGATTATCAACTATGATTGGGTAGACCTTTTATGTATTATGTATTTTTGTCAACTCTTTTTAATGTGTCGTACGTGTGACACATTCGTCGTCATAAATTTTTGAAAACTTTGTCTTAGAATTGTCTCTTTGCTGTTTGTATCATTCAATCCTTGCACTTAAAACGTAAAAGAGTTTGGATTTCAATTAACTTATAAAAGCATGTACAATAAGTGATATTCATTTAATGATACAGTACATCATTTTGACGAGAAATTACAGATAACAAAACCCACATTATTAGAACCAATGTCTAACCAATTATCCGTGGCCCTTACCCGAAAAAATAAGGAAACAAGAACCAAATAACCATGCTTGTATAGATGATTTTCAAAAACATTTATAATTGATTTTACGTTTTCAAACACATACAATTCCAATTTGTAGCTAGAACCTACGTATGCAGCTGACAAAAATATGCCTACTTACACATGCACTAACTGCCGTCAAACCTTTGTTCAGCACAACAAAATGTACAGAGATACAAGAGACCACATAAAGCATTCAACTTGAGCTCTAAAGAATAGATGAGTGCACATTTTGCAGAGCTTCTTAAGCTAATTCGTATGATTGTGAAAACTAAGCTAAGCGAGTAATTGATCATCTAACAAGACTACCAAATGATAAATCATTCTTGTGCCAGTGAGAAACAAACTCCAAGCCCAAATATGCTAAAGTCTACATAACACAATCTAAGTTATAGAGATAAGACAACACTTAAATTAGGTAAACACACAACTAAAAGATGACTAATAAAAGCTTTTTGATGCTCTTCCTGTCCTTAGCAACCCTTCCTGATGTTGGCGCTACATGATAACTCTAGAATGCACCTAGAGCAATTGGAACAATCTAGAGGAACCTGTGAGAGAAGCTTCTATAGCTCCAACTGATTGCTATTACCTCGACCCTACCTTGCATACGGATGGTATCGACTACTGCTACTATAACCCCTCCCATATGGACCACCTGCTCCTTCATAACTGCCACCTGGGCCACCAGATTCATATGCACCGCCGTAACCAGGCCCACCATATCCCCCATAGCCTTCCCCTCCTCCACGAGGATATCCCAAATAGGCTCCTTCTCCTCCACGGCCATATCCCTCACCACCAAACCCACTCCCATAGGGTCCAAAACGACTAGAATAGCCAAGGGGTGGTTCATTCCGGTAACCTCCTAAACTACCACCCCCATAATTATTATAACCTCCTCCAAATTCAGGGCCTACACTGCCACGACCATACCCATATCCCCCAGCATATCTACTAGCAGGACCTCCATGTGACCTAATGGGACCTGGAGGATGACCATACCCTCCATCAAAACCTCCGTAAGGTCCACCATAACTTGCATAACTATCGTTAGAAGAACGACCTCTAGGGTGACTACCGTAAGAAGGAGGTGAACGGTTTAGAGATTTCTTTGGTTCAGCTTTCTTGATCTCCACCTACAACAAAGCAACTTAATTAACCTAGCTATGCTAAGGACCCAAACTATAGCAGGGATTTCCTATCTTACTGTGACAAGCTCCTTACATTTGGTAAGCTAGTGGGTAGAATTCTAACTAAGTTAAACGTGTATAATGAAAGGAACAAGGAGAAAATATCAAATTGAAACCAAGATAAATATGTCATCATGAACCAAAATTCTAATCCCCATTTGTACAAGCTTACCTGAGTGTCTGCCATATCGATCATGTTTCCTTTGGACAATAATTCATCTACGACTTCTTCGCTATCAAAAATTACAAAACCAAAACCTCTGGACCTGTTTGTTTCATGGTCTCGAATAACCTGGTGCTCCACCACGTTCCCATACTTGGCAAAGAAGTCCTTAAGTTCATCTGATCAACAGAAAAAGAAACCAACTTCAATAAGGACAGGAAACCAGCATTCTCATGGAAAGCAAAAAAATATCATGCCAAGAGGGAGGTCTACCTTCTGTAACCGTTGAGGGTATACCACCAACGAAAATCTTCTTTGTTTTGATGTCCTTTGACTGATTGCCACCAGCACCTTTCGGAATAGTCCTTTTGATCTCAACCTGTTCCATCAAAACAAGGAAAAAAGTATTGATCAAGACCCAACACCCTACTAAAAATGAACACTATAAGCTAGTGAAGGAAGAAAAGAGAAGTGGCCGACCTGTTTGCCATTGATGACATGAGTATCTTCGATAACTTTGTCAACAACAGAAGGGTCAGCGAAGGTGATGAAACCGAAACCCCTAGGTTGTCCAGTATGTCGATCTCGCATAATGACAGAATCTGTAATCTCCCCGTACTTGCCAAAGTGCTTATTGAACACAGCTGCAATCAAAACCAAAGTGAGCAAGTAGAATCAACATTCCAACAGGTCTAACATCAGAAACACACACAAGAATCCATAACATAACAAAACTTAGAAACGCAATTTCTAGAACAAAACAAGAGGAAGAAACTTACTATTAGTCGTGTCTTTGTGCAATCCTCCAATGAATATTTTCCTGCAACACAAAAATTCCAAGCAAAACATAAATTAAACCTTAACCAACAATATAAAAAGAGTTACAAAGCCAACAGATTATGAGATATTTCCCTTAATCCTGTGGAATCAAACATGCAAGAGGTAGGAGAAGTAAACGTACCCAGGACTAGCGCCATCGCCGGACTGGAAATTATCATTACGAGATCTGGAACCCATCGCAGCTCCTAAATTCAGTTTTCGATTGAGCTAAAGGATCGAGAGAGACACCGAAAGCTAGGGTTTTGATAAGATCTGATGTCTCTTCATCTAATTAGAGGAGATAGCTAAATCGTGTAATATATATATATTCTTAAATTTGGACATCGACTTGTGGAAACAAAACAAAGTTAATATTTTTTTACACAGCTGTCTATTTTTCCTATTCTTGTAAAAAGACAAAAAAAAAAAAAGTAAATTGTTGACAGTGGGATTTGAACCCACGCCCTTTCGGACCAGAACCTTAATCTGGCGCCTTAGACCAACTCGGCCATATCAACTTTGTTGTCTCTCCTTCCATTAAACGCGTACAAAACAATCAAATAATGAGGAGGAAATCGATAAACAGTGACGTCAGCGTATAAATATACGTAGAGAGAGACATTAAGCGGTAGATTGTACGGAAATAAATAATAGTACTCAATCAAATAATGAGGAGGAAATTGATAAACAGTGACGTCAGCGTATAAATATACGTAGAGAGAGACATTAAGCGGTAGATTGTACGGAAATAAATAATAGTACTATATACGAAGTCTTTATGTTCAACCCATATTTCCTCTCTCCTCCTCCCTCCGCTTCTCTTTCTCTCTGTAACCAACATGAGCAGGATCAGCGGCGATGGCGGCTCTAGGGTTTCTATTCCGGCTGATCTGCTTCAAACCATTCAAAACATCAGAGAGGTTACCGGTAAACAACATTCCGACGAGGATATCTTCTCTGTCTTTAAGGAGTGTTTCAGTGATCCACATGAGACCACTCAGAAGCTTCTCTATTTAGGTTGTTTTACTGAGAAAGCTTCAGCATTTGTTTTTGTTTTAGTGTTTTTACTTCCTTTTTGTTGTATTGAGCGTGTGCTTCTCCTAGGGTTTTGTTTTGGATTTTGCTATTTAATGCCCTTTGTCGATTTTGGTCTTGTCTTAGAATCTGTGTGTTATGCTTAGAATCTTATGTTTTGTTTATTTAGATTTCTAATTGGTATAATATGTCTGGGGATGTTCAAATAAGGAATCTTTTTTACTGAAATGGAATATGTAGAATTTGGGTTCATGACTAAGAAACTGTCGTTTTAAATCTTTACCAATCTAGCTGGAATGTGGAAAGGGAATTTCTGTTTAGCTTTGATTGAGATTGGGCATCTGGGTTAAGTTTTGATTCTGTCTACTGTTTCAAGATCAACATAATCATGTACTTTGATAGCAGACATGTACTCATATATTATTACTGATCTTTCAGATACATTTCATGAGGTGAGAAGCAAACGGGAGAGAAAGAAAGAGGTAGCTTTCCTATGTTCTTTTGAATCCTTACTTTGCATTTTAAGTGTGGTCTTGAGTTCTCTGTTTAGCTTACATCATCTCGTTTCTCTTATGCCTTTATGTGTATTACCTGTTGTAGAATTTAGTGCCAAATACACAAGGAAGGGGCCGGACTGGACGGAAGAACTTTGCTTCAAGTTACACAGGTCATTGTGGTTTATGTTCTTTTACTTCTAAACTTGTGTTCTATATTTCCTTCCTTGATTCAAGCTCTTTGTTGATTCAGATGCCAGTAATGGAAGAAGTGCAGCTTTTAAAAAGCAGAGTGGAGCTAATCACATAATAGGAGGTTCTGGAACTGCTTCGTCTGCTCCTAACAATGCAAGAAACGACACAAAACCTTCTTCCATAATGTATCCATACTTTTAATTCTGTCTATGTCTTTAATTCCCTCTTTGGATATGGGCTTCCTAACGCATTCTATTCTTTTTCAGGGCCCCGAACCCTATAAGTCTTCCAAGTGGAATCAGTAACCAGAAAATTCAAGATGCTATCATATCCCCTGTGGACAAGGTGGACACAGAGGAACAGCCTCTCTCCAAGGCTACTTCTTCTTCTAAGGATGTTGTTGAGCCGGATAAGTCTAAAGAAAGTAGTGTATCAGTGGCTGTATCAGATTCTGTTGTAGAAAACGATACTCAATATGCTGTAGTTGAAACTTTTCAGATCCCACAACAGTCCGAGCGAGGTATAAATTATACCATATAATTACTTGCCTGCTAATGTTGCTTTAAGTGCATTCTGTATTCTGTTAAGTTGTTCCTGAGTTTGATTACAGCCTCTTATGTGATTCGACGTATGGCTTTATTTGGAACAGTCATTAAGAGTGAGGTTGCAGCCAGTAAATGCAAGAATGAGTCGCTTCTCAAGTCGGATGTTGGTGAACGGCCGCACGTAACATTTCCTGTCCACATTCAGGTTGCCAAAATGCTGGAAAATGGTCTGACATTTGGGAGCTTCGATTCTAATTTTGTGAGAGAGGCATCTTCTGACAAGTTTACTATTGGGTGTGATGACTCCAATATTGAGTCTTCTCATGGGACAGCCGCATCAGCTAGGTTGGTGACTAATAGCTACTTTGAGTAAATCTTACAGTGTTACTTGCTTCAATATTCTCATGAATTGATCTAGAGTCTCAGATGAATGAGTTTCTGATATGAATACCTTTATATGAAACTTGGTTTGCAGGAAAGATATATCAACTTTTTCTCAGGATAAGAATCATGAGATTTCAAATTCAGCAGCTCAGAACGAGTTAACATTGCAGCCAGATCAAACTGTTCTCCCTGAAGAAGGTTCAGAAGGAGATAAAGTAAAGAACGAGGTTTTACCAATCACAGACACTCATCAGGTTGGTTATTATCAAGAAGCCCCACACAATGTCTTTTTAGTCTTGTGCATTCATTGTCAGCATCAGGCCAACCGCGTGGTTTTTCTAGCCAGGAAATATGAACACAATGCTTAATCACTGTCTTTTATATTTTGTTGATAATTGCAGGCTGCAAAGTGTGATGCTCCACCTATCTCCTATCCTGATCAGTATTCCTTAGCAGCCGCTCAACAGGCAATGCACCTTTATAGGCAACAATACTCTCTTAACTATTTCCCTTATGGTCCATATTTCCCCCCTTATTATATGCCGCAACCATACATTCACCAGTACTTGAGCCCAAATGGGTTCCAACAACAGTCTTACTTACCACCCGGAGATGATGCTCCAGCACCTCCAGGGGCTGAACTACCTCTCACTCACATCAAACCCGGAAGCGACATTGGAAACTCTCCACCTACCACGATTCCATTCTCATATACTTCATACGCCTTCAACCACATCCCATCAGCAGCCACCATAAATGCTACTCACAAGGAAGAAAAGAAGGAAAACATGTACACAACTGGACCACTGGTTAGTTTTTCTCTGACTCTCCCCACTGTCATTGCATGTTATGCTATAGTTTTTTAACACGGCTCCATGTAGCAGAGTCTAGCCAATCTGCAGGCCAGTCCCATGTACAACTTATCCCTTCAAGGTCAGCCTATAGCTTTCCCAACCATGCAGGCTGGGATCCGTGGGTTATATCAACAAACACAGCCAATACTGGCGCCTCTATCTATATCTGCGAGGACTGAACCCATAGGACCATCGCACGTAACTAATCAGCAACCTCAAGCTGCACGAACAAATCTGGGAAACAACTACTAGGTCAAGGAGTATTACTAGAAAGATGCATATTCAGATTGGTACGAGATGTTTAAGTCTGGAATTTTGAGTGATTTTGTGTACATACTTAGGATACATCACCCCCCAAGAAGAAGATTAGTATTTGGCAAGGGGACAAGAGAATTGGTGCCTTTTGTTTTTTCAATTTTTGTGAGTGCCACAAACCGCTTTGATCTCGTTTATCTGTAATTCTTCCGAATCTTACAATATAATCAAGTGATCAGTTTATATGAGCAAGTGGACATTTATTCTCGTACGTTGTGATCGTCAATGAGCAAGCCAAGTCGATAAATGTAAATGATTTTAGTACCATATAAAGTATATTGAAATTAATATAGTTTCATTTGCTCCTTGTTCAAGTCAACAAATGCATTCAATTTAATACAAAAACATTGAAAGAATGTGGTCTACCAAACTAACACCCTGATAAACAGAGAGAAAAAGAGAACACAAAAAGCAAGAAAGTTTCAGGTTTGACACAGTTGATCCACACACTTCTTCCGTTATATAACACAAGCCTACATTCATAACAATTTTCTTGTGGAACAAGAATAAGAAAGATAACATGGAGATCAGAAGATCAACAGAAGAAGTTGAAGAGAATCATGTAATGCAGATTACAGGAAGCAATGGCATAGTTCACAACATGGAGTTCATGCCACAAGCTTACCTCAGAAACCAATACTCATCCGAGATTGACATTGATGAAGAGTTCGTTTCCACTTATCCTCTCGAAGATGCCCCTCTTCCCATCTTTCTCAAGGTTCAACTTTCTCTTTTGCTTTCGATTTTCCTTCATTAAGACAAAGCTTATTGGTTTCGCCTCTTTTATTTATATGCAGTTTGAAGATGTGGAGTATAAGGTGAGAAACAGTCATGCTAGCTCAGCAAACCTGGTGAAAACAATGGTGTCAAAGGTGGTAACACATACAAATCCGGATCCAGATGGATACAAGCACATTTTGAAAGGCATAACAGGAAGCACAGGTCCTGGCGAAATCCTTGCGCTAATGGGGCCTTCGGGTAGTGGCAAAACAACTCTTCTGAAGATAATGGGAGGAAGATTGACAGATAATGTCAAGGGGAAGCTTACCTATAATGACATTCCTTACAGTCCATCTGTTAAGAGGAGGTGAGTTGGATATTTTCTCCTACCTGAATCATACTATTATGTGCTGATCTTTCCCTGTTTTCCAGAATTGGCTTTGTGACGCAAGACGATGTTCTGTTGCCACAACTTACTGTGGAAGAGACCTTGGCATTTGCTGCGTTTTTAAGACTTCCAAGTAGCATGAGCAAGGAACAAAAATACGCCAAAATAGAGATGATCATCAAAGAGCTCGGCCTCGAAAGGTACACTTCTTGAATATTTCCAGCTTATAGTGAGACCTAGCTCGTAGACTTTCTTCAAGCATGTTCTTGGTGATGTCCAGACACATTTCTTGTAAACACTAAACTAAGATTTATTGAAAAACACAATGAAAGATGCCGTCGGACAAGAGTTGGAGGAGGTTTTGTCAAGGGAATATCAGGTGGAGAAAGAAAAAGAGCAAGTATAGCTTATGAGATTCTCGTAGATCCTTCTCTGTTGCTTCTAGACGAGCCAACTTCTGGACTTGACTCCACTTCTGCCACCAAACTTCTTCATATTCTTCAAGGAGTAGCTAAGGTATCAGTTTCTAGTTACATGCAAATAGATTACTAACAAAGTTCTTGAAAGATACAGTAGAATAAGATTCAGTTTGTCTTTTTCAGGCAGGCAGGACCGTTATAACGACAATTCACCAACCATCAAGCAGAATGTTTCACATGTTTGACAAGCTCTTACTGATATCAGAAGGACACCCTGCCTTTTACGGCAAAGCCAGAGAATCTATGGAGTATTTCTCATCTTTGAGAATCTTACCTGAGATTGCAATGAACCCAGCAGAGTTCTTGCTAGACTTGGCAACCGGACAAGTTTCAGACATTAGTCTACCCGACGAACTATTGGCTGCCAAAACTGCACAGCCTGATTCTGAGGAAGTTTTACTCAAAGTAAGGATCACATTAAGTCATAGCCTATTCTACTGTTCATGGGACTCAATTCTAGTGTTCATGGTTTGCAGTACTTGAAACAAAGGTACAAGACAGACTTGGAGCCAAAAGAGAAGGAAGAAAATCATAGAAATAGAAAGGCCCCAGAGCATCTTCAAATAGCAATCCAAGTGAAGAAGGACTGGACTCTTTCATGGTGGGATCAGTTCTTGATTCTTTCAAGAAGAACATTCAGAGAGCGGCGTAGAGATTACTTTGATAAGCTAAGGCTAGTTCAATCACTTGGTGTGGCCGTCGTGTTGGGTCTTCTCTGGTGGAAGTCAAAGACAGATACAGAGGCTCACCTTAGAGACCAAGTAACGAAACTACATATATATATTTTGTGACTATACCAAGGTTATAAGCCTCCTATATATTTATCTGGTAAGCTTGTGTGCAGGTTGGTTTGATGTTCTATATCTGCATCTTCTGGACATCGTCATCACTCTTTGGAGCAGTATACGTGTTCCCCTTCGAGAAGATCTACCTGGTGAAAGAAAGAAAAGCAGAAATGTACAGACTTAGTGTGTATTACGTATGCAGTACACTATGTGATATGGTGGCACACGTTTTGTACCCGACATTCTTCATGATCATTGTCTACTTCATGGCTGAGTTCAATAGGAACATCCCCTGCTTCCTTTTCACCGTGTTGACAATACTACTGATAGCCATCACTAGCCAAGTAAGCAGAGAAAATATCGACAACTCTTATCTCTTTCGAACGTAAAACATGTTTTGTTTTCCAATGTAACTGCAGGGTGCAGGAGAGTTCTTAGGAGCTTCAGTATTGAGCATTAAGAGAGCTGGTATGATCGCCTCTTTGGTACTAATGCTGTTTCTACTAACCGGAGGTTACTATGTCCAGGTACCACAAAACTTATGATTTGGATGGATTACTGTTTCCAATGAATCATAACAAAAAGTGACGCACGCTTTTGAACTTGAAATGCAGCACATACCAAAATTCATGCAGTGGTTGAAGTACTTGTCATTCATGCACTACGGCTTCAGGCTACTTTTGAAAGTTCAATACTCAGCTGACCAACTTTTCGAATGTGGGAGCAAAGGCGGCTGCAGGACACTGCAAAGCTCATCGTCCTTTGACACGATAAACTTGAATGGCGGCTTACAAGAACTGTGGGTTCTGCTTGCCATGGCATTCGGCTACCGTCTCTGTGCATACTTTTGCCTTCGCAAGAAAATAAGCATTTGCCATCTTTGATAACAAGATCGAAACAAGAAAATGACCAAAGAAGTTCATATAGCTATCTCCACTATTTCCAATTTTGAAAGATGAATAAGAGCTAAGCAGGAATCTGGGATATAAAGCATTAAAGCCATATGCATAAGCTTTTTATATAAATCTAATGTATAACTAAATCTACAAATATCATTAATATCAACACCGCAAGCGACATAATCACCTATGTAAGTACATTATGCTATTTTTTAAGCTGGAAGAGTATTGCATAACAACATTATGTTAACCACACTAGACGCATTCCCCAGCTTTAACCTTCTGCTTCTTCCATTTATGAGCAGCTTCAAGAATCTTAAGACTCGTTGTCTCTGATTCTTCGGGGAACAAATAATCAGTGTATTCTTCATACCTGCCAAAACATTCAAATAATACTTTCACATTTCGATTCTCACATTCCAAAGATAACAAATCAGGAAATTATATGTATGCAATGCGTACTCTGTACAGCCATCTTCTCTACTGCTCAGCTTTCTCTTCTTGACCTTCTTCGGGAGCTTCGATTGAACGACTCTAACATCCCCGAGCTTACCAAAGCCCGTCTCCATGTTAAGCCAATCCTCCAAAAGCATAGCACGCTCTTCTTTCAGCTCTGGTGTGGAGTCTTTGTTGTATGTGTTGGCTCTGTCGAATATCTCTGAGAAAAAGAAAGGAAATACAGAACAGTTAAAACTTGTCACAAGGAATCGTCAAGACGCACAATAAATATAGCAGTAGCTTCGAACCTCTGGCGCGTTTGATGCCATCTTTTTTGCGTTCAATAGCATCTTCTTCTTCCTCGTCTTCTTTGTGTTCCGCAGCAGACGCTTCAAACTTTGCAAAGTCAACCCACACCTTGCAATGCTTTGTACGGTCCAAGAGTCTCTCATATAAAGCCCGTGTCCTCTCTAATTCCCCTTCTGATATCTCAAAATCAATGTACGTCTGCCACAAAAAATATAGAGAATTTAATGATCAATCGGTTCAAAAGTCTGAGAAATCTTCACTTCTTTGGATGCATTAGACTGAAAAAATTTACCTTCCATAGCAGCTCGGGCATGTCTAGAGCAGGCTGAGATATTGCAAGTTCAAAGATAGCTCTAGTTCGCTCTGTTTCAGCAAGAGACATCTCGAACTCAGCATATTTTCTCCAAGCATAGCAATTCCCAGGAGACCATTCAAGATACCGCTCATATAATTTTCTACACCTATCTATATTTCTCAACTGGAGTTCGATCTCAATGTATTTCTTGAATATCTATTTTGCTTGAAAGAAAAAATAACCGCGGTAAGTAAAACATGAGCAATAATGTAAACAATTTCCAGATTAACCGTTGTCAGGCTTACCTTATCTTTTGGAGCTTTCCCAATCGCATTTCCTAATATCTGCCGTGCACCCGTGAGATTCAATTGCCTGATTTCATGTTGTGCAGCGAGCAACCATATTTTGGCAAAAGAAAATTTGGAGTGGGGGATAAGCTTGAGGCATGCTCTGTAAAGTTTGGTAAGACAAATGAAAACAGTTAGTCTAATCCGCCGCGAGTGAAAAGAAGATGAATGGAAAGAGTTTCAGAATTACCTGTAAACATCTCGTGTGCTCTCCACATCTTCAGTTACCATCTCTGCAAAAAAAGCATAATTAATCCTACAATTAGTCACATCAGTGTCAGTCGTTGAGAAAACCACAGAACCATGTATGCTACAGATGACAAAAGCTTTCCACAGAATGCAAGTGACCTTAATGTGATAAAAGATCAACAAAGATAATAGAACTAATACCTGCCTAAGACAGTTCAGTAACACGAATCTAAGCTTAACCTTTTTATGCAAACCATGATCAACATAAGAAGTTACTACCGAAATCTATAAAAAGGATATGGATAGAAAAAAACTCACCAGAGATATATGTATCTTTGCCAGTATCGTTTCTCTTGGGCTTCGGGAGGTGGAACATTAGCAACAGCCCTCTCATAGATTTCTCTTATCCTATCTTTGTTCCCAACAGTCTCTTCTAACCTAACGAAATCGAACCACGAATCATAGTTCAAAGGGTTCTTCCTCACTTCATCTTCATACTGACACCTCCTCTTCCCAATAATGGCATCCTCAATCCCTTCCTTATCCCCATTCTGTTTCTCAAACGCCACAAACTTGCTGTACAAATTTTCAGCTCTTCCTTTAGGAATCTGATCAAGAGCAAACTTGTATTGTTCTTCAAATTCAGCGAACGCCACAAAGAGAATCTCAGCTTCTTCATCGTCTGCAAGCTCCTTCTTGGCGCGTTCGAACACTTTCATAGCAAGCTCAACTTGACCATGCTTCATCTCAAACTTTGCATATCGAATATAAGCAGAAACCTTCGGATGACAAAGAACAAATCTCTCGTATATCGATCTAGCACATTCGATTTCATTATACTTAAGTTCGAATTTAATAAAGCAGAGCCAAGCTTGTTGATCAGGTGAACAATGAATCCAACGCTCGAGTATCTGTCTAGCGCCGGCAATATTACCAAGTTTCTCTTCCATGTGAATAAACTTGTACCAAAGCTGGTCCACTCGAGGGAGGAGCGAAACAGCACGATCCCAAACGTTCCTCGCTTCGTTGACAGACTTGTTCTTCATCTCAAAATCGGCGTACTTGACCTAGAGCGTGTGGTTCCGGTAATTTTCTCCTTCTAAGGCTCGTTCCCACACGCTTCGAGCACGCTCCAAATCCATCTGCGACTCTTCCCACTGCGCATATCTGACCCAAACTTGGGTGTTCAATCTCGCACGGCGAATCTGGTCTTCGAACTCCTTCCGACGTCGGAGTCTGTAGTCGGAAAGCTCAGCTGAGTCAGTGATTGTCTGATTAGGCGGACGGAACTCAGCCTCTTGCCTCTCTCGCGCTTCTCTAAGTATCTGCTCGGCGGTGATTTGGATTGGCGCCGGAGTCTTGTTTTTGACCTGGGTCATCCGTGGAAGCTTCAATTCTGCATCCTTGCGGGTCATGTACCCTAGGTTACGATCGGAATCTTTGCCGGAGGCCATGAAATCGCGTTTTGATTTTGGAAAAGAGGGAAGAAAAAGGATTTTGAACACAGCGTGACATACGCATTAAATATAATGTTGTTAATGGGCCTCAAAGGCCCAAAACTTAATACAAAAATTATGGAAACTTGGATTATCCATGTCTTGTGATATGATGATTAAGCTGCATTCCTCTTTTTCCTTAACCTTAACGTGATTTATTAACTTGGTATTTATTGATTTTGAACTTGATACAGCTCTTCAGCTTTTAACAGATGGAGGTCAAGTTATTGAACGATAAGGGTGAGAGAGATATGTATGAGAATTTCGTAGAGCGATACGCTATCAATATCATCACAGCTACTGAGAAGCTTGACAAGGTCATAATATGAAACCGAGTACGTCTTCCACTTCAAGAAACTATCTGCAACGGTCAAAGACATGGTCCCAAACATTGAGAGATTCGCAGAAACATACATAGATGGATTCCTACTGTGGAACATCGAGGTGCGCTACAATGGCTTCTACTTCAAGCTCTGCTTCTGCTGTCGCTGAGTGTGTTCAGAACTTTTTCACTTCCATGGGTGCTCTGAAGCTCAACATGGTTGCTGTTGATTAGGTGTATCCATTATTGTCTGATCCCCGGCGTCTCTTAATAAAACTCGAAGACTTGCTTCAAACATGTGATTGGTGAAGTTTTGATGATGTTCAGACACATACTTGTACTTGTAAGATGCAAGTTCACACAGCTGTTTCGAATTTTGAAGTCTCATTGTGTTAGTGATGAATAAGAGATAATCAGGAATCTGTGAGATATTACATTAAAATCAAATGCATAAGTTTTTGATATAAAGCTTAAAAACATTTGTTGTTTGAGTACAGAGACATCGTAATTCCAGACAGAATAAAAGCTTTTAGTCATAATCATCATACAAAGAAGTAGCAATAACACTCTTGACAAACAATCACTTCATGTATCTATGCAGGAATTTTCTGTGGAAGTCATTCCTGATTGTATCATTGATGAAGCGCTTAGGAGCTTTCATTTCACCACGTGCCTGGTTTTTGAATACAACATCATCATCCCACCTGAAAAGAGACGAGTAATTTTCAGTATCTGCTTCCAACAATTAATATAATCCCAAGATTCACGAAGAAACAAGATTTCAAAAGCTGCTAACCTCCTTTTGACGCTAAAAGACGTTGGAGTATTAAGCAATGGGTTTCCTTTGAGAAGTTCCTCTTCCTTAGCGTTTAGCTCTTCCATCTGCTGCTCTTTTTCCTGCATGATACATATATGTTACCAAACATTAGTACAGTCACAAGAGAAATCTTTGTTATGTCAATATGTTTTAAAAAACCTATCCTAGTCATTTCTAATAGCAATCTGAGCAGAAACATCCCAGACAATAGCAATATTACCTTCCTGAGCCTCTCTTCCACTCTTTCTTTCTTTATCTGGTCGAGTTCCGCCATAAGAGCTTCAGTGTCGTCCTCATCATCATCGTCACTTTCGTCATCACTAACAAAGATAAATAGATTGTAAGATACCTTTGAAGGAACTAGAGTATTGAAGTCAACAAAAACTCGACAAGAGAATGGAACGCCAGTAGTTAAACATTTTCCCCAATATCAATTGTATTTTTCCCAAACTATGGTCTAGATGAAAAGCAATGAGGTACAGTTAGGCTTATGTATCAGCCCCCAACCTTGACAGTCTTAGCCAAATTTAAAGCACAACATATAAAAAACTGCAAAGAAGAAGAAAAGAATGGAAGAGATGAAGAAAAGGTACCTATCATCGTCACTTTTGATATCAACATCAGAATCATCAGCATCTACACTGCGAGGAATAATCCGCTCTTCAGGATCCCTTTTCGAGTCTAAATAGAGGGTATAAAGGTTAGAAAACACACGATCAAACTATCTAATGTGACACAAATAACGATCATAAATAAATAAATGAATTTCTCTAACCTTCCAGTAAAAGCTGACTTCCTCTTCTGCGATCTCTATCATCTAATGATAGAAAAAAAAAACTCATTAGTCCAAATCATAATGAAAAGGCTTGAAATTTATTATCTTACCATTGTATGATTTGTCTTTTGATGAGAAATGTCTCCTCTCACGCTCTTCAAGCTCATCACGAAGATTTATCTTCTGGAGTTCCTCTTGAGTGTGTTGCCCTTCCCTCCTGCCAAAACAACAATAAGTAGGAGACGTACGTGAGTATAGAGAATCCAATAAACAACGAGACATATGTGCTTAAATAGAAACCAGTATCTTTCAAATATCAAGCACAAATAAGTCCCTAGAAACTATTGATCCTCAAAAACTACAACAAGAAAACCGGTAAGAAATAAACAGGCCACAATACTACCGATTTCAGCAACCTAAAGACAACGTACACAGGCCTTTTCTGAATCACCGTATGTCAAAATCCCTAGCACGCTATTGCAATTAACCCTAGATTCTGGACAATATCATCAATCTCAGCTAAAGTTTCGATCGAATTCACAGGTAGTCTAATTCGCGTCGGATTAAAGGAAGAGAACCAGTTTCGAAATCTTACCTTGGCTTTAAAGTTGTGTGAGCGGCGACATCACGGGACGAATACTTCTGAGATGGACCAAAGATCCGAGCACCACCTTGCTCGTTACCTCCCTTAGCTGGAGCCCAGGTTGGTCGTGCTGCAGTCGTCATCTTCAGAAAACAAAAGCCCTAATTTCCGATCGGAGAGCGAATCAACCAAGATCGAGATAAGGACGACGAGAACTCTCAGGCGTGTTACGAGAGAGAGAGAGAACAAAGTGAAAAATAAAAAAACAAGCCTTTTATTTATATTTACGTCTTTTTACTAACCGACCTTAATTATCTTTTCTTTTATTAATCACTGGCATTTTTCACTTTTAGCTCTGTAAATTTCCAAATCTCCAAATCATCAAATTGTTTTTGTTTAGTTATCCGATTGCTGAATGCTGATAGTGAATGTGTTTACATATACATTCAAAACCACAAATGGTCGCACTACAATCTTATTAAATCTTCCAACTTTGAACACAACCAACAAAGTGACACTTCTTCTAGTTATTGAAGTTCTACAGATTTTCACAATTACAACTCTGACCAAGATTCTTCTAACACTTGACCAGGCAACCTTCTTTTGACGATGATCTTGGTTTTGACTTGAGCACTTCCTTGGTAGATTTGGCACACATTTTGGATTCTGCCAAGATCCTACTCGCTGCTTTACGCCGTCGTTTCAGCTCAACATCCACCACAATTGTAGCTTCTTGAGCCATCTCAGCTTTCTTCAAAGCATCTTGTGTTGCAGCTTTTATATCTTCAATTTCTCTCTCACTCATCTCTAATGTCTTGAGTGTTTCATCTCTGCAAGCTCTTAAAGCTTCTGTCTCAGTTAATTCTTCAGCAGCACTTTCTTTCACCACAGCTAATGATCTGAAATCAGATTCTAAAACTGCAACATTTAGCCGTTCCCTGGCGTGTTCCTCTGCATCTTTTGCTTCTTGAGCTTCAAAAACAGCAATCTTGAGCTCTTCTTCTAACAACGAGAGTTGGGTTTTTGCATCTTTTGTTTCCTTCTTCAGATCTTCAATGGCTTGATGATCCCTCTCTCTTTGCTCAATCTCTTTAAGCTCTGAATGTGCTTTCTCCACGTTTTGAAGCTCGAGCTTAAGAGACTCCATTAACATACACAGCTCACTCTCCTCTTCAGCTACTCTATGAATCGATTCCTTAGCAACACCTAGCTCTGAAGTCACAACTCTTACACTACTACTCAAATCTAAATCTTTCTCATCATTAATCATGTTCCGCTTAATTCCCAACTCCTGACTGAGTTGCTCAACCGTTTTCTTAGCTTCCTCCAGTTCTAACAAAGCCTCAATCTTGGTCTTCACAGCATTCTTTATCTTTTCTTTCAACTTGTTAACCTCTTTATTCCAGAGACAGAGATTTGTCTCCTCCACCAACACTCCCTGCAACAATAACCAAATTTTCAGAAAATATTGCAGTATTATATCACACCAAGGAACACACACAATGTTACAGAGGGTGAAAGAAACACAAAAGGCACAATACCTCTTCTTGTCCTTTGTTGAGATGTTTTCCTCCAGAAATACCAGCGTCAAAGAGCTTCACCGCATCTCTAACGGTATGAAAAGTAGCCATTCACTCGTAAACTTTACTAAACAAAAAAGATTTGGTTGTCTCTTAAGAATACAGACAAAGGAAGGGACGAAATAAAAACACTGATCCCTTTGTTTGTCAATGGGAAGAAGAACTTTAAGAAGTAGCAATGCCCTGAAGAGAAAGTAAAGAAACATAGTTGTACCTTAAGAACACTGTAATGGAAGGAGGAAAGAGGGCAGCTTCGTCTCTAATGTACAATCATGCTCACGTGTCACGTTCGTGTAAGAAAGAGGTCACGGGTACCTCTATACTTTTCTTTTTTTACTTTATCTCTGTCATTGCACGTGAATTGCCTATTCTGAACCACATGACTTCCTAGTTAATCCTACAGCAGCACAGTGAAAGTTTTAGTCTTTTCAAACTTAGAACACGTTTCAATAAAAGATTGCCTTTTTGATAGTTGATATATGTAAATTTGCATTAACATTGTGATATTTTGACAAAATGAGTAGAATAAACACTTACTAATCGGAAAATGGAGAAGAGAGACCCGATCAGCAACAGCCGCCTGCAACAAGGGTTACCAAATTAGGAAAACTGGGGAAGAAGAGGACTTTTAGATAATTACGTTTTTGCCTTTGCGTTAAATGTAAAAAAAAAGGAAAAAAAAAAGTAGACGGGCCGAAATTGAACTAAATTGAGATCTGCAAAGTATGGGCTTTTAGGCCCATTAAACCAACACTCTTGGCGGAAAAGAGTGTTTTCTTCTGAAAGTACGATAAGAGTTCCCAGGTTTGGCTCTAGCTCCAGCAGTGGAGCATCCATGGCGCAATTGCTCTCATTTCGCGTTTATCTGTCTGCTGAAACGCAGAAAGCTTCTCCAGGGTCGTTTAAGCGAACCCAAAAGACTCGAAAACCATTTTCGCCTGATAGAAGAGGTGAATAGTTCTCTACTGTTTTTGGTTTCTTTAAAAAAATAGAAAAATAATGGCAGTATCGACGTTGTTTGCCTGGTTCTGTCTTCAATCTCTCGGAAAATTTCCTATTTTTCAGGTCCGGTGGCTCCGTCGCGGAAATCTCAGAATCTGAATTTGGAAGTTTCTCCACATAGAGCTGGTAGAGTAAATCCATTGATTTAGTTACCACTAGCTTGAGTAGTGATAGTGTTACACTGAATATCTAGGTTGACATAGAGTCGTTGCGTTTAATGAGTACTTAGAAAATTATTATTAATGAGTACAAAGAGTCTTTTGAAGTCTTTGCATCAATATTGTTAAGTGCAATTGAATTGTCCCAATATCTTATAACAGTTTTTGTTTGTGGAGCCTATACAGTATCTGCAGTCAGATTGATGAGAATTGAGTACGGTGGTGCTTTTGCTGATCTTTTGAATGAGAAAGGAAAAGGGTCTGGGAGCAATGAGATGAGTTATGTTGAAAGGACTATCGGTTTTCGGACTCGCGATTTGGATGACCGAGATCTTAGACTGGTTAGTGGTCCCATTCTTATCTTGTTCTAGAACATTTAGTTTAAATCTTGGAGACTGATGATAACTACTCTAAAGTACTTCTTACAATCTGTTATCTCCTAAAAGTCAGTTATTTGCAAACAATTAGGTTACAGATGTTGTTGGAGGAACAATACGGTGGAGGAGGTATCTTGATCATTTGATTGGTTCCCTTTGCCACAACGAAAGAACATTTCGAAATATGGAACCTCTTCTATTGCAGGTATCAACTCCCTTGTGAATTTTGTTTCTCGCTGTCAGACTTTGCAGACTACAAGCAATGTGGTCAAACTTATCGCTCCTCTCAAACCTTAAACCTTGTTTTCTTTTGTAGATTCTCCGCATTGGTGTATATGAGATCATTAAGCGTGATATGCCGCCATATGCTGTTGTTGATGAGGTATAAGTAGCACTGGTTTCTATGTGTATTTGTTTCTCAGTTTACTCTACAAATGGTTACAAAAGTAGATTTGGTCATTGAAATGAGCGCCAAATAGCCTTAATCATATTCTGCATGATTTCTTCCTACTAACTTAGTGAGGTCAAAGATTTTTCTGATATTCGTTATTACTTTATCTTTATTGTTTACTTGCTCATTATCAGAACGTAAGGCTTGCAAAGGTTGCCCTCAGACCTGGTGCTGGAGATTTTGTCAATGGGATTCTTCGTAAACTAGTCTCTCTTAAGGTTTCTCTTTCTTAAACTTTTTTCCATTTTTCTTTTTAGTTGTACTTAATCAAACAAACTTAAGCTTCTATGAATTCTGACGTAGGGATCTGCAGGAAAAAGATGCCCTTCCATTACCCAAAGTGGAAGGGGATGATCGTGCACAGGCACGTGCACTTGCTACTCTTCATTCACATCCCGTTGTAAGTTTGTATAGCTACAGCCTCATCTTTCCATGCTGTTTTAATTCGAAGCTAGAGCTAGTTGGTGGTATGAAATCGATACTTTGAACTTGTGAAGCTCCTAGATTACTTGGTTTTAGCTATGAGGATATCTATGTAGTGCTGAACAACTATGTATTGCTGAACAACTGCGATAAGGCTTCATTCCTGTTTGATGAAAGAAACTCTCATTTTGTTTCCTTTCCTTCCTAGTGGATGGTTAGACGATGGGTAAAGTATCTTGGGTTGGATGAAGCCACAAAGCTAATGATATGGAATAACAATGATCCTGGATTTAGCTTAAGGTTTATCTCCATAACATTTTGTATTCACAGAAGGAAAGATAAGTTATTAGCTGTCAGACAGATAATACTATTTCTAATAATATCAGGGCCAATACGGGAAGGGACATTACAAGAGCAGACCTTGTGGAGCGTCTAAACAGTTTAAAGGTTTTTTTCGTTTAATGTTTCTCGTTCTTTATTCAGTTGAAATCATCGTGTTTGTGTAAAACCAGGCACATGATTGTTTCTTATAATGCTTAGTTTCTTACTTCAATTATGGCTTTCCTATGCTGCAGGTTCCACACGAGCTATCCTTACATTTGGAGGAATTTGTCCGCATCAAAACAGGCTTGCAGGTGTTGTAATGTAACCGTGAATTGTCCTCTTGTTGGCAATTTTCTTATCCTAGTTTTTTTACTGATAAGTTTCATAATTGATCATGGGCCTTTTCTTTAACAGACCGTTGTGCAAGCTGGTTTACTCAAAGAAGGCATCTGTTCTGTTCAGGACGAGAGTGCAGGTCAGTTTGGTCTTGTAATTATTTGGACTGCTCCTGAGAAAAGATACAGTCTCCTCTTCATTAATTTTTCATGCTGTTAACAGATTTAAGTTTATCCAAAATCCTTTTGTTCTTTTGATATCTAAATATCTCCCCACATCTGGTACTGCAGGACTAATAGTCTCAGTGGTGAAACCTCAGCCAGGCGAGAGGATAATGGATGCATGTGCTGCTCCTGGAGGAAAGACCCTATTCATGGCATCTTGCTTGAAAGGCCAAGGTAATATTACAAAGACCCCTTATTTTCCTCTATTGTACATTAATGTTGAATTAAATTATCTATTTTGAGAAACTTTTCTACTATACTTGACTGATTCCATCCTCAAACTGGCAAACTCGAATCGATTATAGGTATGATATATGCTATGGATGTGAATGAAGGACGGCTAAGAATTCTTGGTGAGACAGCAAAATCACACCAAGTTGATGGACTTATCACAACCATTCATTCTGATCTTCGTGTCTTTGCTGTAAGTTAACATTATTTGAGTATCTGAAGTTTCCAAGTTTGTAAGCTACTCACATGCTTCCTTCCAACTTAATGTGTTTTAGGAAACCAATGAAGTACAATATGACAAAGTTTTGCTTGATGCCCCGTGTTCTGGACTCGGCGTCCTCTCCAAGGTTAACATGAGAAAAGTTTATCTAACTGTTTCGCCAGCAAGATTTAACATTGCTAGTTGAATTGACCTGATCTGATTAACCTGTTCCCATTAATCTGTATTTTGTAGAGAGCGGATTTGCGCTGGAACCGTAAACTTGAGGACATGTTAGAGCTCACTAAACTGCAGGATGAGCTTCTTGATTCTGCCTCCAAGTATGCACTCTGTACATACATTTTGATGAGTCATTTGATTAATTCTGAAACACTAATATGCGACTTATCTGATACTTTTATCTGTGACACTCTTGATTGAATCTCAAAGACTGGTGAAGCACGGTGGGGTGTTGGTATACAGTACTTGCTCCATAGACCCCGAGGAAAATGAAGGAAGGGTCGAAGCATTTCTCTTAAGACATCCTGTAAGAATCTTTATAATCCATTTGCTTTCCTTCAGATGTTGATATTAACAAATAGTCTCTCTGCTTTCACAGGAATTCACCATAGATCCAGTAACCAGTTTTGTACCGTCGAGTTTTGTAACCTCACAAGGCTTCTTTTTATCAAACCCAGTGAAACACTCACTAGATGGAGCATTTGCAGCTCGTCTGGTTCGAGCCTTGTGACGTTAAAAGCAAGCTGTATTTGTCTCTGCTGAGAGTTTGGATGCAATTAGACGAAGAGGATAAATGAAAACACCTTCTCTTTTATTCGTAGAGTTGGGTTTTATGAGAGAAGTGTAAACTTGTAGAGATGCTGCTAATTGTATGTTGATATGTTTAAAGAAAATGCCTCGCCGTTTTGCCAGAGCTAGAAAGTAGAAACGGCGGCTCGTGTAAGTTCTAACAAAAGAGTAGTCGTCTGTTAGCAACCCAAATCGGGCTTTTAAAGGCCCATATTTTGGTCGGCCTGAATCCAAAGTTAAAAATTCAATCATGCAAAACGGACAACATTATAACTGAATTGAAAATATCTCTCTTATCATTATTTTAGCTTTGTACGATTTACTATTTATGTCAGAAAATGTTTCATTCTTTGACTTTTACGACAACTTTACAAAAAAAAAAATGTTCATACAAGTCACAGAACAAAGTAACATAAAAATCTTAAAAATATATTATCATTTTCGTTAGAAGAAAAACAGTATAATTTTCAAACGCGTTTAAAAACAAAATAACTTGAGATTTTGACGTTATCCTTGTCACAGAGAATCTTTCCTATTTCTTTACGTATAGACACTCAGAGGAAAGACAGAGAGAGAGTTAGCATTGTACTATCTCTCTTTTAGATATATCTCTATCTCTCTTCACTCCATCTTTCTCGTGTTAACACAACAGTCACAGACTCACAGATCTTTGTCGGTGATCGGAGATGGAGTTCCGGGAGAAGCTTTTGAAGTTCAAGTTGCAAATCGTGTTTGCCTTTGTTTTATCTCTCCTCACCGTAGCTCTCGTCGCTTATTCTCCCGGTTTCCTCACCGTTCTATCTTACTTCTGGCCACTTTTTCTCTCCACGGCTCTCTTTCTCGCTGCCGTTTTCTTCTTCGCACGCACCTCCGATCTCCCGGTTTCGTCTACCATCATCCCAGGCGAAGGCGCAGGCTTAAAAGTGGCGGCGGAAGGGATTCTTGACTATGTCGTCGGCGGACAACACGAAGACATTCTCTTTGATAGCTTCACCAAACTTGACTAAGTATGAGACCTCTCTGTTCTTAATTCCTTAAGTATTTCCGTTAATTAGTTGTTCCTTTTTTAATACTAGAGAAAATAAAATTACAAAATGTAATATTTTCACGAGGAATAAAATCTTGCTTAAGTTTATGCTTCTATATTACTTATTTTAATCTTATGTTTCTGTTTAGGCGCGAGGCTTCTTTTCTTTAGGTATCTCTCATTAGTTTATACGTTACAAGATTACACATTGCATTGATATATGATTTTACTTTCAAAAAAAATTTAAATGTTGAACGACCTTAAAATCCGTGCGCTTTACTTTTAAATCTTTCCGAATGAAACCCAACCACCGACGCGACAGCTTTTCATTTGTTTACTAATTAAACGGAACAAAGCAATTTAAATGTTATCAGTGTTGTGTTTTAGTTAGAAATACTATAAATAATACAAGATGCCTCTTTTGTTTTAGAACTTTTTTGGTATCATGAATTCGTTATCGGATAAAATACGTTAAAGCTAAGTAGTATATTCTTAGATTATATATAAATTAGGTGAGCAATCTATCATAGAGAAGAAATGATTAAAATAAGTGTATGGCATAATAGATTCGAACATTTTGGTATGTTCCTCACGTGTCCGAGCATAAAGCTTATGAACAAATCTCGACCACTAGAAGTCTAGAACTAATTCTAATCTAGTTTACCATACACATTAATTATTTCAAATTTAGTGCACATGATTATTTTATATTGGCATCACTAAAATGTCTCCAAGTCTGAATAAATCGATTTATATTGGTTTGATTGTTATCATGAATCTTTTTCACAATCACTTTGCCTAGTTTCGGATCGGGCCTAAAAGCCAACGGCCCAACGTGTTTAAAAACACATGCGTTTTTAAAATGACACGTCAGTTACGTATCGGGCCTAAATGCCAATGGCCCAACGTCATGGAAAGTAGGAACTAAACGACACGCATGTTTAAATTCGAAGGTTTTAACGGCAAGCTTTTCGCACCCATCCCTTTTCTTCCCGTCTACAAAAATTCGTCGACCATTGCATTTTTCAGTTTTGAAACTCGAAAGAGATGGAGGGAAAATTCGCTATTTCAGAATCGACTAATTTGCTTCAAAGGATCAAAGGTATCAGAAAATCCCAAAATTTTCCGAATCGTATTGAGTAATTTGTCCTCTAATCTATGTCGAAATTTCTAGTCGATGACTTCGCTGGCTCTTCCGTTGTTCATCACTATGTTTCGGTTTTTTGAGCAGATTTTACTCAATCGGTCGTTGTAGATCTGGCTGAAGGAAGATCTCCAAAAATTTCCATCAATCAATTCAGGAACTATTGCATGAATCCAGAAGCTGATTGGTTTGTCTCTCTTCGATCTCGATTATTCAATTTTGTTTTCACTTTCTTTGATTGAAGAATCAGACGTGTTTGGTCTTTGGTTCGAGACATTTTTGAAGGATTTAAGCACAACGTCAACGAGTATTGAAAACTAAGACCTCATGAATTTACCATTTTATTCTGCTGTCTATAGCTTATGCAGCTCTGATAAACCAAAGGGTCAGGAAATTTTCACTCTTAAGAAGGAACCACAAACCTACAGAATCGGTGAGTCAGGTTTCAGATAATTCTACAAGTACATTAGTGTTATCTTAATATAGCATCACATTGCGGTGTTTTTACTTTCAGATATGTTGCTAAGAGTATTGTTGATAGTCCAACAACTTCTGCAAGAAAATAGACATGCTTCGAAAAGAGATATCTACTACATGCATCCATCAGCTTTCAAAGGTGAATTTGGAAGCAACGTATAATGTTTTAGTTATGTTTTTCTTCTAAACGAATACGTATTGAGATTTTTATACGGATATTAGTTATGCATCCCTCTTTGTTGTGTTCTTGGCCTTCTAGTAACACTGTTTTCGTCTACTTCACAGCACAATCCATTGTGGACCGTGCAATTGGTGATATATGCATTCTTTTTCAGTGTAGTCGGTACAACTTGAATGTGGTTAGTACTTTAATACTTTCACCTTCAATTTTCCTTCTGAAGAGTTATTATAAGCTGCGATTGAAGATGTGATTACTTTTTCATTCATGTGATATTTTGCAGGTTTCTGTTGGAAACGGGTGGGTGCTCTTGATAACGAGTGCAATGCTTCTATCTTGAGGCATGTCCTTATTTTAAGATCCACCTCATTATTCTTTTGTGTTGTAGGTTGGTGATGGGTTGGTTAAAATTTAGGGAAGCTGGAAGGAAATTTGATTGTTTAAACAGCTTGAACACTGTAAGAATTTGAACATAAGATTCACTTTTTATATTGGCATCAGGAAGTATAACTCTGCAAGTGATTTCATTTCAGGCATATCCCGTTCCTGTTCTTGTAGAGGAAGTCGAAGGTACATATATTTGCAATCATTTTAAGTGATGCTTTATGCTCTTTAGAGAAGTCAAATCCTTATCTCAGCTGATATCAGGAAGTATAAGATTCACTATCTATGGTGGCATCAGGAACTATAATTGGATGTCATTTTCCTGCTTGCAGATATTGTTAGCTTAGCTGAGTACATACTGGTTGTGGAAAAAGAAACAGGTAAGAAAGACCTCTTATTTATGTAGTAACTAGGAAGATGGTTTTCTTTCTTCATGACTAAATCGCTTTCATCCATGGTTTATAGTATTCCAGCGTTTAGCAAATGACATGTTTTGCAAGACGAACCGCTGCATTGTTATCACAGTAAGAAATCTGCTTCATTCTTACTGATTTCAGTTTTGACTAGTTTTCATTTCCATTTTATGTTTGACATCAAAGTTACGATTGTTTTTGGCAGGGAAGAGGATATCCAGATGTCTCAACAAGAAGGTACATAACTTAATCCCAGGTTCCTGGAATACTATTTTATCAGACATTATCTTCTATTGATTAATATATCAGCGAATAACACAGATTCTTTCCAGGTTCTTGCGACTCCTGATGGAGAAGTTGCATCTACCTGTGCATTGTCTAGTCGACTGTGATCCATATGGCTTTGAGATCCTAGCCACATACCGTTTTGGCTCCATGGTTAGATTCTGTTACAAAATATAGATGACTGAACTCGGAAAATTTCACCGCTTGCATTGTTTTTGTTGATAGTGATAATGTGATATGGCACTGACCCATTTCATTTTGAACCATTTTCCTTATGTCACTTGTTTTCTTTCTGTAAGCAAATGGCCTATGATATTGAATCATTACGAGCACCAGATATGAAATGGTTGGGAGCTTTTCCTTCAGACTCTGAGGTATATAGTGTTCCCAAACAGTGTCTTTTGCCACTGACAGAAGAAGGTAAGAGATCATTAAACACCTTATCGCCTTAAATCTTTAGATTTTCCTATTTTTCACTGCTTCCTTTTTTGAGATTGTAACAACTTCCCCGGACAGATAAGAAAAGAACTGAAGCAATGTTGCTTAGATGCTACCTGAAGCGTGAAATGCCACAATGGAGGTATGAAAAACTTCCCTGACTTTTTTATATTTACATTTCAACCAAATGACAAAAACTAGTCTTGATCAAAACGATTTTGGTCGTCTAAGGTTGGAACTTGAAACGATGTTGAAAAGAGGGGTCAAGTTTGAGATCGAAGCACTCTCAGTTCACTCACTGTCCTTTTTGTCAGAGGTATATATTCCTTCTAAGATTCGTCGTGAAGTAAGCTCTCCTTGAGCTTCATACGAGATAACTAGTCTCCAACTCAAGGTAATGCTCATTGTTTTTTTTATGACTCTTTCTAAGCTTTTTAGTGCAAACCAAATGCATTGGTAGAATGGACAAATGAACATAGTTTTAATGGAAAAATCATAAATATACAGATTATAAAAAATAATTCTCAGTTTTTAATTTTTAATAATACAAAGTACATTCACTAATGACTAATGAGTAATAAGTTTGAAATTTTGAATAATACAAAAGTAATTTAGGGTTCATTTGCTTTATATTGTTACCAAACCTAATTTGAAGTATTAAAGCCGTTCCCCTGACTAAAAACCTTTGAACACTCCGATCCAAAAAAAAGAAGAGAAAAACCTTTGCATACAGCTAAAAACGATGTCGTCTCTCTCTCGCTTTCTCCTTCGTGGCAACTTCAGCTTCAGCACCCACACGAATCGCCGCTTCTTCTCCGCCGTTACCGCTGCTGCAGCCACACCCTCGCCACCCAAACCGTCCCTCATCACCCTCGTAAATGACGAACGCGACCCCAAATTCATCACGGAGAAGTTCAAGAAAGCCTGCCAAGCAGAGTGGTTCCGGAAGAATATAGCTGTCTATGAGAGAACCGTTCGCCGTCTCGCCGCAGCCAAGAAGTTTGAGTGGGTCGAGGAGATCCTGGAGGAGCAGAACAAGTATCCAAACATGTCAAAGGAAGGATTCGTGGCGAGGATTATCAATCTCTATGGACGAGTCGGTATGTTTGAGAATGCACAGAAAGTGTTCGACGAAATGCCTGAGAGAAACTGCAAGAGAACAGCGTTGTCTTTCAACGCATTACTGAATGCCTGTGTGAACTCCAAGAAGTTTGATTTGGTTGAAGGTATCTTCAAGGAGTTGCCAGGTAAGCTCTCGATTGAACCAGATGTTGCATCTTACAATACTTTGATCAAGGGATTGTGTGGAAAGGGTTCCTTCACTGAAGCTGTTGCGTTGATTGATGAGATTGAGAACAAGGGTTTGAAACCTGATCATATCACCTTCAATATACTTTTACATGAGTCGTATACAAAAGGGAAGTTTGAGGAAGGAGAACAGATATGGGCTAGAATGGTAGAGAAGAATGTTAAGCGAGACATCCGTAGTTACAATGCTCGGTTGTTAGGACTAGCCATGGAGAATAAATCAGAAGAGATGGTTAGTCTCTTTGACAAACTTAAGGGTAATGAGCTCAAACCTGATGTTTTCACATTCACTGCCATGATTAAAGGATTTGTCAGTGAAGGAAAATTAGATGAAGCCATAACGTGGTACAAGGAAATCGAGAAGAATGGTTGTCGCCCGTTGAAATTTGTCTTTAACTCATTGCTTCCTGCAATATGTAAGGCGGGCGATTTAGAGTCTGCTTATGAGCTCTGCAAGGAAATATTTGCTAAGCGTCTGCTAGTCGATGAGGCTGTCCTGCAGGAGGTAGTTGATGCATTGGTGAAAGGGTCCAAGCAAGACGAAGCTGAAGAGATTGTCGAGCTAGCAAAGACGAATGACTATTTGCAGTGCAAGCTTCGTCTCTTTCCCAAAGAGTAGTTAATTGGCAAGGCTTATTGACTAGTTTTTAATTTAGTCTGTGTTTCCCTCTTTTTAATGTCTTGTTGCAAACTGCGAGTGCGGTGATTTAATAATTGAACTATCTCTATCTGTAGTGTGTTTGTGTTGCTTTCAATTCTCAAAGTTAAAAGAAATTTTCTTATTTCCTTTTCTGGTTAGAGAACGGCATGAATTTAAGATTTAGACACAAAAAACGCTGCGTAGTCCAGGAGTAGAAACGGCACGCTGTTTTATTTTGTTTTTCGCATTCACTGCATAAGACCTAGCCGGAGGAGCACTCTTAAGTCCAAAACCCTAAACCCTCACACTCAACTCTGACATTTTCACCACCTGCACGAAGCTATGAGCAAGGTAGGCTCGTCGCTGTACAGTCGCCTCCATGGAATCTTCAAAGAATCTTCAATCGCCACTGCTAAGTCCGCAAAACCCAGAAGCCAAACCAAATCCACCAAATTCCCTAGTAAATTGAAGGCATCCACCGCCTCTGTAGGAGACGGAGGTCAATCGTCGAATGACGCCAAGGATTCTAAAAATTCGAAATTGACGCAGAAAGTAGAGAAGTTCAAGAGATCCTGCGAGTCTGAGAGTTTCCGGCAAGTCCATGGACTCTACAGTGCGTTTATCCGCCGTCTCAGGGAAGCAAAGAAGTTCTCAACGATCGACGAAGTTCTTCAATACCAGAAGAAGTTCGATGACATAAAGTCGGAGGATTTCGTTATCCGTATAATGCTTCTTTATGGATACTCAGGAATGGCGGAACATGCGCACAAACTGTTCGATGAAATGCCTGAGCTAAACTGTGAAAGAACTGTGAAGTCGTTCAATGCGCTTCTATCGGCTTATGTTAATTCAAAGAAGCTTGACGAGGCTATGAAGACCTTCAAGGAGTTACCAGAGAAGCTAGGTATTACTCCTGATTTGGTTACTTATAATACCATGATCAAGGCACTTTGCCGTAAAGGCTCTATGGATGATATATTATCTATCTTTGAGGAACTGGAGAAGAACGGGTTCGAGCCTGACTTGATCTCTTTCAACACTCTGTTAGAAGAGTTTTATAGGAGGGAGTTGTTTGTTGAAGGTGATAGGATTTGGGATTTGATGAAATCCAAGAATCTTTCTCCTAACATTAGGAGTTATAACTCGAGAGTGAGAGGTCTTACTCGGAACAAGAAGTTCACTGATGCACTTAACTTGATTGATGTTATGAAAACTGAAGGGATTTCCCCAGATGTTCATACATACAATGCTTTAATCACGGCTTACCGTGTTGATAACAACCTCGAGGAGGTTATGAAATGTTACAATGAGATGAAGGAGAAGGGTCTGACTCCTGATACAGTGACTTACTGTATGTTAATCCCTCTTCTCTGCAAGAAAGGTGATCTTGATAGAGCGGTTGAGGTATCCGAAGAGGCCATCAAACACAAGCTCCTGTCTCGCCCGAACATGTACAAACCCGTGGTTGAGCGTTTGATGGGTGCAGGCAAGATTGATGAAGCAACACAGCTAGTGAAGAATGGCAAGCTACAGAGTTACTTTCGGTACCTGCCAGACTTGTCCGCTGGTAAGAAAAAGACCACTTCCAGTCCAGTCTCTTCAAGTGCGAAGACCACTTCCACTCCGGTCTCTTCAAGTCCGGATACCTCTTCCTTTCTGCTCTCTTTAAGTCTGGCGGCGGACTCTTCCAGCTCCGACTCCGACTCTTCGAGTCCAGACTCTTCCAGCTCCGTCTCTTCGAGTCCAGACTCTTCCAGCTCCGTCTCTTCGAGTCCAGACTCTTACAGCTCGTTCTCTTCGAGTCCAGACTCTTCCAGCTCTGTCTCTTCGAGTCTGTTCTCTTCAAGTCGGGAGAACTCTTCAAGTCCGGACTATTCCAACTCGGTCTCTTCGAGTTTGGACTATTCCGGCTCGGTCTCTTCGAGTTCGGACTATTCCAGCTCGGTCTTTCCGAGTGCGAACTCTTCCAGCTCTTCCTCTGGGTTGTTGGACGATTAAGAGTGCTTGATCTGTGTTTAGCAACTGGTTAACTGTCTGCGTTATTATGTTGGACCTCGTATCTTGATATCACTTGTTTAAGTTTGGTAACCAGTGAGTCCACTTGCAAGGAAACATGGTTATATTGGTCTCTCTTGTGATTTTTTTTTCAATTTTTTGTTATTCGGAACTTTGCTTTCCTTTCTAAATGTTAGAGATTTTATGTCTTGAATAAAGTTGAAATTTTCATATTGCCAAGATGAATATGCATGTATCCATTCTCATTTCTTCAATCTCTTATTTCCAAGATGCAGAGTATAAGAATGATTTGTTTTCTCATTTTCATCATAATCTCGTAATCTTTAATTAATTAGCAATATACGGTAGGATTCATCACAAGATTATTCAGATATCAAATTATCCATTTCGAACTACGATATATCCTATTAAAACGCCATTTTAGGAAAAGGCAATATTCATCTTCGATCAAATATCAGATACACTTGCCTTAAACTATAACAATAATCAATATGTTTTACCCATTTAACTTGTTTAGCTTTAGCTGTTAGATCAAGCAACCAAACAAAGAACAAAAAGAAGAATTCACAAGCTTCATCAATGGATTACACTGTCGATATGGTTAGCCAAACGATTAATCTGCTTTAGACCATGTATATATGTGTGTTATTTTTTCCTAAATAAGAAATGTTGTTTAATTTACTCTGTAGAGCTGTGTGATGAAAGTGAACAGAGGTTGCCAGCTTTGTCGGCAAAAAGTGTCAGAAGTCATGCATTGTGTCTACGGTACGTGTCTGTCTACGTTTGTGTGTGTTTGTTTTGTTGATGATTCTTGTGGTTGATATTCATATTTCTAATATTACTTGCAGGAGTTTACTCTGTGGATTTCACCGGAGACGACAACTCAATGAAACTCAAGGCCAGAGTTAACCCTAATGTATTGTTGGCTGTTGCTGAACGGTACGGTGAACATGGAAAGATCACTAATCTCCGTTTCGACGGAGAAGTTATGACTCCTCGCGGCGGCGGTGGTTATTACGGTCAATCAGGCTATTACATTCCTACCACCTCCCGTGGTAACTATGCATATCCTTCGTTGTATCAATATCCTCCTCCGCCACATGTTTATGGCGGAAACTATGCTCATCCGCCGTCAAATCCCCCGCGGCACTCGGAGGCACCACGGCAGGCAACTAACCCGCATACAACACCGCCGTATTATAGTCTACCGGCGCCACCACCAAGAACGTTGCATAGTTACTCTTACGTAGAACCGCAGTATCGGATGTCGAGTTCGTCGGGTAGTGGATGCGTGATCATGTAATGTCTCATTGAGGAAGATGAATCTTCTTTTTTTGGTCTCAAAACCGCGTTTTAGGTTTATTCTATTCTTGATCGCTGTTTTTTTATATAGCGATTGCGTTATAGACGCGGATTCTATGTTTTTTTAAGAACCAAGAACACAAATTGTTGATTAATGGACTCCTAGGGCCATTCCAACTTTGTGGAAGTCCTTGACACACATTTTCTCTTTGTATTTGAAGTCATTATTTTAGTAGAATGAGTATAATTTTCACTATGTTCAACCAATCATGTTTTATCTCTTCAACTGGACATCTGTTTTCACATCAATTGGTTTTTGTCGACAAACAATAGCTATGTGCTCATTTTCATTTCAATATTGCTGGTTTATCAATAAAATGACAACAAGAATAAAAGGATATCAACATTGACTTTATGCTTAGCACTTTAACTTTGTTGCTATGGCCATATGAAACAAAAAAAAAATGAAACCGGGGATTAGATCTAAAACCCAAAAATAAAACATTTTGATCGGATATAATGAGCCTTAAGCTTATATACTATTAACACTAGTTCATATTCCAAGGTTTACTGATGAGTGATGAGTGTTGGGTCCATTAACCTCCCCGTACACAAACCACCCACAGGAACCAGTGAACAAATTACTGATTACTTCTTCCTTCAAACTTGACCGCTCATTCTTTCATCATTTTGCCTTTTGTGGTTGCAAAGAGTATAAGTTTTCAGTGTTTGAGCTTCGTAGTTCGTGCCATGGTTTCCTTCCCTTTGACACATACTTGAAAACAATTACATCTATTTACTCTACTGTTCCATATTAACTCAAACTATAGCATCTGAATGCATTATTATCTTTCCCACAAAATACTGTTTTTGTTTTAATATAAAGTCATATAACATCTTACCAAGTTTTTTTCTTTTAGTAAGTTACGAATATTGATATGATTTTTGGCTTTAGAGCTTTGAACATTATTGAGCATATGATTGTTTACATGTATATGTGGTTTAATCAATTTTCCTCTCAACAGGAATTGGACCCACTTAATATTAATTGTTATAGTATTATAGCTTGATTCTTTTGGTTTTGTTTCTTTGTCCATTGATTGAGTTTACTGTTCCTTCTCCATGTCTTTCGGTTCTACTTTATTTTTTAATTTTGGATTTTGGTATGTGTAGACAGCTCCATATGCATGATTGCTCTATACACTACCATTCATCTCTTGTTAGGTATTTACGGCTTTTTTATATCTATCATACGCCGTTTATATCTTAGATGATCGCCAAAACTGAAACCTACTTATGGAATGATACAAACTAAGATGTATAAAGTCGTTAGTTTAGAATACTTACATGCCAAACTTGTTGCAATCAAAGCCTAATATCATTTTATATAACATGAAATAAGCTGACCCATTTATTATCTTATTTTGTTTTGTCATATTTAGTTGTATAAGTAAGTTCATTTTAAATATAAACGGGAGTGGACATGTTCTGCTGTGTCAAAATCGTATAGTCTATCACTATTCGATAGATCTTTCGCTCCTCAATCGTTTTCTTAAACTAGTTAACCAAGAAAATTTACGGGTTTTTGTATTAGTAATTACATATACTCAATAGAGTACCAAATCTTCATTATCCATTCATTTCAACTGTCTCATTCCTGCTTGTTTGATACATGTAACATTCAGTATTAAACTCTTCTTTCTGGTTTTTTTTTTTTTTTTTTTTTTTTTTTTTTTTTTT
>Ga0041059_1000116_pt1 | contig 46383 bp, 40 predicted proteins | sample AraColnosormetaG_FD_56232 | JGI IMG/M metagenome (GOLD analysis project Ga0041059, IMG submission 56232) | Arabidopsis roots microbial communities from North Carolina, USA - Col MF nosort | ecosystem: Host-associated > Plants > Roots > Unclassified | place: USA: North Carolina | collected...
AAAAATAATCCAAAAAAAAAAAGAAAAGAAGAGAGAGGGTTTTAGACAGAAAATAAACATAAATGAAAAGTAAATAGAGAAAAAACGAAAGAGGGGAAAGCGAAGGAGAAGCACTGTGGAATCGAAAAAACACAAAGCTGCAGCATTTTCTCTCAACTTGGTGGCGTCTTCTCTAACCAACCAACCAATCGTCTCTAGTCAAAGAGAAAAAGAGCGAGCATGGAGGCAAAGCTAGAAATCCTTATTCCGTAGTAGGGAAGAGAAACAGAGAGAAGAAAGACGATGAACTGTTGGAGAGTGTTGAAATCCGTACAAGCCTCGGTGGCTCACTGCTTTCTCTTCTCTTTCACGCTCGCTTTGGTGCTCAAGCTCGATCACTCCATTACTTACTCCTGGTGGTTAGTTTCTCTCCTCTCTTTTTTGTCTCTCCTTTTCTCTGAGACTCAAATTGTATGAAATCGAAGTTTTTTTTTTTTCTTGTTCGTTGAATTTCGAGCGCATCATTATTGCGTCCTACAAGATTGAGAGAGTTGAGGATTTGGGTTCAGACCTTATTCGTTGATTTTATAATTCTGAGCTTGGTTTTGTCGGAAACTGTGAGGTTTTGCTTGTATGTGGCATCTGTCGGAACGAATTTTATGTGAGATTGTTGAAATTTAGCTTCCCTTGATCGAAAACTGTATCGATTCTCCTTTAGATAATGGAATCCACGATGGTAATTTTTACTTAATAAGAATTGGAAATTGCCGTTTTTGGTACTTCTTGTGTAGAAGACATTAAAAGTACATCTCTATCAGCTATTAGACAGGGAAGCCATGCTAGATTGTGTCACGTGTTGATGTACCAAGTACTATGTCTGTATGAATAAACATAGGGTTTTGTGTGAGGACTGCAATTGGAGATGATGTCATTATCTTGGGAATATTCTTTTATAGGGTTTCAGATTCTTTGATTCTTGGTTGTGGAGGTGTTTTTACTTGGTTATTCATTTCGTCTTGGTGTTGGTAGCAATCATATATGCAATGGGTTAATACATAACAAGTGTATATGCGCCGCTAATTTGGGTATGCAGGGTTGTGTGTCTACCACTGTGGGCTTTCCATGCTGTTGTTGCAAGGGGAAGATTCTCGCTTCCTGCTCCAATCGCTCCTCGTAACCGTCATGTATGTCCCTTACTTCTTTTACCACAATATTATTCAAAGCTCGTGTCATGATTTCCAGTTAATAGTCGCTAGAAATTACTGATCTCAGGTTTAACCTTTAGATGATACTCTTTGAAATTTGGCATGTAATGATTTGTTTACATTTTTTTTGGTGTACAGTGGGCTCCATGTCATGCTATTGTCTCAACACCGTTGCTTATAGCTTTCGAATTACTCCTCTGTGTATACCTCGAGACTGCATATGGTATATAACCACAGCTTATATGATATTGAAAACCTCTTGTTGTTTAGTATCTTGACAAGGAAAGAAAATTATTTATGCTAGCAAATGATGACTACATGACTCTGAAAGCTTCTCTTTAGGACTTTTGGTTTTTGGATTAATGTGTTAAATTAAATAGCATTACAAAGAACTTATAAGCTTCTGTATTTTATGTTAATTTATTTGAGATGCAGCTGATTCGCCGCCAGCTGTGAGCTTGAAGATTGTATTTCTCCCTTTATTGGCGTTTGAAGTAATAATACTGGTGGACAATGCGAGGTACTTAGATAGGATACTCGTTTATCTTACCCCAATTACTTCTTACAACCATTTGTTCTTCGTTTTGTGAACACCAAACAAAATTAGTTCACATGATTTGTGATACATCCCTCAATTGAGAAGTGAATCTACTGAGATATTCTCCGGTATAGGAAGCTAGTAACAATGATGTCGAGTAATAACTGGAAGTAGACCTATAGTAAATTTTACTGTTTCCTTAATTGGAAGAGCTCTTGTAATGATTTATCTGCTATTCTATACTGGAAGTAGACCTATAGTAAATTTTACTGTTTCCTTAATTGGAAGAGCTCTTGTAATGATTTATCTGCTATTCTATATGGAGTTCCTAATGTACTCATCTTGTCTTCAGAATGTGTCGGGCACTGATGCCTGGAGATGAAGAGAGCGTGAATGATGAAGCAGTATGGGAAGCTCTTCCTGTAAGTCATACTACATTTTTCACCAACGGTCTTAGCTGCTGTTGAAAGTAATTGGTTCAGCAGCTTAAGACTAGGACTCTTTTTTCTTTACTTACTTAAGTTGCAGTTAGTTTCTACCTGTGAGTTATCAGTCATATACAAATGATAAACCATTCTCTGTTTTCTAATAACACGACTTTGAACTCTGATTCTCAAGTCATGAATTGAGACAAGTTCTCCTTTTGGTCAATTTCTGTAACTTTAGCTTACACAAAGTCAGGCTTAAAAATCATTTCTGATCTTTGTTAGTGGGTGGGAAGCTACTTCAAATAAAATTTACAGATGTTTTTTTCTTTCTGCAGCATTTCTGGGTTGCGATCTCCATGGTGTTCTTTCTCGCTGCTACAGTCTTTACCCTCCTTAAGCTGTCTGGTAATAATTTGCCGCTGTAATAGTTAATTTTAAGTATGGGCGTTATACTTCCTGGAATTCACAATCATGTTTATAGCTAGATATTTTCTGTCTAGTGACCATTAAAACTAGACAGTTTCTCCAGAAAGGAAAAACTTGAAATCCTGCAGAATGAGTCATGCCTTAATATGCTAAATGTCCTTTGCATGAAATTCCCTTTCGTGTGCACAGTGACTGACATATTCATATAATCATAGTTAACTTCAGTCGTCTCACTAAATATATGTATATTGTCATATCTCTTCACATATCTAAATCATATCTTATATAAGCAAATGTCCATTAATTCCTTCTTATTTTATTTCAAATCAGGCGATGTAGCTGCTCTTGGCTGGTGGGATTTATTCATTAATTTCGGGTATGCATTGTCTTTGCCGTTTCTGTTACATATGTGAATGTCTTAATGCTATTCGTGGAATTGAGCATGATTGTAATCATTGTGTACGTTTCGCTTGCAGAATCGCAGAGTGCTTTGCGTTTCTTGTTTGTACAAAATGGTCTAATCCAGTGATTCATAGAAGCTCACGTGATAGAGAAACTGGGTCATCTTCTACCAATATTAGATATCTTGACTGGAACAGTGGCCTTGGGGTTTTTTCAGAAGACGATAGGAACCAAGATACATGTGGCCTGCAAGACATTGGTGGTCATATAATGAAAATCCCCCTCATTGTATTTCAAGTGGTACTTTGCATGCATCTAGAGGTACACAACATTTCTATCTATCATACATTTCTTGTGTATCTAGAGGTCATTTACCAAAATCGTGTGGTTTGAACTTTCAGGGGACTCCTGAAGCTGCTAAGTCTATATCTGTCCCTGTCCTGTTTTCTCCACTTTTCCTTTTGCAAGGCGTTGGTGTTCTATTTGCTGCTTCTAAACTAATAGAGAAGGTTGTTCTACTGCTGCGTGGCGAAGATGATACAGGATTATATTTTAGATTTCTATCCAGAGCACATGATTGCTTGGGTTTCTTGCACCATGGATCCAGGTGATAATTATGTTTAGTTACTTCCTGATCTGTTTTTAATGCGTATGGAGGCTAACCATAAAATATATTTTGGTAGCTGCAACCGAGTTACTAACAAACATCAAGTTGATGCCTGACATTTGATCCTATACGTGCTCGCTTAGGCTACTAGGTTGGTGGTCAATTGATGAAGGAAGCCGGGAGGAGGAAGCTCGACTATACTTTGATCAAGAATCTGGGTTAGTACAACTAAACCTTCTAAATTTTCCAACGAAAATGGTTATAACTACCTGCTGAAGACTTCCATGAATATATGTGGTGCAGGTACAATACCTTCTGTGGTCATCCGCCTGAAATAGTCAAGAAAATGCCGAAGAAAGAGCTTGCGGAGGAGGTATTTTGCCTTTTTTCTCTTACATGCAAATATGTCGTCGTTTTTTTGTTTGTTAAGTCTTAGATCTCTGGTATCATTATTACTCAGTGCTGTTCATGTCTTTTTGTATTTGATCTATAATTTGGTGTCAGGTGTGGAGACTTCAAGCAGCACTTGGTGAACAAACAGAAATCACGAAATTCAGTCAGCAGGAATATGAGAGACTGCAAAATGTAATGCTCTCACCTCTTCTTCTTATAAATTACACTTCTCAGGGTTTAGCTTTCACACCGTTTCTCTTTTGGTGTTGCTTTTCCTTTGGACTGAATTTCATATCTCGATGTTCTCTCTGTTCCAGGAGAAAGTGCTGTGTAGGGTATGTTTTGAAAGAGAAATCAGTGTTGTACTGCTTCCATGTAGACACCGTGTTCTCTGCAGGTATCATAAACTATTCAATGTTTATGCATTTTCACAGGAAGAAACTGAATTTAAAGCACTAAATTAGTTCGGTGATTAATCCAAGTGCAATTGCAGCCTCTGATGAAATTATTGAGAGCTCTCTGATCATACCTGCCTGATGTTTCTGCTAACGTGTTTGGTGCCATGTTTGTTGCAGAAACTGTTCAGACAAGTGTAAAAAATGCCCCTTCTGCCGTATAACTATCGAAGAGCGGCTCCCCGTATATGATGTTTAACATCTAACTAGACCGTCTTCGTCTCTTCGACATCAAATATTTAAGTGTATATATGTGTGTGTATAGATGATATGATTATTCACTCCTTTAAGAAACTCTACATTGCTGAGTCGTTTTATTTGTGTGAATCAGCATTGAGCATAGGTCGAGCAGAAGTCTATTGTTGGATAAGATCTTATGTCTTATGTTTAGGCTTTTTGTAGATATTATTTACCTCTGACATAGTTACTTCAGCGAGATATTGTTTGTATAATATTTGTTTTCTTATATCCTTATGTATTTCTATTTCTGGATCTAATTTTGTGGACATCGTCTCTGTATTGAAATCTTCCAAGACGAAGAAAACGAAGGATCGAATCTACCAGGAACATTGAACAAGCAGTTGTGGGTAAATGTACTAATTTCGGCCTTTTCAGATATTTTTGGCGGGTAATTAACAGATAATTCTGTACACTTTTCTTGGGCCGAATAATAGCCCAATGGGCTAAACGGCTTATTTTGAAAATACCCAAGGCGACGCGAGAAACCTAACTTACTCCGGCCGAACGAAATCGAAGAAGAGAGAGAGAAAGAGAGTGAGAGTGACGGCGAGGAAGAAGAGAAATGTGGTTCGCCGGCGGTGGTGGTGGACTGAGGAAGCTCTGCAGAGCGTCGGCTATTTTCGATAATGAGATAAGTTATAACTCTTTGTTGGTGAGATACATGTCCAGAGAACGAGCTGTGAACGTCCGGAAGATAAACCCTAAAGTTCCGATCCAAGAAGCTTACGCCATTTCTAATTCTCTCTACGATCTCTTTAAGCTACATGGTCCTCTCTCCGTTCCCAACACTTGGCTCCGCGCTCAGGTTTTTCTCCCTCATTTCTATGATTATATTCGTATGAATCTTCCTAAACCTCACTAATTGATCTGAAATCGTAACAGTCTCTGTGATCTTTGATTTTTGATCCTTAGTTTCTACAAACGTTTATTGATTCTCTGTTGGTTCCGGATGATAATAAGCTCTTTAGATCAGTGTTATAGGTTATTTGTGCAGTGTTTGTTTGAGTTTATTTTGTGGTTTGACTCAGGTGTGTAATTTGCTAAGGGTTCTTAAGAACTTTAGGGGTTGAAATGTTCTGATCAATGTGATTGGTGATTGTGTTACAATAGCAACATGAAGCTGAGGTTATGTCAATGTTCTGGAGTATTAAGCTCTTTAGTTCAGTGGTATAGTTTTTTTACTTGTGGATTGTTTGTCTCTGTTTATGTTTCCATTATATTAGTGACTCAGCTGTGTAATTTGCTTAGGAATTTAGGTATTGAAATGTTGTGATAAACTCAGTATTTGGGTTTTTTTTTTTTTTCGTCAAACTCAGTATTTGGTTATTGTGTTACATGTAATGTAAACAATAGGAAGCTGGGGTTAGTGGACTGAATAGCAAAACACATATGAAGCTATTGTTGAAATGGATGAGAGGGAAAAAGATGCTCAAGTTAATCTGCAACCAAGTTGGTTCCTCCAAAAAGTTTTTCCACACTGTTTTACCTGAAGATCCTCTACAAGAACAACCGGCTGCTCCGATTGAGAACAAGAAACAAGCCGTCAAGAAGAAACGAAGCAAATAAGGAAACTGGAGAGAGCAAATCTCTGTGGACAATATTTTGTTTGTTTCTGTCTCCAAGGGAATGAATTGTTTGAATCTGTTTCTAGTCTCAGAGAAAACGTTTTTTAGTTGCTGGTGTAGAAATTCTTGAGAAAGTCAGGAGGACTTACCTTGATCTATGAAACTCCTTTCCCTTCAATAAAAGAGGATCAGTTACCTCTGCACAAGTAACCACCAATATTACTTTACTAACACTCACGACGAGTTTTTTTGGAAGTTGCATATTTTCAATTTGATCTCATTGAGTCATTTCTATAAGAAACAACCTTCGTTTGTGTTGTGAAGGGATAACTAATTAACAGAGCATCTTCCAACCACTAGTAGATATAATCAGTAAATGATCCTACATTGAAATTTTTGTAATTTTTAAAATATTCAACTGCGAATCAATGATGGGCCTTAACGGTAAGCCCAATATCACATTGTCCAAATTGTACCAAAAATTTGTGAAAAAGTACCTTTTATTTTATTTATTCAATTAAGAAAAACAACAGCTAACAATGCTCCATGAATCATTTCGGAGTTAGCCTTCCGTTTTTGCGATTCCTTCGAATCAAAATGCAAAATTCACCAACGAAAAACCCAAACTTTGAGTTCTAATTCATCACGTGTAACGTGTAAGACATCTTCTTCTCCTCTTACAAACCCTAATTTCTCTCACGCCTTCAGAACCAGCCCTGTTCTTATTGTATTCAATGTGGTGATTCGATTCAAGGCATTGGAGCTGCTAAAATGGCTGCTGTTGATTTGATCTAACGTCTTGAGCTTACAAATTTTCTTTCTTTGGGATTCAATTTCAGGCTGCGAAAGTGTTTCATGAAGCTAACCCACCAAATCTGAGCTTAGTATAAGCTAAAGATTCAAACTTTGATGAAGCTTTTCAATTGGGGAAGTATAAGGGACGATGAGGTTTGATGGATAGGAGAGTTTCTTGGTTACATTTGAAATGAGTCGGTCTCCATCGTTTTCTGTGAAGCCTGAGCTAAGTATAAAGCCTGATCCTGAGTCATTGAAACGATGGATTCATGCATTTTGCATTATGAGGTTTGATCTTGAGCAAGGGCAGCTCTTAGAAGAGTGTTATCCACCAGATTGTCTCTCACAAGAAGAGGAAATTGAGGTTTCTTTTAACTCTTTCCCGGATTCTGTCTCACAGCATCATAATCGTTCAAGCATACATGACTGCATTTTCTTTTTCCGGTTTCGTAGACCAAAGAAGAACACTGAGGAGAGAGATGGTAGTGAGAGGTACTTGTATGGTTATGTATTTAATAGGCAGAGGCATGATGAAAGATTGAAAAGGGGAGGTGAACAGAAGTCTGTGGTGATATTATCGCATACGCCTTACTCGAGTGTGTTTAGGCCTTTGTTGCAAATCATTGGTCCTTTGTATTTTGATGTTGGAAATAAGGCTATTGAACATATTGCTGGTTATGTCTCTATGTGGCCTGCTCCTGTGCCTGGTAAGCTAATGGAGCTGCCTATTGGTAATGCAATGCTTAAGGTGAACTTGCCGCCTGCTCATAGCCTTCCCTTGGAAAATGGGATTTTATATGAGGAATCTGCTTCTTCCATGGCTCCATTACTCCCTACAAATCAGTCTGTTCCTCAAGGTCTTTTCCATGACGCAGATCTTTTTGGCATTTACCGGGGACTATTGTTGCAGCTATGGACATTATGGGAATTGTTACTCATAGGCGAGCCCATCCTTATCATAGCACCAACACCTCCGCAATGTTCTGAGGCAGTTGCTTGTCTTGTGAGTTTGGTTGCGCCGCTATTTTGTAGTGTCGACTTTAGACCATATTTCACTATACATGATCCAGGATTCGCTCGACTAAACTCACTCCGAGAAGGAGACACTTTCCCGCCAATGGTTTTGGGTGTCACCAATATCTTTTTCCTTAAAGCTCTTCGTAACATCCCTCATGTTGTCTCAGTTGGAACCCCTGCTCCAAACTCAAACCGTGTAGCCTTTACAAGTAGGTCGGCTGGTAAATTATCTGTTAAACCTGAAGGATTAGGCGTCCAACAGCTTTCATTAAGAAGGTTCTCTCCTACAAATTTGCTCAATGCTGTAAAACTTAGGCGAGATGGACCTCTGTGTCTCATGACAGAACACAAGGAAGCTGTCTGGACCACCTACTCTGCAGTAACCAAGCCAGACACTTCGATTTTGAATAGACTTATTGATGCTGGGATGTCGCCAAGGGTTGAGGAGTCGATGTCAGTTGTGAATAATGAGATTCTGCGACGCCATTTCCTGGAATTAACTACAAATTTCTTGGCCCCTTTTGGTCCATATTTCCAGGTCAATGCTCCTTCAGATGGGTCTTCCCCATATGTTACCCCTCCTGCGCTCCCATCATTTGGTGCTGATGAATTCCTTTCAAATTTATCTGGGAGAGGTGTAGGGAAGTTTTTGTCTAAACGGATGAAATCTAACTGGCCCGACTTGTATAGGTATAAACAATATTGTCTCATTCTGGGCTACCAATATTTAGTTCCCTTGCTAAACAGTTCATTATATTTCAGGCGGTTTCTACGAGGACCCAACTTTTCGCCTTGGTTCCAAAGACGGCGAGCTGTTGCTGAACAAGAACAGCGTAGATTATGGAGGCTAGCTAGAATGAAGACTGATATGAGGCAGATTACGTCTCAGATGAATGAATTGGAAGCTGTGGATTCCTTCAATGCCATTGAGAAACACATTAGTGAGGAAGTCAAGGTAAGTTTACCTTCCTTTAGACTCTTAATTTCATGTTCATGTTACTTCTGTGCTAGATTCTTTTCTTTGGACACTCCCATGTAAACATTACTTACATGCCTGAGAGATGTAAAGATAGATTTTATTTTGTTAGCGATGTACATATCTGCATAGTTAGGTAGAATACGTAATGATAAACATAAACTAGTTCTCTCTTCAGCAGATTTGGAACCATTATGACATATCGAAAACATATATTTTGCAGTCGCTGGAATCAGGAGGAGGTGCAGATTCAGAAGGAACGTTTCAGAAACTGAAGAAGGATCTACAAGCGGTGTTCAGTGTGCTTCCAAAGGACATGCAGCAACTTCTGCTTTTAAATCCACAAAGAGCATCTCTTCTTCAAGATCCATCAGAGCTCCAATGAATGCTCTTCTTCACTACGGCGTCCATGAGGATTCTGATTTCTTTTCTTCCCTTTTCTGTTTCATTCTTTGAACTGTACCAAAGAAAAAAGAGAAAAATTCTTCATCTTCCCTAATTGTTTACTCGTTTTTTCTTTTGAAACATGAGAATCACACAACACCGAAATCACTGATCACTGCTGTATTTTTAACTCTATAACCAGATAAATTTATCCTTCTTGGATCCATTAAACATGTAACTGTAACTATGATTTATATTATTACGACAAATGAATAAACTGTATGACCTACAGAAGTTCTATGTCAAAGTATGCAAAGATTCGCCAACTATATGATTAATTGGTCTCTTCAGATCTTCCAATGGAAAGGAGGAATTTTCTGGATTCATAGCATCTTTCATGACATCATATCATTTTCATGGAAACCAAACCACTAGAAACATTATTATATACCATACGGCTGAAAAAAGCATCTCTCACAACAAGATCATTTCATCAAGGGATCAATCTTTACGGTATATGTACACTATTATAGCCAAGCCATAGGATACTGGCATAGAACACACACATGAAGCTTACACACAACATCACAATACAAAGACACCAAACTCTACGAGGCATTGAACATTGGCCATAGATCGGTTTCAGCTACTACACTACTGTACCCTCCTTTTTCTTCTTCTTCAACTTCATACCTTTCTGACTGGTCTGCCTCTGTTGAACTGGTGTCTGTTTCACAAGCAGAAGCCGCGACATCACATATCTCAAAAGCTCTTCACGGTGAGAGAATGTGAAATCAAGGTGAGCATACTCAAACTCATTAAACGATACATCGACCTCGGCATCTCTCATCACATTGTAGTGTTTCTTCACCATAGAGGAACGGATCACCTTGTCGTTCCTTCCCGCTACTAAATCCACAGGCACATCGATGAACTTGTAAGACTCCCCTAGATCAAGCGGTTCAGGAGAGCCATAAACCTCCATGTTAGCTGATCTGCTTCCATAATCATACATCCTGAATTTACCGGTGTGTTTGATCTGAGCAAGATGTTGCGCCACACGGAAGGAGACAGCTGGCATGTCGTTCATGTTGTAGTGAGGCAATCCTAAGACTCCGACCCAATTCGAGCTGTCTCCACCAACTACATAACTCATTAGAGTTTGGACCAATCCACCAAGAGCAGGATAGTTGTGAAAGTCACGGGCTAACTTGTTCAGAAGCATTCTGAAGAATCTTGTCGGTATGTAGAAGGCAGGCACGATGCGAGCCAAAACTGGACTAATGAAAAGGAATATGTACTCAACTATTGTGAAACCTAAGTTCGAGTCCTCATGAAACCCAGCAGGTGAAAGTAGGATTAGTCGTGAGAGTCTGTGTGGCTTCTCCTTGATTTTTCGAGTAATAACATACATCAGAATTGCAGCACCGCCTAGACTGTGACAGATGGCACAGAGCTTATAAGGCTCCTCCTGGTTGATTTCTTCATCGATATTGGGCTGGCAGAGCTTGAGTTCTGTAGTTTTTATTTCATGAATTTTTTCTATCATCGCTGGGATATCTTCAGTACCGTGCTCGTTAATGGAGTATCGCCAGAACCTGCATTTTGGTCAATAACAATGAACATTTGTACAACTTGCAAATATATACATATGATGAAACTCCACTATCATAAAGAAACCAGACAGTGCATGTAGATTAAGTAAGAAGTGAACTTTAAAGCAATAACTCACTCTTTTGAGGATATGTTCTTGTTCACATGATCTCTTGAAACTAAACCCCGAAAGTTACCCAGAAAAACATCATAGCCTGTAAAGGAAAAGAGTGTAAGAAGCTGATAAATCGTTGCCGTATGTGAATTAATAAAAGATTGGAAAATGAAAAACTTGAGGCTTGAACCTTGGTCATACGCAGCAAAAGCCGGAGATCCAACAACCCCATTAGATACCCATCTGAAGAAAAACACGCAGTAGAGAAAAAGAGTAATCAATAATGTTTCATAGGACATATATTAGATCAAAACATCAGAGGATTATAGGATGTTCCAAGTCAAAACTAAATCTTTAAGAAGGATCGGAGAGAAGGAAAGGGAAAAAAGAAGATGAGATAACTAAAGTAACTGAAAGCAGTATCCCTCCTAATCGCACCAAAAGATTTTCCCAAATCCATTTTTGTGTCTTGAGCAAATCAAACACACACGCAAAGTTGAAGGGAACAAATTATGAAAATAATTTTTTTTTGGGTAAAGAGTCAGGAACATTGAAACGCCTAGGAATGTTATGCTACATGGATATAGAAAATAATACTTCCTCAACTTTTCAGCTTACTAAGTTTCCAAAGTTTACGAGTCATCTAAGAACTAGACCATGAAACTTACCCCATTGAAGAATCCAAAACCCCATGCTGCAAAAAAACAGCTTTCCTTGCATCACGTCTGCAAAGACAAGAGTAGTCAACGATCACATTAAGAGACAATGTAACAGGAATGGAAAGCATGCACAAGCGAGCTTAATATCTAACAAGAAAGTTATACCTTGGTATCCTTTCCAAGACAAGAACATATCCGTCAGATGTAATAACACGAATAGCTTCGTAAGGATACCTACCAAGAGTAGGAGAGAAATCAAGTAAATATCAACTACTTGAGAAAGAGAAAAAAAAAATGGAAGCATGAGACATCGAATCTGCCCCTTTACCCCAACTCTGTTATGACATCTTGACACGTTCGAGTATCAGTGTTCATAGAGTTGTATAAACGTGTGGGACTTTCAACGGGCCTTTCCGTGGGGGATGGATCTGTATCTCCTAAAGTAGCAGTCTGCACAGTTTCATCATAAGCAACCTCACCATGGTTTTCTTTAGGGCTGCGACTGGAAGATGAGAACCATGATAACAATATTGCAAAAGCTTCTGATGGAGAAAGAAGAAGATGCGTAGCCTTGTGAAAAAAATCAAATATTGCTTCTATGCCGATCTCGATAGCAAGATGAAGATCCTGAAAAATAAAGCACATTAAGTAGGACGAGTTTGTCAAAAGGTTTAAAATCACAAAAATGATTGTAACATTGAATATTTGTTCGTGCATCCACAAACCTCAATAACCCCACGTCTTCTATCAGTAGTTCGGTTGGGAACATCATGGTCTTTGCTTGAGTTGGTCTTGCTAATACGAGGTCTAGATGAATGTTGGTGCCTTCTCGGGCTCGCAGGAATTCTTGAACTTCGTTTATAGAATAAACTTATAATATATTGTGGTATCCATAGCAAGATCCGTACAGGAAACATTAACCACCAAAGAATGAACGTAATCCACTCTGTCCAGTGGTTTTCAGAACTTGCAGAAGTGCTAGCCCAAGAGAGGCGTGAGCTTTGAGATGATGGTGATGGAGGCAAAGGACCATCACTATCTTCTCCAGAAGAATACTCCAAGCTTGAAGTATCAGAATCAACAGAAAGCTCATGAATGAACTCATTGAAAGAAGAGACCCCACTGCCATCAAAAACAGAGTAAAATTAGCATATTTTGAAGGCTTGCAAATAAACTAACAACAGAAGAATCATGAGAAATTATTACTTATGCATCCACCGTGGTAAACGTGGTCCACGAAACGTAGGCCTGAGTTCCCAGCCATGTAAGCCTTCAAGAATATTAGCCTTCCCTGGGAGAAGGGTCAACAGAAGAGCTGATACTCCATTTATGCACCTCGCAATGTTATTCAAAGACTCATATGTAACAGTTTTTACTGATCTGCACTAAAAGCCAAAACATAATCAAAAAGCTTATTTAGTTTAAGCTTGTTAGACAACATAAGGGAAAAGAAGAACATCTAACAAAAAGACGAACCAAAAAAAAAGAAATAGTCATTTCACCGACTCAAAGTTCATAGCCAACATCAACTCTAAAAGACGAAGCTTTGAATGAAGATACTAGAATAAAATGGTCTAACAAAACTCAAAAACACAATCTACCAATACTAATTAACAAAGAGACTTACTATAATCACCAAACGATCAAAAACTTAAAAATCTCTACTTGTCATTTATGAAACATTAGAACAACTATAGGCGCATACACAGATGAATCCACTGATGATCGATAAGAAAAAAGACTCACTCTTTGGTTACAGCGAGAGCGTTGTCCACGATCCGTTGCATTGCTTTTTTCTCAAAAATCAGATTTTTTTGTTTTTTTGGAAATATCAGAAAATTTGAAACCAAAAAACAATCTGATTCGTCGCCGTAATCCGAAAATTATCGAGGAAAACGACAAAGAGAAAATTTCTTATCCACCTGAGAAAACACAAAATTTAGCCAGAATAGAAATCTCTCGATGCTAGGAGATATTGGACCAAATCGCGATCGAGATTTAATCCGAACTCAAAATAAGGAAAACACAGAGACCCACAGGAGCCGCGATTCGAGAATCAAAAATCTAAAAAGAAAAAACAAAATTGGAGAGAATCTGACGAAAATAAAATAAAAATGGGAGAATCCGATTAAATAGGGGCACGTCGGCGATTCTTGCCGTCCAGAGACCAGAAAATGGTGACACGTGGACATGTGTTATTGGATAATGACGAATGTGACAAAAACTACGACACGTAAATTCGACTTTTGGATAACGGAGAAGGTGGATTTACCAAACAGGCAAACACACAAGTACATTTGTGGTTGTTTTCACTTAGAAAAATAGTACATTTGTTGTATGTTAACGTTGAAACATTATATTATACGAAGCTATTTCTAAAGCTTCATAATAATAATAAAAAAGTGTTTAATATTTGCCTAAATAAATGAAAAGATACTAATTACTTAATCCCTAAACCCTCTGACTGTCTCCAAAGGTTCTCGTTATCTTGATCTCAAGCAGCTTTTAAGGGCATTTCCTCTGGATGTAAGAAGCTCCATGCTCTGCATACCTGTCATGTACACAAAAAGACTCAAACCCTAGCGATGAGAAGACACTGTTTATACGTGAGTCGAGATCTAGAGAGCAATCCAATGTGTTACTTACTCAGACTTGGAGAACCACATTTGCTGGAATGAGCCTAACGATGCCAGTATACTACCTTACTTCTACCAAGTCTTTCTCGAGGCGTTCTTTCAATTACTGCATTGATGATGTTCCACCAGAATAATCTGTTCCTAATCCAAGATGAACTCAGCATCGATAAAAGGTAGAGAAACCAGACTTTTCTCTCTGCTGCTGTGAGTTCAGAGGAGGCTCTGCAAGTAGCATTGGGTGCTCCGTGGGATCAATCATTAGACAATTCCTTGAATAATAAACATTTACACAGATGAAATCATCAATCAACTATAAATGGAAAAGATAAAGATTAAACAGTTAAAGACAAAAACTAACAGATTCTGCAAATTACCTAAAAGCATGATCCCATACATTGTCCACCATATCCCAATCAGTTACAATGCCATCCTTTGTAGGTGACAATATCTGGAACAGACAAATGTCAACTAATAGAGAGACCTGAAAATTTATCTTCATCCCTAACCATTTTGAAGTTTAATAAAGAAAACTGACCTCCATTTGATCGCGGCGAAAGTTCAAAGCTTGAGATCCTGTGTAAAGCTTCCTTTTGCCTTTTTCTTTATCAGACTCCTTTGCATCCTCCGTGGTGTTTGCAGCATCATCAATATCCATTCCATTTCCATCTATCGCTCCAACAACCTTATAAGTTATATAACACATCAACAACAGCAACAACAAAAAACCTAAATTTCTCGAATTGCTTGCTCTACACTAAAAGGACCTAACTTTAACCAATTGAAAAGAGAGGAAGTAAAGAATGAGACTTACGGAAGGGAAAACAGCTTTAGGGGCATCTTCTCCGGCGTAACCAGCTTTGCAAGTGTGAGAACCTAAGTCTACTACGATAGCTGACACTTCGTCTGTTCAATATATAAGAAACCCCACCAAGGAAAAGTTTACACCTTTACGAGACGAGCTCAAGCGAAAAGGGAAAGAAGTAATGCTGAATTTGTACAATCAGAGAGAGATTTTAGAGAGGACGAAAATAAAACCTACCTCCACCGTACATGGCTGCCGAGAATGGGAGAGGTGAAGAGAGGTTTTCTCTACCGGAGCTTCGTCGGAAGGTTTAAGAACGGAACCGGAAAGTAAACTATTTAAGTGATTTCACTTTGTCTCGGATTGGGAAGTTGAATATAAAGAAGAGAAGGACTAAAACAAACAAACCTGAAATATGAGGGACTAAAACTAAAGAAACTGAAAACAAAGGGACTAAAATAAAAACAAATATGAAAAAATTAAAAATACGCCGTTGCCGGGGATCGAACCCGGGTCACCCGCGTGACAGGCGGGAATACTTACCACTATACTACAACGACTTTGTTGCTCAAGTTTTCTAAATTTGGTATTTCAATTGGTTAACTATTTCAAATTCTAAAAATTTGTTAACGAGATTCCGGTAACATTCTTGTTTTCTTGTGGTCAACAAGAAGCACAATTTACGAATGAACTCAAAAACACCAAATAAGAAACGAGCATGAAGAACTCAAGTGTTGCAACAAATAAACACACATCATGTGTGCAATAACAATTCATGTCCATAGTCACACACACCAAACCAATTGATTCCAACCTTAAATACTCAGAATCCCCTTACTCTCCCACAAACAAAGAAGAAAGAAACTTAGTCTCCTAGGAAAAAAATGGCTTCTTCTACTCTTCTCATCACTCTTTTAATCTCCTTATCAGCATTCTTTCTCCGAATGGTTCTCGCTCAAGTACCAGCTACATGTGCCTCCAGACTGCTTTCCTTAGCTCCATGTGGTCCATTCGTTCAAGGCTTTGCCCAACTTCCGGCTCAGCCATGTTGTGACAGCTTAAACCAGATCTATAGCCAAGAAGCAACCTGTCTCTGTCTCTTCCTCAACAACACCTCTACTTTGTCCCCTGCTTTTCCAATTAATCAAACTCTTGCTCTACAATTGCCTCCGCTTTGCAACATTCCAGCCAATTCATCCACTTGCTCCTCCTCCTTCCCTGGTACGTAAACAACACTTCTACTTTGTCCTCTCCTCTGTGAGATCAAATTGGTTTCTTGGAACTTACGAGAATGTTTTCGGTATATAGGAGAGGCGCCTAGTGATTCCTCCTCTGTTGCTCCACCACCTTCAAGCTCAACTGGTTCTCAAATCTCTCAAGGTGCAAAGAACAACTCTCGTGTCGCTGGTAAACCACTTTTTACCAAAGTTTTCAGTATCTGCTAAAACCAAAACATGGAAACAGTTAACATAGTGTTACTTTTCACTTTATCAGCTACTCCAGTGGCTCAAATGGCACCAAGACCCACCAGTTTTATGGGATTAGGTTATGGTTTGAAATCCTCTGGCTCCAAGTCTGAGATTCAGCTAACCATCTTTGCACTCGCAGCGATCTTACCCGCCGCTCTCCTCCTCATCTGAGTCTTTCTGCATTAACTACCATCTCGGTCTCTTCTGTTTTGTGTTTTCTCAATGAATCAAGATCAACTTTATAACTTTACCTTACATTTATAAAAGAAGAGATTATTGGAATGATTCCTAAAGAAGTTTGCAGTTCAGAAATGAAATCGGAAAACAGAACAATGAAGAACAATACTCTTCTTTTAACTTTGAATCTATAACATTATGAACACAACAAGCTCAAGATCAACTTGGAATATGGCTTTTTAAAACACCCCAATAGCAAAAAGTTTCAGTCTTTAAATTCTTTCTCTAAACACTGAACTGAAACTATTCCAAACTAGGAGCCACTTCTGTTGGGTTGGACTCAAACACATCTTCAGAGTTTGAACTCTCTGCTTCATCAAGAAGGTCACGAGATTGAATCGCCTCTTTATATACTGGCGTCTCCTTGAAATCCGTCGCACCTTCGTTATACGTCCCCGCCGCAAGTCCACCAGAGATTAGCTGTTACAACATTTTGAACCATAGTGAATTGATTGGTTTAACTTCAAAATTGGAGAATTGTTATAAAGCAACTGAAAAGTACAGAAATTTACCGCGAAAAGGATTCCGAAAGCCCACAAGTACTGAACGAAGAAACCTAGACCATCCCACTTCTCACCTTCAAAAGGATCTGGTTCAAGTCCAGGAAGATCCTTAATGGCAAATTTCGGCGCATCTTTCGGATCACCTCTGAATCGAGTATTCACCACCGTTCTATCTCCATCTTCGTCGTTGATAACGATCTGAGACGGCGGGTTCTCGCCGTCAAAACCTTCGTTTCCCTCTTCCTGCTGTTCCTTAGTCGTTGTAGGAACGAGAGTCCGACGCTTCTTGCTGTCGAAACGACCGGTCTGTGTGGAAGGTTTTTTGGCGGCAGAGACAACGTGAAGACCGGTTCTTGATGGATTAGGGAAGTTTACGAGTCGGAAGGTGGAGAAAGGGTTACGAGAAGAATCGGTGAGGTCGTTGCAGCGGATTCTAGCTCCTCCGCCACCGCTGCTCACGGTGAGAGCCATTTCCTTTGTTGTGTGGATATGTGAGAGAGGGAAGCGAAGCCAGATTCGAAGAAGATAAGGAAAACAAAACATTCGGGTATTATTAAACTTGACCCGATATGACCCGACCCGACCAAATTGACCCGATTTGTTTAACAAAAATCACAAACACTTATTTATGAATCACAATCACAAACACTTATTTATCATCTTACAACAATTTAATAAAATACACTCATGCATATTTTTTTAGTTCGTGAGGAACATACTGTATTAAGGAAAAAAAAACCATAATTAGAATTTTGTTTGACTAAATCAAATCATTTGTTTAGTCCTAAACTAACGACATGTTGGATAAATCCATCTAAATCATTCACTGAGCTCCCACGTTCTTGAATCGCATCCAACGCTGCTTTCCTCAGCTCCACGGCTTTGATCCTCTCCGTTTGATTTCCGGTCACGGAATCAGCGAAAACTCGAGCTAACTCGTCCGGGTCAGGCACCGTGTCAGGTCCTTCGCAAGCACGCACACCTACTTTCAACTCATCAACCACCAGAGACGCGTCAGTGTACTGGTCAGCTCTCATCGGCCACGTCAGCATCAAAACGCCGGCGACAACCGCCTCCACCACAGAGTTCCAACCACAGTGCGTTAAAAACGCGCCAACGGCTCGGTGACGTAGCACAGCTACTTGTGGAGCCCATCCTCTGATCACCAGACCTCTCCCAGCCACGCGATCGTCGAAACCGTCCAGGATGTTGCCACGTGTTGAGTCTTTCTCAACGGGCTCCTTTACGGCCCATATGAAATGGACGCCGCTTTTCTCAAGCCCAGAGGCGAGTGCAAGAGTCTGCTCTTTAGTCAAAACTACTTGACTTCCAAAGCACACGTACACCACGTGGTTATCCTCACGTGCGTCAAGCCACGACATCACGTGATCAACAGAAACAGAAGTCGGGCCACCACGGTTATCCCCAGATAACGGAATAATTGGGCCTACAGCCCATACACGATCATGGCCCATCTCTCGCTTAAGATGTTCGAGATAAACACCTTCCATGGCGGTGAACGAGTTCACGACGAGTCCCCAACTCGCCACGTTATCTCTAAAGGAGTCTCTTATGAACTCCCAAGCTGGATCTCCGTGAACGTAACTTCTGTAAAGAGAGGAGATCTGATCAAAACGGTATTTTGGACAATTCGGGATCTTGGGAAAGTGGAGGATCTCGTTATCGTCATCTTCGTTGATCTTGGTGGGCATTTCGATCCAGAGAGTATTGAGTATGCAGCAAGTGATAGCAGCGGAGGGAGAGAAATCGAAACGAGGGATTCCGAGGTTTTTGGTCCAACCAAGGAAGAAATCAGATACGATGGCTACTGGAGGAGAAGGGTGAGAAGTAATCCAAGAGATAAGCGGCGCGTGGAGATTACCAAGCGCGTGGATCATTAAAGGGAAGCCTGAAGGAGGTAAGTCTTGGACGTTTTCGACGCCGGAGGGGATTGAAGGGTGGGAGGGAAAAGGGAGGATAAGTGGTTCGATGTTAACTACGGCGGAGAGAAGCGGAGAGAGAAAAGGAAGGTTTTTTGGAGTGACTAGGACGGTTATTTTTAAGGCGGCGCCGCCGCGGAGAGCAAGGCGGTGGGTGAAGTCGAGGAGGGGAATCATGTGACCTTGCGCCGGAAATGGGAAGATTAAGACATGGGTCTTTGTCGGCTTGTTGTTTTCCTCGTTCACTTTCATAATGAGCTTTTCTAGTGGGACTTTTTTTTGTTTATGCCGGAATGTTTTGGTGGAGCAAAGAGAAAAGAGTGATTTAAATAGATGTGTGTTAACTGTAAATGGCCGATTTGTGTACCCAATGTATTCCCAACACTTGGAAAGAATGCTTACGACACTTTTGATAATACCGTGTGGTATTTTGATTAATGCAGCGTCAGATGACACTTGAGAAGAGCTTATTTTGGAGTGAACAGATTGAGATACTTTTTACGCAACGTCTCTTACATTGTTTTGCTTCTAGTAGCAAAATGGGTCTTCGCTCCTCATAGGTACACGTCCAGTAACATGCTATTTTGGTATTAACTTTTTAAAAGCAGAAAGAGTAGGTGCAAGTCTTGGGTAGGTAAGGTAAAAAAAAATGTTTCAAGTAAGCAAATCTATGTATGGGAATGAGCCCAAAACTTGTTTATGTTTTACAATTTACTGAATCTGTTTCCGAACTCCAATTCAGAAGCCTCGATGAGCATTCAAAAACCTCAAGGGATGGCCAAGTCAGGTGGCTCGGTTTAGTGGTTGGTGCTAACATTTTGGCTCATTGCCAGTCATTGACAAAGCCGAGTTCACATGCGATAGCGAGATGGTCGCTTCCCCAATTCTGCAAATTTTCATTGGTCAGAGACTTGTATGCAACTCTTCCAATAATCCCAGTTTTTACATTCTTGAAAAAATGAATAGAGTAACTCGAGAAAGTAAAGGGTTGCCCCAGAAAAAAAGTTTAGCCTAGAAAAAAAAACTTACCTCACTAGGTAGTCCACCTGTTCTTCTCAATACATCTGCTGGCAAGGTCTCAAGAACCCTCACAGGAACGAGTTCCTTGGTATGCCTGGGTTCAAAACCTCAGATTAATTATTGAGATTTCAAAATTACATGTGCATATATCACAACATTGATAGCCATATATAATTGAAAGCTCTGATTAATGATTCGGATTTCATAAGCACAACAGACTTACCATATATAATCAACAGTTCCAAGGAACCTGGAATGATACGTTGTTGCCAATGGTTCACCGCGTTGATCTCTAGTTCTATATGTACCCTGCAAGATCTCAGGTCTTAGCATACTAGAAGGATATATAACATCATACAACATGCTACTTTCCCTAAACGTTTTTCAGTATCTAGTATAAAAGAAAGCCACAGTTCCTAAGAACTTAGTTTTCCTGTAAGGCAGATTTCAACTCTTTTCGATGCGTCCACCAGTCGAGAACAAGAAACAAAAACACTTACAGGAACTCCACTATATGCGCTGTTAAGCTTCAGTTGATGTTGGACATGAGTGGTTTCTTGACCACCAGTTGCAAGCTGTAATTCTTCCTGGCTCCACTCATTGAGTAGTGATCCGGAGATGGATGCTGAAGCACTGACGAAAGAGGGAGTTGTTTAGTTAGACTAAATTGAGATAGAAACTTCATCTGAGGATTACGTAGTTGATTAAGCGCAGGCCAAAGAAAAATATAAGTAATCTATCACTCTATCAGTTCATCAGGTAAACAGAAGAGATATAAGCAATCTATCCGTTCATCAGGTAGGCAGAAAAGGAATATGGATACATTATTTAGAGAAACCAAAGACCCCGGTGAATTACAAGCTACCTAAATGCATAATGGTTTCTGAATGACCTCTCCTTTGGTTCCACTTCAGTCTGGCCAGAAATTTGCCTGCGATCGTGAAGTTGTGTATCCAACTGTCCAAAATTAAAAAAGGAATATAAAGAGTTCATTCTAACTTTCCCAGTAAAGAAAGGAAAAAAATTATGACCAGGCGAAATGTAAAAGAAAGAGTCCAGAACCCTCAATGGAACTCACATCAGCTGAAGCTATGAAATCATAGATTGCACTCTGTACAGCAAATCCAGAGTAAGTTTTAGAATTCAGCTAAAAAATAAGTATTAGAACAAAAAAAACAAAAGTTGGTAGAGATCACCTGTGGAGTGCTATTCAGATCACCTGCAATCGCCACAGGAATATTTCCCCATTCCTGTGATAGCTTGTAAGCCTTCTCCAGAAAGAGTCTTACCTATAAGTTATGACATATCAAATATCAAGAAATGAGCGAGCTACTTAGAATTTCAATGAAGTTTCAATACTGACAGGCATTGATGTACTGATGAATACCATAAAATAGTACTAGCTAAAAAATTGACATTTCTAAACTCAGGATGTGTAGTGACAGAAATGCTCTACCGATTTTATGGATAAGCCAGTTTTTATCAGAATTTTGTAAGGATCTAGCAAGACATACCTGGCCAAGCTTGATATCCCCACGCTTAGGATTGAATAGGACATGTATATTCCCAACCACTAGCCTTCGAGGACTAGTAGAAGTTTGCATAAATCAACCAAACATGGAAGTGCGCATAAAATTTAGTAAGGATCTTAAAAGTAAGTTCAATATTCACTCCAGTAAAGGAATCAGAACAGAACTCAGACATACTCTGATGATCGCACCCGTAATTTAGACTTTGGGTCCTCCTCACAGTTCATCTGTTCCGTAATAGACAATCAAGTAAATTAATTAATTGCAAGGGCTGAAACTAAGAAAATTAAGCAATTAGCCTGCAAAGCTGAAAACACAACAGGAGGGAAAAATATATAAAATAATGCCCACAATTAAGCTTGTCATATCTCTGTGCTTCTAGAATCAAGAAAAGACAGAGGAGAAAAGAGGGGGAAGACGACAATACAGAAATAACTTAAAACGGTGCATACCTCTAAAACACAAAGTTGAGCAACATTGTTTCGCATACCAAATTTATCAAACTCTATATGTTGATGGTCTAGAAGTTCAAATCTGCATTCACAGCAGAAATATAACATAAATGATGAAACTAGTAGAGTAAGAGTCTAATACAAAATAAATAACATCGAGAACAATAGAAAGCAAAGCTTTCAGCCTTGAACAATATATTGTGAAGCCAAGGTCAAAGCTGATAACATAACACAACGTGAACCTACCATTAACAATTTCGAAACATTCAAAACAGATAACTAGAAGATCTAATTTATCTCGTTCCAAAAGAGAGATATTCCCTGTAGACAATTCAAATGGCTAGATTCCTGATCCTGACTCCAGCATATAGAGACTTCCCACCACATTAAAAATGATCCTAAATAGAAAAAAACTGAACTTACAGATTCTCTTTCCAAAATATAGCACAACCATCACTCGCTTCTCCAGTCCGACTCTAAAAAATACTAAATGTATGAAAAAGGCACCATTGCATACAAGGTAATAAAGCTTTTGACTCGTATATATACCTTGTGAACACCTCGAAATCCTCTATTTTTAAGAAGAACATCTAAATCATCAAAGCGGTCAACCTCCTGCAATAAATTTGGACATGAGAATGCAATGAAACTTAAATAGTGTAGATCTAGGCAATCCCCTGGAACTTGCCTGAAGACATAAGATGCTTGCATTGTAACGACTAATCTCCTTGCATATGAGATGTTTCCGTCTACTCCACTCTAAGTGCTTCCGCGGAACATTGTAATACAAGTCCATGTGGTTCGACGCATTGTCAACACCAAGTAGATTGTACGAAACTAATACTAATTTATCTGAAGAATTGAAAAGGAGATATCAAGTTTTTCATACACATAAGATAAAAATGTGTTCAAAGTACGGAATGTGATACTTCGTGAAGCTAATAAAAGCATATAAGTGCATTATTCAGTGTGATTGCAATGCACACAGACCTGCTAGATTTTCAAAATTGTTTGCGGAAAACACCCATTCGCGCTCAACGGAACTCGAGATCTTCTCCTTAGTTCTCCGTCGCCGGCGGAGAGAAGACTTACTATGTCTGACAGGTTTACAATCACGCTGGCTGAATCCCGGCGTAAAAGAACGGTGAGGTTTTAAGGTTATTGACTCCTTCCTATTCGATTTCTCGTATACGTTCTCCGATTGTTCCGAAATCGAGTTACGCTTCCGCTTGGTGATGGTGATTGAGTTCGCCGTCGTGTTCTTACGCTCGTATCCGCTCATGTCAATCGTAGCAAGTCGGCGGCGCGTGAGCTATGCGTCAACCTTGTGAAGTTAACCAAATTCAGTCGGTTGAAATTCACGATTTTTACTGGTTAACGATTAAAATACGTACTTGATAACCCAAACCGGTTGGCTTAAGTAGTTGCCTAGTTGGGCTCTTTATGTTGGTTTTTTTAATTGTGTGATGGGCTATTCAGCCATAACTAGGCCTTAATGGCTTTTATTTCTTGCTTCATTTGTAAATTGTTGGAAATGGCATGTTCTAATTTGAACTTGTTTCTTGTTTTTTTTTTGTTTTTTTTAATTACACTTGTTTTCTTTGTAACATGTCTTCGCTACGAATTTTTTAGTGTTCGTTATTATCACACATTATGGCTTTTTTCTCCAATTCATTTGATAAACAAAGAGTTTTCATTTGATATATACAATAAATTACTCAATCAATCAATCTATAAAATCATAGTTGCCGGCTACAAGTCTACACAACCATCGGCCCCAAGAGTTTCAGTTCATTATTCAGTACATTACGACAATTACTTCAAAGGTCTTAATTACAAGATCTTTAAAGTGTTGATTAAAGTAAATCAAATCACGTCAAAAGTGACGTCCTCTTCACGAAACGACCTTTGATTCGAGGTCTCTGCTCAGCGTTAAGTTTCCGAACCTCATATCTTATTTTCTTTGAGAACAACCTCGTCCTCCGCTTCTCCTTGTACCTCAAAACCCTCGCCTCTCTCTCCCCGTCCGATCCTCCTCCGTCTCTCCCTTGCTGACGTGTCACCGATCCGTCGCTCGACATCAATTTCTCGTACCCACCCACAACATGAGGCAGACACGTGTTCCCTCCCAACTGGATCAGTGAACTTTATAACGTTATTTCGTCTTTTATAATCAATATATATCAGCTCAAAGTCAACGGAACTCGACACTACTAAAGACTAACATAGAGATGAGAGATATAGCTAGAGACACCAACTTACCATGCACTCCGGTTTGATTCCGGTTTTCCACGGCGAACCGTGATTATCCCAAGCACTAATCACAGCTCCATAATCTAATCTCAGAAACAAACTTGTCTTTCTATCTTTATCATTTGATGCTTCTCTATCACTATCCTTTGATCCTCCATTTTCACACTTGGCTTCTTCTTCTTCTTCATCTTCATCTTTCACCCTCTTCAAATCCTTACAATTAATCTCAAACCCTACTTTATTCTCTTCTTTGATGACTCCAACATCGTTTGGTTCCTTGAATCCCAAGCAAAGTTGTTCTTCCTCAAGTAAACTCTCCACGTCCATAGTGAGATCCTCAAGATCCATATCCAATGGCACGAACCCCATAAAACCTTCATCGTCCATGATTGCCTTCTCGACTTCTCCTAATTCTCCATTAGTAGTAGTGTTATTGACTTCATCAGGAACTAAGCAAAAGCCGTTTATATCATCAATCAGCATGTCTGAGAAAGGATCGAAAACAGGCACGCAACAATTCAGACTCTCCTCGGTTTCTTCTACGGAGGAGAACGAGAAAAAGCCATCATCTTCGTCTCCACCAAGCTCCGGAACAAGAGGATCGTTTGACTCGATTTGCAACAACTTCTCAAACGCACAACTCTTGCTCCTAGGCGTTCTCGCCTTTCTCCTGAATCCTTCGTACCATACCGACGTCGTTTTGTCTGCCGTCTCCGTCGGCGAAGATGATTGTAACCGGACACGTTCGTGCCGTTTCGCTAAATGGTTAGCCGAGTGGATCGAGGCGTCGCAGCTTTGGCATAGGAAAGCGTCATCGGCTGGACAGTACCAACTAGCACGTGATCTCTTCATGCACGCATCACAGCCACGCGCCGCCATCTTCTCTCCTGTCACGCTCGCGGTTCGGCTCTCTACATCGACCACCATTGTGTGTGTATATTACACAGTGAGAGAGTTGCTGAGATGGAGAGAGAGGCCTTGAGAAGAACAAAATACTGTAATATATATGGTTTTGCAACGAATTCACTAGTGTGTGTGGCGTCTCGATTTCCCGGCAGTATTTTTCATTTTTTTCAGAATTATTATTTTTTCATTACCTTGTGTGGTCTAAATTATTTGGAGTGGAGATAGAAATATAAATAAAAACTCATAATTCTATTCATAGTTTATTATGTACGTGTACATGGTATTTTAGAATGAGGACTTTTCACGAGTTTTTTACTTCAAATTTACAATTTTTGTTTTCATTATATTACGTACTTTCAAATAAATGTTTAGAACCATATACTTTTTTTTTGAAAAATTAGAACCATATATATACTTTATTCTTAAATAAAATTTTGAACCAATATGTCTGTAATTTTGCGCTCTCTCCGTTTTCATGATATAGTAAAATATGATCCTCAAATTCTTAATTACGATCTAACCGCTAGTTCATGTATGGTACTAAACTTCATCATTCTTTTCGGAAAATAAGTCATAGTGAAATACAGTTTGGTGAAGACACTGTTATAGATGGTGTTTTTTTTTCGTTGGCAAACACTGTTGAAGATGGTTAATATCAAATAATAAAATTGATCTTGTTGAAATATTAAAAGACAAAAAAAAATGAAAAATTTAAGTTCTGTGTAAAACTAGCTATTGGTGGTTAGTCAAGAGGAAACTTATAATGGAACCCACTGGTGATCTGATTCTGCCTCCTTATTGGTTGAAATATACTGTCATCTCCGTTTTTGCACTCTGATTGGCTCAAGTTCTTCCATGGAGATTCTTACGTGGACCCCACATTTTCAAGTTTTGTTTTGAAACTATTTTGTTTGTTGGTGCGTTTGCATGACCGCAACGCAGCGTGATACTTTAAACGCAGGAAGTTACTTTTCATCTTTTCTTTTCTTTTTTTGTATAGCAAACGACATTCTTTTTTGGAACTTCCAACAACACCTGTGAAGTTTTGTAGAACATTTAACATCCAACTTCTAATGTTTGATGATAGAAAAAAGGATTATATGTCACTAAAAATGTAAAATTTCTGCTTTTGTGATCTTAGAGATGGGTGTTTAATCAGCACCTAAAGATTCAAATGGGTCCTAAATTTAATTATTATCATTTATTGTGGATCTAACATAACGGAAATGATATGAGTAATGGAATTCTAGTCCTTTAAAGAAAGGAATTGATTGTGGTGATATAGCGACGTGACAATATATACAAATCAAGAGGTTGTGACTTCATCGAATTTTTGGCAATTTTGCAGTTTACGCCAAAAGAAACAAGGAAACAAACAATTTTACGCCACATGACCCACGAACAATTGAACATCTCTCTATCATAGGACTCGTTCCTCTGCTTTACACCACCATTTTATTTATATTACTTTATATGGAATTTACGCAAGTTATGTGACATGATATACAAACCTTAATTATATCACCATTCACCACCAAGTTGAAATCTGCACATTTTTGTGATACATGTGTAGAATTAATAATATAACCTATTGACGAACGAGTGAATTTCGGAAGTGGAGGCACAATAGGCCTTGATTGATATGAGAGACCACTTGCTAACATAGATGCGGGAAATCTTTTTGCTTTCATACGTCCGATTGCTCTGCGTTGAAGTGTGATAGATCGGTACTTGAAACAGTTAAAATTATCCCAACACTAATTAATAAGTATTAAGTAACAACAATAAAAACAAATATTCCTATATTAAAGCTCGATATGATAAATAAATGTATCACTACAACGTTTTCCTTAAATCTGAAGTATTTTCTTGTCTATTTTGAACGAAATTAAAGATCAATTTACCACTACTATATTTTTGGTTTTGTTTTCATAACCTATGGTTTTAAGTATAAAGTATGCTAACTCTATAATATTGTAGACGGTGGAAGTAAAGTACCACAACACGACGTGTGCCCAAATCATACATGATACATATTAAAATGTTCCGTTGGTCGTCGTACCCCAATTATATGTTACAAGTTAATCGTTTCTTAATCCAATTTATAATCTGTTAAAATACTCGTTAATTTTAGGCAAGGATTTGCCACGTGTAATAAACCCGTATAAACGATTGGAGAAGCCAAAAAAGACTTGTTAATTACTGCGCGTCCTCCTACATTCGCGCTCTCTCCCTCCGTACAACAAACAAACCCCAATTTTTTTTTTCCTACTCTGTATAGATAATTTTTAATCATTAGAGAAAAATTAATCGTTTAATTAGTTTACTATTATCCGCTAATAATAATCAAAAGATCAAATCAACCCACATTCCCATCACGTCTATTTTCTCCGTCTCTCTGTTTTCTTCTCTCAGGTTTTAGACCTCCTCAACGCTCGTTTCCAAGCTTTCCCGATAAAAACATCGTCTTGATTTTCTAAGGTAATGAGAACAAAGATCGCATCTTTTTTTCTTTCTCCTCATATCTTTGTTGCCATGTTGCGATTTTGCTGATCGCGACTTTGAGCTATGTTTTGACTTGGTTTTTCAATGTTGAATTTTTTTTTCTCTTGTTGCACCAATGTACCCTTCTGGTAGGTTCGTCTTTAGTTTTGTTTCCTTCTGGCTAGTTTTGTTTTATCAAGTTTTGTTCGATTGTCTCACGTTGCTGTTTTTGTCTTAATCCCTCAATTCATAATGCTGTATAACGGTTAAATCATGTGAATTTATACTGGGAACTAGAAAAAATCTCATCTTTGAATCCCTAGATTAATGAAATTAATGGAAATGTGATTGTTAGGATTTAGTATCGGCTTTAAATATGGAAATATGAGAAATTTCCTTATAATAAATTAAGAATTCTCAAATTCATCACAGTAATCCCTGACTCTGGTTACTATGTTTTATTGTCAGCTAAGATTTTTTATTACAGAGTAAAGCTGATTACAATGATGACTCTGAGATAGTTATGTCTAGCAGTGCCATTTGATCATGTTCTTGCACGTCTTTGCATGTAGGAAAAGACAAAAAGAACTAGGCTTTGGTTTTCTTTTCATCTAGATTGCTCTTCTATGTGTGTGTGTGTGTTCTTATGAATTTTGTCTAATGCTCATTTTCTTTCCCTCAATCAACTATGTTTCAGGAGTTTTTGCTAAAGAATGCAGCAGTTTTGGGGTTTCCAGGTGTTTCCATAAGTTTGCTTTGGACCTCGAGGCGTGATGAATCCTATGCGTGATCAACCGGGCAGCCCTTATGGAGATTCAACTCCTCGTAGTCCGTTTTCTCCCTTTTCTCCATTATCTGTAGATGATAGGCATAGAAATCATGCAGATACAAAAACTCCTCGTAGTCCTTTCTCTCCATTTTCTCCATTATCCGGAGATGAAAGGCACAAAAGTCTGGCAGAGTCCAAATTTCAGCAAGCCCTTGCCAGCTCTGGCCAATTAGGTACTCTCTTTTTTTTTTTGGCAAATCACTCATACCATTTGTCTCAATGCGTGCCTACTTATGTATGTGTATGTATAATATTTAAATGTCTTCTATTTACGGCAGATCCATTATCTCCTGGATCAATGCATCATGGAGGACACAAGTTTCATGAGGTTTTCCAAATGAAACAGGGGCGTTATGATCTTCAAGCTTCAAAGATTTCTGAAATGATGAAATCAAGTAGCTTAGATGTATTTTCTCTATCTTGTTAATGATGAAACTATAGTTTTCTTTTGAAGTCTATTGATAATGTCGTGGGCTTGTGTTTGATGCAGAATGCTCCTACGCAGTCATTGCTAAGCGTCTTGAATGGAATTCTAGATGAAAGTATCGAAAGAAAGAATGGTGAAATCCCTCAGGTACTTGAATGCCAACAATTATTAAGATCATCACGTCTATAAGATACCTTCCTTTGTGCTTTTACTTCTTGGGAAATGTTTTGACAAAAGCTACAATGAACAGCGTGTGGCATGCCTGTTAAGAAAAGTCGTGCAGGAGATTGAGCGGCGTATATCAACTCAAGCTGAACATCTAAGAACGGTATGATTTTGTTTACTTAGGAAAAATGCTTCCTAGCAATGTTCAAGTTCTGGTTTTTGTGAATAATTTCGTTTTTTTGTTTATGTGCAGCAAAACAATATTTTCAAAACTCGCGAGGAAAAATACCAGTCAAGGATCAATGTCCTTGAAGCCTTAGCATCAGGAACTGGTGTAGAACACGAGGTATCATTTGTTATGATCTTGTCAGATAACATTTTACTCATGTGTTACATATCTTCTGCTCTATTGATGAACTTATTCATTGCCAGATTGCAACACAACAGCTTAGACAGATAGAGGTACATTATACTTGTGAACTGTTTGAGCGATAATGGTATTTGTAATTTGGCAATGACATGAAATTAAGTTTTGACCTGGAGTTTTGTGTATGTTAGACAGAAAAGTCAATGTGGGAGGAAAAGAAGAAACACGAAGAGGAAGATATGGTTAAGCTAATGAAACAAAATGATCAGCACAACCTCGAAATTTCTGCGCTGAAGCAAGAACTGGAGACAACTAAAAGAAAATATGAACAACAATACTCGCAAATTGAAAGCCAAACAAAGGTTGGTACATTATACCGCGAGTTGTTTTATGAACTGACTTATTACTAATTCATCTTAACATGGCGTTACCTGTATGATATAGACAGAGAAGTCAAAGTGGGAAGAACAGAAGAAAAATGAAGAGGAGGATATGGACAAGCTATTGAAAGAAAATGATCAGTTCAACCTTCAGATTTCTGCGTTAAGGCAAGAGCTGGAGACAACAAGAAAAGCGTATGAACAGCAATGCTCGCAAATGGAAAGCCAAACAATGGTCGCTACAACAGGACTTGAGAGCAGGCTCAAGGAACTTGAACAAGAGGGAAAAGTGGTAAACACTGCAAAAAATGCCCTTGAGGAAAGGGTTAAAGAGCTTGAACAAATGGGAAAAGAAGCACATTCTGCTAAAAATGCTCTTGAGGAAAAGATTAAACAGCTTCAACAAATGGAAAAAGAAACAAAAACTGCTAATACAAGCCTTGAAGGAAAGATCCAAGAGCTTGAACAAAACCTCGTAATGTGGAAGACTAAAGTCAGAGAAATGGAGAAAAAGTCTGAGTCCAACCACCAAAGATGGAGTCAGAAAGAACTTTCCTATAAAAGCTTTATTGATAACCAGTCTCAGGCACTACTGGTATGATAACCATATATACATACTGTGCTAAAATAATCATTTTATAATCGACAGTTGGCTAATTATGCTGAATCGCAGGAGTTGAGGTCCTATTCAAGATCCATCAAGCAAGAAATACTGAAGGTACAAGAGAACTATACAGACCAGTTCAGCCAACTAGGTGAGAATGATCTAAGTGATGCTTTTGTAGTCATGACAAACCTTTCATGACCTTGCAATTTTTGTAGTGTTTATAAATTAAAATCTGTCTCTTCAGGAAAGAAACTGATTGAACTTAGCAATGCTGCTGAAAACTATCACGCTGTACTAACTGAAAACCGGAAGCTTTTCAACGAGCTTCAGGAGCTAAAAGGTACTGAGGATCATGTTCAGTATTTGTTCAGATGTGTATTTTCAAAACTTATGCAGCCCATAAATTCTATAGTTATGACTTGCAGGAAACATCAGAGTGTTTTGCCGGGTGAGGCCTTTCCTTCCTGCACAGGGTGCAGCAAACACAGTGGTCGAGTATGTCGGTGAAGATGGAGAATTAGTAGTTACCAATCCAACTAGACCCGGGAAAGACGGTCTTCGCCAGTTTAAGTTCAACAAGGTGTATAGTCCAACTGCTTCACAAGGTGTGTTCATCTGTTACCGGTTCTGTTATATATCCTTATGCTTTTCAGTTCTGTTTTGTGTGATCTATGCGAGAATTCATGGTACATCTCGAGAAATAATATTATATTGATATCACCAAGTTCATTTGATATTTTGGATTCTTGCAGCTGACGTCTTTTCAGACATAAGACCGCTGGTTAGGTCAGTACTTGATGGGTACAATGTTTGTATATTTGCATATGGCCAGACAGGATCAGGGAAAACTTATACAATGGTATGTATTCACTGTTGTTTCTGAGAGTAAGATTTCATAGGAATAACGCTGATGCGCTTTTACCTTCGTTCCCTTTCTTTCAGACTGGTCCAGATGGATCAAGTGAAGAAGACTGGGGAGTAAATTATCGCGCTCTCAATGATCTTTTTAAAATCTCTCAGTCCAGAAAGGGAAACATATCGTATGAAGTCGGGGTGCAAATGGTGGAGATATATAATGAACAAGTGCTCGATCTGCTGTCTGATGACAATTCTCAAAAGAAATATCCCTTTGTTTTAAATCCTGGTTTTGTCTTTTTGTTTTCTCATTGCTAGTGTTATTGTAGCCATTCCTTTTTGTTTTCCTTGACCTTCACACAACACTAGGGATCCTTTCTACAACTCAACAAAATGGCCTGGCTGTGCCTGACGCAAGCATGTATCCTGTGACATCAACTTCAGATGTGATTACATTGATGGACATTGGACTACAGAATCGAGCCGTTGGTTCTACTGCCTTGAATGAAAGAAGTAGTCGTTCACATAGGTTCTCCTTCATATTCATCCTCTAGAACCAAAACAAATATGTGTTTTCAACAGCCCTCCAGGTTTTTACACTGAATCTATATGTTTTCTTATGCAGCATTGTCACTGTTCACGTTCGCGGTAAAGATTTAAAGACCGGTTCCGTGCTATACGGTAATCTTCATTTGGTGGATCTGGCAGGAAGTGAGAGAGTAGATCGCTCTGAAGTTACAGGAGACAGACTAAGAGAAGCACAACATATAAACAAGTCGCTCTCATCTCTTGGAGATGTGATATTCTCTCTCGCTTCAAAGAGTTCTCATGTACCATACAGAAACAGCAAGCTAACACAGCTTCTCCAAACCTCTCTTGGTTAGTGAACTTTATATATGATAACCACATTCATGAATAAGAAATATCATAACTTTTGTTTCTATGTGATGTGGCTTATAGGAGGACGAGCAAAGACACTAATGTTTGTGCAACTCAACCCTGACGCTACTTCATACTCAGAGTCAATGAGTACCTTGAAATTTGCAGAGCGTGTCTCTGGAGTCGAACTTGGTGCTGCAAAGACAAGTAAAGAAGGTAAAGATGTTCGAGACTTGATGGAACAGGTAAACAGACACTTTATCTCCCCTCTCTCTCCCTCTGATCTCTCTTACCATTAACCTAAAGATAGAATGAATCATTTGTTGCTTTTACAGTTAGCGTCCCTTAAGGACACCATAGCGAGAAAAGACGAAGAGATAGAGAGACTTCAGCATCAGCCTCAGAGACTTCAGAAATCAATGATGAGAAGAAAAAGCATAGGACATACAGATGACATAAACTCAGATACAGGAGAATATTCATCACAATCAAGATACTCTGTTACTGACGGCGAAAGTTTAGCATCCTCTGCCGAGGCAGAGTACGACGAGAGACTAAGCGAGATTACGTCTGATGCTGCATCTATGGGAACACAAGGATCCATTGATGTTACCAAAAGACCACCCAGAATTTCAGACAGGTTTAAAACCACATCTTCATCTTGTTCTTGTGGTTTTAAAAGATATATCTTTTCTTCTTTTAACGTTTTAAGTATTGGAATTGCAGAGCTAAGTCGGTGACTGCAAAATCATCTACGAGTGTAACACGGCCACTCGATAAACTTCGGAAAGTAGCTACAAGAACAACATCGACCGTTGCTAAGGTCACGGGCTTGACATCATCAAGTAAAGGCTTAGCGTCATCAAGTAAGCAAACTTAAAACCTATAGGTTTTGAAGATTTTTTAAAAGCATTGATTAGTGTAAAGTAGGTTCAATCATCAGATTAATAATAAAGAGTTTTGTGACTTTTGTCTAATCGATGATGTTTTTGCAGGCATTAAGAAGACGGGAAGTACATCAAGTTTGGCAAAGTCTTCAAAACGGTGGGCGTAAATCACGTTTTTTTACTCATACATTACACGTAATTCACTGCAAATATATCAACTTTTTTGTTTCACAAAACTTTACGTACTTATTTCCCCTAAATCTCTAATATATGGCTTCGTTTGGGACTAGAAGTTTTGCAATATTTTCATGTTAATTTGTGTACAGAATTTTGTAAATACATACATAAATCTTATTATTCTCACGGGTCACGGCTTCTCTTTATCGAGTTTTTTTTTTTATTACATATTTTTAAGGTATGGTTGGTAATTTCTAGATTAACAAATCATACGACTGTGCAATTATATTAAACTATTTTGTGATTCCGTAAATTTAATAAACATATATAGTGTTATTCCACAATATTTTATTTTGTTATATTACCCCAATCACAACCTAAAAAAATCCATTCCCATCATTAGTATGGAACAAATAATTTGATTTATCCTCCTTAAAAGTTTATACCTAATGTTGTGATTCCTTGAGTGTATGAGTCACCTAACCTCCCAATAAAGCCTGAAACTTAATAGCTAATAAACTAAAAAGTAGAAAGATATAGAGAGCAAGAAAAGGAAAAACAAAGACAAAGTATAAAGTATAAAGAACTAAAGCAATCTACAGTATATCCCTATCTATTTATTCGATATTAAAACTTTATGGTTCTCTTTATTTGGTGGGTCTTGTCTAAAAGATCTCCTACAGGCTACAATATGAGGTGTAAAAACAGGAAAATAAAATATGAAGAAGAAGAAGGATGTGGGTGGGGAAAGAATAAAGGGTATATTCAGAGATTAGATTAGAATAGTGGGGTCAATGTGGAGGAAAGAAAAGTGGAGTGGAATCTCTTTGAAGCACCTTTCCACCTTGAATAATTTTAACTTTGCTCATCTTCTCTTCACACCAATGCAAATTCTCTTCGTTCATTTCATTCATCCTTAACACTCTTGAAACCACTTTCAAATCTATTAATCCCATCAATATCTCCATTTCCTCCTCTATACTCATCTTCTTCTTCCTCATGTATTTCCCTCCTCGACGCATCTCTTTCAGCTTCGTCTTTTTCTGTTCACCATTATATATCAACATAATGTTGTTAATAATATTAGAATACTACTCACAAAAAAAGTGAGTAAAAGACATTATTTAATAATGATAAAACTTAGAAAACTTTAATACTAATAAAAACCACTACACTACATGTCTTGGTTAAGTAAGACTATTTTTCATTGTTTTGAGAAGTGAGTCATGCATAAAGTAGTAGAAGATGTGGAAGTTGAAGTAGTCATATAATTTATATATATTGACCTTTGTGTTGACTTTCTTCATGAGATGTACAAGGGTTGGATCAACGGGGCCTCGTTTACTTCTCCCAAAAAAGGCTTTGATGATCTTCTGACAAGGCTTTTCTTTATCCGCTTGGAGAAAATTCATGAATGTTCTTATGCATTCCTCCATTATCATCAAGAACGAAGCTGACGATATCCTCGACCTGAAACCCTCTTCGTTCTCGTCTTCCTTCTCCTCCTCTTCCTCATAATCTACATATCCAAACAAATTAAAAATTTACCAAATCTTACCTAGAATATATAGTTACCGTATATACCAACATACCCTCAATGATTACCTTGGTATTCAGGAACAAGAAGCAATTTAGGAGCAAGAGTTCGCATGCGAGCATAAATCTCTGGTCTTCTTCCATGTTCATAAGGTTCATTTTCTACGTATCTTTGTAAAAGAATGTGAAACGTACGGAATTGGTCGGCGATTCCGGCGGGACATCCTACGTCGTTGAAGCTTCGTTGCGTGGTTGATCTTTTTCTCTCGAAGTTTTTGTAGTTCCAACTTAGAGCTTCCCATGTTAGACATATCTGTGCCACGTAAGCGGATTCTAGTTCCACGTAAGGGTTTGGTCTCGACCCATTGCTGCCTGGATATTGTTTTTGTTTTTTCTTGTGACCGTTTGATGATAACTTGTGAACGATCCTCTCCGAGATAGATCTTGGCTCCACCATAATTGACTTCAAAGATTCTATAAATAGACAAAAATTAGAAAATAAAATACAAACCAAAACCTATATATTGAACACTCTTTTCAATATTTACTGTATAATATATGATGATTTTCACCTGCTTCGTGAAGCTTTTGAGCAGAGATTCTAGTGAGAAAAGTCATTTCTTCGTCGTACTTTTGGAAGACGGTGTAAGATTCCCATTTAGGGCAACTCCGGCGAGAGGACGTTGAGAAAGGGTCGTCAGTTTTGACAGAGTTTCTCCATTCCGATGAGCTTTTCGACGTTGACCCATTCGTGCATGACTCTCCGAATATTTGTCCTCTCTCTTCTTCTTCTTCTTCCTCTAATTCCTCTGCTTTTATCTCTCTCATGTCAAAGCCCGATGATGGCTGTATCTCGTCGACATCATTCTTGATTCCTCCATTGGACACAAACTCTCTTGCTATAGCCAAAGAGCAAAGCAATCCACATATTTTTAGCTCAACCGGTTTATCATTGATTTTAAATCATAATTTTAATTATTGTCATGTGTATATATATATATTTTTAACTATGAAGAATATTTCATCATAAGCGTCACATGAATATACTAATACCTAATAATTAAATTCGGATATAAGACTTGTCGTTTCAGATTTTTATTTCACTGATTATTAAATAAAAAATGAAACCGTGTTAATTTTGGTTATTTGTAGAAAGAAAACTACTTTTGATTTGCATGTGAAGAATGAAAAATAAACATGTGAAGAGGTGAGGAGTAGAAATCATAATACCATTGTAACTTTTGTCATTGAACACCAAACCACTTTGGAAACGAGAGGGACCACGAGTACTAGTAGTATTTGGTTGCTTACGAACCAAATCCTCAACGACGTCGTATCGTGACACTCCTCCTACCTCTTCATCTTCGTCATCATCATCATAACGATCGTCAGGAAGATCTTCAACGCCATCATCTTCCTCTTCTATTGATGATTCACTGCGATAAGGAGAAACATTGGCAGAAGAAAAGTGCTCCTCTGTAGAAGAAGTGTTAGAATCTTGATCATCTTCTTCCTCTTCTTCGTGTTCATGAGTTTGATAGACATTATTGAACTCCTTCGTGTGTTGATTATTTACTCCTCCTTGAGAAATATTATTGTAAAACACTAAAGATTCTCCGTCGTCTGCTATATCAGCTATCAAATCCGGATTTGGATCTCTAGATATCACATGGTAACTTGAGTTACACGACATCTTGAGTTCTTCCCCTTCTTCTTCCTCTTCCTCCTCTTCTTCGGAATACCATGCCGCGGAATCATATTCATCTTCATTCCTACATAATAAGAAAACTATTAAGATTTGTCCCAACTGAGAACAATAATGTTTACCGATTGTTTTTTTTATCACTTTTCAGAACTATATGAAAAACTCATCAAAAGCAACCATTTACTTTATTTTTAGCTGTATATATGCTAACTTCCGGAAACACGTAAATATGAAACTACTCTACAAAACATTGCAGAATTTAAAAGATCTTCAATATAAAACTAAGCAATATGCTAAAATCCGAAAACAAGGGAAAATGAAACTTAGTATCATATACATATATATATATATATATATATATATATGTGTGTGTATAGAGTAAGGTGAGCATATAAGCATGTATAGATAGAGACCTTTGGAGGAGAGGGTAGCCGCCGATGAAGTGGAGAAGCTTGATTAGGAGGGAGACGGCGGAGTAGAGGAGGATGAGGAGAAGAAAGAAAGATGTTGAGACATTGATGAAGAGACTTGCTAGTGCTTCTTCATTTGTATAACATTGCATTTTAATTAAAACTCTTTTTCTCTCTTTCTTTTATCTTTTTGTATCTTTCTTCTTCTTCCTATCAAATGGAGAGAGAGAGACTACCTCGGCTACAAAATCAAAAGCAAAGTTTGTAGTTTTACAAAAATAAAAAATAGAAAGTTGAGTTGAGTGCGTCTCTTTTTCTTTTTTTTTTCTTTTTTTTAATTCTAATCTTTTAATTGTCTCAATACATGTTTATAAATTTGGACTTCTTATAATTTTCTTGAGACAAGATTATACGCCTACTCATTCTTTAAAGGGCATGCTGAAATTATACCAAGTGCCAAGTTTAAAGATCACTGAATCCCTTGAGATATATAACCCATAAGTATATCTCATAATCATTTGATTTGTTATGAATGAATTGTGAAATATACATGGGTTAGTTATTCTTACCCAAAACTTAAAATTAGCAAAACTTGTGGAAGATGAATGTAGTGGAAGACTCTATTTTTACCTGAAAGAATAAAAATAAAGTTGATGATGTTTACCGACTTACCAAAGGCAAGAATCCAATATATATTGAATATTATGGATGAAATAAAGAAAACTATCTTCGTATGAAAATTATGGATGGAGACAAGATAAAAAGAAGATTTCTGGAGCAACAAGAAAGTGAAGAGGCCAAAACCGTGTCACACGCTTCTCTCTAATGTAAACTTGTGTTTATAAGCTTTTGCTTTTCCAAAAGACATATTATACAATATACATGCATGTTACGTGTACAATTAACATGGTACATGTAAAGAAACATATTAATAATTTCATATAAATATATTTAACGTACATATCTAATGCATCTCTATATTTTATTGTTGTGTTTTGTTTTGAGAAAAATGGTAAATTTTTGACCAAAAAAAGAGTTGATCTACAGGCGCCATAGACTAATAAGTCTAGAATTTTAAATGGGCCGGAATTATACTAATTGGGCCCGTATTATACTTGGCCCAGGTTTGTTCACAAGTACTCTTGTGTTGCGTCTTTAACACACAGGTTAAGCTCGGTAGCGATTACCGACGAGAACCATGGCGGGTAAGCAGATCGGCGGAGACGGAGGTTTACCGGCAAATCTCGCCGGAATGACTAAAAGTCAGCTCTATGATATTATGTCTCAAATGAAGGTTCTCTCTTCTTTCTTTTCTATACTTTTCCGATTATCAGCTATAACACTATCCTTTACGGATTTGAATAGAGAACAATTGATTTCTTCTTCTTTTTTTCGAATTCTGTTTTTTTGATCAGTCGAATCTAATTGTGCAGACGTTGATTGATCAAAACCATCAACAAGCGAGGGAGATTCTGATTCGGAACCCTCTTTTGACGAAGGCTCTTTTCCAGGTTCTTCTTCACTTCGCTAATCTTTTCCATCTTCTAAATCTGCAATCCGTGTGGTCTTATAAGCAATGAGGAATTCTGATTTGGAGCTTCTTACTTGAGTAAATTGATTGGACTAGTTTGGGTTTAGTATTGTTGAAGAAGCAGGTAGGTTAACAATTAGGGTTTTGTGTTAGTTTCCAGATATGAACAATCTTTAGGTTTATGCCTCTATTTACAAATAGATTTCAGAATTTGTATATGGTGATGATGATGCTATGTTTGTTGAAATGCCAGGCACAAATCATGCTCGGAATGGTTCAGCCTCCTCAAGTGGTATGTACTTGCGTCCTCTTAAGTCATTTTGTTAATAGATTTCATTTCAAGCATCTTAAATTTTACAAAAATCTGTTTCTATTAGACTCCGAAAGTTGAGCCACAAGCTGTACAACAACCTCAACAATCTCATCAATCTATCCCGCCAAAGCCAAACGTTCAAGCTCATATGTCTTCTTTCCAAGGCGGTGGCAGTGTACATGAGCCAGCCAATACGATGCAGCCACAAGCCCCGATTCGAAAACACCCAACACCACAACCAATGCCTATGCCTCCACCACCGCCTTCTGTTTCTGCAAATAGTGCTCAATCACAGCCTCGTTTTTCGCATCCCCAGCGTCAGGGACATCTGAATCCTGCTGTCACTTCTATGTCTCATCCACAGTCTTCTCAAGTTCAAAACGCGCCTCCTCCGGCTTCCCATCATCCAACATCCCAGCAACCTCCTTTTCATCATCTTGATATACCAGCTTCCTCCACTCAGTTGCAACAACAACCAATGCACTCTGGTGGAGGTCCTCATGTGGCACAGCAACAGTCTAGACCATATCATCATCAATATGGACAAGCTCAAACTGGTCCAAACACTGGATTTCAGCACCATGGCGCACCTACTCAGCATCTTTCTCAACCCATGTATCATGTGAGTCAGAGTTATGACTTATGAGTAGCTATTGTCGGTTTCCTTTTATTTCCCTCATTGTGAATTATGAAGTTTTTGACTGACTAGAACTCGTTATTTGAGCCAATTTTGCAGTCAGGCAACAGACCCCCTGCTTCCGGTGGACCTCAATTCCCGCAGGGACAGCCACATCTGCCTAGTCAGCCAACATATCAGGTATTGATACTCTTACTTTTTGACCTTTAGGCGATATGTTTGATGTTTTGCAGACTGAGTATGAAATTATGTTGCTTTATCTATGTGCTTTCTTCCGAGCACTACACCTTCAACGAGTAGAGATTACCCTTTAATGAGAATTCTCTCAAACATCTATCATTGTTATTCTTAATCAGATATGAGAAATGATTTCTTCTGGCAATAATTCTTCTCATCTTTTTTCATTGTCAAGCTATCATCATATTTCTAGACTTCTAGTTCTGATTCCGTTAAAATCATGTTCTGCTTTAGATTAATAAATCATCTAAATGGAAACTCTACATCTTTTTGGTTTTGCTTTTGGGTCTCACTGCTTGTAATCTTGTTTATTGTTTCAGGGAGGAGGTCAATATCGTGGAGACTACAACAATAACCAATTAGCAGGTCTGATGGCTCAAGACAGAGGTCCTTCTTGGATGGCTGGCCAATCAGAGAGCTCGAACATTACTCATCTGCCAGGCTTAGGACCGGTGCCTCCACCAAGCCAAGTTGGGCCTGGAGGTGGCCCACCACCTCGCCCTGCACCGGTAATTTATCTTTTAACTGCAAGGCACAGCCATTGAACCGCTGTTACTGCTAGGATGTATATTCATGTCGATGACTCTGTAGTTTTATTAGCCCCCCCAAATCAATCAAATTCGACGTTCCTTTCCAGTAGATGTTGTAGTTGTCTTTTGCCGGAATTCAAAATGAGAATTTCTGATTACAGAGCAAAGAGCTTTTGTTATTTTTTGCTGATGATTGTGTTTTTCTTACTTGTGCAGATATCTGCAGAGATGGAGAAGGCACTACTTCAACAAGTGATGAGCCTTACACCAGAGCAGATCAATCTGCTGCCACCAGAACAGAGAAACCAAGTCCTTCAGCTTCAACAGATTCTCCGACAGTGAATCTCATAGATAATCGCTTGGTCTCCTCCATGTTAGAACTTTGAAGAGACAGGTTTTGGCTTTGAATGTAAGGCCTGAGTTAAGTTTGGGATAATTTGTAAAAAGAAGAAAAGTAATTAGATTTTTTCAAAGTTCAAGGTATCACTAAATACCTTTGGTCATATCCCCTGGAGAAAATTTATGTGTTCTCTTTGATTTAATGTTCAGTAACAATTTTCTTCCTGAATTTCAAAGTTACGAAATCTTGCTTACAGTTGTTTTGCAGACTCTTTTTTCACTCTTTTATTGCAGTTGTTCCAAGGAAAACAAATTATGCGAAGAAAATCGTAATTGCATACATGTTTTGATCATAAATTTTCTAAGAAAAATAAAATCGTCTGCATGTTTCTGGTGCTGTACTGTTACTACAATTGTTTTAGTAGATATGACTTAAAATATTAAGAAAGTATTAAGAATACTTAAAAGTGGAATTGAAGATTTTGTGGGTTAAGTGTCTTAAGTGTTAAGACTTCAGAGATTTGAGGAGCTAAACAACTCCTCCACATTCAAATGGAGTCACTTCCAAAATTTTGGTGGTTGGTGGTTCCCACAATGTTTTTGGATCCTTGAACTTGCCCATTTTTGTTCTCTGCCACCAAATGATGTGATCACCAAATCTATTAATAGAATACTTGTTGGTCCCAAATATTTATTTGTTTCCCAAAACTATCCCCTTCAACAATATATTGAATTATTTTTCATTTTTTTGATTAATGTGTTAAACATTTGTTCTAAGGTCTAACCATGAAAGAGAACCTTTAAACTTATATCTTAGAAAGTTTGGATTCATTGATTTGTTGATCATTTCCAAAAGGTAAATCATTTTTTTCATAGACCATGTTGTAATAAAAGTAATATCCCTGTAGAACTAGAAACAATCAACCACTATGCAATTGAACTATTCAAAATTAGGCATTTTGATGTATTTTTTATATAAAAATATATGCAATAAGATGAAAATGAAGAAAAAAGCCCCACATATTTCCATCTTCTTTAGGGCATGTAATGGTCCATTTCAAGCTGTCCTCCCTAGTTTCATGGATGCATACATTGCATCTATTTCCCCTTTTTCTTTTTCCTCGTTATATATAATTTTTCCTTTTCTATGTTCAAGTTTTATCTTCTGCTTTCGACTAATTTATTTTGAGATTAATTCATCTTTAAAGCTCTAGACTAAGGCACAACCATTTTGAGAGCAACACATGCCATGGATCATCCACTTCCACTTTTTGGAGTTTTCTCTTATAAGTTTGACCATTTATGAGTACACATGCCATGGATAAATTTGACCAAATGGACTAAAGGAAAATGAAATTTAATATTATTGATGATGAAACAGAAACACTAATAGTAATACAAACTAGTAGTATTATTACATGCTAAAAGAAGAACAGATATTTAGAAGTTTCACAAATGTTCTTCCCAATCATGTTTACAATGAATTGGGAACATCAATCACAGTCTATGAACTATGGAACCGTCATTCATGCAATAATTCATTCAATAAAAGGAAATTAAAGCTATGTTTAGATAAGTACATAGTCCACACAAAAAAAGGAAGAAAAATCTTTGGTTGTTCAACGATTAAACACGTCCCTTCAAAGTCTACAATCCACATTCTTTCACAAATTGCATAAAACCTCTCTTTGTCGTTGTGTTTCGTTTCGGAGACATACATCATTATGTCTTTCTTTCGATAGTAACAAGTGAAGGGTATTTTTGTCATTTTCTTCCACTGCTCCTGATGTCCAAGTCCAGTTGTTGTTCAAGTTTATCATCTTTGCTTGTCTTTATTTGACCTCAATCAAAGTTGCTGATGCAAAAATTTAATCTATATTGTTGTAAATATAATGTAGACACTTCCAAATATTAAATATTCTTTTTATTTTTCTTAAAACTGAGATTTGATGACTATTGTTTTGGACGTTCAAGGCTTTCCAGCTGTGGCTGATTTGAAAATTTGAAGAGATTATATGTATTTTTCCTTGTTTTTTACTAACATTGATATATATTTCTTTGTTTCATACAAAAAAATAATAAGTTTGAATGTTTGATACTACATTTACGTGACAACATGATTTATATTTTCTATAAACTGCCTTATAGGCTTATATTCGAACTTATTATACACTAATCGTATTATAGTTTTTAACTAGCTAAGCCGAAATAACATTCCTCATTACTATTCTCTAAAGTGTGATTGATGAGGAGGCTTCGCTTCTACAACTTTCAAAACACTTTAAGAATCAATCATATTGTCAAAATTATTGTGGGATCTTACTAAAACTTATGTCAAAAATATGGTTGGATAGACTGACACTAATTCATTGTGGTTCCGACTTTTGTCTGCTCGGTAAAATTTTGATCGTTATGTATCCCCACTTTGAATGCAATCTCGAGGCAGTATATATATTTGTAATGTCGAAGTTACACAAGTATACATATCATATGGCATCGAGATTTCTTGAAATTAATCTTTAAAAGTATCTTTTTAAATCCAAAAAAAGGAAGAAAATTAGAAAGACAAAAAAAGGAGAGCAAAAAACAAAAGTCAAAGGGTCCACGATGATGAATGGAAGACAGAACTCCCATCCCTCCCTTGACCCATCTCCACTGCCTCACGTGCCTTTGCCTTCTGCGCATTTTAATATTCCAATTAAAAATCGATATTTAAATCATCTAATTATAATCACATCAAACCATATAGTTAAATTAAGAAATAAATAAATCATAGCAAACATCACCAGTCTTACGAGAAAATTTTAATTAAAAGTTATAATTCTAGATTCTGTACCTGCATGGATTCCACAGCATCAGTCTCCGAGTTAAAGTCATAATACGAACTTGCTGCTGTAAGCTTCATAGATAAAAACTGAGTTCACATAAAAAAGAAAGTAAATTAGTATAATTATTGAAACGAATGGAATTGGTTAGATGACCTATAACTTAAGAGAAATTAATTGTTATTGTTATACCTCGACTTGATTTTGTAAGGACTGGACGTAATTAATTATCTCATCAAGCATAGTAGCCATTCCCATTGTCTGCATCACCAAATATATATTCAATAAAAGAACTAATAATATATTTTCTTAAAGTCTAAGCAAAATATAATCACCTTATAACATCCGGGGACTATATCTTGCAAGCATTTCAATCTCTCGTTTATTTTCCCTCGTCGAACCTGAAAGTTAATTTTAATTTTTTTACTCATAGTTTTCATTTATATTATTTATGTACACTATAATTTGTATAGAGAAAATCAATTTTACCCGTTCTGCTATGCTGTGGCTATCAGTGGCTTGGCCTCTTCTAGCTCTAACATGAACAACTTCTCTCTCTTTCTCTTCTTCTCTATTCTTCGACCTCTTCCCTCTCCTTGAAGAATTCTGTGATATCAATAAGAAAAAAGAGAAAAACAAAGTTAGATTAATTCATAGAAACTGAGAGTACTCTAATATATGTGTGTGAAATTAGGGTTTCTAGGTTAATAAAATACATTTTTTGTCGAAATATTTCCATTTATGGAAACTTGAGCAGAAGAGGTAGAGAGAGTTTGATCAGAGACACTGTTCTCCGACGTAGAAACAGCTTCCATTAATGATTTTCTCTTCTTGGTATCGAATTGTGAAGAAGACTCTTCGTTGTTTTGGATATTAGAAGGGAAGAATATCCCTTGATGAAAATTATTCTCGAGAGATTTTCCGGGAAAATGATCAGGGAATTGATTATGAAAGAAAAGAGAATCGAGAGAAGAAGAGAAAGGAGGAGGAAATGTTTGGAAATGATGAAGCGTGTTGCTCAGTTCTGCTAGTTGTCTTATGGGATCATCCATTGTAAATGTCTGAAAATCAGAAGAGAGATTCGCCATTTCTGAGTTTCAATTTTTATTTTTTTTTTGAAAATTGGTGAAAATAGAAAGTGGCTGTTTTCGAGCGAGTGGCAATGTTTATATATAGACTAGAGTTTTCTTATTATTATTTTTTTGAAAAAAATTGGAATAAAAGTGGGGTTAATCAAAAAGATGAGAAAATAAAAAAGGAGGGCCAATGAAAGTGAGAGTTATGGGATTTTTGTATAGGAGTGGGTCACACATAATTTATCAGGAGATATATCCAAATAGAGAAGTGGGCCAACGTTTGGTAGCCGGACCAGTGAGCACTGTTTAAGCAAACTTCTTTCATTATTTCTCAAGGGGGAAGTACTTACTTAAGACCTCCTCAACAAAGTATTTTATTTCAATTGGTGCTCCCTTTTCTGCTTTCTTCTTCTAGTCTATTGTGATTTGTGACCAACGAGCGAGTAATCCAATCCTATTATCGTACATTGATTGCATTTGCTATATGGATTTAAGATTTCATTGGTTATACAGTTTTAGTTATTTTACCGTTTAGTATTAAACACTTTGGTAAGAAGAATAAAAAGTTGTATGGATTATATTCAAGAATAGTTTGATTGATGATATTCACTGGTTTCAAATAGTATTAACATTTTTAGTTAAATAGTACCTATTTATGTTAAACAAAAGAAATATTTTTGTATGATACTTATAATGTGATGTGATAGTATACGAGCTAAATTAATGTTGGCTATTTATAATTTTTTTTTTTTTTGGAAAACAATATGTGGATTATGCAGATTTACATCCGAATTAAGACGTATCGACCACCTTGCCACAAACTAGTAGCAGAATACATGTCATGATCGATTTATCTATATTTATAGTTTATTGAATAAACATAATTAATTAACTTAGCTAGGTCTACTTTGAAATTTAAAATGTGGTCTAAGTTGAAACTTAAAATGTCGAAATCAATATAAGTTCGTTTTAACTTGGTTTGGTGTCTCTAGACTTCTGAAAACGTTTTTCTTTCTGGTATATTTTACTATATAGTACAATTAGGTTCCTATCAAATTAAGTAAATTGACCTATCACTATATACCATTTTCAACTGATCAAATCACATGCAGTTACATATGCATTCAAGACTCAATCTAACTTGTTGTTTTGACTTTAGGCATTGTTATTTTTAATACAGTACTTAACTAATTGACACACCGGAAGTGCTGATAACAAGCATAAATGGTCAAATCTTTTGAATAATTGTTCGACAATCTTTTTAAACCCCTTGATTTTTTAATTCTTTTTGATAAAATAAAACCCCTTGAATTTCCAAAGCTTTTTAGGAACAGACGACATATATAAGATTTTGAACGAGTCTTTAGTCCCTAATAGTGTTGGACAAAAATAGCAGCCAATTCAAAGTTTTTGATTTACAACTGAAACAAATAGCAAACCCCAACTTGAAGAAAGAAATCCAAAAACGACATAACTGAGGAAAACAGTAACTGAATACAAGATGTATGCTACATATCAAACTTTACATAACATACCAGGCCCGACCATGAGTGTATTACTGGGTCTAAAAAAACAAAACAAATAACAAAAACATAATTGTAAGAAAGAAAAAGTCAATTGATGGCAAAAAAAAAAAAAAAAAAAAAAAAAAAAAAAAAAAAAA
>Ga0041059_1000117_pt1 | contig 46299 bp, 45 predicted proteins | sample AraColnosormetaG_FD_56232 | JGI IMG/M metagenome (GOLD analysis project Ga0041059, IMG submission 56232) | Arabidopsis roots microbial communities from North Carolina, USA - Col MF nosort | ecosystem: Host-associated > Plants > Roots > Unclassified | place: USA: North Carolina | collected...
ATTAGTATTTTTTTTTTTTTTTCTAACTGTGTAGGTGAAAGTGTTCAAGCAACCCAATTATCTAGAGAATTTTGTCCAAGCAACATTCAATGCTCTTACGGCGGAGAAAGTTAAAGGTGAGATTTTTTTCATACTCATCTTAGCTTCTCAGAGATATCTGCTCATTCGAAAAATTCATGAGTGTTTATTGTTCATATGTGCAGGTGCCACACTTGTGGTCTCTGGTGATGGTCGTTATTACTCAAAGGATGCTGTTCAGGTAAGGCCGATGATATTCCCTGTCTTCTGGATCTGTGTGAATGTAATTGGCGTATCCATAGAATTATGAATTAGTGCTCATGTATTTACAATGTTTTGGAGGGAACTCCTGTGTTAGGAAGGCCTGCTATTATCATCAATGCCTTGCTTATTTTTCTTTGTGTTCATCTCTAAAATTTGCATCGAAACCTCTATAGAGAGATTAGAGGTTTATAGAAGTTAAAGTTTTGTTTGACTTTGAAATCTCTGAAACTTAAGTTTGTTTGATCTACTCCTATTACAAATCCGGTTCATACTGTTACAGATGAAGATGTTTTACTGCTTTTCATACAATTTTATTTTGTATCTTAACAGATCATAATTAAGATGGCAGCAGCTAATGGTGTACGACGTGTGTGGGTTGGTAAAAACACTCTGTTATCAACTCCTGCTGTATCAGCTGTGATTCGTGAAAGATCAGGGGCTGATGTGAGATTTCTTTCTCTATGCTCATGGTTGTAGTGACATTTTGTTTTTTGTTTTTTTTGGTTATTTGCTATGTTTGTGCATGACGCAAAATGTAATGATGGTTTTGAGTTACTTAACCCCAGTCTCCGATTACAGGGATCGAAAGCAACTGGAGCATTTATCTTAACAGCAAGCCACAATCCTGGTGGCCCTACTGAGGTCCGTTCTGTTCTTGTTCCATCTCTACTGTGCTATCCTTTCATTTGAACTATTCGTTTTGTATCTCTTTATTTGTTCTTTTTTTAATAATAAGATATCTAGATGGATAATAAGACTAAGAGGTGATTCCATACCCCTTGTACAGGATTTTGGAATCAAATACAATATGGAAAATGGAGGACCTGCTCCTGAATCAATCACTGATAAAATTTACGAGAACACTAAGACAATCAAGGAGTACCCAATAGCACAAGATCTACCCAATGTATTCTTAAGAATCCTCTTATAGATTTCCATCATCTGTCTTTTGTTGAATCATAGTTGATCTGGTCTATCTGATGAATGCGACAGGTTGATATTTCTGCTGTTGGTGTAACCAGTTTTGAAGGACCTGAAGGAAAATTTGATGTTGAAGTTTTTGATCCCGCAGATGACTACGTTAAATTAATGAAGTGAGTGGTCCCTCAATTTAAAAGCATGATTCTGGAATCTGCTCCCTCTATGGTCTATGTGCAATTTTTATGATCTTTCTAAAGAAAAATTCTCGCTCCTTCAAGGTCAATCTTCGATTTTGAAGCCATCCGGAAATTGCTATCATCTCCAAAGTTTACATTCTGGTATGTAACTAACATTGGTTCCCAAACCTTTTCCATTTGAGTTAAGTTTTGTAATATATGTTCCATCACTGTAATGTTATATTTTACTTTGTTTTATGAAGCTATGATGCATTGCATGGAGTTGCTGGAGCCTATGCACATCGCATCTTTGTCGAAGAACTCGGTGCGCAAGAAAGCGCATTATTGAACTGCACTCCCAAGGTCTTATTTTTGTCTAACCAAGAAACGCTATTCCATAAATGATTACAAATACACCTCCAGGCTCAATATTTACCACAATACAACGATTTGCAGGAGGACTTTGGAGGAGGGCATCCGGATCCCAATTTGACCTATGCTAAGGAGCTTGTGGCACGAATGGGATTAGGTAAATCCGACACTGGAGGTGAACCTCCAGAGTTTGGCGCCGCTGCTGATGGTGATGCAGACCGTAACATGATCCTTGGTAAAAGGTAGCTTACTGACGTTTTCAAGAGAGATACATCCATGGAACTAGTATACCAAGTACTTTTAAACTTAAAGTATCTCTTCATTTGTAGGTTCTTTGTAACTCCTTCGGATTCAGTTGCCATAATTGCTGCAAATGCTATTGGTGCCATCCCGTACTTCAGCTCTGGTTTGAAAGGTGTTGCAAGGTATTATACACCTGGGCTCTTTTTTTACTTCTAGTAGAATTCTGTGTATACAACTCTTTTAATATATCTTTTTTGTGGATTATTTTGTAACTTCCACTTCTTGTTTTAGGAGCATGCCAACCTCAGCTGCTCTTGATGTCGTTGCAAAAAGCTTGAATTTGAAGTTCTTTGAGGTACATGTCACCGTGCAACTTCTATCCAGCTTCTTTTCTCCTAACTACATAATTTAATTTCATATCTCTATTAAATCACATATCAGGTTCCAACAGGCTGGAAGTTTTTTGGTAATCTGATGGATGCTGGGATGTGTTCTGTTTGTGGAGAAGAAAGTTTTGGAACTGGTCAGTTTCTATTTCCACACTCACACATCTGTTCATAACTTTAAAACAACCTATACAGTTCTGAAAGAAAGATCTTTCACAGGCTCGGATCATATCCGTGAGAAAGACGGAATATGGGCAGTTCTTGCATGGATGTCTATACTTGCTCACAAGAACAAGGGAAATATTGACGGTAACGCTAAACTGGTGTCAGTTGAAGACATTGTCCGCCAGCATTGGGCTACCTACGGTCGTCACTATTACACTCGTTACGACTATGAGGTAAAAGTTGCTAAGTTTGGTGATTGTAATTATACCATATTATATGGAAGAAACAGTACCCTTACTGACATCTCAAAATTTGTCTCTAAAGAATGTAGACGCAGGTAAAGCTAAGGAACTGATGGAGCATTTGGTCAAATTGCAATCTTCAATTCCTGAAGTTAACAAGTACACACACTTCCACTTCTCTGAAATCCCTTCCTTTTATACTTGAACACGTACTCATCAGTTTGGTACTCTGTTTTTCTAACCTCTTCTTCTCTCTTGATTTTATTCAGGATTGTGAAAGGAATTCGTTCGGACGTGGCAAGCGTCGCCAGTGCTGATGAATTCGAGTACAAAGATCCAGTTGATGGATCCATTTCGAAGCACCAGGGAATCCGTTACTTGTTTGAAGACGGATCACGACTTGTAAGTCATCTTTTTCTTCGGTATTTGAGCTTGGATACATTCCAGCTAAGAACAAAGTGATAGAAATCAAAACTAACTAATCCTCTCTTGTTATATCTGAAACCATATGAAGGTTTTCCGTCTCTCTGGAACTGGCTCAGAAGGAGCAACCATCCGGCTTTACATCGAACAGTACGAAAAGGATGCTTCAAAAACCGGCCGAGAATCCCAGGAAGCTTTGTCTCCTCTGGTCAGTTGCTTACTATAAAACCTCAAATCCATAAACTGTTTTCCGACTCATTACCATTTAGCTAATACCAAAGGGGTTTTCTCTAATCAAATACGTAATTGTTGATGTGTGATTCACAGGTTGACTTAGCTCTAAAGCTGTCGAAGATGGAAGAGTTCACAGGCCGATCAGCCCCCACCGTCATAACATAAGAAGGGTCAAGCTCAACGACTCAAACCATTCACCTTTTCGTCTATATGATGTTTTCTTCTTATACTATCCAAGTTACATTATAAGAATAATTAGTCTCAGGGAGAATTTGTATTTCTCATCAGAATTCTGAACAACCAAGACTGATTTCTTGAGTTGTTGTGAGGCTTATACTTGTACGGATTTGGCTTTCTCAGTTTTGTTCTCTCTTGTTTCCGTATTTTGGCGAGTATACTCTCTTAACATCTAAGTTCATTGATACCTCAAAGCATGCTACGACCATCCATTGACAAATCTCAGAGTTGTCTAATTACTTCAAATGGGTACTCATGAAAATGCACCCTCTCGTGTTTTGGTTTGATGTTGCATGGTTTTCAATGCATGATACCATAATATATGGACGAAAGCCATTTTTTATTACTTCTCTTTTGAAAAGTGGGAGAGACGTCGAACTTGAAAACGAAAGAGAATAAATGGAAGATTCAATATATGTATGTGTTGCTTTCGAAACGAATATAGAGAATTGGAACAAGGAAACCCAAAGATTTGGTTAGAGTCGTACACAACCCTAATTCTCCCACCGGACCTTCCATATCTAGAACGAAGCTTCATTCAACTTTCTACTCCACTTAAACCACACTATCCTTTATTTCGTGTAAGTATATCTTTCTTATACTCGATTTCTTTCTCTTTTGAGTTTTAGTATCAAATATTTGTATCATTGACCTATCAGTATATTTCAAATCCAAATTCAGACATAATGAGTTCTGTCAAGTATCAATAACATGTGACTAATTGAGTGGTCGTATAAATCATATTCATATACATAATATATGAACGTGAGAAAAAAAAGAATTTGATTATATAATCGTGCAATATATTTTGTTTTCTCGAAAAAGCTATGCATATGAAAAAGCTAGCTAGTGAGAGAGTTAGCATGTTCTGTTGATATGTCCAAAAACACCAAACTCATCTTAACGAACTACCACTACCACTACCCGCACTACTTCGGTCTATCACATTCATAACACACAATAAGCAAAACAAAACCTATATAGTGACTCAAAACTGATTCTAGTGAATCATAGATGAAGTAATTAAGTCGACTTTTAAGTAACAAAAAACCTCGAATCGATGGAAGACAAACTCCCACTCCCAATAGTACGTACCCACCCCCATCTATCATCTCTAGATTTCAACTAGTGGTCTTAGCTTGTACTCTTAATTTGTTATCACTTTCACGATTATGCATATATCCATATTGTTGGCAAATATTTTTTTTTGAGATAAGTTATACAATTTTTCTTAAAACTTCAAGATTTCATTGTCGATATGAATTCAAGACAAGTCTTTCGTAACATTAACATCTATGAAAATGTAGCTCATTCACTTACATTTCCAACACTCACATTCGTATTTACAATTGAATTGATTTTGATTTTTTTTAATAAATCACCCAATCTTTCACAAGTAACGTATATTTCTTTTGGTACAAATTAAATAATGATGGAATACCAAACAATTAGTACCAAAATATAGTAACAAGTTAATGACGAATTAAAAGATGTATATTTCCTCATCGATGTCGACAAAAATATTAATGAGATATTAGTTATACCGCCGTCTATCACCATTGTTAGTGTGGGATTTTTTTCCTGCTGTAGTGAAATAATATGACATGATCAGAATTATACTTGTTGTTTATTGGCAGTAAATGTTCTTTCCATGCAAATGAAATAGAAATTTGAATGTGAAAATGCTTAACTACATGTGTAAATAGATCTTCTCAACTGTATGTTACGTAGATATCTCTAGCATTCAGTTACCAAAATATATATGTTGGAAATTTTTTTTTTCTATTGTCAACAAGGAATTTGAAAGTTAGTCGTAAGATTTACATACTTTTTGGTTAAACTCATGCTTAATTGTTATGATCTAACTACGTGACAGAAATTGCAGAAAATGTCGCTTTTGTAAACCTAAACCATTAATTAAACGATAGAGTAATAACAAAACTTGTTAAGTGAGAAAACATATTACAATTCCCACAAAAGACGGACTTAATCAAACTTTTCATCAAAAACTTTAATTTGGTCAAGCTCACACGAAACTCATGTGAAAGCTAGCCTTTTGACCTTTGATTTTGATATTTACTTAAAACTCTTTCTGGGAAACTCCCTAACGCTTGGTTGGTAGATTTCACATCATTCAAAATTTATATTTTCAATGGTGATCGATATGTAATTTTGTGGTTGGAGCTGCAGATATAGTTGTAATAACTTTATTTAATCATTATTCACAAAATTTTGTATTGTTACCATTATACGTATAGGCGTTCTTTTAGAAAAAGAAAACAAAAACTGAAAATTAATACACTAATTTACCTTGGAACAAACATATAAAAATTAACAAAAAAAATTGAAAGAGTTTTATATGCTAAAATTTTTACATGAATTATATTAACTGAAATAGTTAAATTTTTGCTAATTGTTATACTATTTCAAATCACATTTTCTGTACGTGGATTGTTCTTTTCCTTATGATATGTTATCTTTCATTTGGAGTCTCAGACTTTCTGACATGTGGCATTACGGGAAAGGTGTGTGTCTCTCAAACTTCTTACACATGTGGCAGGCCATTAGCCAAATCTCATTTGAGTATCTATACTAATTTGATTATTAGCTTGAGTTCCTTTCCTACGTAGTTGTTTTAATTTACATAAAGCTCTAAATTATGTTGTGTTCAATGTTTATGCAATAAGTTCGAACCAATGGCCATTGCTAACTTGGATTCTATAACATATAATTTGTTCTTAATTTTTATTTTTTTGTTCTTAATTTTCGTTTTCATATGTTTATATCAAACATAAATCAGACGCTTTGACGTGGCTGCATACGTGTATACATTTTCATTTATGAGATTGAAAGAGAGTATCCATACATTTGTTACTTATACATGCATTTATATATAACTCTCTACTTCCCTAAGAAAACAATATCCCACATCTCTACTCATCCACATTAGTCAAAGATCTCTATTGGTACTTCTCAAATGGATCACAAAATCCTACTAACACCTCCCAAATCTTTATACACCAAATGTATCATAACCATCATTTACGTCGTATCAATATCTCATCTAAATGCCCATTTCATAACTTCATGCAAACAAACCCCATACCCTAGCGTCTGCGACCACCACATGTCTAATTCACCTCTCAAAACTTTAGACGACCAAACGGATGGGTTCACTTTCCACGACCTTGTGGTCAGCTCCACCATGGACCAGGCCGTGCAACTACACCGCCTTGTCTCTTCCTTGAAACAGCATCATTCTCTCCACAAACACGCAACATCAGCTTTGTTTGACTGCTTGGAGCTCTACGAAGACACTATAGACCAACTCAACCACTCTCGGAGATCGTACGGTCAATATTCTTCGCCACATGATAGACAAACCTCGTTAAGCGCGGCCATAGCTAATCAAGACACTTGCAGAAACGGATTTAGAGATTTTAAGTTAACCTCTTCGTATTCAAAGTATTTCCCGGTACAATTTCACAGGAATCTCACTAAGTCTATTAGCAACTCTTTGGCAGTTACTAAGGCTGCTGCTGAGGCTGAGGCGGTTGCCGAGAAATATCCATCGACGGGGTTCACTAAATTCAGCAAACAAAGAAGTAGTGCCGGAGGTGGTAGCCACCGGAGATTATTGTTGTTTTCCGACGAGAAATTTCCATCGTGGTTCCCTCTTTCCGACCGTAAACTACTGGAAGATTCCAAAACTACGGCAAAAGCCGATCTTGTGGTGGCTAAGGACGGTTCGGGTCACTACACAAGCATTCAACAAGCGGTAAACGCAGCTGCCAAACTTCCTCGGAGAAACCAGAGACTTGTGATATACGTTAAAGCCGGCGTTTACAGAGAAAACGTGGTAATCAAGAAATCGATCAAGAACGTGATGGTTATCGGAGATGGCATCGATTCTACCATCGTCACCGGTAATAGGAACGTTCAAGATGGCACGACGACGTTTAGGTCCGCAACTTTTGGTAAGTCGTCCGTGCTATATAGATAGAGATTTATCAAAATTACTTTCTAAAAGTGATATTTATTAGAACTATATCAATTTTCGCACATACATTTACATATAGACATTACGTATAATCGGATAGACAAAAAAAAAAGACATTAAAATTATCTAGCCACAGTTTATCCGATTATACGTAATAAAATTTTAGTTTCTACAAAAAAATATTTTTAAAACAAAAATTACTTTGATATAAGTTTGCTAAATTAATTAATATATATCTGGATGTTAGTTATTATAAACTTTTTGCTAAAAACTATTATTTTCAGTTTTGCTAATATTATTTGACGGTAAAAAATAATAATTTACTCGTTTTTTTGGTGTTTCAACATATATACTTTACTCTTTTTTTAACGTCAGAACTTTAAACACTTATTATGATCTGTTGAGTATTGACAAAACACACATGATTTCCTCTTGAAATATAACTTTTGGACTAATTTTTGTTTTATCCGCCAACAGCTGTTTCCGGCAACGGTTTTATCGCACAAGGCATAACATTCGAGAACACGGCAGGACCGGAGAAACATCAGGCGGTGGCTCTCCGATCAAGTTCAGACTTCTCCGTCTTCTACGCCTGCTCTTTCAAAGGCTATCAAGACACTCTCTACCTTCATTCTAGTCGTCAGTTCTTGAGAAACTGCAATATTTACGGAACCGTCGATTTCATCTTCGGAGACGCAACCGCCATCCTCCAAAACTGTAACATCTACGCTCGTAAGCCGATGAGCGGCCAGAAAAACACGATCACCGCTCAATCACGCAAAGAACCCGACGAGACTACTGGCTTCGTCATCCAGAGCTCGACGGTGGCTACTGCGTCGGAAACTTATTTAGGACGGCCGTGGAGATCGCATTCGAGGACGGTTTTCATGAAATGTAATCTTGGAGCGTTGGTGAGTCCGGCGGGATGGTTGCCTTGGAGTGGTAGTTTTGCTCTTAGCACTCTTTATTACGGTGAGTATGGTAATACCGGCGCCGGAGCAAGTGTCTCCGGTAGAGTTAAGTGGCCAGGTTATCATGTTATAAAGACGGTGACAGAGGCGGAAAAATTCACGGTGGAGAATTTCTTGGACGGAAACTATTGGATTACGGCTACGGGAGTACCGGTCAACGATGGACTTTGATTTTTTTCTTAAAAGAATTAATTTTGTTAGTGTGGTCTTTGTTGATTTTATGTTTTTTTTGTTTGTTGGCGTATAATTGTTATATATAGCTTTATTTCCCAAATCCCATGTAACAGATGGATTGTCTTGAATCTATATAGTATCTATAATAGCAAACCGATTGACTCGCTCTTGGAAGATTTATCGACAAATTTTGACCTCACATGTATTACAAAACTTTTTTGTTTTTGGCTCAAACTTCTCAAAGATCCTTTATTGTTTAAGTTTATGTATCTTTCTACCTTTCTTATTGTAGCTTTGGGGTAAGCCTCTTTTTATTGTTCTTTATATTTTGGGATCTCAGCATCCTCTTATCTTCGTATTTGGATTATAATTTAAAGAACAGAATAATAACAACTTTTTGTTCAAAAGAAAAAAATAAAAATAAAAGCCATACATATTCTTTTTCCTTCAAATGTTTCTATTGTGAATCATAATGTTCTGATACGTAGTTATACTGTTTATATTATTATGTTTATAAGGATGAGATGCTTAATATACTAATAAATGTTTCAATAAAATTAATGAATATAATTATTGCTTTGTCAACCAACTATATTAGATCTGAAGGGAAAAACAAAATATAAAGGACTAAATGTGGAAAAAACGGCAAGGAAAATACTCATATGTATTAATTATTTTAATAAGTAACAGTAAACAACAACAAAATCTTTATATATTTTATACCGACTGCATCTTTTGTTAATATATCTTTTTATGTTTGTTTTTTTATATGAAGAGTGATTATCTCTCTTACGGCATTGGGATCATGTCATCCACGGATCTGAAACCGGAATCCAAACCTGAAAATAACCAAGTCTCGTCGAAGCCGAAGCCAGTGAGAGGTCGATATCATGTGTTCATGAAAGAAGGTGGTTGCGAAGAATCATATACCGCTTTTGTAGGTCGTGATGTGCAGAAAGATACGTGTAGGGAAGCCTATTCGATGGTGGAAAAGTGTATGAAGGCTCGCTCTGATTACTTTGAGCGATTTCTCGCGTTGCAGAACGCTAGGGCTGAAGTGATGCAGAGAGAAATCGATGCCTTCCTCCATGCGAAACCAAAGGACAGAGACGAGATGTTTACCAAGTTCATGACAAGAGGTGCTTGCAAAGAAGCATTTATGGCTTGGATTGACTTCTGCAAAGAATCTAGGAAGAACAATAAAAGTTGTCGTCATAATCCTGCCATGGACACCATGCTCAAGTGTGTGAAGGCTCACTCTGATTACTATCATCCGCTTCTCACGGTATTCAAAGCTGGTGAAGAACATCATAAAAAGGAGATCGACGCCTTGAATATGAGAGAGCAAACTGAAGCTGATGCTAAGGGATGATTAGAAAAAGGATTTAATCTACGTCATATTTTAATGCTTTATTTTTTTTTGTTTACGTTTCGTTCTGAATGAATATTCTTCTTCCTTTTTAATATGATTCTAAAAGGCCATGCATTACTTTGTTGAATGTTTCAGTCTTAGTCTTTATTATTATTATCTTTTGTGGTGGCAAAGCAACATAAACAACATATCATTTAAAAAACGACACGAAATCCGTTTGTTCCTCCTTTCTACATATTTGATGTGGCTCTATTACAGACCTCAACCACAAGGATAGATACATATGTCCTTTATTGAAGGTTTATGGTGCTTGTGAATTGTGATGTTCGACAACTACATTGTGTATCTAACGTTTTTAACTCATCATATCATTTGTATATTATAGATAAATATGTCCTTTAATGAAATTGGTAATGTCATTTGCACATGATTTAGCTTGTAATATATTTCAGTTGTGAATTCATGTAACATCAGCAGAATTTTTGGATGGTAATGCTAACTTGTTCATATTTTTTAAGTCGTGAATTTAAGTTTGAAACATGATATGGTTTGGATGCATACTCTTTACGAAGGATTTGAATAATGAAAATAAGGTCTACAGAATCTATAGAAAACAAAAAAAATTGGAGTAAAATAGATTATCAATGGCTACTTGGACTCGGTTTACAGTTTGGGCTCTGAAAGCCCTTAAATGATCCGACGATGTCGCCAATCCAGAAACATAAGTCTGAGCCCGTTCACGAATCATTTTCTCTAACAAAATTCACGAAACATTAGAAACATAGTAAACAATTTGGAAATAAGAAAAGAACAAAAAAAGTGAACAAATCTCTGTCAAAAAGTACTCATTCGAAAAGATTTGTTCATAATGAGTAATCTTTGACAGAGATTTGTCTATAATGATTTGTACACACTGAAATTTAAAACATTATTTTGACATTAAACAATAAACAATAAACATCATGAATTAATACGGATAAGACATTATGGCTGGTGAATGAATTAAATTTGTAAGAGTTCCTCAACTTAGTAAGGGAAAAACAGGTGTCAAACTATAAGCAATAAGTTACAGGTAGATGCAACAGAGATGGACCCTTTGGGATTGTGACTAGAAAACAAAAAGGACTCTTGTTTCATTGCGTCTCGTGAATCCTCCTCTCTTCCCCAAATTCTGATACCTATTTGCTTTATGAGGTTCTCTTTTATTTCCACACCTTGTAAATACTTCGACGTCACTTTGACATTTTAAAACCATTCAAAACTTATCATATCTCGTAAATCTAGAGAAATCTCGTACTACGAAAAGTTATGCACAAAAGGGCACAAACGTTTGTATTACCATTTCCTTTTTTTTGGTAATGAAATCTTATAAATAATTTATATATGTTTTATGGTTATTATTTAGAAGCTTTGAAAATTGTATTAGTGATGTTTTAAAGCAATTTGATGGCATATTCTACCAAACGAAACATTTTTCAGTTACTTACTTAGATATGAATACTTTTGAAGTCACAACTTAAGTGATTGTACAATGCGTAGATTAATCATTTATCTTATAAACTGGAAAAACATGAGGCGTAAGAAGGCATGTGAGACAGAGTTTCTATTATGTCGTTTGTGTGTTATGATAAACAAATGGGTTTGTGGTCAATTTCACAGGGGTCACGGATCTTATTTCTCCAACATATACTTCCAAACCATTTATAAATATTCATTTTTTTGTAAAATAAACATCAATTTTCTTCACGCATCCTAACAATTCTTGCAATTTTAAATTTTAGTATGATTTAATCAACTACTATAATTATGTAATTAGTAAAATCAGTTTTGTGGATGGTATCAAATTTACAAGGCATCGAATGACAAATTGTTATTACAAAAGAAGATGACAAATTGTTATATACTCCATCCATTCTTTTAAGATGTATCAAATGTACAATACATCAACCAAAAATATTGTATACATTCAAGTCCAAAATAGTGTTTGTTCTTTTAGTTCTCATGTTGCCAAAGATTTTCAGTGGTCTTAAACATTAATTAGTCGTTCGGGAATTGGCTAGCATCGAATTTATCTAAACATCAATTTATGTTCAAATTTAATTTGCTTTTAATTAGTAGTAAAATATTTGATATTACAAACCAAATTATATATATATATATATACATATATAAGATTATTAAAGTTTTCTTATTAGTAACTAGACTCGGAAATCTTAGAATTCTCATATATTAACCTATAAAGTAAGATTTTAATAAGACTAAAACTTAAATTGATATACAGAAACTTAAATTAATAATTGGTTTTGAATTTGAATCTCTGATCATCATGTTAACGAAGATTTTCTTATAATTAATCATTAACATTTACGGTTGGTGTATCGTATATGAATAAATCACATGTATACGAATCTACGTTTGGTGGACCAAACACTATAGTTTATATTCCCGGACTTGGAAAACAGTGGTGACACACAGACACACACACGTTTATACACATACCGACATACGCACATATCACATATATATTCGAAAATGGGTACAAAAATATAAGTGTATGCATGTTACAAAACATTAGATTATCATTTGTATGAGCTTAATTTGCAACATATTGAATATTAGAATTACCTCTATAGCTTGTCCAGCATTAACATATAACGTCAGTGTATAATAGACTAATAGTGGTGGATTTCCAGCGCATGCATACATTAGCCACTATATACTTCTTTTTAATATATGGAGCACCATTAGCCGCCATTAGATATCAATAGTGTGCTTTATTCATCACTTTGAAAGTCAGAATATAGAGATAGTAGTACTTATTTGTAGCCTGTATATCAAACCTTATTACTGAAAGAGAAAACTGCTTAATTATATAATGTGTGTCATTTAGGTTATAATTGGTAATTTGCGTTTTAAACCTATCTATTGCAGTTTTTAGACTTTTATAATTTTATTCTTCTGATTTTTTTTTCTATACTTTTTATCACCACTTGAATTAACTACACAACGACAATAAATTTATATTGTCCACCACTAAATTTTAAATTCAAATAAAGTCAACTTATTTCTTGTTTTTTTCGATCAGAAAGCTAAAAGCAGCTCATACAATTTTGTACCTCATAATGATGTTCTAATTTGTTTGAAACCTTCTAAAACGATTTATAGTAAAAGGACAAAATCGCTTGACAAAAAAAAACAGAAGTAAAAGGACAAATAGATATAAGAAATAATTGACTACTAATTCTTTTTACACACACTTGATTCTTTTCGTAATTTCGACAAACAAAAAGCGTTAACAACTACATAATATCACTATTTCATTACAGCCAATCACAAACAGGCTTATCTTATTATATCTCTATCATGCACGCGTGATAACCAAAAACATTTAAACAATAACTTCTTTTTCAAGTAAGAAAAAAAAGAAGAAGAATATTTAGTGAATAATGATAAAATGATCAATGTATGGCCTTATCAACACATCGATTAACTAGAGCCAACGCATTACTAGTCATCTTTTTAACGTCATCGACCCGTGCGCATATGTCATCCTTCCTCGGCTCATCGTGAATGTCTTTAAATCCGTCCGTACAAGTCTCCTCATCAGTTAAAGCCGCACTGAGCCACGTCTGCACGTTACTCATTTGGAACCTGAAGGACTCGAGCGAGCCAGTCGAGACCAGCTCCCTCATCTGTTTCATCGAGCCTTTCATTTCTTCGACCGCGTCTTTAAGATTGTCGAAGCAGTCGTGAAAAACAGCGGCTGCGGTTGGGTGGTGAGCACCATCTTCGTTGCTCTCTGGCTGGAGAGTGGTGATATTGGCGAGGTATGAGGCTAAGTCGAGAGTCTTGGTGAGAGTGACGGAGATGGCGGCTCGAGCCAAGAGGGCTGGATCGTTGTGAACAGAGCTAGAGAAGGAGGAAAGAGAAGAGAAGCATAGGTCAGGGTATAATGTGGTGTTGCAGCTAGTACGGATGAAATCTGAGTCGTCTGATTGAGAATGGACGGTCAGGATTAATGGGAGGACGCTGGCTAAGAAGAAGAAGAGAAGTGGTTGATGAAGAGAAAGTTTCATGGTTTCTTGTGACACGGAAGTGACTCTTTTTGGGTTATGGATGATTTTGGTTTTTGTGACCTCAAGTTTATATTTATACTGTTGATCATTAGCTAGGATTAATCCAAGCAGCCAACAATTTTAATGGGCCGATCTGGGCCTGAATATTGTGTATAAATAATAATGCTTTATACGTATGGCGAAATCAAATTTAAGAGATCTCGTTAATATCATGGCATAAAAAAATTGTATCAGACGTTTTTTTTTTTTTAGTATAGCCGATTGATACCCATACTAAATGGTCGCTTATGTTATCTTTGCCAAATGCCATCTCGTATATTTTTCTGTCTGTATTAACTTTTTAAATCAATTTTGTTTTCATGTTTAGCATTAACATCATCACACTTAGAAATTCACGACTTTTTTCTGGTTACTTGGTCAGTCCGAATTAATTTTCTGTTTAGTTAACGTAGTAAAATTAGGCACATTACATGATTTATAAAGTGGTCTCCAACTTCGCTAGATTCGAAACGAAACAAAAAAAAAGATATCTTCTATTTTTAAATAAAGATTTTAATGAAAAAACTCCTCAAATTTCGATTGATCCATTTTAAATCGAATAACTTGAGCTGAAAAGTGTTATTTTAGTAGTGTACAAAATGCCTAACTCAAAAGATATTAGTTTGAGATATATACACGTACGATAGAAAAACAATAATTAAAGAACCAGATAATCGTTTAGATTAATGCATTTTAAAGTACAAATTGATATCTTCATATTAAATCATTGTTTGACAATAATATTATAGAGTACATTCAAAACTAATTTGAATGATTTCCACGTCATGCATATCAAATAAAACTAAAGAATCCGCTTTTGAGTTAAAATTAATTTTCTGTTTTGGTTAACGCCCGTAGTCAAATTAGGAAGATTGGTCCTCATACATGAACAAGCATTGACTTCATTTAATGTTAGTTATCAACAAAAAGTTGATGAAATTTGCTATAAAATCGAGATGCTAGAAAGGAAAAGAAATCATATATATAAAAGTTGACCAATTTTTTCCTTATGAATGACACATCATCACACCAGTGAATGCTACATATCATTCTAAATTAATATTATTAAAATAAAATAAAACTTAGTGATAATAAATTAAAATTTTCACATTGCATTGAATCATCCATTAATAATCCCACTCTTAACTAAATATCTTCATTTAAAAGAAAAAATACAAAAATTATTTTAATGTATCAAACACTATTTTCATTTTATTTTTCTTATTTTGCTATTTTTTTAATAGTCATTACTTTATAACGACTAGAAATTTTCGTGTATTGCAACTTAGCTGTTTGCTACTTAACCTCTTTTAGTTTAGTAATTTTAACTTAGTCTTTTTTTTATTACATTTTTTGTCTACATGATATGTTTTTTGTGCTTTATGATAAATTGGTAACATTAATAATGACATACATGTTTTTGTAAGTAATGGTCTTTTGAGACGTTAGATCTATCAAAAATTTAAATAAACGACACTCTCTCCAATATGGCTATATGCAAATGCAAAAAGAGAAACCTAAAAATGTTGACTTAAAATACTCTTTTATTTTTGCCTTCTTTTTTTCTTTTATGTGAAAATATTTAAAACAGATGAGTAGTTAATTATACATTATGTTATTCAAATGATGTCAATTCAATATTTAGCTAAGAAATTATAGTTATACATTATGTTATTCCACAAGAACCTATCATGATGTGATTGGAATATTAGATTAGTAGAGAATACATGGAACAATAAATTGTTTGCTTAGAATCAAGTTAGGCAACTTTTAAACCAAATAAGTAACATAATTGCATACCATTTTATCATATATTATTGATGTAAGTATTTCATGATAGTTAAAAAGATTAGAATCTAGGGTATATAGATAAGAAGATTTATACATGAAAAAAATATAATCGATATTTAAATTAAAAGTGAATCTAACTATACAAATATAATTACATAAAATGAATATAATTTAATCAACTACATAATAGCAGACACGAAAATAACATAAATTACCAATAAAAATAGTTAATAAATTAGCAATAAAAATAGTTAAACATAATTATTATTAAATAATTTTCAAAACAACAATCCACGCGTAGCGTGGGTACTCACCTAGTTGTTATACAATAGAACAACAATTAAATATTGGAAATGAAAAACAATCTTTACGTTAAAAAAATAATCTAATAGCAATAATAATTTTTACATAAATCAAAAAAATCTAATAAATTATCGTACGACGATTGGTCGATTGGTAACGATTGCTACTTTTGGCTATAACGATTTTGACTGTAGAAAATTAGGATGCAAAGACTTTAGATATTTCAATCTTATTGGTAAAAATAAATTCTAATAATTATTTTTATTATTATTAAATATAGTTTATAAATATTATTTATGATAAGTATGAATTTATTTGAAAAATAGTGACTACAATTGATTTATTAATAATTATTTTTTTGAAAATTAAATAATTCATAAATAAATGAATAAATAAAAAACTCATTTTACAAATTCACTATTTAAAATCTTCAAATATGATTTCAAAAGAACAGAAAAGTAAAACTACATTTAATCAATCAAAATTATTTGATAATAAAATATAAATATTTTTTTAAATAGTTTTGAAATTATATGGAAAAAGAAAAAAGTATTTTATTTTCTTTTATTATTCTCTCTTAAAGTGAAAGTCTCGTTTATGAGACTTTAGAAAGAAAAAAAAATAAACGAAAAGAAAAAGAGTTTACAAACTTTTAAAATTAATAAAATCTTGAAAGGGAGATTGGTTAAAAAATAACTTGAAGAATTTAAAATATTTTCAAAACTAAAAATATTAACAAAGTCTTCTTTGTCACCGTTAATGTCCTCTTGTTCTTCTATTTCAATTCGAGTTTGGTTATAGAAGGAATTGAGTCGGGTCTCTTTATCGTTTCTTGGAAAAATTCCTTTATGGTGGTGTTTATATTGATCTTTTTCGGCGGTGGCGACAAGTGACGACTCCTCTGGATTCATGTGAATGCTCTGTAAAAGATCGAACACAACTTCTTTTGTAAGTTCTTTTAATCCCTCTAATACTTTCTCTATAGTTTCTTTCGTTGGCTTCAATTTTTCGGCCACTGAAACTATCTTCGTGCCGGCTTTTCTCATCGTTGAAAAAAAAGCTCTAAAATAACAGAAAGAAAATGGTTAAACTGGAGAAGAAGACGGACCCAATTCAATTGGAAGAGATATGTGTATACGTTCATTTATGAGTCTAAAAGAAAATATCCATACATTTATAACTCTACATCCCTAAGGAAATAATATCCCATATCTCTACTCATACACATTAGTCATAAAATCTTACTTGGTACTTGTCAAATTCCCTAATTGATCATAAACTCCTACTAAATATCTCATAAATGATGTTTATACACATAATATATACCATAACCATCGATATTTACGTCGTATCAATCTCACGTCTTAATCAATGCCCATATCAAAACTTCATGCATACCTTATATAGCTAGCATCTCTCCCATGTTCGAACAACTTCACATCTCGAATTAAATCAAATCTTTAGACGATCAAAACTATTATACAATTTTATCCAATTATATTAGTATTAATTAAATAAATTATATTGTTATAAATTTTAGTGGCCTGTTAAATTAGTTATTATCCATACTGAATGTTTGTTAAAATATATAACATATGCTAAGTTTAATTCACCAATAACACATATAACAAAAAGTTGTTAAAAAAATTGGGAGATTTGCAAAACTACCATTTTTTTACTACCTTTTTGCAACAATACTTTTTTATGTTGTCCATTTTTAAAAATACCCTTTCCCTTGAACAAAATGACCAAATTACCCTCATCTAATAGAAACATGTAATTGGAAACTGAACTTTTCCCACCAATTTTTTGGCGCCAAAATTTTTTTTTCCCGCCAAAAAAAAAGTTTCCGCCAAACTTTTTTCCCGCAAAAAAAAAAATTCTGCCAAAAGAAAAATTTTCCGTCAAATTTTTTTTTCGTAACAAATTTTTCCTCAGCCAAAAAATTGATTTTAAAAATCCTTATAAATATTTTCTGGCGGCAAATAGATTTACAAGGAATTTTAAAAGGGTTTTAAAAGATTTACAAGAGATTTAAAAATGTTTTAAAAGATTTACAAGAGATTTTAAAAGAGTTTTAAAAGATTTACAAGGGATTTTAAAAGGGTTTTAAAAAATTTACAAGTAATTTTAAAAGGTTTTAAAATCTCTTGTAAATCTTTCAAAACACTTTTAAACCCTTTAAAAATCTTTACAAATCATTTGTAAATCTTTTAAAGCCCTTTAAAGTTCCTTGTAAATATTGTAAACCCCTTTTAAAATCCATTGTAAATATTTTAAAATCCTTTTAAAACAATTTTAAACCCTTTAAAAATCTTTATAAGACATTTGTAAATCTTTTCAATCCCTTTAAAATATCTTGTAAATCTTTTAAAACCCTTTTAAAATCCCTTGTAAATCTTTTAAAAACCTTTTAAAATCCCTTGTAAATCACCCTTTTAAAATCCCTTGTACATCACCCTTTTAAAATTCCTTGTAAATCTTATAAAACCCCTTTAAAATCCCTTGTAAATCTTTTAAAACTCTTTTAAAATCCCTTGTAAATCTATTTCCCGCAAAAAAAAAAATTGGCGGGAAAAATATTTTTGAAAACAAAATTTGGCGGGAAATTTTTTTTCGAAATTTTTTGGCGGGAAATTTATTTTGGAATATTTTAGGCAAAAAATATTAATATTTCATTTTGTAAACCTAAAACAATTTCCAAATAAGAGTAAAATGGTCGTTAAAAATTTAAAGAGGGTAGAAATAAAAATGGATAAAATAAAAGAGTATAGTTGAAAAGGGGCATCATAAAAAAGGCATTAGAAATAATTTTTCATGTTTTAAATGACAATAATTTAAAAGTTAACTAAAAGAGTCTATAATGGGTAATAACAAACGTATAACACTAGTGAAAATAGGACTTGTCAATCCATGAATTAAATATTTTCATGGATACGGTCGTAGGGAAATAAATCTTTCCGTCAGTCCTAAAAAGCCTAAATTATTGGATAGACAAAAATCTGAAAATCTTAAATCACACGTAAATCAAACGTATTTACCCCCACATGGAACTTAATCCAATCTATTAAATTCAGGTGGCGACCGTTCATTGGTTCTTGTCTCTAGAATCCCAAAGGACTCGTTTCCGAGTATAAAAATACGTTCCTCAATTCAAAGTACAAACCAAAAACAGAACCGAAACAGAAAATGGCGGGAAAATCCTTTATGACTCCGGCGATTATGCTCGCCATGCTTCTCCTTATTTCACCGGAGACTTACGCCGGTCACGACTACCGCGACGCTCTCCGCAAGAGCATCCTCTTCTTCGAAGGTCAACGCTCCGGCAAACTTCCACCAGATCAACGCCTTAAGTGGCGCCGTGACTCCGCCTTACGCGACGGTTCTTCCGCCGGCGTGGATTTAACGGGAGGGTACTACGACGCTGGAGACAACGTAAAATTCGGATTCCCGATGGCGTTCACGACGACAATGATGTCATGGAGCGTCATAGATTTCGGTAAAACAATGGGACCGGAGCTTGAAAACGCCGTGAAAGCTATCAAATGGGGAACGGATTATCTCATGAAAGCGACTCAGATTCCCGACGTCGTCTTTGTCCAAGTCGGAGACGCTTACTCCGATCATAATTGTTGGGAACGCCCCGAGGACATGGACACACTACGAACCGTTTATAAAATCGATAAAGACCATTCTGGTTCTGAAGTCGCCGGAGAAACCGCCGCCGCACTAGCAGCCGCATCAATCGTGTTTGAAAAACGCGATCCAGTATACTCCAAAATGCTCCTGGACCGAGCAACAAGGGTACTTTTCTTTAAAGTTTCTTTAATTTCGTCTTTTTGAAATGATAGGGAAAAAAAATCGTGATTTTGTCAAAAAAGTGTTAACAATTGGTTATATACTTTGCTTGTGTGATAAATATTCTCTTCATTAGTTTCTAATAATGTTTGTTTCCGTACTTTCGTGACCCACATGCATTAGTTTAGACCTAATATGAAGTATGGAACTACTTTGTTTTTGTTAGAAACGTATGAACCATTTCACATTACTTAATGTAAAGAACTTTTGACTTGTGTATATTTTCGACATCTACGAAAATAAACTAAGTTTATGGAAAATGTGAATGGACATAGGTGTTTGCGTTCGCCCAAAAGTACCGAGGAGCGTACAGTGATAGTCTTTATCAAGCAGTGTGTCCTTTTTACTGCGATTTCAACGGTTACGAGGTAATTATACAAATTTTACCACAGTTTGATATATCTTTCATAAACATTTGTTGATGAAAATGTTGCGTGTAGGATGAGTTGCTATGGGGAGCGGCTTGGCTACATAAAGCGTCGAAGAAACGAGTGTATAGAGAGTTCATTGTGAAGAACCAAGTTATTCTAAGAGCTGGAGATACGATCCACGAATTTGGTTGGGATAATAAACATGCCGGGATTAATGTCTTAGTCTCCAAAATGGTATTGATGGGAAAAGCAGAGTATTTTCAGAGTTTTAAGCAAAACGCTGATGAGTTTATCTGTTCTTTATTGCCTGGAATTTCTCACCCTCAAGTCCAATACTCACAAGGAGGATTATTAGTGAAGAGTGGAGGAAGTAATATGCAACATGTAACATCTTTGTCTTTTTTGTTACTAACATACTCTAATTACCTAAGCCACGCAAATAAGGTGGTGCCATGTGGCGAATTTACAGCTTCTCCTGCTCTTCTCCGTCAAGTCGCCAAGCGTCAGGTAACTAAACTAACCAACATTCCTCTGTTTTAGCATAATAGAGAGATTCATTAACGTAAGTGTTTGGTGGCGTACGTTAACATAGGTGGACTACATACTAGGAGATAATCCAATGAAAATGTCGTACATGGTTGGGTATGGTTCGAGGTTTCCACAGAAGATTCATCATCGTGGCAGCTCGGTTCCTTCAGTTGTGGACCATCCTGATCGTATAGGGTGCAAAGACGGATCTCGTTATTTCTTCAGCAATAATCCTAATCCTAATTTGCTAATTGGCGCCGTCGTTGGTGGGCCTAATATCACCGACGATTTTCCTGATTCGAGACCTTACTTTCAGCTGACTGAGCCCACTACTTATATCAACGCACCTCTTTTGGGCCTACTTGGTTATTTCTCGGCCCATTATTGATTTCACACCTCGAACTCGAACGAAGCATGAAAGTCTATTTTTGTTGTGAAACATTTTTAGTTGATTGTTACCGATTAGTAGATTCACTAGATTCTCTAAATCTACGAACAAATAATTGTATAAATTAATCGAGTACACAATAATCAATTTTTAATCATATGGGAGTTAGGAAAAACAAAGAGTAATAATGAGAGAAAGGGGGAGACAAGAGTAATTAATATTTTGATGACCAAACTAATCAAAAATCAGGAATTTGTCTTTTGGACTTTGGTCGGCTGCTTTACGCTTAACACAAAAGAACGCTATTTTGTCTCCTCCACGCAATTACCTCTTCTCACTCTCAGACATTTTGTCAAACAGATGGTGCTCGTTTCTGAATCAGCTTAAGAACTAACAAGGAGACAGACACTAAGCTTGGTTTTTCTCTCCGATTAGACGGAGGAAAAAGTGAAAACGAGGGGCTTAGACGAGTGATGTGATAGAGATGGAAGGAGTTGAGCTAGAATTAGAAAGAAGAAGCAAGTTCTTGAACAGTTTGATACAGAAGAAGAAGGCTAAAGAACAGCAAGATCAGAAAGATGAGTTCAATGTTCGTGTTAGGGCTTCAGATATGCCTTTGCCTCAACAGAACAGAGCCTTTAGTTTGTCGCGTGAGATTTTGAATGCTACTCCAGGGAAGGCTGATAACAAAAGACTCGCTCATGCCCTAAAAAAGGTTAGATCTTTTGTATCTCTCTCATGATTTTTCTGTATTTGGGTTGAATTGGAGTCATTGAAGTCTAGTACTTGGATTGAGTTTTGAATTTTGACACAGAATCTAAAAGTATTGAGCTGCTTTTGGGTTCTAGGGCTACGTCTCAAAGTCGCATGCTTTTTGTAGAATGTGGTTATGGTCTTCTCTTTCTTGATTGGTTTGAAGATGTGATGAATCTTGAATTTGGATTTTCGTTTGTGTACTTGCATATTGTTGAACTTCATGGATGGTCCCATATTTGTTAGGTTGCATTTGACTTTGTTCCATTGTTGTTGTCTTTTCTATTTGTAGCTTCGGTTAGTCTACTTGACTAGGTTGTTTTTGTATTGCGAGGATAACTGTAGTAGGAGTCTCGTTGTGAAATGTCTTGAAACTGGATGTTCTTGTTGTTTATTGAGATGATTTTGGAGCTGTCTTAGGCCATAACTAATGAGGCATAGCATGCACCATCTGCTAAGCTTCTGTATCTTTGCTGTTAGAAATTAGTTGCTACCTAATGATAACTCTGAAGCATGCTTGCTTTAGGAAGTGAGCCTTGCCTGAATACAACCTTTTACAAAGGACTTGGTTCGACACCCCATATATAGAGTTGTCCATTTATGCAGTTGTTTCTCGTGAGGATATTGTTCCTTCTTAAAGCGGCTTTGATAATTAGCTTTTGATTTTAACTTATGGAGCGAAATGGAGCAGTTCCCTCAATTTATGCGACTAGGTAGAGGCATTGATTGATCCATACATTGATTTTATGAAGTGGTTGAGTAAAACAATTTAGTGTTCACTTATCTGTGTGCAGCTTACTTGTTTGTCTCAGTGTTCATCAATCTCTTAATAATGGCTACCTCCCTTTGGCTTTTAGGATTGACATACGAGTCAATTTCTGCTGTTGTCTTGTTTTATCTTCTTGTTCTGGTAATATAGATCTCTTATCTCGAAATAGATCTTCATATGTTTCTTGTCTCTATGTTTTCTCCTAAATCCAGCTTCTATGTTATCCACTGAAGTGAATCTTAGACTCCCATCTGTCTAATGACATGTTGCAGCTGATTTAAAACTATATATTCACGAAACAGTTTTCCATCTGTCTTCCATTTCAGGACTTCGATTCAGCCTACGGCCCGGCATGGCACTGCATTGTTGGAACAAGCTTTGGTTCATACGTGACTCATTCCACAGGAGGATTCCTATATTTTCAGATCGACAAAGTTTACGTTCTTCTCTTCAAGACTGCCGTGGAGCCGTTAGATCAAAAATGAGATAAAACGTTGATGATCAGAGCATCTTCAATTTAATCCTTTTCTTTTAGAATTCTCTGTCTTGTATCCCACAATGTAATTCTGCCTAAGACAAAATCTTTGTGGCTCCTATTGTGTAATTAGAAGTCATCTTCTCTACTGTGAATCGTTTCAACTTCACAATGCAAAATATTGTTCTTCTCTTTCTCAAATTCTAATTTTGTTTTTTTCGTTGTTGTGTTGTTGTTGTTGTTGACATTTTCTTCTCTTCAAAAGAGCTTTAAACCCAAAACCTCTAATACCAATTTTGCTCCTCCGTTTTATAAGCATCAAAGAAAAAAAGAATCAGTGAAGAAGAAAAAAAAATGGATCAATCGCAGCGAACAGTCGCTGCAACGCCATCGTCTTCTCGATCGTACCAATTCCACCCAGCTCGTGCTGCAATTATCGATCTTTTCAATCTCTACTTAGGGGTTGGTTAATCTCTTCTCCAATCTCCCAATTTTTTTCATCGAATTTTGTTTCTCTGCTGATTTTGCTTTCTCTATCACAGAGAGGAAGCCGTCAAAAGCCTGATGAGTCCCTCCGAGATCCCCCGTATGTTGTTTCTATTGATTCTGAATCAACTCTTGTTTTCTCTTCCTTCTGTGTTTGATTTTATCCATGTTGATTGTTTTGATCAGGAACAAATCACAGAAGCGTGTTCATGCTCCTAATAGAGACTTACCACCAAGAAACGAGCAATTCCTTTTGGATTTTGAGCTGCTTCAGAGCCAATTCAATGTAAAGTCTCGTTTTTTAACTATCTTTATCTTTCTCTTTGTGATTTCGTAAGATAAAGTTTTTTTTTTTTTTCCAACTCTTTGTTAGGATCCAGAGCAATTGAGGACGATTACTGAGTCAGTTTTGATATCTCTGGTGGTGCAATGTAGCAATCATGCGCCTCGTGCTGAGTTTCTACTCTTTGCTTTGCGTACATTGTGTAGGATTAGTTATATCAATTGGGATACTTTTTTACCATCCCTTCTCTCTTCCGTTTCCGCTGCTGAGGCGTCGTTAAGCCAAGGTGTTCAAGCAGCAGCGGCAACGGCTGGTTCTTCTGCTACTTCTTCGCAGTCTGTAGTTCCTGTGTCTGTGAATCCAACGTCATTGCTGCCTTCAGCTCATGGTATTGGTTCTCCATCAGCTTCAGAGGTGAAATCTGTGGAGAATGGGCAGCAGATTGCAAGAGCTGGCCAGATTGTAAGAGAGAATGCTATGAGAAATAGTCAACGGATTAGAGCTGCTGCTGTAAACAGTCTGCGTCAGCTCAGTTGCAAGATTATCTTGATTGGCGTTGAATCTAGTCTCAAACCCGTTACTCATGCCGAGATTTTCCAGTACATGATGAATTGGCTTGTTAACTGGGACAGGAGAGATCTGGGAACTGAGGACTCTGTAGGAAAGTCGTGGAGATCTGAGAAGACTTTAGCTGAATGGTTGCGGAGTTGTTTGGATGTGATCTGGCTGTTGGTAGAAGAGGGTGAATCTCGAATTCCGTTTTATGAGTTATTGCGCAGTGGTCTACAGTTTATAGAGAACATACCTGATGATGAAGCCTTGTTCACTCTTATCATGGAGATACACCGGAGGCGAGATGCGATGGCCATGCATATGCTCATGTTGGACCAACATCTTCACTGTCCATCATTTGGTACCCATCGTATAGTCTCCCAAATAACTGCCAATGTTCCACCCGAAGCTGTGCCACACTTACGACATTCACCAATTACATATCCAAGTGTGCTTGGGGAACCTTTATATGGAGAGGTGATTCCTATGAAATTGTGGAGATTGGTTTCATAGCTTAGTTGGCTCTTGTTGATATTGTGTAATGTATACGCTTTTCATTAGGCAGACAATTTGTGAATTTCAATCCTCTCTTCTTCTTTTTCGACACCGGCAGGATCTGGCGATGTCTATTCCAAAAGGAAGCCTGGATTGGGAGAGAGCAGTGCGTTGCATTAGACATGCTATTCGCACTACACCGTCACCGGACTGGTGGAAGCGTGTTCTTGTTGTGGCCCCTTGTTATAGACCATCTACACAAGCAGGGCCTATCCCTGGTGCTGTATTCACTTCTGACATGATTTGTGAGGCAATCATTGACAGAATTGTTGAGCTTCTTAAGCTGACCAACTCAGGCAATGTTTGTCTTTCCCTATTTCTCATGTCTTTGATCTGTCACTTCCATTTAAATCTGTGGAAATTATTTTGAAATAGCAAGTGGTTTTGCTAGTCGTCACAATCTGTAAAGAACCTACATCCTTTACGTTTTATTCTAGTTCTATAATCGTTGATTCGTTAGGCTTAGATAGAAAAGATAAAAGTAAGAGTTGAGATACCATTATACTAGGATTGCTTTGGTATTGATTTGGTATCTGTTACTTTTCCCCCTCTCTATGCAGATGCAAATTGCTGGCAAGAGTGGCTGGTTTTCTCGGATATATTCTTCTTTCTAATCAAAAGTGGGTGTACTGATTTTGTTGATTTCATTGACAAGTTGGTTTTACGCCTTAACGGTGTTGATAACCATATTCTTCGGACGAATCATGTGACTTGGCTGCTTGCACAAATAATACGCGTGGAGCTTGTGATGACTGCTTTGAACTCAGATGCTAAAAAGGTCGTTACTCAATTACAATGATATGTTTGCAGCTGCAATGCAATTACTTGTACTTCTTTTTCGGCGAATTTAACATCCCAATTTGTGCTCTATTTGGGTTTTCTCTCAGGTGGAGACTACTAGGAAGATCTTATCATTTCACAGGGAAGACAGAAATTCTGATCCCAACAATCCTCAGAGTGTGTTGCTTGACTTCGTAAGCAGTTGTCAGAATCTACGGATTTGGTCACTAAGCACAACAACTAGGGCATACCTAAACAATGAACAGCTGTTGAAGGGAAAACAGATCGATGAGTGGTGGAGAAGCAAAGGTACATAAGGTTTCAATGGCAGGGCTTAGACTAGGAAGCAGAGAATCCCGATTATAAAAAGCATCCTCTCATTCTGTTTCTTGTTTGGGGTTGTCAGGAGAGCGGATGATGGATTATATGAATATGGATGATAGGTCGATTGGCATGTTTTGGGTTGTTTCCTACACCATGGCACAACCAGCATGTGAAACAGTTATAAATTGGCTATCTTCAGCTGGCATGGCTGAGTTACCGGGATTACAGCCAAACGACCGAGTAATGATGACGCAGGAAGTTACCCCGTTACCTATGTCATTGCTATCTGGCTTTTCAATGAATTTGTGCTTGAAATTGGCCCTTCAGATGGAAGAAGCTTTGTTTGTTAGCCAGGTTTGTTTCCTTTGTCTCACAAAGATATTATATATGTTAATTGATACACTGATCTATGAAGAACATCTTCTTTGGTCATTTTTACTTAGTGACCTATTTTCTCCACGGTTTAGTAAAACAACTTTAGCGTTTTACTTGTTTAAAAATGTTAATAGTAGATTTTAAAAAACCTGAGAAAAATGAATTTAGTGTCGTAGTAAAACATCTGAGTGCAGGTTGTTCCTAGCATTGCAATGGTTGAGACATACACAAGATTGCTTCTGATTTCCCCTCATTCGATGTTCCGTTCACATTTCAGTGTAAGCTATTTGGTTCCTTCTGTTACCTTTTGACTTTCATTATCTTATGTTTTATTGATCATAAGCGATTCATAAGATTAGCTAACTTTCTGTAGCAATTGGCCCAGCGAAATGCTTCTCTGCTAAGCAAGCCTGGAGTGACGTTACTTGTTCTTGAGATTCTGAACTATCGGTTGCTGCCACTCTACAGGTAAAACGAGCGAAAAGTTCTCAAGTTGGAGTAGATCCTTCTTTATGTTTTAACTGGGTCATTCTTTTAGTTAGATGACAATTGTTTCGGGCTTTCGCCATATTGGCTGTTAGACCCGACTAAACAAAATTACTGATCTTATTGCAGATACCAAGGAAAGAGTAAAACTTTAATGTATGATGTTACTAAAATAATATCTGCATTGAAAGGAAAACGTGGTGACCACCGTATATTCAGACTAGCTGAAAACTTATGCATGAATCTCATTTTATCACTCAGAGACTTTTTCTCTGTGAAACGGGAGGGAAAAGTAAGTGGTGTTTTCGAATTACTCACTGTCCCCCTTCTTATTTTGTGCCTGGATCTCAGGTGTAAATAATTGTTCTTATGTTATCATCACTAGGGGCCAACTGAATTCACTGAGACGTTAAATCGCATAACCATCATGACTCTTGCTATCACTATCAAAACACGTGGTATCGCAGACCCTGATCACATGGTTTATCTGCAAACCATGTTGGAACAAATACTCGCGACGAGTCAGCATACATGGTCAGAGAAGACGATGCGGCATTTCCCATCCCTTCTCCGTGAAACTTTGAAAGGACGGGTAGACAAGAGGGGCCTATCAATTCAGGCATGGCAACAGGCTGAAACAACTGTGATAAACCAGTGCACTCAACTTCTCTCACCATCTGCTGAACCCGCTTACGTTTCAACATACCTCAGTCACAGTTTTCCTCAACACCGTCAGTATCTATGTGCTGGTGCTTGTCTGCTGATGCAAGGCCACGCTGAAAACATCAACAGCACAAATCTGGTTTGCTTTGCTTAGTCTATTCATAATTGTGAAATGATTGTTTGTTGATAGTGGTATGATTTTCTCTTCCAAATGATTATCAGGCACGAGTTCTGAGAGAAGTTTCTCCTGAAGAAGTCACTGCTAACATATACACTTTGGTCGATGTTTTGCTTCACCACGTTCATGTAGACCTTCAGCAAGGACAATCTCTAGAGGTTTCTGTCTGCCAGAAGAGATTAACCTCACTTTTCGTTGCTTGATCCATCTTCTTACATTGCATCGTAATATTTTTTAGGCAGTTCTAGACAAGGCAGGCGCAAATCTTGCATTTTTCTTCTGGACACATGAAATGCTTCCTCTCGACATTTTTCTTTTGGCGCTCATTGACCGTGATGATGATCCTCACGCCTTGATAATTGCAGTATGTTCATGCTTTTACGTAAAAGAAGCTTAACATCATAGAAATTTTACAGTGTTGTTTTCAATTTATTTACAGATGAGCCTACTTAAAACGCCAGACCTTCTGCTGAGGATAAAAAACTACTGCCAAAACCGTGGGTCTCCTGAGCACTGGCTTGTCACACAGGTGTTCAAACGCAATGAACTCCAGAAGGCCCTGGGTAACCATCTTTCTTGGAAGGACAGGTAATATATCCAATTCAACATCAGTGTAACTGATTTCTAACAACAATTTCACTTAAGTACATGGCTTTGATTGTTTGATTGGTTTTGTTGGCATCCAACCATAAATGTGTGATGGAACCTTCCATGAAAACTTGTGTATGACTAGGAAATAGTTGAATTTTGGTTTGATCTGTTTTAATTTTGGTGTTGGATTCTGCTAAAGTTGGGTAAATGTTTTACCTATTTTTTTATTGTGTTAAACGCAGGTATCCAACGTTCTTTGATGATATTGCAGCGCGTTTGCTTCCAGTTATCCCTCTAGTGCTTTACAGGCTCATCGAGAACAATGCGATGGAGCAAGCTGATAATCTTTTGCTTGCACACTCGCATTTTCTAGCGTATCATCCTCTCAGATTCACGTTTGTCCGTGATATACTAGCCTATTTCTATGGCCATCTTCCTGGGAAACTTGTTCTGCGCATGCTCAAAGTACTTGATCTCAGCAAGGTAATTGAAAACAATTCCCGATCTTACATTGATTCTGAAATTGACCTCAAGTTGATGCCGCTTTTGGATTTTAGTTTAGAGATTTTGTTTCTCACCAATTTATCTAGATACCTTTGTCCGTAATCGTTTCCACATTCGATTAAAATGGAACGTAACAAATCTTTTGACATTTCCGCAGATTCCATTCTCTGAATCATTCCCGCAGTACATTAGCCCTACCGGTGCACCTGTATGCCCACCTCTAGATTACTTTGCCTCTCTTCTGCTTAATCTCGTAAACAATGTTATACCTCCACTTAGCAGCAGCAGCAACTGCAGCTCGAGGTCTGGCTCAATGGCAGACATCTTAAACAGCTCAGCAAGACCTCCTCATGGAAAAACTCCAGGAACATCTCAGCCTGGACCAGCAAACGCCTCTGAGGGCCAGAAAGCATTCTATCAGATCCAGGACCCAGGAACTTACACGCAACTGGTTCTTGAGACAGCCGTGATCGAGATCCTCTCGCTTCCTGTCTCTGCTGCTCAGATTGTCTCTTCGCTTGTCCAGATAATTGTCAACATACAATCGACTCTGATTCAATCTGGAAACGGGTTCCACGGCGCTGCCAACGGGGTGGGACAAGGGTCGGTACTGCCAACGTCTCCCTCTGGAGGGAGCACAGACTCCATGAGCGCTAGCCGGTCCACTTGTCTGATTCCTGGTATCAACACAGCGAGCTTTGTCTCTAGAAGCGGTTATACATGTCAGCAACTGTCGTGTCTGTTGATTCAAGCTTGTGGACTTCTGTTGGCTCAGCTCCCTCCAGATTTTCACGTACAGCTTTACTTGGAGGCAGCACGTGTGACAAGGGAAACATGGTGGCTTAAGGACGGGAAGAGATCACAAGGTGAACTAGACTCAGCTGTTGGATACGCTTTGATGGATCCTACATGGGCTGCTCAGGATAACACCTCGACCGCCATAGGTACGCTATAGTTTCTGGATCTAGAAGTGAAATGTTTGTTTGGATTTTGTTTTTACATGTGTCTTCTTCCAGGAAATATTGTCGCCTTGCTTCATGCTTTCTTCAGCAATCTCCCACAAGAATGGCTTGATGGCACGAATGCTATCATCACGAACCTCCGGCCTGTGACATCTGTGGCAATGCTCAGAGTTGTATTCCGTATCATGGGGCCACTGCTTCCGAGGCTTGCCAGTACACATACTCTCTTTAACAAGGTACTCTTATGGCTTGTATCCATATGAAGTGGTCAGTCTTTTCAAGTATATGCTTGTGAGAGTTACCGTGTGACGTTCTGCTCATGTTAAATTTAATATCAAAGGCTGGATAGAATTTGAATATTATGTAGTTGCCATCGTCTAGCATGTTAATTCCTAGTCTCTCGAGTACACAACATAAATGAAATGATCTTCAATGGTTTCTTGTAGTTTTACTTTGGTGTTCATTTTTTGTTTCTCAACAGACGCTAATGCTTCTCTTAAGCGCACTGGTCGATGTTTTTGGAAAGACCGCACAGACAACAGCCCCTGTTGAAGCATCCCAGATTGCAGATCTTATTGATTTCCTGTAAGCTTCTATTATATTACCATAGCAAAACATGGATTCACTATTGTCGTTGTTGATTAACAATCACATAACTGTTGTTGCAGACACCATATTATTCACTACGAGGGACAAGGAGGAGCTGTTCAAACTAGCAGCAAGCCGAGACCGGACATCTTGGCGTTAATCGGAAGAGCAGCAGAGACTCTCCGACCAGATGTACAACACCTTCTCGCTCACCTCAAAACCAACCCGAATTCTTCCATATACGCAGCTGCTCATCAGCAGAATACTGCAAAGACTAACACCTCTTAATAAACACCCAGATGATAATGTGTGTCCGTAGAGCAATAGAAGCACAAAAGATTCTTCCATCTACAACATGTTCTGGTAAATTGGGTTCATGGTTACAACTTGTTTTGTATATATGTCAATGGTAACATTATGTTTCTCTTATTTATGAAATTTAGAATTTAAATTATCATTAGATGATGAAACAGGCTTATTCAACCAGGTATTTCAGATGAAGTATATTTCGATTAGTGTTTTAAATTTTATTGACTTTTTTTGTCGATCTCTTTTTTTTTTTGTCGTAATATCAACCGGTATTAATTGATATTCCGAAAAAAATTAAGAAATTAAAAGAAACAATATATAAGGACCATTTGAACCTATATAAAAATCTTATGCATATTTTATAATAAATTGATCCATTTGCGCATGCTAAAACGTGTCATGAGACATTACCTTTGGACTTAGGAGAAACCGAGTAAGGCTAATGAGTCGTGAGAAAGATATCAGAGATGGAGAGAAACACAGAACAATGAAGTTAGCACAAGCTTTCTTATTACTTTAGGATCATTCTTTTGGGGTTTATATAAACAAATAAAGTATCGAAGAAGCCGTTAATTATTTTCTTGTTTACCTTTTTTTCTTTTGTTAGGTGTTGTGTTAGTTATACAGACTTATACATAAACAAAAGATTTGATCCAAAATAAAGTGGATAGATGTTTGTGTGAGTGGATTTATGTGTCTTGGGCATGTATTGACATGCGTAGACGCATTCCTCATTATCACAACATGATCACAAAGTGTGAGACTCTTACTGATTTCTTTTTCCCTTTTAATTCATTATCATCCCTTTCTTGACTTACACGGTACTATTTACTTAAATCCTCCATTGAATCTAGGTCTACGTTAATGATAACATTTTGTTGCTCTTATTTATGAAAATTAGTATTTAGATCATAGTTAGATGATAAACCGGCTTATTCAACCGGGTACTTATATCTTAAATGAAGTATACTTTGATAAGTTTTTTTTTTTCAATATACACAATAATTATTTAAAGAGTGTTTGATCTATGTAATTATTCATTACAAAAGTTATTTGACAAAATTATATAATTATAAACCAAGAATGTTATGTGATCTCCACATAATAATATAAGAAGATTCATGTAAACATTTATGGTAGTTTTTGTTTCTTGCCACGAGAAGAAGAAGAAGATCTTTTTTTCTCCAGTTGGTGGAAAAGGCTACCATCGTAGATGGCCCTGACGCTCTTTTCCGATAACAAACCATTTTTGTCTTGAGCTAACGTATGTAATATTTTCCATTCTCCATAATCTGAAAGCCTGTACAGAGATAATACTTAGGTATAACCGTATAAGCATCGTGCCATATGTATATTGTTTTTTACGAAAATCGGAATGATACGTTACGTTGTGACTATAATTTAATTCGTTTGAAATAATTCAGAAACAACGAACCATCCTGTGATATCGAAAGGATCCCTGTTAGTCTTAAGCATTTTTTGAATTTCCTCTGCAGTGAGAGCATCTTTATGTGTGCGAGCATGCTTGTTGAATATTTCCTCGAATTTTGATTCCACAAATCTGTAAAATTTAGGCGATAAGTAACTACACTTTTGTAAAGTTGGATTTTGTAATTACGTACAAAAACACACACATGTACATTATTACATTAACAAAAGAAAAAGATGCCAAGGAAGAGATGAAAAAAAACCTTCCGTCATCGTCATAGACGTCGGTGTCACTACCGTGCATGCAAAGGTGACTATTCTTCACGTCTATTGGAAACAACGGCGAGAATCCCTTTCCCTAATCACCAATCACTATGGCTTCAAAAAACAATGGTAAAATATATCCGCATAGTTTAACATATATATATATATAGATTGTTTGCATAATTAAACCTAGAAACAAAAACTAATCAACCAACTAATTAAATACTCATTCACATTTCCTTCTTGCTTTCTTAATATATCGGTTTAGCCGTTAAATTTTTTCACATATGCTTAATCGCAATGCAAAACCAAGAGTGGAGAAGGAAAAAAACGAAAAGGAAAGCGAAGTGTTATAATTGGTACCGGACGAGTTTTCTTGCTGAGTCCCATGTTGATGAATATAGCAACAAAAGCCGCCAAAAGACGCCCTGTCCCGAGCGCTCTAAATCCTTTTTTCCATATACATACATCAACGAATTAAATATGTTTGTAAAGTTAACCAGAATAATATATCAAAATCTCGTTAATATATTATTACTTAACATTTATTTTGTCAAAAGTTTTTCAACACTTAGCTAATTGTGTATGTAACGTACCTTGGTAGGTTTCCCATGGATAAACGGTGCCGTCTTTGTTCCTGTCGAAGAAGGAAACATGTTTCTCCAATGCAGTCATTTTTTCCTTATCTAACTTTCCTCCTACATAAACAACATAATCCCACAAATATGTTTCCATGCATAGACCCTTTTTCGACTCACAAAAACAAAAACAAAAAAACATTCCAAAAATGTTAAGAATTTAAAAGAAAAAATATATAAGGACCTTTTCAACCTATACGTAAATCTTATGCATACTTTGTTATTCTTATATGTATATATATCAACCAAGTTATATGCATATTTAAATTTTCTAAATTAATTTGAAAAATTGGAGCCATGCTCAAATGATACATGTGGGCATGCTAAATGGGTCGTGAACACTTTACTTTTGGGTTTAGGAGACTTAGCCTTAGAGGCTAGCGCTACTGTCTGATGAGACATGAGAAATATATCACAGATTGGAGATGAGAGTGAGAACACTGAAATTATCACAAGCTTTCTTATTAGTTTAGGATAAACATATAAATGATCGAAGAAGCCGTTACTTATTTTCTTGGTTACTTATTTTTTATATCTATTGTTAGGTGTTGTGTTAGTTATACTTATACATAAACCAAAGATTCGATCCAAGATAAAGTCGATAGAGGTTTTTGTGTGTGTGTTTGTATTTATGTGTCTTGGACATGTATTGACATGCGTAGACGCATTCCTTGTTATAACAACAAGATCACAAAGTGTGAGACTCTTACTGATTTTTTCCCCTCTTATAAATTTAATTGACATTATAACCCCTTTCTTGGCTTACACGGTACTATCTACTTAAATCCTCTTTATGTCATTTATTCTTAGCTATATATATATATATATATATATATAGCTAAAAATGATAACATTTTGTTTCTCTAGTTTAGAAATTTTAGAATTTAAATTATCGTTAGATGATAAAACGGGCTTATACAACCATGTATTTTAATCTAAATGAAGTGTACTTTTTCATAAGTGTTTGAATGATTTTTTGTTGTTGTTGTTGATCGCATATTTTTGTCAATATAATGATTTAAATATGATTTGATATCCAAATTATACAAATTTATTCATTACAAAATTTATTTGATCTCCAAATTATATAAACCACAAGTCATTTGATCTCCACATAGTAATATAAGAAGATTCACGCATTTAAGGTAGTTTTTGTTTCTTGCCACGAGATGAAGAAGATGATCTTTTTTTCTCCAGTTGTTGGAAAAGGCTACCATCGTAGACGCCTCTTACTGCATCTTCCGTCAACAAACCATTGTCTTGAGCTAACGTATGTAATATTTTCCATTCTATAAAATCTGAAAGCCTGTGATATAATTAGGTATAAGCATATCGTGCAATATGTATATTTTTTTACAATGAAAATCTGAATGATACGTTACGTTGTGATTATAATTTAATTTGTTTAATTTATAAACAACGAACCATCCGATGAAATCGTAAGGTTCTCTGTTAGTCTTAAGCATTTGTTTAATTTCCTTTGCAGTGAGAGCATCTTTATGTGTGCGAGCATGCTTGTTGAATATCTCCTCGAATTTTGATTCCACAAATCTGTAAAATTTAGGAGATAGAAGTAATTACACTTTTGTAAAGTTAGATTTTGTAATTAGGTTTTAACTTTTAACAAAAGATGTCAAGGAAATTAAGAAACCTTCCGTCTTTGTCGTAGACGTCGGTTGTCACTACCGTGCATACAAATGGTTTCAAAAACAATGGTAAGATATATCCGAATAGTTGAACCTATATAGATTGTTTGCATAATCAACCCTAGAAACAAAATCAAAATATTCATTCATATTTCCTTCTTCTTTTATTAGTATATTCCGGTTTAGCCGTTGAATTTCTTAACTTATGGTATCCTTGATCGCATGCAAAACCAAGAGTGGAGAAACAAAAAAAGAGAAGTAGTATTAGTTAGTACCGGACGAGTTTTCTGGCTGAGTCCCATGTTGAAGAAGACAGCAACAAAAGCCGACATGAAACGCCCTGTCCCGAGTGCTCTAAATCCCTTTTTGGGTATACATCAACGATTTAATTATGTTTGTTTAAGTTAAAGATAAGAATAAGCAACACATCAAAATCTTGTTCATATTTTATGACTTAATTATGTATGTTACCTTGGTAGGTTTCTCATGGATAAACAATGCCGTCACCGTTTCGGTCAAAGAAGGACACATGTTTCTCCAATGCAGTCTTTCCTTCCTCAACTGTTTATCTTCCTACAGAACAATATAACCCCAAAAATATGTTTCCATGCATAGACCCTTTCTTAATTTCAACTTATAAAAAGAACAAGAAAACTACATTATTAACTAACATTTCAACCTATTTGTTGTTCTTATCTTACTAAATGTATAGTTGATGTGTTACAGAATCCTTAAAAGTAAATAATATCAGATTGGAGCCATGTTCAAATTGATTCATGAATAACCTTTGGACTTGGAGGAAACAGAGGAAGGCGCTTCAGGCTGTTGAGACATGAGAAATTTATCAGAGATTGGAGTTTAGGAGAGATTACACAACACTAAAATTAACACATAAGCTTTCTTATCAGCTTAGGTGATACATAAACAAAGATTCGATCGGAAAATAAAATGTGGATAGAGGCGTTTGTGTGTGTGTCTCTCTTTATGTATGTGTCTTGGACATGTCTTCTCATGCGTAGACGCATTCCACATTTCATACCAAAAGGATCAGAAAATGTGAGTCTCTTTTACAGTTTAGATTTCTTGTTACTTTCCATTTTTATTTCACTATTATCCCTTTCTTCAATTACACGGTACCAATCTCTACTCAAATTCTCCTTGTTCATTCATCAATCTGACCTTAAATGTTCTGTCTTCATCAGTGAAATAACAGCAGCAAAAACTAACCCTCTTTTTCACAGCAAACTGGGGAATCCAAAGAACAACTTAGGACTCATGTAAAGAACTAAGAAGAGAAAGTAGAGATGAGGTTTATTAAAATAATCATCAACTGTTTTTGGCGGACATATATATATTCTCAAACAAGACTATAACATTAGGAAGTTGTAGGGAATTTCAAAGCTTCAAATGATGTTTTATATACACTGTTCCTTCTATTAATACAAATAGCTGATTCCCACCAACCTCTCTTCACATCACACAACATTTAGCTGGTCCTTTTGGATCTGCCCTAGCTTCCTCGTTACCTGGAGAAACAATACTTTGATTAGAGCACGATGTTCTTATGTCAACAATCCAAGTGTTCCAGGAATTGTCCAAGTTTGTCTATCAAAGATGTTTAAACCAGAAAGTGATATCTTATCAAGTCATCCCCACTAATCCATGACAGTAATTATAAACCGAATTTGGGTTTTGCAAACTAGAGAAATTACCTTCCGGGGGTTGAGCTAACTTCCGGTTATGCGAAGTCATCATTTCTTTTTTCAGCTTAACCAGTATGTCCTCCATTGTATATTCTCGCCGCCAGTTAGTGAGCATAGGGAAGAGACTCGGTTCAACCTGATTTCATATTTCGAAACAACTTGTCAGACTAAGCAAATATCCACACACACACACACATATATAACAGCAGTGATGTCAAAGGTTATTACCACTCCAGTTTCTGGGTTAACACAAGCCATGTTTATCCGGGTCTGGAACCTCACAGTCGGTGGACTTTCAGGGTACTCCTTACCACAGAAAAGCTTCAGCTGAAAGATTTTCCCTTCATATGCAGTCTGATATTCGTTCATCACCAAACAAAAAACATCAATCTTCTCAAAATCCAAAAGCACAAACCAACAATTTCCTTCCTTTTTGTCCACTCTAATCAATAGTAATCAAGAAATGTCACTACATACCATTTGGAGTAAAGGGTCTTAGATAACACAGCCAACGGTTATATCCATTCGAGAAACAGCCACACAACTACTAGTTACTTCAGAAACGCACCCAAAACAGAGAGACAAAAAGTAGAAGAAAACTCCAAAGCATATCTAAAAAATGTTTGAACACTAAAACACTATACCAACAATTCTCTCACAAAAGTGTTAAAAATTGCATCTTTACTCTATCAAACACAGATAAATCTAAAACAAAACTCAGAGATCGATAGAGAGATACATACATTAGGAGGACCAAGAATGGTGCCAGTCCAAGATTGCATATAAATATCATCAGCATCATCCATTCCATAGCTAACAGTACCATCTCCAATACCTTTCTCACCTCTTTCAAGCTCTTCCAACAATCTAAAGTTCCTCGGAACTACATCACAAAATCAAGCTCTTATAAATATCGCCCCCAAATCAAATCATTTTACAGATCAGATATATACCTAATCGAGACCATGGATCCGATCACATTCTCATTAAAAAAATCTCGGAAACAAATCGAATCACTACAACAACATAAAAACCCCTAGATCTCAAAATTCAATCTACGAGAAGGAATGATGAAATTGAAAGAGAAATCAACCGGAGACTTACCAACGACCTTGGCTTCCTCCGAACTCATCGCCGATGAATCTCAGGAATAATGAATAATTAGGGTTAGGTGAGAGAGAGAATTGAGCAATAGCGAAGAAGCAATCTCAGAGATAAAAGAGAGAGAGAGAATGTTCAAAGTACTGTTTGAGAGCAGAAGAAGAAGAAGCCTTTCTATAGAAAATAATATTAATTAAGAGAGACTTTTGGTTAATTTAGCTACAAGTAACAATTAATAAGGAAAGACAATAAAACATAAATCTCTTACATATAAATGTTAAATTCTATATATAATTATTTTTCAAACTAATTATGGTGAAAAATTTATGGTTAAATTCTATGTATGTTAAATGGTGAAAAATTGGAAATAAATCCTGTTGAATAGATTTTTTTTAATAGTAAAAAATATTTGACATTTAAGTTTTGGATCATTTGGTTATCAAAATATATAATTTAAGCTTTGGATAGTCAAATATTTGACGTTAAGATTAATCTAATTTTTCTATTTATGTATACTTTTTGAGACCATACAAAAGGTAATGTACATGTTGATGGTTGTTGGTGGTGTCCATAAGATAATGCATTTTTTACATAGAAGGTAGTGACACATGTAATTTGTTTTCACAATCTCACAAATATAAACATGTGGTTTATAAATGTCAGAAGAAAAAAAAAATCTTCCTTATACTAAATTTCATCATGTTGTGTGAGTACATGATGCAAATCTAAATCCAAAAAAATGTTTAGTTGTTATATGAAACTAGTAATGGTCGTCAAAACAACATTCCTAGTAGTTGATTAAATTTTGATTCTGACCTCAATCTTCTTAACCTTTTGACGGCTTTTTTTGCTGCTCTCTGTTGCTTTTTTTTGCTGTTAGGTTATGATTAGTCTCGAGTAAGTCTTAAGCAACCCATGGCTTGTGCTGGAGATAACTTATCAAACCATGATCTTAATAACTTTGATTTCCGGTTCGATCTTTCTTTTTGGTATTGGTCAGATGATGGTGAAGCTAAATCAATTGAAGTATATGAAGTTGAGCTGGTTCTTGATTTTTCTTTAGCATGGAAGCTTCAGGGTTTTTGTTGCAGTCGAGATGTTACCTTCTCGAGAAAACCTCGAGGAACTCGAACCGGTAGAGGACACGTTTCCACAAGAAAATCTCGATGAACTCGAACCAATTCTCTTAGAACCTGAAGATTCTCCAAGCCCACCTCGTGACTTCACACTCTGATTACGTTTGGTTTTCGAGAAAATCTGTGTTTCCTCAACAGATGAATCTAAAGGACAAGACTTTCCAACTTGGATGGAAAAAGAAGAAACTGAGGAAACGTTTCCACGATACTTCTTCTCAGGGTGACTTGCCATGCTATTGGAGTGAGAGAGAAGTTTCTTCGGGGAAGACGAAACCGAGTCGGTTCGAGAAACCGGAAGAGATTTGAGACGACGTAAACGGGTTTCGGGATTAGTGGGAAGAGCAGTGTCGTCGGTGAAGCCTGAACAGTTGATTTTGGCGACTTGTTCAAGAACGTATTGATCTTTAGCTTGTGAAAGAAGTTCCTCCACAGCTGAATCATCTTTACCAGTAAAAAAACTTGACATCTTCGTTGATTTGGTTTAGGGGTTTAGAGTTTTTTTTTTTGTTGTGAGAGAGAACGATGAAACTATGATTCTGCATTTAGAATCATTATTATCTATAGATTTTAGATTCTTTCTATTTCTGTCTGCCTAATGTCTATTGTCCATTTTCTGTGCTCTGGTAAAAATATGTTAATTGTCCATTTTTCATAATTTGTAACTGACTGTTGAATACATTAAGTCGGTAATTTACTGTAAATATATCATTTTCCAATTATTTTGCTCTGTGTAGGATTATTGTAAATTTGACTTTTTTTATTTATCTTCAAATGAAATTCATATTTTTCAATAATAAGTATATATTAAAAAAAATAGAAAAGACATAAAACCGAAAATAATAATATAGATGTATCCAAAAATCTGCTAAAACGTACACTAATTTTCACTTCAAAGCTTCTAATAATTTTAACTTCAAAGTTTCTAATATCTAACAAAAAATTCATCCAGTTTTAATAATTGATACATCAAAATTCATTCAAACAAGGCCTCTTGTTTTCAAGTTTTCAGTAACAATATCCAAAACTAAATTGTAACTTGAATATAAAATGGTTTATAATTTAAAATGTAAGAACATATTAAGCTTTTACAAGATAAAGGTAGAAATTCTACAAAACCAAAGGCCTCTCAACTGAAGAAGTTTTTACCTTTTTCATCATTAAGTATCAAAAACTTTCACAATCTTTCTCAAATTTTAAGGCTTTTCAGGGATCTTCTTGTGTCTGCATCTTCTTGCTCAACCTAAAAAAGACATACATATATGTAAGAAACCATCGAAATCGTAAACACAAAAGTATCCTTGCAAATTATTTAAGCAATCTTGTGGAATCTCTCACCTCAACAACTACTCTTGGTTTCTTCTTTGCTTTTCCATTATCATCAGACTTCTTTAAAGCTCTTCCCTTTTTATGAATCACAACTTGTTCTTCAGCATCATCGTCATCCTCGTCATCTGAGTCTGTAGAGAGTTCACGATCGGGTTAAAATAGTTTCTCAAAATACATGGATTCAATTATTGAGTGGAAATTGTAAGAAACAGGAAGGAGATGAATATTACCATGATCATCACCTTCAAGGTAAGACTCCTTAGATGGAAGACCAGAGAAGTCTTCCATGTCTTCTTCTTCCTCTGCTTCGAGTTCATCATCGCCTTCAACATATTCAATCACTCCTTCCTGAGATATACGTTAATGAATGAAGATCAGTAGAAAGATGTTGCATCTAGATTTGATGGACTACCAAAATTACACGGCTTTTACAAAAGTACCTCCTCCTCTTCTTTCTCAACTTCGTCGTTGGTTTCGATTTCTCTATCAAGCAGTTTGTTAAACACACTGTCAGATAAATTGTATATTTCAGTAGGGTAAATGCCTTTCTTCAAACGTTCCATCAACTCGGTTTCAATAGCCTGTAAAAAAAGAATCAAAACTATCATGAAAACCTCAGAACTAGAGTGAAGCAAGTAAAAATCAAAACCCAAAAACAACAAATCGTGACCTTATCCAACTGAGCTGCTTTTATAGCCTTTTCCTCTCTTCTCGACTCCCTCTTTATTTGCCTCCTAGGCGTAGTGACTACTACCTCCCTGTTATTCAAAAACAAAAGTACCAAATAATTAATCAGAACAAGAAAAGAATTAGACACATGTAAATCAAACAAGATACCAAACTCCACAAACAAAAACCAGAAGAGGACAAGACCTTGTTTTCAGAGCAAGTTTCCTCATACGAATACGCATCTGAGTCATTTTAGTCAGTCTTTGTTTAACCTTATGCTGCAACAACTTGGGCCAGTACAACTGCCACACGTAAGAAAGAAAATAATTAAAACCCTCCCAGATCATAAGACATTGACATTGCTAATGAAGAAGAAGAGTAAAGAAATAAACTGTGGCAATAAATCTCAAGCTCACCAAGTGTTTGTCAATCATTTCAAGAGCCTTCTCATAGTTTACAGGCAGCTTAACTCTCTCCCACAATTTATTTGGCATGTGAGCTCTCTCAATAGTCTTCATATATAAATAAAACACTCCTGTATAAACAACAACAACACAAGAAAATCCATTTGTAAGAAACCACCACAACAACACTAAACTCAAAAGAAACATCTTTCTAATTGCCCTTTACTACGTAAACTAAATCAACACCCAATCCTAACTATTCCAACACACAGAATCAGCTCAAAGATTGACACTTTTCTAAAAATTACCATCATGGTCACGGATAGTGGCGTATCGGCTATTAGCAAGAGGGCAAGAGCTTCGATTACAGATTCCTGTTACATTATATTGGTTTCTGCAAAAGATTCCAGTTTCGATTCTAGAAAAGCAAAAGAGAACAAAACAAACCCATCAACAAATTGAGCTACAAATGAAAATTGAAAGCTAACAAGTGAGGATAAAAAATACATACTTGGCCATGTAACTACAGTGCTTGTGCCTAATGACCTGCCATATAACCTCATCGTGTTGCATCTTTCCCGGTGAAGCTTGAAAATAGCTAAAGGGTTTAGCTTTCGGGCGAGACTTTAGGGTTTATGAGTGAAGAAAAAGAAGAAGGAGAAGCTGTCAAGGACGGCGCCGATCAACTGTCGTCGAAAAACTCAAAAGTGAAGTGGTTAACTAAACCTGATATTAGGGATTCATATAATGGGCCTCATAGCCCAATTTAATAACATAAATAACCTGTGGTATAATTGGGCCAAATTATTAAAAAGCCCAAAAGACAATACACTATCTCTGTTTCTCCGAAAACCCTAGCTGCTAAATCCTCTCTATATAAAAACCCTTTAAGATCATTTCTGGTTCAAAACCCTAGATCTGATACTAAAATGGCGACGGCGTTGAAGAAGAACAGAAAGAAGAGAGGTCACGTCAGCGCCGGACATGGACGTATCGGTAAGCACCGTAAGCATCCCGGAGGTCGTGGAAACGCAGGAGGTATGCATCACCACAGGATCCTCTTCGACAAGTACCATCCAGGTTACTTCGGGAAAGTTGGTATGAGGTATTTCCACAAGCTTCGTAACAAGTTCTTTTGCCCAATCGTGAACCTGGACAAGCTATGGTCACTTGTTCCTGAAGACGTGAAGGCGAAATCGAGCAAGGATAATGTTCCGTTGATCGATGTGACGCAGCATGGTTTCTTCAAGGTTTTGGGGAAAGGTCATTTGCCTGAGAACAAACCTTTCGTTGTGAAGGCTAAGCTTATCTCTAAGACTGCTGAGAAGAAGATTAAGGAAGCTGGTGGTGCTGTTGTTCTCACTGCTTAGTTTTTTTTTTCAATTCAGTCTCTTTTTAATTTATTTCATGTTATTGAACTCAGCTTTGTTGGATTTTGGAATCAGAGATCTTTTAATCTATGGTATTGGATTATATAATTTGCTTCGTATTATTTGGAAATTTTGGGATTATTTGTGTGATCTGATTCATCTCTGCATTTGCAATGTTGTCATGTTCTTCAAGATCATTGCGTGTTATGTTCACTGGTTTCAAAGATTATGTCTGGGTAAACCTCAAACTCAATGTCACAATAGTGTTTAGATTCTTACAACAAAGTCTTAGCTTAGCTTGATCAATTTGGGAATAACTGATTCTTCTTCTGGGATGGTTGTTTTGTTTATTACGAATCTGCAATGACTTGTTTAATGATCATTTCCTGTGATTGTTTTCACCATTTGAATTGTTTTCATCTTCTTCACAGAGATCGATCTCTTCTCTTTTGTTTGATTGGTCTCCCCATTTTTTTATTCTAGCTTCTGCTAATGAAGCCTGGACATTTTGCATAAACTTTAATACACAAACACTGAAACTGATACTAGAATTTGACAATTGCTTCTTTACCTCTTTCTTCCAGTTGGTTCTATAGATAATGAAAAGTAGAACAGATGTTTGAACTACTGTTCCCGTTAGCATTCCTGTCCATATCCCCTGTAGTTGTGTGTGTGTTTATATCAACTTGAAGCTTATCATGTATGCAAGTTCTTTATTAAGGTTAGATTTCGAGATTTTACTTACCTTCACTCCAAGTTCCATCTTGTAGCCGAGCACAAGACCGATTGGTATACCACATAGATAGTAACACCCAATGTTCACATATGCAACAATGCCTTGCCATCCAGCTCCAACAGCTACACCTTTTGTACCAATATCAAAAACCAAAACACATTTTGTCTTATACACAATCATGCTAAATTTAAGCAGCCTAGGGTTTTTGAGTGTTGTTAGAGAAACTACCAGAAAGAACAGGCTGAATGTTGTTGATGACGATGGTGAGAGCCAGCAACGGAGTCAGCTGCTTCACGAGTACTCTCACTTCTTCATCATCTGAGAACATTGCTGGATACTTGTCTCGCAACACAATGAGAGTCACTGATATCACAATTCCGATCGATACAGAAGTTATCATAGCCACTATCAATAAGAACTTTGCTCTTCTTGGGTGTTCAGCTCCTAGCTCATTCGACTCTCTTACACTGCACATATAACACATCATTTTTTCCAATCATTAAGCTTTTTTTTTTCTTTTCTGTTAAGAGACTTTGTGATATACCTCACAGCCGCATTGAAGCCAAAGGCCACCATGATCGGCCATCCCAATATGTTCATGCTATAACCAAACCGTTAATTCCGTTCCTAACCAAAACAGAAGCTTTCACAGGGACTTAGAACTCACCATATCGAAAGAGCAGCTACAGAGACTTGAGGGTTCTTGAGGTAACCCGCAAACAGAATCAACGCCATGAAATACCAAACCTCTAGGCTGAAACCAACAAACAGCAAGTCACTAGGTGTACCCATCAATGAACCATTTATGTATCGATCTGACTCCAAAGTGTTCCGATATCTCACCAAACCATGACTGCAGAGGCAAGAGACAATCTTGCAAAGCCTCTGAGATTCTTGAACGCCATCCAAGAGAGCCCTGACCAAGCTCTGCCAGAAGAACCACCACAAATATAAACTATTTGAGTAACATCTATTAACCACCACGACATATTCAATACAACGGCTCCTCCGGCCATTCCCCATCTAAGTTTCAGCATCAGCAACCAACTCAATAGAGTGTGCTGTAACAGCACAGTCGCTGCTATAACCGCCATCGCAATCACTTTGCTTTGTGCCTATAATAATTAATCAATCTCATAACCAAACAACTTGAATTTACCTCAAGTAAACTGATTTTGATGTTGTTACCTGCAAGAACTTGGCGGTGGCGAAGTTAACAGCGTAAGCAAAGAGCTGAGGAATCATCCAGAGGGAGAATTTCCCGGCTGCTTTAGAGATCTCCGGAGACTGTCCGAGGAGACTCAACAGTGGAGTGGCAAACACGTAAAAAAGACAAAGAAGAAGGGCACAAGAGTTAAGGATGATCCAAGACCTCTGAAGATATATTCCCATCATCTCTAGTTGCCCTGCTCCGTACGCTTGCCCACAAAGCGTCGCTAGTGCACTTCCCATCCCAAGCTTAAATCAATTTTAAGTTTAAAAGAATAAATTATGAACAATGGATCAACTAAAAAATGTGTTACACATTTGTCATAGATATGTATGCTTAAAGTAACTAATTATATTACCATAATGCCGACAGAGAAGCCGGAGATGACGGAGTTCTGTATGGAGACAGCAGCTAAAGCCAGCGTGTTGACGTGTCCGGCGAGGATCTGCGTGACGGCGCCAAGAGAGTATTGGCAGAAAGATGTGAATATCGCAGGACCAGCGAGCCACCACAACTTCTTTGACTCAGCCGCAAACTGTCGAATGAAGTCTCTACCGCCGGAGATCGGAGGCATGTCGGTGTCGGATTTGGTATGTGCTCGATGTTCTTGTTCTGAGGAAATAGTATCTTCATGATCAACGTTGAGAGTTTCCATGTCTTACTAGCAAAAGAGAGATAGTAATTTCTTAGACATGCATGCATAACGCATATATAGAGTTTTATTTGTATGCAATATTTATGTTAGGTTTTTTTTGTTTTTTTCACAAATTTATGTTAGGTACTATAATTTTTAGCTTTTCAAAATTCTAGTATCGTACCACAATTTAGAGATGCAGTGGATTGTACGAGGACAAAGTGGTCTAACTATTCTTACGTAGTCTCCAAACTTGTAGTGAACTTTATCACCCAATTTTAGTTTCTGAAATTAGCTGACTGAACTCAAGTCATTTGGTATCTATCATTCAACAATGAGCAATTGAGCATTATTATAAAATTAATCTTTTCTAATAGTAGTTTGCTTAGAATTGGGTTGTGCAAATTGCAAAGCACATTAATTGAGCCAAAAACTGTACAAAATTTACATTCATTAATCAAAGGCTAATTATAGTTTCTTAAAATATATTATTTAAATACTATTTTATGTTTGAATAATTTTCACAACAAAAGAAAATCATCCTTATTTGAAAGTTGAAACCTTAACTCACCACATAATTTTATGTTATTTTTCCGAAGAATGTCGATGTTAGATAAATACTAACATATAGTTTTTCGAGGAAATCACGGGTTTACGTTTTTTGGCGGGAAAATCATGGGTTTACGTTTATGCGGGAAAATCACGAGTTTACGTTTTTGGCGGAAAAATTACGGGTTTACGTTTTTGGCGGGAAAATCACGGGTTTACGTTTTTGGCGGGAAAATCACGGGTTTACGTTTTTTGGCGGGAAAATCACGGGTTTACGTTTTTGGCGGGAATATCACAGGT